>Ga0335075_10008605_pt1 | contig 15620 bp, 11 predicted proteins | sample Lox_Sample_24_FD_206723 | JGI IMG/M metagenome (GOLD analysis project Ga0335075, IMG submission 206723) | Soil microbial communities from Loxahatchee National Wildlife Refuge, Florida, United States - Lox_Sample_2.4 | ecosystem: Environmental > Terrestrial > Soil > Wetlands | place: USA... | reverse complement strand
CTGTCTGGCACCGGCACCCAGCTCGGCCAGGACGTCCCGGGCTTCGGCACCCCGGACATCGCCAAGTGGGGCTACCGGCCCGCTCAGGACCAGGACTGGGACAGCCTCGACCCGCTCGCGGCCGGCGTCACCACGCACTGCGGGACCAGCGCGTCCCAGAACCGCAGCACGTTCATGATGGCCGTGGACGTGGGCCGGGCCGTGACCGGGCAGGATGAGCTTCCGCCGGGCGAGAGCGGCTTCATCTCGGCCGCGGGCGTGCCCAGCCCGCACCTCTGCGACCAGGTGAGCCTGTTCAACGACTTCAGGTACAAGCCGATGCCGCGGGCTTAGCGCGGCGGGCGGGCCTCAGCCGCCCCAGGAGTAACCGCTGGTGAAGTGCTCGAAGACGTGGCTGAAGTACCAGGTGGGCTGGGCGATCCCGGAGCAGGTGCCGGCACCCTTGGTGCCGGGGCAGCCGCCGTTGTCGCGTTGCAGCGCCCAGAAGGACAGGGTGCCGATCCCTTTGCTCTGGGCCCACTGCAGCACGGCGATCGCGTTCGCCATCGAGAACGTTTCGTCGGGACCGAAGTCGTCGATGCCGGGCATCTCGGTGACGCCGATCATGTGCCAGATCCGGGCGGCCGGATAGGACGGGTACAGGGACTGAAGTTCGGTGTAGCTGCCCGCCGCCGCGGTCTCGGTGTCGGTGACCATGTTCTGCTCGGTGCCGATGTAGTAGTCGAACGTGAGCAGGTTCACGACGCTGATCCGCGCGTGATCGGCGATCGCGTTCTCGAGGACCGCGTCGTCCTCGGAGTCCAGCCCGGTGGTGGGCGTCGGCAGCGTGTAGGAGAACTGGATCCTGATCCCGCGGGCCGCGGCCCAGGACTCGGTCTCGGCGATCGCCTCGTTGCGGCGGTTGATCCCGGCCGTGTCGGTGAGCGACGTGCCCTCGATGTCCAGGTCGATCCGGGGCACGTGATAGGTCGTGATCACCTGCTCGTAGACCTGGGCTATCGCGTTGACGCTCGGGCAGCTGTCGGCCAGCTCGGTTCCGGTGGTATCCGCGGCATAGCCGCCGAATGACGGGATGACGTTGCCGCCCGCGGCCTGGATGGCTGAGATGTCGCTGCCGAAGCTGGAGTAGGAGATCGGATCGCTCGTGTCACCGTTCCAGTACGCCGTGCACGAGCCCGCCTGGGCGGTCTGCAGGAACGCCATCGAGAGGTACCTGGCGCCGGATTCCTGGGCCAGCGCGGCCGGGCTGCCGCCGGTGGTGTCGTAGGTCTCGAAGTAGGGCGCGAACACCTGGCGCGGCAGGCCGCCGCCGCCAGGCCAGGTGCCTGCGCTCGCCCCCGGCGCGGTGAATCCGATGGCAACTAACGTGGCGGTCCCGGCGGCCAGCGCCGCGAGCAGGCGGGTGTGTCGTCTCATGCGCGGGTCTCCGGTGGTCGGCGTTATCAAATAGGAAAGTTTCCTATTTGATTCGAGACGCTAGTACCGCCCGGGCAGCGCCGTCAAGAGCCTGCCTAGTGCTCCTGGGTCATGACGGCCGCCCGCCAAAGGCCCAGTCGTGCACCTCGATGCCGGCGTACCGGTCTGGGGTCAGGATGGCGCGTGCCTTATCCGGGTCCGGCGCCCGGACCAGCACCGCCGTGCCCAGCCAGGTGGCGCCGTCGTCGGACAGCAGTGGCCCGTACGCGATGAGGTCGTCCCGGCCGGGCGGCACGGCGAGGTCGGCGGCCTGGCCGGCGCCGAGGCCGAGTACCAGATGCCGGTCGTCACCGTCCCGGCCCCCGGGGAAGTCCCACATGGTGCGGCCCAGCGTGTTGCGCCACCGGCGCAGCAGCACGTCCCGGTACACGCCGGCCTGATAGTTCGGCTCGTCGAAGGCGAACGCGCGGGCGGCGGCGGGGTCGGGCAGGTCGAGGATGTGCACGCTGCCGCTGGGCGTCTCGTGATCATCGGCGAAGGTAGGGCCGCGGGCGATCATCTGCTTCGCGTACCGGTCCATGTAGGACCAGTGCTCTGCCACCAGTTCGTGGCGCAGGTCTGCCGAGCCGGGCCGGTCGTGGTGGTAGCAGAAGAACTCCATGCTTCATAGCCTTCCCGGCCGCTGCCAATTGGCCCCGGCCCGGGGTGCGCAGTAAATGCGACATAAGGCCAGGTAGTGATGGGTAACGAGATGTCAATGTTAATGGACATTTAAGTGCGCAAGGTGGCAGGATCTGACCATTGTGCGTGCCGATGCGTGAAGGCGGTCCTTGGATGCGACACAGAAGTTTGCTGCGCGCCGCGGCGATCACCTCGCCGGTCCTGCTCGTGGCCCTGGCCATCAGCGCCACCACCGCCCAGGCGCAGGCGAGCCACGCGGCGGTGAGCAGCCAGGTGACCCTCACGCCAAGCCAGGCCCGGGCCCTGTCACGCGACGTCACCGACAAGGTGATCGTGGTCTTCAAGAACCAGGTCACAAGCCTGCCGGACACGGTGGCCAACTCGGCCAGGCGCGCCGCCACGGTCAAGCAGTTGCAGGCCGGTGTCATGTCGGTGCTGGCGGCCACGCACGCCAGTGAAGTGAAGAGCATCTCCCTGGTCAACGCGGTGGCGGCCACGGTCTCGCCCGGTACGGCGCGGCTGCTGGCCACCGATCCGGCCGTGGCCAGCGTGGTACCGGACCTGCCCATTCCGGTCGCCAACTCGCTGGCCGCACCGAAGACCTCGGCGCAGGGACTCACGCCGCTCCCGGGAGCGTGCGCGGCCAAGGGCCAGGTGCAGCTCGACCCGCAGGCCATCGAGGCCATCCACGCGGCTACCGCTTCGGGGCGGGGGCCATCGGCCCAGGCGCTCGGGTACACCGGCGCGGGCGTGAAGGTGGCCTGGGTCGCCGACGGCCTGGATCCCGACAACCCCGACTTCATCCGGGCCAACGGCCAGCACGTGTTCATCGACTACCAGGACTTCAGCGGCACCGGCACCGACGCGCCGACCGACGGCGCCGAGGCCTACCTGGACGCCAGCTCGATCGCCGCGCAGGGCCGGCACGTCTACAACGTGGCCAGCTACGGCGCGGGCCTGTCCGTGCCGTGCGACATCCGGATACTCGGCGTGGCGCCGGGCGCCAGCCTGGTCGGGCTGAACGTGTTCGGCTCGGCCAACGTGGCCTTCAACTCGGTGTTCCTCGAGGCCATCAACTACGCCGTCACCGTTGACCACGTGAACGTCATCAACGAGTCGTTCGGCGACAACCCGTTCCCGGACGTGACCAGCCTCGACCTGATCAAGCAGGCCAATGACGCCGCCGTCAAGGCGGGCGTGACCGTGGACGTGTCCTCCGGCGACGCCGGGCCGACCAACACGATCGGCTCGCCCGGCACCGACCCGAGCGTCATCTCGGCCGGCGCGACGACCACCTACCGCGCCTACGCCCAGACCGGGATTGGCGGCATCACCGCCCCCGGCGTCAAGGGCTGGCTCAACAACAACATCAGCGGGCTCAGCTCGGGCGGCTTCGACCAGACCGGCGGCACCGTGGACGTGGTCGCGCCCGGCGACCTGAACTGGGCCCTGTGCACGCCGGACCCGGCCAAGTTCGCCGCGTGCACCAACTTCTCCGGACAGCCCGCGTCGGTCGAACTGCAGGGCGGGACGAGCGAGGCGGCCCCGCTGACCTCCGGGACCGCGGCGCTGGTTATCCAGGCCTACCGTGAGGCTCATGGCGGCGCGACCCCGTCCCCCGCCGTGGTGAAGCAGATCATCGTGTCCACCGCGCAGAACGTCGACGCCCCGGCCGACCAGCAGGGCGCGGGCATGATCGACGCTTACCAGGCGGTGCTGGCCGCGCGCTCCTACCACGGCGGCACGGCCAAGCCGGCCGGGCAGGCCATCCTGGACAGCCCGACCCAGCTCAACGCGGTCGGCCAGGCCGGCACCACCGAGCACTTCGCCGAGACGCTGACCAACGACGGGGCCGCGCGGGTGACCGTCGGCCTGTCCAGCCGGACGCTGGCGCCGTACCAGCCGGTCTCCACCAGGTCGCTGTCGCTGACCAAGGCCGGCGGCTATGCCACGCAGGTCAGCTTCACCGTGCCGGCCGGGCAGGCCAGGCTGAGCGCCTCGGTCTCGCTGGTCGGGGTGGTCGACCTGAGCCTCATCTCGCCCAGCGGCGACCTGGCCGAGTTCAACCTTCCCCAGGGTGTCGGCAATTACGGCAACGCCCAGGTAGCCGATCCGGAGCCCGGGAAGTGGACCGCGCTAATCAGCACGTCCGGGTCCGCGGCGGCCGTGCCGGCCAAGTTCCAGGCCAGCACCGCTACCTGGCGTCCGTTCGGCAGCCTGTCCACGCACTCGCTGACGCTCGCGCCCGGCGCCTCGGGCACCGTCACGCTGACCGTGTCCACCCCGCCGCAGGCCGGTGACGAGGCCGGCTCGATCCTGGTGCGCAGCTCGGCCGCGTCCCCATCGTTCACCGCGGTGTCGTCGGTTCCGGTTACGCTGCGGTCGCTGGTGCCGACGCCCGATCCGTCGACGGCCGTCACCGGCACGCTGACCGGCGGCAACGGCCGCGAGACCAACACCGGGCAGACCGCTTACTACCAGGTCCAGATACCGGCCGGGCTGAAGGCGCTGAACGCCAGCATCGACACCGGCAACTCCAGCAACACGCTGTTCGCCGAGCTGGTCGATCCGTCCGGTGGCACGGCCTCCGCCGCAGCCAACGGGCTGACCGTGACCACGTCGTCGGGGAGCACCACGGTCAGGCCGGAGATCGGCACCCAGCTGCACGTCCTGGACCCCAGCCCCGGGCTGTGGACGGTGGTCGTGGACTTCTACAACATGGTCTCGGGGACCGCGGTGAGCCAGCCGTTCACGATCAGCCTCAACGACATCCCGGTTGCCGCCCGCGCCCACGGGCTGCCCGACTCGGCGGGCACCAAGCTGGCCGCAGGCCAGCCGGTGACCGCGCTGGTGTCGGTGCACAACAGCGGCACCACGCCCGAGGCGTACTTCGTCGATGCCCGGCTCAGCAGCCAGGCCACGGTGAACCTCGCTCCGCAGACGACGCCGACACTCACGCTGCCCAACGTGACCGGCGTCATCCCAACCTTCCTGGTGCCCTCGCACACGACCACGGTCAACGCCGCGGTCTCGTCCACGGCCCCGCTGTACTTCGACTTCTCCTACCCGTTCGGCGACCCGGACCTGATCTCCTCGTTCGGCAAGACCGCCACCGGATCGTTCACGGCGCCCGACATCTCGCCCGGCAACTGGACCGTCACGCCGTTCCTGGTCGGCCCGACGGGCAAGACGGCGGCCAAGAACGTCATGGCCAGCGTCTCGATGACGGCGACCACCGCTGCCTTCGACCCGGCGGTCAGCGCGCCCACCGGCGACCTGTGGCTGGGCAGCACCAATGCCAGCACCGGATTCACGCCGTACGTGGTCAACCCCGGCCAGAGCGTCACGATCCCGGTGACGATCACACCCCAGGGCAGCCCGGGCTCCGTGGTGTCCGGGACGCTCTACCTGGCCGACTCCTCGCTGGTCTCCGGCGCGGTGACCTACAACGAGCTGTCCGGTAACTACCCAGAAGGAAGCGACCTGGCCGCCTTCCCCTATCGCTACACGATCAAGTAGCGGCCGGACACCCGCGTGGCTGCGAGGGGTGGTCACTGTGCGGGGTGGCGGGACATGGCCGCAAACGACGTCATGATCGTGGCGAAGGTCAGGGTGGCGACGGCGGTGATGATCAGCGCGGCTGGGGCGGCCGGGATGTAGGGCACCGCGCTGCCGGTTACCGCGCGGTCGAGGCCGGTGAGCGTGCCCGCGCAGACGGCCACGCCCGCGGCGAGGCCGACGACGGTGATGAACAGTGCCTGCCAGCCGAACGCGCCGGCCAGCTGCCTGGTGGTGGCGCCGATCCGGGAGAGCAGCCACACCTGGCGGCGCCGCTCGGCGGTGGACACCGCGAGGGTGTTGATCATCGTCACCGCCGCCAGCGCGGCGATCACGCCGAGGATGATGTCGTCGCCGAAGCTGTTCTGCCCGGTGTCCTGCGCTAGCTGGGCGTTGTAGACGGCGCGGCTGGCCAGCCGGGTCCCGGGGTGGTCCGCGGCCAGGGCCGCGAGCTCGCGCTGGCTGCCGCCGCTGATCAGGATCTGGCTGTATCCGGCCGCGGCGCCCGTGTGGCCGTCCGCCACCGAGGCGGGGATGAGCAGGTCGCCGAGGGCCAGAGAGCGGTGGTAGATCGCGGTGACCGTAGCCCGGTACGGGGTTCCGTCCGGCAGGTAGACGGTGATGGTGGCGCCGACACCCGTGCCCATCACGCCGCTTGATGCCTCCAAGGTGCTGATGGCGATCTGGCCCGGTTTGAGGCCAGACAAGCTCCCGCCGGCCACGCCGAGGTCGAGCACCTGGCCGATCTGCCCGGCGGAGACCGCCTCCGCGCCGAGGAATTCCAGGTTCGGATCGGTGACCGCGGCTTCCAGCGCGGTGATGCCGACCACGGCGCGCACTCCGGGCAGGTCCCGCGCCTGGGTCAGCAGCTTGGCATCGAGGCCGCGGCCGCCGACCACATAGCTGGCCGTGACTGCCCGCTCGGACTGGGCCAAGGCGGCATGGGCTTCGCTGGTGTTGAAGAAGGCGATCGCGCCGGTCATGCCCACGGCCATCGCGATTGGGACGATGGCCGAGGCAGTGCGGCGGGGCAGCCGGCCGATGCCGGCCAGGGCCAGCCGGGCGGCTGGGCCGGTGCTGGCCAGCGGCCGCAGCACGGCCGCGGCGGCGATGACCAGGACCGGGCCGAGCAGCGCGACCGCCACCATGCCCGCCATCAGCAGCGGCAGCGCCATGGCTGCCTCGGCGCCAGGGCCGCTGCTGTGCAGCGCGAGGACGCTGAACACGACCAAGCCTGTCCCGGCGGCCAGCCCGAGCAGCACGCGGACCGGATGCGGCTGGGTGCGTTCGGCGTGTGTTTCCCGCATCGCCCGGGCCGGGCTGGTCCGCGCGGCTCGGCGTGCGGCCAGCAGCGCGCTGAGCACACACACCGGGAGGTTGATCACGCAGGCGAGCACCGCGAACCAGGGGCTTGATGCCGCGCTCGATCCGGCCGGGAGCATGCCGTGTGCGACCAGGGCGCGGACGCCGAGCGCGCCAGCCACCGCGCCGGCCGGGTAGCCGAGCAGGCCGCCGGCCACGGCGAGCAGCGCCTGCTCGGCGAGCACCGCGCGGCGCACCTGGCCCCGGGTAGCGCCGATCGCGCGCAGCAGGGCGAACCGGCGCTGCCGCAGGTCGACCGAGAGCGCGGTCGTGGCGGCCAGCGCGAACAGCGCGGTGATGATGAGCAGCGGGATCACCACATCACCGAGGGCATGCCCGTTGGCGATCTCAACCGCGAGGCCGAGGTTGGCCAGGCCGGCCCGGGCGGCTCCGGCCGCGATCGTGTACCCGGCGCCCCCGTGCAGGGCGGCCTTGATACGCCGGGCGAGCGTGCCCGCGCTGACGCCGGGATCGGCCCGGACCGCGATCAGGTCCGCCAGCCCGGGCCGGACGGTGCCGCCGGGCAGCCCGGTCTCGCCGGTCGCGGCGGCGACCCCCGGCACCCGGCCCAGCTGGCCCGCGAGCCGAGCGGGCACGCCCCGGTAGGCCTGCAGCGGCGCGGTCTGCACCGTGGCTGAGTGGCCGGTGCCGACGGTGACCTCGAGCTGCGGGTCAGCGGCCACCACGACGCTGGCGCCGGCCAGCCGGCCGAGCGGTGACGGCGAGTGCGCGCCGGCGGCGCCGAACGCCGCGATGCTGAGCGTGGCTGCGGTCGCGGCGGCAGCGAGCGTGCCCACCATCGGCCCCGGGTGGCGGCGCAGCCCGGCCAGCATCCAGCCGCGCATCAGCGCTCGCCGCCGTTCACGTGCTCGCTGCTGGCCCGTTCCCCGAGGGCATGCAGCCGCGCCGCGACCGCAGCGGGCTCGGGGGCGTCGATGATCGCGTCGACGCGGCCCGCGTAAAGGAACACCGCCCGGTCGCAGAACCGGGTGACCTCCGGCTGGTGCGTGACGACCACCACGGTCGTCCCGCCGGTGGACTGCCGCAGCAGCCGCATCACGCCCTCGGCGGTGTACGGGTCGAGGGCACCGGTGGGCTCGTCGGCGAAGATCACCTCGGGGGTGATCACCAGGGCCCGGGCGATCGCCGCCCGCTGCTGCTGGCCGCCGGACAGCTCCGACGGCAGGCGGCGGAGTTGCCCCGGGTGCAGGCCGACGCGTGCCGCCGCCCGCTCGATAACGGCCCATGCCGCGCGCCGGCGGTCCAGCCGCAGCGGCAGGGCGATGTTCTCGCCCACCGTCAGCTCGGGCACCAGGTTCAGCTCCTGGAACACGAAGCCGACCCGCTGGCGGCGCAGCACAGCCCGCTGCCGGTCCGACACCCGCGCCAGCTCCGCCCCGCACAGCCGCACCGTGCCAGAACTTGGCTCCACGACGCCTGCGGCGCACTGCAGCAGCGTCGTCTTGCCGGACCCGGAGACACCGAGAACCGCGGTGAAGGACCGGGCGGGAAACGACAGCGACACGCCGTCAAGGGCCGTCACCGCCCCGCGCCCACGGCCAAACCGCTTGCTGACCGCATGCAGCACGACCGGGGCGGCGGCGAGCTGGTCTTTCACGTTCAGCAGCTGTTCGGCGGCCTGCACCGTCTTTCGTGGCGGTTCCAGGTCCGGGCGTCGAGGGATCGTCATGGCAGGCCAGGCAACCAGGTGGCCCGGGGCACGTCACTACGACCAGTAGCCGTAACCGGGTAGGGCCAGCCATACCTGAGGACTCGGGCTAGCCGCGCTGCCGCCGAACGGGCTGATGGTTACCGTGAGTGGCATGCGCGCAGGAACCCCAGCTACCGCCCTCGAGGCGGTCGGCTGGCGCTACCTGCTGGTCAGCAAGTGGCCCTGGAGATCAGCCGGTTACTTGTTCATGACCCTCCCGGCCGGGGCGGCCGCCGCAGCGGGCCTGGCCATCCCGGCGGTGCCCTGGCTGGTGCTCGCCGGGGGCGGCTATCAGCCCGGTGTGATCGTGGCGCTGATCCTGCTGGGCGCGGCGCTGGTCGCCGCGCTCGGCCCGCTGATCGCGATCCCGGCTGCGGTGCCTGGCCGGTGGCGGCTCCGCATGGCCGACACCCGCTCGCCCGGCGACCGCCCGAGCACGGCTGCGCCCAGCCCAGGCCCGGTGGCGTGGCTCCGCGCCCGGTACACCGACCCGGCCACCTGGCGCGAAGTCGGATACACGTGCCTGCTGGCCACGGTGGTGCCCGCGCTGGCGGCCGCAGCGCTGCTGTCGGCGATGGTCAGCGTGGCCTTCATCGCCAGCCCGTTCCTGGTGCTCGCCCAGAAGCCAGGCAGCCCCCCGGTCGCGCTGGTTGGCCACGTAGTGACCGTCGGGCAGACCGTGCCGTACGCGATCGCCGGCGTGCTGCTGCTCCCCGGCGTCCCGTACCTGATCACGCTGGTCGCGGGCGCCGACGCGGCACTGGCCCGCGGGCTGCTGTTCGCCCGGCCGGACGGAAACCTCCGCGCCGAGCTCACCGAGGTGTCGCAATCCCGTGCCCGGCTGGCCGGCGCGTTCGAGGCCGAGCGCCGCAGGATCGAGCGCGACCTGCACGACGGCGCCCAGCAGAAACTCGTCAGCCTCACCATGCAGCTCGGGCTGGCCAGGCTCGATCTGCCACCGGACTCGCCCGCCGCCGCGGCCGTCGTTACCGCGCACGAGCAGGCCAGGCAGCTGATGGCCGAGCTGCGCGAGCTGATCCGCGGCATCCAGCCGCAGGTGCTGACCGACCTCGGCCTGCCCGCCGCCCTGGACGAGCTCGCCGACCAGTCCGCCATCCCGGTAACCGCCGACGCGCACATCGACGGCCGGCTGCCGAGCCAGGTCGAGAACACCGCCTACTTCGCGGTCGCCGAGGCGCTCACCAACGTGGCCAAGCACAGCGGCGCCACCCACGCGAGCGTGTCGGCCCGGGTTCATGACGGCACGCTCGCCGTCGAGGTCACCGACAACGGTCACGGCGGGGCCGACCCAAGGAAGGGGGGTGGGGTGGGGGGTGGGAGCGGCCTGACCGGGCTCGCCGACCGGGTCGCGGTGGCCGGCGGCAGGATGCTGCTGTCCAGTCCGACCGGCGGCCCGACCGTGCTGCGTCTGGAGGTGCCGTGCCAGAGCCTGTCCGGGTAGTGCTGGCCGAGGACGCGGTGCTGCTCCGCGAGGGCCTGGCCGGGCTGCTGGACCGGTTCGGGTTCCAGCCCGTCGCCGCGGTCGGCGACGCGGAGGCGCTCCGGGCCGCCGTGGACGAGCACCGCCCCGGCCTGCTGATCACCGACGTCCGGATGCCGCCCGGGTTCACCGACGAAGGGCTGCGCGCCGCCGTCGAGCTGCGCCGGGCGGATCCCGGCCTCGCCGTGGTCGTGCTGAGTCAGTACGTGCAGCACAGCTACGCCGCCGAGCTGCTCGACTCCGGAGATGGCCGGGGCGTCGGCTACCTGCTCAAGGACCGCGTTGGCGACGTCGAGGAGTTCATCGCCACGCTGCGCCGGGTGGCTGCCGGCGGCGCCGCCGTCGACCCGCAGGTCATCAGCCAGCTCGTGCGCCGTCGGCGCGATCCGCTGACCGGGCTATCGGTGCGCGAGCGTGAGGTCCTCGCGCTGATGGCCGAGGGGCACTCGAACGCCGCGATCGCCCGGCGGCTCACTATCTCGGAGGCCGCTGTCGGCAAGCACGTCGGCAACATCCTGTACAAGCTCCGGCTGCCGCAAACCGACGACACCAACCGCCGGGTGCTCGCCGTCCTGGCCCACCTCAGAAGCAATAACCAGGACCAATGACGCGGGCCTGAGCCAGAAACGCGTGCAGCCAGAAACGCGTGCAGCCAGAAAGGCGCGCCGACTTCTGGCGCGGGATGAGCGGGGTGGTGGGGCCCACGCTGTTGGTAGAGGAACAGCGTGGTGCCCATCACCTCACTGGGTGAGCGGGTGCGGGCGGGTGAGCGGGTGCGTGCAGGTGAGCGGGTGCGGGCGGGTGAGCGGGTGCGGGCGGGCCCGGGCTGGCGCGCGGGAAAGAGACGACACGGCGACGCGCCGGGAAAGAGACGACGCGCTGGCGCGCAGGAAAGTGACGACGCGCTGGCGCGCGGGAAAGAGACGACGCGCTGGCGCGCGGGAAAGAGACGACACGGCGACGCGCCGGAAAAGAGACGACACGCCGAGGAATCTGCTTCTTTTCCATAGGCAATTACCGCACCATACTGTCGATGGCTTACGTGACAGCACGTGTCAGGTCGCGCGGCAATGGGCCGTTGAACCAAAGAACGCACCGGGGTGTCCATGGCCGATCCCAGGTTTGACGACGACACCCGCCCGGTTGGGTTCGTAAATCGGCGGCGAGCGCTCCTGGCCGTCGGCGGCATCGTGCTGACCAGCGTCCCAGCGGCTCGCCTCCGGCTTGACCAGCAAGCCGGCCCGGGGCCAGCCCGCCCCCGCATTCCCGCTCACCGAGGCGTTCCTGCCCATCGGGACATTCCCGCTTACAGCATTCCCGCCTACCCACTAGACCGGCCGCTTTATTACATTAGTGACGCGGACAAGGCAATTGCGCTGACTATCGACGACGGCCCCGATCCGGTCTACACGCCGCAAGTGCTGCAGGTACTGCATCGGTATCAGGTGACCGCCACGTTCTCCATGATCGGCGAGCATGTGACCGCCTACCCGCAGCTGGCCCGGGCGGTCGCCGAGGCCGGTCACCGGATCTGCAACCACACCTGGACGCATGCGGACCTCGTGGGCATGCGGCTGCCGCGGGTCAAGGACGAGCTGGCCCGGGCCAGCCACGCGATCCACGCGGCGACCGGTGTGCAGCCGGGCCTGTTCCGCGCTCCGTACGGCGCCTGGTCCGCCGCCGTGATCAGGCAGTGTGAGCGGATGGACATGATCCCGCTGGACTGGTCGGTCGACCCGCGCGACTGGGCGCGGCCGGGCGTCCGCAGCATTGTCCGCAACATCATGAGGAACACCCAGCCCGGATCGATCATCCTGGAGCACGACGGCGGCGGCAACCGGTCCCAGACGGTCGAGGCGCTGCGCATCGTTCTGCCCCGGCTGCTGGACGCGGGTTACCACTTCCAGGTCCCGTGACCGCGGCGCCGCCGGGGCGTGCGCTTGGATCCTGGTATGGCCACAGCCGTAGAACTCCAGGTCGGGGACCGGACCGTGCGCATCTCCAACCCGGACCGGGTGTACTTCCCGGCCCGGGGTGAGACCAAGCTCGACCTGGTCAACTACTACCTCTCGGTCGGCGACGGCATCGTGCGCGCCCTGCGCGAGCGGCCGTGCATGATGCACCGCTTCCCGTCCGGGGTGGCGGGCGAGAAGGTGCACCAGAAGCGGGTTCCGCATGGCGCGCCGCCGTGGCTGGAGACCGTGCGGGTGGACTTCCCCCGCTACGGCCGGCACGCGTACGAGCTGTGCGTCACCGAACTGGCCAGCGTCGTGTGGGCCGTGCAGATGTCGACGGTCGAGTTCCACCCGTGGAACTCCCGCCGGGCGGACACCGAACGGCCGGACGAGTGGCGCATCGACCTGGATCCCATGCCGCGCTGCGGGTTCGACACGGTGCGCCGGGTGGCCCGAGTCGTTCACGAGATACTCGGCGAGCTGGGGGCGTCCGGATGGCCGAAGACCTCGGGCGGCAACGGCCTGCACGTCTACGTCCGGATCGAGCCGCGGTGGGGCTTCGCCGACGTCCGCCGGGCCGCGCACGCCTTTGCCCGCGAGGTCGAGCGCCGCGCCCCGGGTGATGTCACCACCACGTGGTGGCGCAAGGACCGCGACCCCACCATGCTGTTCGTCGACTACAACCAGAACGCCAGGGATCACACGATCGCCAGCGCGTACTCGGTGCGCGGGGTGCCGGAGGCGATCGTGTCCACCCCCGTCACCTGGGATGAGATCGACCACGTCGACCCGCGCCAGTTCACGATCGCCACCGTGCCCGCGCGTTTCGCCGAGCTCGGCGACCTGCACCAGGGCATCGACGATTCCGCCTACTCGCTGGACACCCTGCTGGAATGGGCAGAACGGGACGGCCTGGACTAACAGCCGCGCCGCGGCGTTCCTCACGGCCAGCCGGAGTGCCGGGCGGCCGGCGCCGCCCCTACGATGATGGCCACGACGGCCACTGCGCGAGGGAAAGGTATGGGCGCCCATAGTGCGAAACACCTTCGGGGAATCCGGATCGTGGTCACCGGGGGTGGGACCGGGGGACATACCTACCCCGCCCTGACCACGATCCGCGCGCTCCGGGCCCGGTTCGCCGAGACCGGGACGAGCGCGCAGTTCCTGTGGGTGGGCGTGGCCAGCGGCCTGGAGGCCAGGATCTGCCGCCAGGAAGGTATACCGTTCCGGGCCATCACCACCGGCAAGCTGCGCCGCTCGCCGACGCCCCGGGAGCTGGCCAAGAACGTCGCCGACGCGTTCCGGATCCCGTTCGGCGTGCTGCAGGCATTCGGCATCGTCCTGCGCACCCGGCCCAACGTGGTGCTGTCGACAGGCGGCTACGTGTGCGTCCCGATCGGCGTGGCGGCCTGGGCGTTGCGCCGCCCGTTGGTCATGCACGAGCAGATCGCCACGCTCGGGCTGGCCAACCGGATCCTGGCCCGGCTGGCCACCCGCGTGCTGCTGAGCCACGAGTCCTCCATGGGGCACCTGCCCGCCCGGGCGCGCGGCCGGGCCGTGGTCACCGGCAACCCCATCCGCCCGGAGGTGCTGGCCGGTGACGGCCGCCGGGGAGCGGCCGCCTATGGGACGGATGCACAGCCACCGCTGGTCCTGGTGACCGGCGGCGCGACTGGCGCCCTGCAGGTCAATGACCTGGTCGCCCGGATTCTGCCGGACGTGCTGCCCTACTGCCACATGCTGCATCAGTCCGGCGAGTACGGCTTCGCCAAGGCACGCGAAGCGGCGGCGGAGCTTCCTGAGCCGCTGGCCAGCCGGTACCGGGTGGTCGACTACATCCACGATGAGCTTCCCGACGTCCTGGCCGCCGCTGACATCATGATCTGCCGTAGCGGCGCCAGCACAGTCGCCGAGCTGACTGGCCTTGGCAAGGCCTGCATTCTGATCCCGCTCGTGCCCACCGGCGGCGACGAGCAGCGCCGTACCGCCCGCCACCTGACCGAGGAGGGCGCCGCCCGGATGCTGACCGGTCCCGACGCCACGCCCGAACGCCTGCGCGATGAGCTGCTGGCCCTGCTCAAGAACCCCGGCGAGCGGCAGAGGCTCGCCGGCCGGGCTCGCGAGCACGGCCGGCCCGACGCCGGTGACCGCGTCGCCCAGGAAGTCATGAGCGCCATCCGCAAGCGCATTGAGCCGCCCCGCCGCTAAGCCTCAACCCGCTCGCTCCGGTGATCTTCGCGGCCCGGGCCAGCTGCAGATGCCCGACCAGGACGTTCACCACTTGCTGGCCGGGGCGGTGGCACCGTCCAGGCCCAGCCCGACGACGCTGTAACGCAGTGTTCCTCCAGCCATTCGGTTCGATATCTGGTCGCCGGGCTCCGATCGGGGTATCCGGCTAGTTCTTTGGCGGGCTTGGGCGGTCGTGGTTAGTCCAGTAGGGGCTGCCGAAGACCTCATAGGAGAACAGCCCGTCTGGTGCCGATGCCCTGCTGCCCGGCGACGTCGGTGATCGCGCCTACATGCGAGCCAGTCCGTCAGGTCGCGGCCCCCTTGGTGCGAATAGGTCGTCACCCTTATTTTGTCGCGAGTGGCGGATGCCTTTCACAAACCGCACGAGGCCACTGCTCCACGGCGCATGCGGCGGGCTGCTGAACACGCTGACGACCCGCTACTGGGCTGGGGACCAGCATCGCCGCCTGTCACATACTAGGACATATCCCTCCTGATCACGACTGAGCCGCGAGATCAGTTGCGATGGTCATGGAGGATTGGCGAAAATCAGCTGGGGATCGGTGGGGATCGGCCGGGTACCGGCCGGGGGAGCGATACGCCACGGAGTGTTCGATCAATTGGTGTATCGGAAGAGCTGTGAACACGGACGAGCATGCCCTTCAGCAGGGAGCGGTTGGCACGCTGACTTCATCGCTGCCGCCGCGCGGTATCAGGCCGACGTCGTCAGGCCCTGTTCCGGGATTACTTCAGGGATTTCCCTGAATGGGAGACCAATATCAGCTTCCTGCTCACCCCCGGGCGGCCGCGCTGCAACGCTTCGGGGGCATAGGTGAGCGCAGGCGGCGCCAACGCCATTGGCAGGCCATCCGCAAAGGAGTGACCCAGATGCTACGGGGACAGGTCACAGTTTTCTTGTCTTGCTCCGAGAAGTTCAAGCCATCCGTCGCGTGGCCCCTTCGCGATGCCCTGGCCGGCCATGGCCTGCGCGCCGTCATCATGAGCGATGAGCCGCCGCTGCTCAGCGCCGGCGATGATGGGGCGGCCAAGGCCGAGCCCTACCTGGACGCGGCGTCCGCGTTCGTGGCCCTGTGCACGGCCGACTACGAGCTCAGCGACGGCACGAAGATTCCCAGGGCCAACATCATCGACGAGATCCAGCAGGCCGTCGGCCGCCCGCACCTGCGCGACCACGCCCAGATCCTGA
>Ga0335075_10008604_pt1 | contig 15620 bp, 16 predicted proteins | sample Lox_Sample_24_FD_206723 | JGI IMG/M metagenome (GOLD analysis project Ga0335075, IMG submission 206723) | Soil microbial communities from Loxahatchee National Wildlife Refuge, Florida, United States - Lox_Sample_2.4 | ecosystem: Environmental > Terrestrial > Soil > Wetlands | place: USA... | reverse complement strand
CCTTGATGCCGAACTCCGCACTGCCAGGAAAGACGGTCTCGCGGGTCGTGGCGCTGAAATCCTCTGGACGGCTGGCCCGCAGCCGCTCGATGCGCCAGTGCTTGGAGTTGAAGGTGGCGCAGCTCAGATACAAGTCCCAATCGCCATCGGGGGTGACGTCCAGAGCCGGGCGTTCCAGCGACTCCGCGTCCATATCCGCTTTGTCGATCGCGCACAACGTCTCGAAATGCACGCCGTCATCAATCGGCGAGCGGGCTACGTAGGCCCGGTTGCCCCGGCCCTTGTCGACCGGGTGCCGGTCACGATAAGCGAGATAGATGTGGCCATCGTGAATGAGAGCGCTAGCGGCACCGATCCAGTTGCCGATTCCGGGCGCAGCATGCAGGACCGGCTGGCTGTTCTCCCACTGAGGCAACATGAATCAGCGTCCTTGCCTGGTTCCCCTGGGTGCGGACCCCCAGGGTAATCCTGGAACAACACACGCAGTCCGATGCCGGGGCCCGGGCTGCGGTGTCAGCGGCGGCCGGCCAGGGCCCGCCTGCCTTCCACTCTTTCGCCAGCCGCCTGCACAGCGCCTTGACCGGGCGCTCGCGGGGTCCTCGGCATCTCGGCCGCTGCCGTTCAGGTTCTGTCAAGGCCCCGGTGTCACGCTGGCCGAACGCCGATCGCTCGAAGTTTAGGCAGCGTACAACGAGAGGACAGCCAACGGCCGTGCCACACGAGGACAGCCCTGCGGCGCTGACCGCCGATCACCAGCGCAGCATCGACGACCCAGAACGGTATCGCGCGGTGCACCGGGCGCTGGCCGACGAGCTCCAGCTCGCGCGGTTGCAGGCCGAGGTGCTGGTCCGGCTGGATGAGGCCGACCAAGCCGGGGACGACGAGGCGGTGCTGCGCTGCCACGCCGAGCTTGACCACGTGATGGCCCGGATCGCCGAGGCCGAGCGGGTCCGCTCCGGCGCGCAGAAGGCCCTGCCCGAGACGAACGACCTCATCTGCGTCGGCTGTGGCGCCGCGGCCGGGCCGGTGTACCAGACGCCGCGGCTGCTGGGCTACAGATGTACCCACTGCGGCTGGACCGGGGACGACCCCACAGCGCAGGCGGAGCGACGGCGCGCGGAGGCCCGGGACGCCGCCGCGGCCGTGGTCGAGCGGGCCGTCCAGGGCATCGCGGATGCGCTGGTGATCCTCGACCACCGCGGCAGGAAGGCCCGTGACGAGTGCGCCGGCATGCTGCGTGACCTGCGCGAGGACCTCGCCACGGTCGACGGCCGGCTCCACCGGACAGAGTCAACGGCGCCCTGACCACTGCGCGCCGCCGCCCAGATTGCCTGGTCCGGGAGCGATTCCTTTCCCGCCCTCACCATGTCTGCATGGTTGACGGTGGATCACTCAGGAGAGGATCGCAACTGATGGAAAGCTCACTGGACCAGGCTCTTCAGGGCACCCTGGCCATCTTGACCAAGGTCCGGCCCGAGGACCTGGACGAGCCGACGCCGTGCGCGTCGTGGGACGTCCGCGCGCTCGTCAATCACTTCGTCGGTACGGCCCGCTGGTGGGCAGCCACCATCTCCGGGGATGATGGCGTCACCGAAGCGGACTACGCCGCCGGGGATTTCGTGGCCGCGTATGAGGAGAGCATCCGGACCGCGATCACGGCGTTCGGGGCCGACGGTGCCCTGGCCAAGACGATCCGGCTGCCGTTCGGCGAGTTCCCTGGCACGGTCTTGCTTAACCTGGCCACGATGGAGCAGTTCACTCACGGCTGGGATCTGGCGCGCGCTATCGGACGGCCCGCGGACCTGGATCCCGGGCTGGCCGCCGGACTGCTCAGCCAGGCGAGGCTGGCGATCAGCGACGCCTTCCGCGGGCCTGACGGCCAGGCCCTGTTCGGGCCCGCCCGCGAGGCTCCGGCCGGGGCGGGACCGGCCGATCAGCTCGCCGCCTTCCTCGGCCGCGCGGTGTGAGCTGTGCCCGATAGCGCCACCGAGGTACTGCGGCTGAGCGGCGGCACGGGCGCCGACCTGGTGCGGGAGTCGGCTGGCGGCGTTACCCTCGCCGCCAGCCTGGCCGCGGCTAAGCGACGAGGTGATGGGCGAGCTTTTCGGGTTCATGGCCGCCGGCGTGCTCACCGCCGGCCAGCTGCCTATATGCCTTGACAGATATATAACTGGCAGGCAATATACGTTTCATGGCGACGACCTTTGAGCTCGTGGCCGACGGGACCCGCCGCCAGATCCTGGATCTGCTGCGCGAGCGCGAACGCTCGGTCGGTGAGCTGGTCGCGCGCCTCGGGCTCACCCAGCCCGCCGTCTCGAAGCATCTGCGCACGTTGCGTGAGGCGGGGCTGGTCCGGGTTCGGCGCGACGCACAGCGGCGCTGGTACCAGCTGCACGCGGAGCCGCTAGCCGAGCTCGACGCGTGGCTCGAGCCCTACCGCCAGTTCTGGGCCAGCCGTCTTGACGCCCTGGAACGTCATCTCGACAAGGAAGGGAATTGAGCAAAATGCCCGGACAGGCAGGCACCCCGGAAGCGATGGGGATTCTCAAGATTCACGACGACGGCCGGTACGTGCTGCGCTACGAACGCCAACTCGCCCACCGGCCCGAGCGGGTATGGCGGGCCCTCACCGAGCCCGACGAGCTGAGCCAGTGGTTCCCCACCGCCATCGAGGGCGAGCGCGCGCCCGGGGCGAAGCTCCGCTTCGTCTTCCGTGAGCCCGCTCCCCGCGCCGCTGATATGCCGGAACTTCTCGAGCACGACCCCGAGGATCTGGACGGCGAGTTCACCGAGTTCGACCCGCCCCACGTGCTCGCCTGCACCTGGGGCGACGAGGACCTGCGCTGGGAGCTTGAGCCCACCGCCGAGGGCTGCCGGCTCATCTTCATTCACACCTTCACCGAGCGCAGCGGCATCCCGCACCCCGCCGGCCCCCGGAAGAAGGCGGCCAGGACCGCCGCGGGCTGGGACATCTGCCTCGCTTCACTCGAAGCGCTGCTCGACGACGGCACTCCGCCCGCGGCGGAGTTCCCGCTCTTCTACAACCGCTACATAGAAAACTTCGGCTAGCCGTACCCGGGTGGCGTCAGCCGTTCCACGGCGAAATCACATCGACGCCGGTGTGCTGGAAGTGAGTGACGTTGCGGGTCACGACCTGGAGGCCATGTACCTTTGCCGTCGCTGAGATCAGAGCGTCCACGCCGCCGACGGCAGTCCCAGCGTTCTCGGCCTGCGCGAGCAGTTGTCCCCACGCATCGGCGACGGCGGCATCAACCGGCAGCATGCGTTCACCGAAGCGGTCCGGAAGCTCACTGGTCAGCCACTGTTCGAGCCGGTCTCGCCGCCGGCCCGCGGCCAGCCGGTCCACTCCCTTGCGCAGCTCGCCGATGGTGATCACGCTCAGGTAGGTGCGGTCCTCATCGACCTCGTCGAGCCAGCGCACGATCCCGGGGTCGGGCCGCGGCTTGACCCATTCCGAGATCGCGTTGGTATCGAGCAGGTAGCTCATAGGTCGGTATCGCGCGCTGGCGCGTCCACTCGCTCGATATCGAGACCGGATCCACGCAGCGGGGACGCGGCCAGGAATTCGGCGAGGCTGCCGGAACGAGACGTCTTTCTGTGCCACTCCTCGGTGGACACAACGACGACGATTTCCCGGCCGCGCCTGGTGATCGCCTGCGGACCGTCGTTGAGCGCATGGTCCAGCAGTTCGCTCAGCCGTGCCTTGGCTTCCGCCACGCTCCACGTGTGGTCGTGTGCTACGTCCGTCATCCCGGCTGCCTCCCTGATGACCATAATAGTCTTTCTGGTCATCTGCTCGGATGGATAGCACCGCGCAGCGTAGCCATGCCCTCGGGGAGTTCCGGCGCGCTCGAGCTGGGGCGGTCTTGCCGCGCTGGCTTCAGCCGTCCGCCGGGCGCTGCCAGCCCCCGTCAGGCGGCCGTAGAGGTCCTCGGTCCGGTCGGCCCGGGGAGCAGAGCGCTCAGGGGAAGGCTCCGCGACCTACCTGCTCAGATGTTCGTGCAGCATCTTCCATTCGCCGTTGTGCCTGGTCACGACGTTGGTGCCACGTCCCTGTCCTGATGCCGGCTCTCCGTCAACCGTGCCTGTCCAGCGGAAACGGTACCGGCACACCGCGAGATTATCGGTGACGGCAACCCACTCAAGATCCTCGATTCTGTAGACCTCGTCGAGGATGGTGGTGAAGGTACGCTCGATCGCCCCTCTGATCGCCACGATGCCGTGGTAGGAGCCCTCGGTGAACCAGTAAGTCGCGTCATCGGCGATCAGCGGCACTAGCTCGCCGAAGTCGTGACGGTTGGTGGCCCGCTCGTACTGGTGCATGAACGAGGTGAGCTCGGCGTCCAGCTCGGACATGGACCGGAACCTCCTGCCTTTGGCCCGCTGTGTGGGTCCGCGGCTCGCTGCTGCGTGACGCCCGGAACCCCATCAGGACGGTGCCGGTGAGGCCGGACGCGACGAGAAAGCGGAAAGGGTCAAACCTGACTGCACCAAACTTACTTTCATCGGCTTGACGAGCGACGCGGCTGACTTCCGCGGTCACTTGCGGGCGCCCCGGCAGCCGGCGGGTGACCCAGTGGGCGGCTGGCGGCCGACAGGTGACCCCGCAGGCGGCGGGTGACGGCGGTGCTGGTGGGACCCGAGTGGCGCCTTGCGCACAGCATTCCGGCTCCTGTCCCCCGAGCGCGAGTTGAATGCCGCTGATCTTCGCGGTGAAAGCCAGGCGCCGCTTCTCGACCCCGGTGTTTCCATCAAAAGCAGGCCGACGCCACCGGCCTCAGGCCCTCCGGGACCACCGCCGTTCCATGATCCCGGTAGCTGGGGTGGCGTATTTGGTCCCCAGTCACCGAGATCATGAAAAGAGCAGGGCGGGCGTGACCGGCGCTGTCGGTCAGGTGACGGCCTGTGAGTTAGTCGCTGCGAAGAGTGCTGGCTGAGGGACTCATCTCGGGAGCGGCGGCGTCAGTCGCCACCACCTGGCCCGTCACCTCGCTGACCGCGACCCACCGGTTCTGGGCGGCCGAGAGCTCCATGGCGTCGCATACCGCCTGCACTGCCGCGGCTTCGCGGAAACCGGGGGACCACGGCGCATCCGGCCACCCCTCGAGCAGGTCGGCGACCTGGTTGGCGAAGCTCGCCCCGTACCCCACGCCCTGGCCGATCGGCCACCATTGCGCCGCGTAGGGGTGCGTGGGGTGCTCGGCGCGGATGCGCCGCATCCCGTACAAGCCGGGATCGTCGCCGGAGTCGCCGAACCGGAGCTCGTTGAGCCGCGGGTAGTCGAAAACCAGCGTCCCGCGGCTGCCGTTGAACTCGACCGTGAAGTCACACGGGCGGCGGACCGCCGAGCGGGCCATCTCCACCGTGCCGCGAGCGCCAGAGGCGAACCGGACCAGCGCCGAGGACGCATCGTCCACGGTGACCGCCCGGTCGCCGCCATCCGGCAGCGAGCGCCGCTCGATGAACGTCTCGGACTGGGCGCATACGTCGGTGATCGGCCCGGCCATCCAGGTGGCCATGTCGATCAGGTGGCAGCCCAGGTCAGCGATCGTGGTGCCGCCCATGGCCCGGTCGAACCGCCAGTCAAAGGGGGTGGCCGGGTCGGTGAACTCATCCGAGAGCCAGGTGGCGCGCCACAGCCGGACATCGCCGATCTCGCCGTCGGCGATCATCCGCCGCATCAGCGCCACCGCGGGCAGCCGCCGGTAGTTGAACCCGACCGCGTTGGCCACGCCGGCCGCCTCCACCGCCTCGGTCGCGCCCATGGCCTGCGGATAGTCGAGGGCCAGCGGCTTCTCGCAGAGGACCGCCTGGCCGGCCGCGGCGGCGGCCTGCGCGATCTCGGCGTGGGTGCCCGGTGGCGTGCAGATGTCCACGAGATCGACGTCGGCGCGCTCGACCAGGCGGCGCCAGTCGGTGGTGTGCTCCGGGACCCCGCAGGCGTCGGCCGCCCGGGCCACGGCCGCGCCGTCGCGCCCGGACATCACGGTGACCACCGGCGTGACCGGCAGCGAGCGCAGCAGCGGGGCCACCCGGTAGCCGTAACAGTGGGCCCGGCCCATCATGCCGTAGCCGACGATCCCGACGCGCAGGGCAGGCGGGCGGCCGGTCATGCCGGAGTCCGCAGCCCGGCGGCGGCCAGCGCCGGGATGGCCGCGCTGACCTGCTCGGCCGCCCGCAGCGCGGCCACGGCGTCGGCCGCGGTGGCCCCACCGCCCGCGGCCGCGCCAACGTCGGCGGCACCGTCCCCGGCAGCACCGCCGGCCGCGCGGGCGAAGGCCACGAAGCCCTCGGCCTGGCGGCGCAGCGCGCCGAGCTGGGCCCGCTCCCCGTCGGCCGGGTCGAGGAAGTCGCACCGGATGGTCCCGCCGGTCCCGAACACCTCGGCACGCGCCATGTCGCCGGCCGGGTGGTGGCGGCCCAGGGACACGAAACCGGTCGCGCCGCCGGACAGCGCCACGATGATCTGCGCGCTGTCCACGTCGCCCGCCACGTCCGGGGCGCTGATCAGCTCGGCCGCCACCGCCTGGATGCCGGTGATGTCCTGGCCGGTCAGCCAGCGGAGCTGGTCGAACTCGTGGACCCCCATGTCGACGGCGATCCCGCCGGAGTGCGCGCGGAAGGCCGCGGCCGGCGGCGACTCGTCCCACTGGTAGCAGGTGACCAGGTGCAGCTGGCCGACATCGCCGGCCGCGATGCGGTCCCGGGCCGCCTGCAGCGCGGGCACGTACCGGCGCCAGTACGCGACCTGCAGCGGAACTCCGGCCGCGGCGGCGGTCTGCGCGGCCGCGCTGGCCTGGGCGGAGGTCAGGCCGCACGGCTTCTCGCAGAGGATGGGCAGCCCGCGGGCGGCGACCTCGTTGATGATCTCGACGTGCTGGTCGCTGGGCGCCGCGATCAGCACCCCGTCCAGATCCGCGCCGTCCAGCATCTCGCCCAGGCTGGGGTACACGGCCAGCCCGGAGGCGGCCAGGTTCTGCCGGGCCGGCTCGGACGGCTCGGCCACGGCGGTCACCGTGACCAGGGCGGAGCCGGGGATCGCGCGCAGGTGGGTGCGGCCCATGCGGCCCGCGCCGACCAGCCCGAGCCGGAACCCGCTCTGGTCAGCGGCCATGTCATCGGTCCCGCGGGCCATGTCACATGCCCCGCGCGGACAGGAACGCGCGGTTGTCCCGCTGGTCCTGCGCGGCGCGGGCGAAGCGCTCGGCGGTGCGGGGGAAGATGTCCTGCTCGACCACGAGCCAGCCCTGGAAGCCGATGCGGTGCAGGCCGTCGAGGATGGCCTGCGTGTCAAGGTCGCCGTGGCCGAGCGCGCAGAACGCCTCCCGGGACCAGATGTCCGTGGCCGGGGCTCCGTCGGCGATGATGCCCTGCATCACCGACCGGACCCCATCCTTCAGGTGCACGTGGTTGATCCGCGCGCTCCAGTCGCTCAGCGCCGCCAGCGGGTCGCCGCCGCCCATCATCATGTGCCCGGTTTCCAGGCACAGCCCGATGTCGGACACCTCGAGCACGCGCTCGATCTCCCAGGGCGCCTCGACGTTGGTGCCGGTCTCCGGGTGGAACGTCGGCTCGTAGCCGCGGTCGCGGCAGCGGGCCACCACCCTGGCCAGTCCCTGGCTGAACCGCTGCCACGCGTCGGCGTCCAAGCCCACCGAGGGGTCGGTGGCCGACCGGCCCGGCCGGCTCCGGCGCGCATCGTTGCCGTTGTCGGCCAGGGTGGGCCGCGGCGGCGGCCCGGCCAGGTACGGACGGACGGCGTCGAACGTGTCGAGCAGCGCGTCGAGTTCGGGCAGCATCTGCTCGAGCGCGTGGTGGTCGGCGTAGGGCAGCTCCAGGTACCCGCCCGCCAGGCCGAGCGCCCGCTCGGCGAGCAGCTCGCCCAGCTTTTCCCCGCTGCCGAGGTAGCCGACCGGCCCGAGGTCGATGCCCGCGTAACCGGCCTCGGCCACCTGGTCGAGCACGCTCAGCCCGCTGGGGACGTTCGGGTCATGGCCCACCGTGACCTCGAACGCGCCGTAGCTGACCGGTGCGTTCGCGATCGTGATGCCGTTGCCGTTACTCCCTGATGACATGTTGCCCTCACTGCCTGAGTGGTTTCCTGGTCCGTCAGTCCTGCACCTAGGCGAGCGCGGTCGGGTGATCGACCGGCCGCCCCTGGCGGTGGCTGGTGATGATGGCCTGGCACAGCGCGATGTCCCGGAGCCCGTCGAGCCCGGAGGTGACCGGTTCGGTGCCGTTGACCACGCAATCGTGGAACGCGATCAGCTCGCGCTTGAACGCGCTCTCGTAGGAGACGACCTCCTCGCTGCGCCAGGACCGGGCCGTGCCCGGGTCCCCGCCCTCGATCTCCAGCAGCGACGGCTCGCTGCGCAGGAACGGCGACGGGAAGGCCAGCCGCACCCGGCCGTCGGGCGCGTAGAGCGCGAACTCCATCTCGTACCGCGCGATCCCGGGCAGGTCGATCCAGTGGATGGCGACCGGGAGGTCGCCGAACCGCAGCATGGCGGTCAGGCTGTGCTCGCGCAGGTCGACGTAGTCGAGCCGGTCCGGCTCGCCGAGCAGCCCGCGGACGGTGTTGAGCTCGTGCACCAGCGTGTCAAGCAGCACCAGGTGATAAGCGCGGCGCTCGAACTCGCTGGCGTCGCCGAGCGCGGCGGCGATGCTGGCTTCGGTGTCCGCCCGCAGCCGCTCCGCCACCTCGGCCGGCGGCGGGGCCGCCGGGAGCAGCGGGTAGTGCTCGATGTAGGGCCGGAACGGCGACTCGAACGTGGTGACCCGCAGCAGCCGCGGCTCGGCCAGTTCCCCGGCCTCCTTCTGGAACCGGGTGTAGGCCGGGTCGTAACGCTTCGGGTAGGCGACCATGAGCGTCACTCCCGCACGCTCGGCCGCCTCCCGCATGGCCTGGCCCTCCGCCACCGAGAAGCACATCGGCTTCTCGACCAGCACGTGCCGCCCGGCCTGCGCCGCCGCCACCGCGATCGGGGCGTGGCTGCCCGAGGTCAGCACCAGCACCGCGTCCAGCGGCTCGCGCAGCATCTCCCGCCAGTCGGTGAACACGGCGGGCACGCCGTAACGCTCGGCGCAGGCCCGCGCGTTCTCGGCCACGACGTCGCACACCGCGGCGACCTCGTACGATTCGGCGAGCTCATCCAGGTAGTGCAGGTGCATCACCTGGGCGATGACCCCGGTGCCCACCACGCCGACCCGCAGCCGCTTGGTCACGTCTCTCCTTCTCGGTTGCTCAGCTTGATCCGGTTGGTCAGCCGGCCGCAGCCGGCTCGATGGCGACCTGGATGGACTCGTCGGACTGCGCCACGACGACCGCCTCGGCCGCGCGGTCCAGCGGGAACTTGTGGCTGACCACCCGGTCCAGCGGGTAGCGCCCCAGGTTCGCGGCCATCAGCCGCATGGACGGCTCATAGGCGGTGGCGGTCTCGCCGCCGACGCCGAGCACCGCCACGTTGCGGGTGCAGATGTCGGAGTTCGGGTTGACCGGCACCGGGCCCATGTCGACGAACGTCCCGGCCTCGACGATCACGCCGCCGGTGCGCACCATCCGCAGCGACTCGATGAACGTCTCGGGGAATCCGCTGCAGTCGATGACGATGTCCGCACCCAGCCCGCCGGTCGCGGACAGCACCCGGTCCACCCGCTGCGCCTGCTCGGTCGCTGACACGTCCAGCGTCAGGTCGGCGCCGAACGTCCCCGCGGCGTCGAGCCTGCCCGGCAGCCGGTCGGTGGCCACGATCGTGCCCGCGCCCAGCAGCCTGGCCTTGATCAGATGGCACAGGCCGAGCGGGCCGACGCCGAGAACGGCCACGCTGGCCCCGGCCGAGTGGCCACCCTGCAGCCGCAGCAGGGTCATCGCGGTGTCGACGCCGTGCGTCACCGCCATGACCTCGGTGATCACCGCGACCTCGTCGGGAAGCTGCTCGGGCACCCGGAAGATCGGCGTGCGCGGCAGCAGGTAGAGGTATTCGGACCAGCCGCCGAACAGGGACGGCGGGCGGGCACAGTTCAGGCTGTTCCCGTAGTCCTCGAGGTTCTGGCAGAAGTAGTAGGGATAGTCACCCAGGCAGTAGACACAGTGCCCGCACGGCACGTTGGCGCCGGGCACGACGCGGTCGCCGGGGCGCAGCACCTCACCGCTGGCGTCGCGGACCTCGCCGCCGGTAGCCACCACCACGCCGACGTTCTCGTGCCCGCAGATCAGCGGGTATTCGATGTCGCGCTCGTGCGGCGTGCCCGCGTACTGCTTGGACTCACCGCGGAAGGTGTGCTTGTCGGTGCCGCAGATCCCGGACAGCGACATCCGCATCACCACGGCACCCGGGCCGGGGTCGGGGACACTGAACTCCTGGACGCTGATGCGGCCCGGCGCCTCCATGACCGCGGCGCGGCTGACGGTCACGCCGCCACCTCCTCGGACGCGTCGATCGCGGCCCGCAGCAGCCGCGCGGCCTCGGGCACGCCTTCCTCGGCCGGCACGAACGGATCCTCGTGCTCGATCGAGATCACCTGGGCGGATGAGCCCGCCATGGCCCGCACCAGACCCGTCCACCAGGCCAGATCATGCCCGCGCCCGGGAACCGCAAAAGTCCACGGCATCTGCTCGGCCGGGTTCGGCCAGCGCCGGTCAAGCAGGCCGTTGAGGGCCAGGCTGCCGGAGTGGAACACGGTGTCCTTGCCGTGCGCGTGCCCGACCAGGGGGCCCAGGTGGGCCGCGACCTTGTGCCCGTCCATGCCCATCCAGAAGAAGTGGCTGGGGTCCAGGTTGGCCGCGATCGACGGCCCAAGCGCCGCGACCCGTTCAAAAGTCTCTACATTGAACGCTGACGTGCCGGGGTGGATCTCCAGGCAGACCAGGAGCTCGGGGTTCTGGGCCCGGGCGAACTCGGCCAGGCCCGCCCAGTAGGGCTCGATCTGCTGCTCCCACTGCCGCTCGTAGACGTCCTCCAGATACGGCAGCCAGCCGCCCGCGCCGAAGTGCGGAACGCGATCGCCGGGCGCCGCGGCCGGGCACCCGGCCATGGCCACGATCCGGTCCACGCCGAGCAGGACGGCCAGCCGGATCGCGTTGCGCAGGTCCTCGTCGTGCTGGCGCGCGGTGTCCTCGTCGGGGTGCAGCGGGTTGCCCCACGCGTTCAGCGCGTCGAGCCGCAGGCCGTGCCGCCGGATCTGCTCCAGCCAGGCCTCCCTGGCCTGCTCGCTGGCCAGCAGCGCCGCCACATCGCAGTGCGGGTGCGGCGCGTATCCGCCCGCCCCGACCTCGATGTCGGTCACCTCGGGAGCCTCCCGCCGCAGCCAGCCGAGCACGTCGTCGAGCGGCCGGTCAAGGAAGGCTTCGAGCACCACGCCGATCCGCGGTTCGCTGTTTTCTGGCATGTTCCTTTCATTCCTGTCGTCGGTGTTGGGGTGCGGCGCTGCCTGGTGTGCTAGCCCCTGACCGCCCCGCTGAGCACGAATCCGCCCCGGAACAGCCGCGACGCCAGGGCGTAGAGCAGGAAGATCGGCACCGCGTAGATCAGCGAGAACGCGGCGATGTCCCCGTACCGCACGTTGGCGGCGCCGATGAAGCCGAAGATCGCTATGGAACCCGGCTGCTGGTTCGGCGAGGTGATCAGCACCAGCGGGATCAGGAACGAACCCCAGGCGGTGACGAAGCCGAAGATGGCCGCGGCCGCGATGCCGGGCATGGCCAGCGGGCCGATGACCTTGAGCAGGATCTGCACCGTGCCCGCGCGCTCCATGCGCGCCGCCTCCTCCAGGTCCTGGGGCACGGCGTCGATGAAGTTCTTGATCAGGTAGATCTCGAACGGCAGCGTGGTCACCGCGAGAAACAGCGCGCACGGGAGGATCGACAGCCAGCCGAGGTCCGAGAACATCTCGAAGATCGGGATGATCAGGATGGCCAGCGGCACGCCGGTGAGGAACAGCACGATCAGCAGCAGCGGGCCCTTCCACGGAATCCGGCGGCGGGACAGCGCGTAGGCGGCGAGCGCGCCGCAGACCGTGGCGATCGCGGTCGAGACCCCGGAAAGGACGATGCTGTTGATTATGGACTGCAGGTTGCTGCCGGAGAGAGCGGCCGCGAAGTTGGCACCGGTCAGGTGCGGGATCTCGACGCTCCAGGTGGCGTTGGCATCCAGCGACGCCAGGACCAGCCACACCATGGGCAGCACGAACAGCGCCCCGAACGCCGACAGCAGCAGGTTGGAGATGGCCTTGTTGCTCATCGACCGGCGGCTGGCTGGATTCGCGGGCGGCTGGACCGAGGCACCCGATGCCGCCTGCGGCGCGGGGGCCGCGATGCCGGCCGTCATGTCCTGACCCTTGATGCTCGCACGTAGATCACTCCGAAGATGGCGCAGATCAGCACCATGACGTTCCCGACCAGGGCGCCGTAGGCGAGGTTGTTGAACTCGAAGGCCTGCTGGTAGGAGTACAGCGGCAGGATGTTCGTGGAGTTGCCCGGACCGCCCTGCGTCATCACGTAGATCAGCGCGAAGTTGGCCAGCGAGATCAGCGTGATCAGCAGCACGGTGGTCACGATCGTCGGCCGCAGCAGCGGCAGCGTGATCAGCCGGAACCGCTGCCAGCGCGAGGCGTCTTCCATGTCCGCCGCCTCCAGCACCTCGCGCGGAATGTTGCGCAGCGCCGCGCCGAGGACCAGCATCGCGAAGCCGGTCTGGGACCACACGTTGGCCAGCGTCACGATCAGCAGCGGCTCGTGGTGCAGGAAGTCGGAGTTCGGCATGCCCAGCAGGGTGCCGAACGTGCCCGAGGCGGTGGTCGAGGCGTACCAGGTCATGCCGGCGGTGATGGCCGGCATCATCCAGGCGATGACCACGATGCCGCCGACCAGGATGCGCAGCGGCGCCACCGCGGTCTGCAGCAGCACCGCCAGGGCCAGGCCGATGACCACCACGCCAACGATCGACCCGACGATGAAGATCAGCGTGAGCCGCAGTGACAGGAAGAAGGTCGGGTCAGACCCCAGCCGGTGCAGGTTCTGGGTGCCGGTGAAATGCCAGGTCACCGCGTTCGGCCCGACCAGCTCCAGGTTGGTGAAGCCCAGGTAGAACGCGTAGATGACCGGGATCACGAACAGCACGGCGAGCAGGAACAGCGACGGGGCGAGCAGGGTGAGGCTGCTCCACTGGAATCGTTCCCGGTCCTTGCGCTTGCCCGCGGGTTCCGCAGGCAAGCCGGGCCGTGGCCCGGTCCCCGCCGCTGCGGGGACCGGGCCAGCGGCACCTGCCATCGCTACCGAATTGGCCTGGCTGCTCATCAGCTACGGCACTGTCTCGACTTGGCTCGAGCCCAGCTGGCTGGTGACGTAGTTCTTGAGGATGCTCACCGCCTGGCTGACGGTGGTGTTGGGATTCTGGGCGATCGCCCCGGTGGCCTCCCCCATGCCCTGGACCCAGACCGAGTAGCTGGCGCTGGATGGGGTCAGCGTGGACGAAGGCGTGATGTCGGCGAAGAAGGCGTTGTAGGGCGGCGCGAAGCTCGTGTAAAGGGGCGCCGTCCAGTAGGCCTTGTCCGGCGGGACCCAGCCCGCCCAGTTGGCCGCGTCGATGCTGTTCTGCTCGTTCTCGGCGATGTTGATGAAGTCGAACGCCGCCTTGGCGACCTTGCTGTGCGCGGCGACCGCGAAGTCCCAGCCGCCGAGGGTGCTGGCGGTGCCGGTGCCGGAGTAGGTCGGGATGACCGCCTCACCCATGGTGGACGGGGCCTGCGCCCAGTACGGCGCGCTGATGGTCTTGGTCCAGTTGCCGCCGTAGTAGTTGGATCCGACCGCGATCGCGAGCTTGCCGCTCTGGAACTCGGTCAGCGGTGTGGTCACGGCGTTCGGGCTGAACAGCGCCGAGGTGTCCGCGCCCAGCCCCTTGGCGTAGGCCTGCTGGTAGAAGCTCAGCGCCTGCCTGATGCCGGGGCTGTCCACCACGAACTTGTTGTTCTTGGCGTCGTAGATGGTCGGCGTGCTGGTGCCGACGATGAAGTTGTTGATGCCCTGCAGCAGGCCGTTGGCGCCGGAGCCGGTGCCGGCGTTCAGCCAGATCGGTGTCACCCCGGGTACCTTCGCCTTGATCTTGGCCGCGGCCGCGATGATGTCCGACCAGCTCTTCGGGTTCCACGGCACCGGGATCCCGGCCTTGCGGAACATCTGCTCGTTGTAGAGCAGCGCGCTGTCGTTCTCACCCTGGTTGACCGCGTACACGTTGCCGCTGAACCGGCCCTCGCTCTGGATCACCGAAGGGAATTGCGGCCACCAGGAGCTGCTCTTCAGGTAGCTGTTCAGCGGCAGCAGGTAGTCGGCCTGCGCCCACAGGCCGATCTGGCCGGTCGGGATCTCGGCGACATCAGGAGCCGTCGAAGCGTTGCGGTAGAGCAGGCTGAGCTTGTTGACGATGTCGTTGTAGCTGCCCGGGATCGGGATGAACTGCACGGTCGCGTTCGGGTGCGACTTCTTGAACTCCGCGGCGACCTGATCCCACCACTTGGTGGTGAAACCGGTGGTATCGAAGACGTAGTCCGAGCCGTAAGCAATCTTGATCGTGTACGGCCCGGTCGGCTCCTTGGTGCTCGCCGCCGGCGTGGTCCCGCTGCCCGAGCACGCGGCCGCGATGGCCCCCGCCGCCAGCACTGCAGCAACCGCGGTCAGCCTGGGGGCCGCAAAGCGTCTCATTGCCATGGTGATGACCTTCTTCTGGTATCGGGTGTCACACCCGTCTAGCTGGCCGTCGTGGGGGTCAGGGCCGTCGCTGGGGTCCTGTCGAGCAAGCTGTCCTGCGTCGCGGCGTCGAACAGATGCACGTCCTTGGGGTCGAACGCCACCTCGATCGCCTCGCCGACCGCGGGCGTGGGGTGTCGCGGGAGCTTGGCCACCAGCGCGGTCTGTTCGCACTGGATAGTCGCGTAGATGGCCGTCCCGGTCTGCTCGCAGACATCCACCAGGCCGTTCAGCCGGATCGCGCCCGCCGGTGCGGCGCTGGCGCGGTTCAGGTCGTCGGGCCGGACGCCGACCAGCACGTCCTGGGAGGCCGAGGACTGCGGGCGGAGCGCCCAGGGCAGCGGGAACGTGACCCCGAGGCAGCTCACCTTCAGTTGCCCGGGTGACCCGCTGAGCTGGCCCGGCACGAGGTTCATCGTGGGCGAGCCAATGAACCCGGCCACGAACGCGCTGGCCGGGTTGTCGTAGAGCTCGGTGGGCGTGCCGACCTGAAGCAGGCTGCCGCCGGCGAGCACGGCGACCCGGTCACCCATGGTCAGCGCTTCCACCTGGTCGTGGGTGACGTAGACCGTGGTGGTCATCTCCAGCCGATGGTGCAGCCGGATGAGCTCGGCCCGCATCTGCACCCGCAAAGCCGCGTCCAGGTTGGACAACGGCTCGTCCATCAGGAACAGCTTGGGCTCGCGGATCATCGCGCGGCCCAGGGCGACCCGCTGCCGCTGCCCGCCGGACAGCTGGCTCGGGGCCCTGTCCAGCAGCTCGGAGATGCCGAGGATCCCGGCTACCTCCTCGACCCGCTGCCGGATGTCCACCTTGGCGTCCTTGCGGACCCGCGGGCCGAACGCGAGGTTCTTGTAGA
>Ga0335075_10008603_pt1 | contig 15621 bp, 16 predicted proteins | sample Lox_Sample_24_FD_206723 | JGI IMG/M metagenome (GOLD analysis project Ga0335075, IMG submission 206723) | Soil microbial communities from Loxahatchee National Wildlife Refuge, Florida, United States - Lox_Sample_2.4 | ecosystem: Environmental > Terrestrial > Soil > Wetlands | place: USA... | reverse complement strand
GCTCGCCAACTCGCGCAGCGACGCATCGAGCCCGCGCACGTCATCGCATGGTCACTCTGGCGACGCGCTCATCAGGCAGCTGCACAAAAAGCCAACATGAAACAACAACTACAACTGTAATGCTAGTGTCCCGACTCGTAAATATCGTCATCATGCGTCGGGACACTAGGGAAGGTCTGAATAAGTCCTAACCAGCCAAAAAATCGTGAGACTTTTCAATGGCCAAGTTGACCACGGGAAGACTTATTCAGACCTTCCCTAGGGCCAGCTCCACACTGGCCGAAGCTCCTTGTTTTGTTTCCGAAGAGAAAATCTCTAAAATATTTGAAACCTTCTCTGAAACGGATTTCGAATCATTCCATGCTGCGGCGCTGGGAGCGGCCAGCAGCGTAGCCGTTGTTATGGTATGCAAACAGTGATATCATGGGCTCCGCCGTCATATTCATCTCGTCATTGTCCATGCATCCACCAAGACTGGTGGTCTGTGCCGCCGGAAGCTCCGCTTCCTGGTCTGCGATCCAGCGATATCCGTACTTTGTAGTGAACTTGCCGCGTGATGAAGAACGCGCACTCAGAGACTGTTTGAGAATGCGCTGTGATGAGTCGGAGGCGCCGCAGCTTTCGAGAACCGGAGCGGAGCGGCCCTTGAGGGCCGTGAGCACCGGAAGCGCAGAAAGACGCGTCGGACGACCATCACAGTAGCATTCTCAAACAGTCTCTTACAGATCGGTCTGCAGGAAAGGAGACTCGAAGTAGCAGCCGATACGCCGGAGCCCGATGGACGGCCACGCTAAACGAAACGCCCATCCTCGAAAATGCTCTAGCCGCTCTCTATTGTGAAGTCGTTGAAATGCTACCTCGCCACGACCACGTCATTATCACCGGTCGTGTCTGCGCTGTCCGATTGGTGCCGAGATCCTTTCCCCTCGTTTGCTGGCGTGGCGATTGCCATCCGTTTGAGTGGGTCGGTGGGAAAACATGATGTTGGTACGTTGATTGGCAAGCGGTCGCCATAGCAGTGACGACGCCCTGGTCGGATAGCCCAGTGAAAGGAAATGCACGCCGCTTCATGGGTGGTCGCGATCCGGGTGTCCGCCCCCTGCGCTATTCGGCACGGCGGCAGTTCCTGTCTGCAGCCGGGAGGCGAAGGGAGGTCAGGTGACCATGCGAGAGATGGAACCAAACCACCTGCAGCTGTCTTTTTACATTTATGATTTTGATAACTACAATGCTTATTTCTTATAAATACCTTGTCAGAGGGACGGTGCTGATATGCTTCTGTCTCATTGTCTATATTCGTCCCAAGGCGCATGGGTAAATACATGAGCGAAGCGATATTCGCCGATAGTGAGGCTAACGTAGGTTCGTCTAGTGTGATCTGCGCGCGCGGCCATCTGCAAGCCCGAACTCCAACCCATGTCAGTTTTTCGCCAACGTGAAAGGAGGCGAAGATGAACGGTTCCAAGAAAGAAGTCAGCGCAGTGTTGGTCCATGGCGCCTGGGCTGATGGGTCAAGCTGGAACGACGTTATCGCGCTATTGCTGCCGAAGGGCCTCAATGTCCTCACCGTCCCAATCCCGCTTGCTTCCCTGTCGGACGACGTCGCCGCACTCAATCGCGCCTTAGAACTTACCAGCGGGCTTGTGGTCTTGGTCGCTCATGCCTATGCAGGTGCGGTGATAGCGGCGACGACCGATGAAAGAATCCGATCATTGGTTTTCATAGCCGCCTTGGCGCCTGACGAAGGCGAGACGGTCGCCGAAGTGTTCTATCGCGGCGAACCGCATCCAGAGGCACCGCACTTGGCACCCGACACACGTGGGTTTATTTGGATCCCACAGATGGGGTTTGACGCCGCTTTCTCCCAAAATGCGTCTCCCGAACGAGTTGTGCTTCTCGCAGCAACACAGCGGCCAATCGCTGCCAAGTGCATACAGGGAAAGGTTCCGAGGCCGATTTGGAAAGTGAGGCCGTCCTGGTACCTTGTCGCCGAGGAAGACCGAATGATCAACCCAACCACTCAGCACTTCATGGCACAGCGTATGGGTGCCCATATCCGATCGGAGGCTGTCGACCATACGCCATTGGTCAGTGCGCCGGAGTCTGTCACCGAAGTGATCCTTGAGGCCATCGCAGGTTCGGTGGTGTGAGGGAGCCCGCCAGAGAGGCGAGGTGCAGATGTGTAGGCTGGCGCCATGCTCATAGCCGAGCGACAAGACGGAAGACAGTATTGGTTATAGAAAGGGATGTCAGGCGATCCGAGGGGACCGGACAAATGGCTGAGATCGCCTACCGGCGAATACCCGTCGATGGCATCGAGATATTCCACGGAGAGACCAGCCCCACCGTCACTCCTTCTTCTGCAAGGCTTTCCAGCTGCGAGCCACATGTTTCGAGATCTTATGCCTCTCCTGGCTGATCGCTTCCGACTTATGGCACCAGATCTTCCAGGCTTCGGGCAATCCGAGATGCCGGCAGGTAGTCGGTTTCCGTACACATTTGAAAACCTGATCCAGAGGATGGAGCGGTTCACAGGAGCATTCAATCTTGAGCGCTTCGCCAGGCACATACTCAACTATGGCGCACCCGTCGGCCCCAAAATGGTCCTCAAGCATCCCGAGCGGATCGCGGCGATTATCTCTCAGAATGATAATGCTTGTGATGAGGGTCAAAGCACGGACTGGGACCTGATGAAGGACTGCTGGATTCACTCGGCAGCAGAGTATCGAAAGTCGCAGCAAGTGGCTTTTACCCTCGAGGCGACTTGCGGCCGGTACGTGCAAAGCGTCGTGGACACGGCGTTGGTATCGCCTGACGGCGGCGGGTTGGACGATTTCTACCTGGGTCGGCCCGGCGCACATGGAGCGCCGCCCAATCCTCTTACAGACTATGGTGGCGATGTCGCGCTCCATCCCACATTCCAAAGATATTTTCGACCCTACCAATCACCACCGCTGGCCGCCTGGGGGAAGCATGACCCCTACTTCGTCTATGCCGGCGCCGAGGCCTTTCGCCGCGTCTGCCCGGCGACGACGTGCGTCTGTTCGACGCTGGGCATTTTGCTCTGGAGACCTATTGTCGAAGGATCGCCGAAGCTATTGGGAAATTCATCGGCCCCGTGGCCCCGTGGCACTTGGGCTGCGACGGATGTTGAATTCGGCGTTCGAGGCCGACGAGAAGAAAAGTGAAGGCGAGGGCCATGGAGCGTGCAACGATGATCCCCGGTGTGCTCTTCTATCCCCAAGGCGACCATCGAATGTCTCGGCACCACCAAGATGCGCCTGGCTGCGAGATCTTTGATCTTTCCTACTACAGGCATCTAGCAGAGGTTGCTGAGAGTGCTTGCGTGGATGCAAGCTTCATCGCTGACCATGTCGCGATGTGGGGCACCCATGAAAGCAACGTCGCGCACCATACCAATGCACCGTTGGAACCGCGTGCAATGCTCGCCGCGCTGGTCGTGGTGACGCATCATATTGGCTTAGTTGTCACGGCATTGGCCTCGTATAGCAAGCCGTACGACATTGCCTGCACTTTCGAATCGCTCGACCGTATCAGCAATGGTTGCTTCGGCAGGAACATTGTAACGTCAGGCATGCACGAAGAAGCACCGAACTTCGGTTACGACATCAACATTGAGCATGCTATTTGCTATGAACGTACAGAGAAATTCCCCGACGTTGCTGTTGCTAAGGTTCTCTTGGACAGTGTTGAAGATTGCGTGCTCCTTCTTGATAAGAGGTCTGGTTTCTTTGCAGATTCCGAACATGTCCACCGCATCAACCACGTCGGAAAGCATTTTAGGGTGCGAGGCCCATTGAACGTTCTTCATCCTCCGCAAGGATATCCTGTCGCCGCTCGGGTCGGATCTTCTGGCGGCAGAAAACACCCTGCAGCGAAGCACGCCGATTTTGATTTTTTGGTGATGCTGACGGTCGAGAAGGGGCAGCGCCATCGCGACGACATTGACGAACAGCTCCAGCGCATCGGATACGCACCCGGCGATCTCGCCAGTTTTCCTGGAATTTTACTCTTCGTGGCAAGATCAAGAGCCGAGGTAGAAGAGAAGTGGGAGTTTCCAGAAACGCTGGTACTCGCCCGCGTGGGCATTGATCTCGTGTCAAGCTGGTACGATCTGGATTTTACCAAATATTCCATCGAAGGTCGATTTCCTCCATTGCTCGACATATCGACATACGATGGTCGGAGAGCGAATCTCCACAGACTAAGCGCATTCGCCGAAGAGAACCTTGCCGTCCGCAAGATTGCCCGGCGGATCTCGAATGCGAGTGTGGGCCCTGTGATGGCCGGAACGCCGACGGAGATAGCCGACAGGACGGAAGGCTTAGTACACGGAAGGTCTTGCCGCCGGCTTCAACATGACGTTTCCACTCCCGCCCGGCAATTGGCAGCACTTCGGCGGGTTTATCGTGCTGGAGGTGCAACAGCGAGGGCTGACGCGGAAAGCATATGCGCCGGGAACGCTGCGCGACCGGCTGGGCCCGCCTGGGTCCGTGAACCGCTTTATTCGTGCGTAGACCTCTCAAGCCGCAAGGTCCTCGCAATCCGGCGATTGCTGGACAGTTCGGACTGGTTTGCGCGCTTGCTGCGGCAACTCGAGATCACTGTCCCCCTTGTCGAACCATCGTGAGAACGGTCGGAGCTGACCGCTCATGAGCTTTAGGAAGTTACTAAGTTTAAGAAGTTACTAAGTAAGGAGAAAGACTGCCATGCAAAAAGTTAGCTACCAGAAAGTCAACGTCGATGGGTTTGGCGTCTTCTATCGCCAGGCAGGGCTAAAGGAAGCACCACCGCTTCTGCTGTTGCACGGTTTTCCGACCGCCGGCCATATGTTCCGTGATCTCATTCCGCAGATGGCTGATAAGTTTCACGTAGTTGCGCCAGATCTGCCCGGGTTCGGTCAATCGGACATGCCGGAGCGATCCAAGTTCAGCTATACCTTCGATAACATTGCCAAGATCATTGACCGCTTCACTGAGGTAATTGGGCTTGGCCGCTTCGCCATTTATGTCTTTGATTATGGAGCGCCGACCGGCTTTCGCCTAGCGATGTGGCATCCTGAGCGCATCACCGCCATCATTTCGCAGAATGGCAATGCATATGTTGAGGGTCTTAGCGACGGCTGGAACCCGATCCGCGCGTACTGGCAGAACCCGTCCGAAGCCAACCGTGCCGCCCTCCGTAGCTTTCTTTCACCGGAGACGACCGTCTGGCAATACACCCACGGTGTCGTTGATACGTCCTCGGTTTCTCCGGATGGATATTCGCTCGACAACTTCTATTTGACGCGTCCTGACGCAGACGAAGTGCAGCTCGACCTCTTTGGTGACTACAAAAGCAATGTGGCACTTTATCCCGAGTTCCAAGCGTATTTTCGCAAGCACCGGCCGCCTCTTCTAGCGGCCTGGGGCAAAAATGACCCGTTCTTCCTGCCACCAGGCGCAGAGGCGTTCAAGCGAGACATTCCCAGTGCTTCCGTGCGTTTCTTCGATACCGGCCACTTTGCCCTTGAGACGCACTGTGATGAGATCGCCATGGCGATTCGGCAATTTTTTGGATCAGCCAAGTGAACTGAGGCGCTGCTTGCGGCAACGACCGCCTCCGCCAGTCCGACAGGAATGGAGGGTTGTTGGATCGTTGTGGTACTTCCGCGCGTCGTCTGCGCTATCGAGCGCACATTGATGCCGTTGAAGGATGGTGCAAGGCTGGCAGCCCGCATATGGCTGCCAGCCGATGCCAAGCATAGCCCTGTACCCGCCATATTGGAGTACTTGTCTTACCGCAGGCGGCACAGCACTTTTAAGCGGGATGCGCTGACACATCCCTACCTCGCCGGCTATGGTTATGCAGGCGTTCGGGTCGATATCGGAGGCAGCGGCGAGTTGGATAGTCTGCTGTCCGACGAGTACACAAAACAGGGGCAGGGCGACGCTCCGGAGATTATAGCTTGGCTGGTGGAGCAGTCATGGTGCAGCGGTGCGGTTGGGACGATAGGGATCTCCTGGGGCGAGTTTAACGGTGTGCACCACAGAGGGGGCACTACTTACGGCGGGATTCGACTGGGCGTCATTCTTCCTGACGGCGATGTGCCCCGTCCGACCCCGCGCGCGTTGGCGATTTCTCTTTTGGTACCTGAGGTTTTTACTTTTCATATATGCGTCTTCAACAGGTTGTTGCTGTACCTTGATTGAGCGTTCAAGCGGCCAGACTCATCGACCTCGAGGAAAGCCAAAAGGCATTTCGCGCGATAGGGGGGGCAACAAGGTCGGCGGAAAGATGGCTACAGATTGTTCTTGACGCAGCGCCTGGTGCACTCAGATTCGTTCGGACAAAGAGGGAAGTTATATGCTGCAATCAGTAGCAATCGTGACCGGATCAAGTTCTGGAATCCACCGGATGTCAGAGGCAAGACTTCAAGAATCGACTCTTTCCAGATGACAGATGACCAATGGGATTCTGGCATGGAATTCAAGCTTCATAGAGCGCACGGGCCGGCGTTTCGTGCACAGGAGGCATCAAAATCGACGAAAAACGTCGCCGGCCTCGTTGCGTGCAAGTCAATGGTGGTGTTAACTGGCTTTGCCGTGACGGTGGGCGTGATTAATGCCGAGATCGTCGCTTTTGCTAAGGTGTTTTGCCGGTCAAGATCTCGGGGCTGCATCCATGCGAAGAGTGTGTCTTCGGGGGCGGTTATAAAAGGCTACGGTCTATCGGTGATCAAAATGTTACACTGCATGCGCAATCAGTCTCGATTCATAAAAGCCGAGGCTTTTGAGACGGGCTCGCGTCAGCCGCTATGGCTGAGCCGAAGGACATCGTCGAGCTCGCGGCCTTTCTGATGCGTCCTGCCGTGTGATGGATGACAGTTGCTCAACTTCGCATTGACCGCAGCTAGGTAAGGTCACTCTAGGTACCCACCGGGGACCAGCGAATCCCCCGCGAGAGAGTTCAGTGGAGCTGGCGGATATGTCCCTCAGCACAGGTATAGCAGATAGGAGCCTGATAGTATGGCCGCTCTTCCTCTCATCGTTTTCGATGTCAATGAGACTCTTCTTGATCTTCGGACGATGGAACCGATCTTTGAGCGTATCTTTGGCGAGAGAAGTACCATGCGCCTGTGGTTCGCCAACTTGATTATGTATTCCGCGGCTTTGACCGTGGCCGGTTGCTACGTTCCGTTCACGGATATCGGTTCAGCCGTGATGAAGATGCTGGCGGATATGCAAGGCATTAAAATTGACGATACAGATAAAAAAGAATTGACAGAAAGATTTTCGACGATGCCTCCCTACAGCGAAGTGCCTGCGGCGCTGCGCAAGCTGCGCGACGCAGGCTTTCGGCTGTTTACCCTCACAGACAATTTGCTTGAGATTCAAACTCGCCAGCTTGAGCACGGCGGCATTGTCGATCTGTTCGAGCGGCGCTTCAGCGCCGACGGTGTGGGACATCACAAACCATCCCGCCAAGCCTACGCTTATGTGGAGAAAGAACTTGGGGTCAAGTCTTCGCAGCTCTGCCTTATCGCATGCCATACGTGGGACACGCTGGGTGCTGTGGCAGCGGGGTGGGAAGCGGCGCTGATTAAGCGCATCGGCAACGATGTCCTGGGAGTCGGCCCTCAACCCCAAATTGTCGGTGGTGACCTTAACAATGTTGCAAATCAATTGATCGCCCGACACAAAGGGGGGAGATGATTCGAGGATCGCCTGGCGCCACTTGAGAGGACTAGTGCAGCAACCCGTCCGTGTTCTCGGGGCGTTGCGCCGCGCGGGTAGTTACGAGCGTGGAGGGCGGCCTAGGCCAATTCATCCTCAACCCGCCCCGGCAAATGTCGGGACTAAACATCTCTCTAGATTGCAGCTCCGCCGAAACAGGAAATGACGATCATGCATTCCTATCTCCACAGGGCTCCATTATCTCGAGAGCGATGCAAAGCTATCATCATTCACACAACCGAACACTGGGACCCGATTTCATGATCGACGAAGACTGCCACCTGGTCACCACGCCGAACCGGATAAAGCCCGAGTGGAGTTCCCGTTAGAACGACCTGTCCTGGCAATAGGTCGGTTCGGGTATCCGCCAGGTGCCGCCGAAGCCACTCAAGCGAAGAATCGGCACCGCCGGACATTGGCCATAGGTCGCCCGACGCGACGAGGCGACCATTGATCCGGACAGATAACGCGCCTTTCCTCTCGATGAACTTCCGCGATGAGAACCACTCGTCGTGCGGTAGGACGAAGCCGCCATTGAGCCCGTTGTTAGCGACGAGTTCCGGGAGAGTCTTTCTGGGACCCCTGAAAACGAAATGATGCAGTTCGATAACTGGGAATACCGCGGAGATCGCCCCGTTGGAAGCGATCCGTACGGCCATTTCGCCTTCGATCGCTAGGTTGGCAAAATCCTCGAAATCCAAGGTATCACCATGTCTTCGGATCTCGCTCTCGAAGAGACATCCTCGGATCGGCCCTTGCATCCCGAATTGCTGCACGGTGCCAGGTCCCGTGCAGCCGACCTTATAGCCGATCAGACGATCGCCGGCTGATATTCGAAGTTTCGTAACAGTGTCCTGAAGCTCGTAGGCTCTGGCGAGAGGCAGAACAAAATCTGGATCGGCAAAGCATGTTCCCGGTTGGCGGGCGCGGTAGTCACCCCACTGGCGCTCGGCCAACTCCTGTAGCTTGTATGCCACGACGTGCTTTTCTATCTTGTCAAGTTCCGGCGGCACTCGCCATCGTCTGGCCGAAGAACAGCCTCTTGCACTCTTCGGTTCCCGTATGCTGTGCGGAAAACGGCGCTTCATTCCCGTCGGCGCGCCGAGTTTCAGGTCCTGTTGCAATGCTTTCGAGCCAAAGACGGAAATGCACGAACCCATCCAGGTTCTGGTGCCGCTGCTTCCAGGGAACGATCCAAGGATGAGCGGCTGTGTCTGCGATCGTGTGGTTGTCGCCAGCTAGGAATGGGCGGTTGGCGGCTGGGCGATCCGAGACACCGCACAGAAGGAACCGATCGATTTTTTCGGCGAGGCAGGGAAGGATCGTACACGACTCAGAAACGGTCACCGGCTCATCGTAGTCGACAGGGTCATGGTCAGTAGTGGCAGGCATTCGGTTTTTAGGAGAAAAAGTCGGCAATTCAGGTTCGAATTGCTCATAGACGCCGATGTTGACGGGGTTGATCGTGGAGTCGAGGCGGGCCTCCTCGAGAAAGAGTGTGATCTTGTGACTATCCGGTGTGGGCCAGTCACGGAGCTCAATCATCGTGATGTACCCTTGATCGGCGTTTCAGCTCCCGCCCCGACCTTTAAAGGGCCGAATGATCCTTTACGGCTTCTTCGAGAGCCGGCTTCATGGCAAGCATCCGCTCGTCGATCGCCGCCGGGTTATCGCGATTGAGGACGATCGTCTGGGTCAGCGCTTCACCGCCTCGGATGACCTCGAACACATCAGTCTCGATGCCCTCGACCGTCGCGTCCGCGACCTCCGATGCGGGCTCGCGACCGAAGCCGAGCTCTGGTCCGGCTCGGTTCGTCTTCATCATCGGTGTGTCGGTGCCGCCTGGATAAACAGTCATGACGTGGATGCCTTCGCCCTTCAACTCGCGGCGCAAGGCTTCCCCAAACCGGGCAAGACCTGCCTTGGCGGCGGCATAGGTGGCGTAGAATGGGGAACCGATCAGGGCGGCGCGGGATGTAACATTGACCACCATTGCGTCACCGCTGGCGCGGAGTGACGGCAGAGCTGACCGTGTCAGGAGAATCGGTGCCAGAAGATCGACATTCAGCATCGTTTCGATCTCTTTCTGCGACGTGGCTTCGAGCCGGCCTGCGCGGACACCGCCTGCGTTGTTGACCAGGATGTCGAGGCCTCCGAGTGTGTCCAGAGCGTGGCGCAAGGTCCGCGTCCGGCCTTCCTCCGTGCCGACATCTGCGGCGATCCCGGTGACCGATCCCCCGCCCCCGGTCTTGCGCAGCTCCTCCACGGCGGCGGAGACAATGGCTGAGCGCCGGCCCGTGATGGCGATCCTGGCGCCTCTGGCGAGAAGGGCTTTGGCGATCGCGAAGCCGATGCCGCTCGAACCACCGGTGACGAGGACGCGCTTTCCCTGGAGCTTCATCGCTGTTGTCCTTATGCGGCGGGTGGATAGTTCGACGGGAAGAGCGCGCGCTTCGTCTCTTCGTCGTTGACCTTTTTGAAATCGTGGTCCTTGCCAACGGCGCGTGCCCGCTCCGCGGCCGGCCGCGCATCGACTGTCTGGAAAAGTCGTTTCAAATGAGGGTAGGAAGCAAGCGGATCATCGGCGCCCTTGAGCACGCGGGACGCGCGATCGAGCCATCCCCAGGCCGACATATCGGCAATCGTGTAGCTGTCGCTGACGATGAAGCTCCGTCCTCTCAGGTGATCATTCAGCACCTGGTAGTGCCGCTCGGCTTCGCGGCGGTACCGGTTCACGGCATAGTTGAGGCCTTCGGGCGCCGCGAACTGGAAATGCACAGACTGGCCGGAGAACGGGCCGAGGCCCGAGGCGATAAACAGCAGCCAAGAAAGCAGTTCCGGGCGGTCCTCGGCCTTGCCAAGGAACTGATGGGTCTTCTCGGCGAGATAGAGCAGGATCGCCGTGGAATCAAAGACGCGCGCCTCCCTGCCGCCGGGCCCGTCCGTATCGACGATCGCCGGCACCTTGCCGTTCGGGTTGATCGCCCGAAAAGTGGACGTGTGCTGCTCGCCCTTGCTGGTGTCGACAGGGATGACCTCGTAGGGGAGGCCGGTCTCTTCAAGGAGGAGTGCAACCTTCGCGGGATTGGGAGTCGGGTGGAAATAGAACCGGATCATGGCGTCTCCTTAGGATCGGAGTACGGCCGCCACCGGGCGTGGCGGCAGTCTGCTGCGGATGATATGTGCGCTCGCATGCCTGGCAGGGTCATGCCGGGCGCAGCGCCCGCAGCGCGGTCAAGATGGCGTCGGGCTCCAAGCGATGGCGGTAATCGACATCGATGGCGGCGAGAGCAACCCTACCGTTGCGGGCGATGACGTAGGTGGCCGGCACCGGCAGTTCCCAACTGTCGTCGCCATTGATGCCCGGTAGCGCCTTGTTGTTTGACCGGAGTGCGGCGCGCAGCTCTTCGGGCAGAGACCAGACGAGACCGAAGCTGTGGGCGACCTTGTTTCCAACGTCGCTCAGCACGGCGAAGGTCAGATTGTTCGCCTCGGTTGTCGAGACTGAGCCGTCCGGCAGTTGCGGCGAGATCGCAACCAGCCGTGCACCAAGTGCGTTCATCTCAGGCAGAGCCGCCTGGTAGGCGCGGAGCTGGATGTTGCAGTAGGGGCACCAGCCTCCGCGATAGAAGGTCACGACCGCCGGCCCCGCCTCCAGCAGGCTGCCGAGCGAGACATCGCTTCCCTGCGGATCCGGCAACGTGAAATCAGGTGCCTGGTCGCCGGTTTGAATCGCGCGTTCCAGAACGAAGCTGGTGCGCAACTCCTCGATTTTTGCTTCGTATAGCGCAGGCCGCCCGACTGGCGCTGTGCGCGCGAACTCGGCTTTGAAGGCGTCAAGCTGCTGTTGCAATCCCATCTGGCCGATCCTCTCCGACCCCGACATCATATGGTATGAACGGCCGCAAGGCGTCAGATGCCATCCGAACCTTGCGTTGTAGTATGTTCGTTCTAGAATGCGCTCTACCGGCTAGGATAGCAAGATGCCTGCTCAGGGATGGGCAGGTGAGGGGATGGCGCGGCCAAGGGAATTTGACGAAGGCGTCGTACAAGATGCGGGCATTCTGTGCTTTTGAAAGCAGGGATATGAAACGACCTCGGTCAGGGACCTGACCGCGCCGACCGGCATCACCGCGGACAGCCTCTACGATGCCGCTGGAGACAAGCCCTTGCTCTATCAGAAGGCGTTGGATCGCTACGTCGAATCGAGCGTCGCTGGCAGCATCTGGCGCTGCCAAGTGCTGCTGCCTCACCGGGTGATCGAGGCATTCTTCGAGGAAATTACAAGACGATCATTCGACGATCGCGACCGAAAATGGCGGATGCTCGTAAATGCGGTGCGCGATGTCGCACCGCATGATCCGACTTTTGCGAGATCGCCGCGGAAATCCTCCCCGGCATCGAGGCGTTCTTTCTGGCATGCGCCAAATCCGAACAAGCCGATGGCACGATCATGCAGTCGCTGCCGTCGCCGTTGTACCCGAAAGCGGTAGGCAGCCCACCAACCCGACCGACCTTCATACTATACGGCGAGACTGCCAAACGGGCCGCGAGTACAGCCTTGCCTGGGCCGGCTGTCCCTCTCCGACGCCCTACATGGGATAAGCGGACCAGGCCCTAAAAATCGACCGGCTCCAAGAGATCCTTTCCGGATTGGCACGGCCGGGGCGTCTTTCACCTCATTCATTAACCAGCAGATTGCGCAAGGGGACGATAACGGCCCATTTGAACTGCCATCCGATGCCCATTTCGGCAGCTGGGCCCGTCCGCGTCGGGAACCATGGTGCGGACAGTCTCCTTCCGCTGCCCCCAGTTATCATGGGCCCGAGCGTCCTGTGCTGGAAGGCAACGCCGCCACTCATACTGTCGGGCAAATTTCACAAACTCCCCCAAGACCCGGGTATGACGGCGCCCCCCCACAACGAGCAGGTCAACGTGACGGCGGACCGGGTTGCCTTCTATAGGCAGCGCAACGAGGCCGGGAAGTCTCGGGAAATGCTCGGGTGCCAGCAACGCGCCCAACCCGGCTGCCGCCAAGTGCTGAAGGTGGCTCTCGCTACCGCTCCAATGGGCAATGTTCGGTGAAATGTCACCTCCGAAGCAAGTGCGCTCGAAGAGCCCCTTAACCTCACAGGCTTCACGCCCCAGCCAAGCCGTCTCACGCAGCGTGCGGATCGAGATCTCACGAAACTGAGCAAAAGGGTGATCTCGCGAGACCAATGCGACGTAAGATTCCTCGAATAGTCGTAAACGATTAATTCGTCCAGGGAATTTCTCATTACTGCCAGTGATGGCAGCATGAATCCGATTTTCAAGCAACCCTTCGACGAGGTGCGAACAACTGCGCTCCACGAGGTCAATTCGCAAATTTGCAAAGCGGTGAGCCAGTCTAGATAAGGGTTCCGCCATGAGAGAGGCCGATATCGACGGAGCAAGTCCAACACGAATGGCACTGACTTGCTCGTCCTTGTACTGTCGAGCCTGGTCATACGCCGAATCGGCCGCAGCGATAGCCTGTTCCATCATAGGCAACACCAACTTTCCAAGATCGGAAAGATGGGTGAGACGCCCTTCGCGATGAATGAGGTCGCCGCCCAATTCGTATTCCAACTGCCGTACCGCTCTGCTAACCGCTGGCTGAGTGACACTGCACTCCCTTGCCGCGCGGGAAAAGCTGAGCGTACGTGCCACCGCCAAGAAACAACGTACCTGATAAAGCTCCATGATCCCTCCAGTGGCAAAACTACCGAGTCGCTGCGCTTCATCTCTGGCGACTCGGTAAAGCTCCCTCCATGACACCCCGAATTCGCGATCGCTCTATCTATTGCAGTAAGCGCCTCGTGTACCTGCCCGATCTTCCGAAGGCCTTCCGCATGCACTCCGGCGAAGACTGTGGTCAGGTCATTCTCGCGCCCGACGTGCAGGGCCTTCAACGCAAACAGCAGCAAATCGAGGCAGATTTCCCGTTTGTCGCTCCGGATGGCCAGTTCACCCTTCAGCGCCATGCCAAGAGTGCGATACAGGTCAAGCAAATATTGTACAGCACATGCGACAAGTTGGTCGACGAGGCACTCCGATTCTGCAAAATCATCGATCCAAAGGTAGATTGGCAAGCCGAAAGCGAGGGCGAAGCAGAGGCAAACAGAGTGATCTCGAGGCCCTTCCCTTTTTATGACCTTTTGCATGACCTTGCGCGCTCGATCTGAGAAACTGCGAAGCTGCAAAGCACGGGCGAAAGCGGCTAGACCATCAGTGTAACGATAGAAGACGCGATATTCCGCGTTGAGTCCGCCCAATTCAGCAACGTTGATCGCTGCTGTCTTAAAATGTAATTGTGCTTCTGCTTGGTTTCCCCAAAAATGGTAACAAGCAACCGGCACACACATCAGCGTCAAAACCATGGTCTCATGAAGACTCACTTCTCGCTTGCCGCGCCGGTGGGTTTCACCAAGAACTTTCAACGCCCGCTTACAGCAGCCTTGGTATTCCTCATGCATCGACAATGCGAGAAATGACGGTGCTGCGTCTGCCGCTAGGTCGATCCCGGCAGCTGCATCCCCACAGTCCGACATTGACCACGCAAGTGCCGCCCTCACCTTATCGAGATGTACAGCGCATCGCAAAGAGTCGCGTTGAGAGAAACTTGCCTCAATACTCGTGTTTTCCTTTGGAAGACGACAGCAAGACACCGCATGCCGCGGCGCGGTCTTCTCCAATTCACCGCTTTGTGCAAGCTTGTCGGCAGCGTAGGCACGGGTTGTGCTGAGCAGCCTATAATACGACGAGCCACCAATATCGGCCGTCAAAATCAGGGACTTCGCAACCAAGTTTGAGACCGTAACGGCGGTGTCCGGGGCGCGTAGCCCTTCTTCAAACGCAACATCATAAGCTGCCTGAAGCGTAAAATCACCCACGAACACAGAGAGCCTGCGGAACGTCGCCTTTTCGTGCTCCGAGAGCAAATTATAGCTCCAATCGAGCATCGCGCTCAGAGTCCGGTGTCGAGGTAGTGCGGTGCGATTATCCTGCCAGAGTAACCTAAAGCGATTGGCGAGTAAGTCTGCGATTCCACGAATCCCAAGGGATATGGCACGACTAGCCGCAAGCTCAATGGCAAGCGCGATTCCGTCAAGACTGCGGCATATCCGGGCTACGATAACCGCATCAGCGTCGTTCAGCTTGGAGTCGTAGCCACTGGCGGTAGCGTGCATCATGAAAAGCTGAGCGGACGGATACGCAAGCACCTTCGCCGCGGTCAAGCTCGCGTTTTCTGGTGGACAATCGAAGTTGTGCAACGGATGTACAACTTCGTTTTCTACGCGCAGCGCTTCACGGGTTGTTACCAGGATATGTGCTCGAGCCGCCGTGGCCACGATGCGTTTGAGAAGTGCCGCGGCAGCCTCGATCACGTGTTCACAGTTATCGAGCACGATGAGGATCTTCCTGTGGTGAATCCAGGCCAGAAGGCCACCAAGAGGATCCCGCGTTTGCACCTCTAACCTGAGATCGGATGTCACCGCTACTGGCACGAGGAGAGGGTCGGTCACCGAGCCCAGATCGACGAAGAAAACCTCGCTCTCGAAGCGATCGGCCAACGCGTGAGCAACGGACACTGCGACCGTGGTCTTGCCTACGCCACCGGGGCCGACAATACTGACAAGGCGATGCGTCATCACCTGAACGGACAGAATGCGAACTGTGTCATCGCGGCCAACCAACCGCGTCGACTGCGCCGGGAGCGTCGAGATCCGATCAGGCATCGCAGTCCTGGTTGTCTGGAGATGCGACCTGCGCCGTCGAACAAGATACCGGTGCGACAAAGCAGTAGCCTCTACTGGGGGCATTAGCGATGTATCGAACGCCTTCGCGGCCGTCTCCAAGAACC
>Ga0335075_10008602_pt1 | contig 15621 bp, 11 predicted proteins | sample Lox_Sample_24_FD_206723 | JGI IMG/M metagenome (GOLD analysis project Ga0335075, IMG submission 206723) | Soil microbial communities from Loxahatchee National Wildlife Refuge, Florida, United States - Lox_Sample_2.4 | ecosystem: Environmental > Terrestrial > Soil > Wetlands | place: USA... | reverse complement strand
GAGCTCGAGCAGTTCGCGTACGTGGCCTCGCACGACCTGCAGGAGCCGCTGCGCAAGGTCACCAGCTTCTGCCAGCTGCTGCAGCGCCGCTACGGCGGCCAGCTCGACGAGCGGGCCGACCAGTACATCGACTTCGCGGTGGACGGCGCCAAGCGGATGCAGGTGCTGATCAACGACCTGCTCGCGTTCAGCCGGGCGGGCCGGTCGGCCGAGGAGCTCGGCCCGGTCGCCTGCGACGCGGCCCTGGCGACGGCCACCGCGAACCTGTCCACCCAGATCGCCGAGGCCGGCGCGGTGATCGAGGCCGGCCCGCTGCCGGTGGTCCGGGGGCAGCTCACGCTGATGTCGGTGGTCTTCCAGAACCTGCTCGGCAACGCGCTGAAGTTCACCGGCGAGCGTCCGCCGCGCATCGTCGTGACGGCCGAGCGCGACGGCGCGTTCTGGTCGTTTTCCGTCACCGATAACGGAATCGGGATCGAGCCGCAGTATGCTGACCGCGTTTTCCTGATCTTCCAGCGCCTGCACGAGCGGGCCGCGTACCCAGGAACGGGCATCGGCCTGGCCATGTGCCGGAAGATCATCGAGTACTTCGGCGGCCGGATCTGGCTCGACACCGCCGTCGCCGACGGCGCCAGGTTCCGCTTCACGGTGCCTGCGCTCGAGCCGAACGAGGCGGACGAACCGACAAAGGGGACCGATGGCTGATCAGGATGGCTGCAAGCTGGTCGACGTGCTCCTGGTGGAGGACGACGAGGGAGACATCCTCATGACCAGGGAGGCCTTCGAGTTCCATAAGATCCGCAACCCGCTGCACGTGGTGACCGACGGCGAGCAGGCCCTGCGCTTCATGCGCAGGACCGGGCCCTTCGCCGACGCGCCCCGGCCGGGGCTGATCCTGCTCGACGTCAACCTGCCGCGCGTTTCCGGCCTCGAGGTGCTGGCCGAGCTGAAGCAGGACCCGGAGCTCGCCGTGCTGCCGGTGGTCATGCTGACCACCTCGCAGGCCGAGGAGGACATCCTGCGCAGCTACAAGCTGCACGCGAACGCGTACGTGACCAAGCCGGTCGACTTCGATAACTTCATCGCCGCGATCAGGCAGATCGACGACTTTTTCCTGACCCTGGTCCAGCTCCCGTAGGGCCGGATTGATCACCATCGATTCAGGCGTGAAGTTGATCTTAATGGTGCAACCAGGGTCCGTTCGATACAAAGATTTTGAATTCAAATTCTTTTGTTCCGAACGGACCGTGGCGACTCTTCTCAGCTCCGGTGCGCACGTCGGCCGCGGCCCCTTAGGCGATGGCGGGGTCGCTATCGGGGTCGGTCACGGCGCTATCGAAGTGGGTGGCGCCGGCGCGCTGTTCGTGTACCTCGACCGTGTGCTCGAGGTCCGCCTCGATCTCGGCCAGGATGCCGCGACGGCGGCGGCTGAGGACGAACAGCCACGTGCCGCCGGCCGCGATGTAGGCGGCGAACAGGTAGGGGAAGATGTTGACCGGGAACGGCGGCACCGGGTAGAAGCTGCCCTCGGTCGGCACCAGCAGGCACAGGCACGCGATCACCGCGATCACCACGTGCTTGGCCCGCAGCTCGCCGCGGCGGTGCAGGTAGACCGGCGCCGCGATGGTGATCAGGAAGTACGCGAGCAGGAAGCCGAACGCGGCCAGCGTGCCGGCGTCGCCGAACGTGGTCACCGGGTTGGTGACGAGCTCGAGGACGACCGGGATCGCCAGCATGATCACGATGTAGACGGTGAGCGCCACGTGCGGGGTGCCGTTCTTCGGGTGCGCCCGGCCGAGCTGGTGCGGGAACACCCGGTGCTCGCCCATCGGGTAGAGGATCCGCGCGCCCGCGTTGAGGCAGGACAGCGAGAGCGAGAAGAAGCTGATCATCGCCCCGAGCGCGATCGGGGCCTTGAAGAACGTGACGTCGTAGAGGCTGGAAAGCACGGTCAGGGGGGCGGTGATCGCGCTCAGCGAGGTGCCGTAGTGCCGGACGCCGAAGACCTCGACGTAGCCCATGATGACCATGAAGGTGCCGGTGATGATCAGCGACCAGATCACCGCGCGGGGCACGTTCCTGAGCGGGTTCTTCGCCTCGCTGCTGAGCGCGGTCGCGCTCTCGAACCCGACCAGGCTGAAGATGCAGGCGACGACGGCGAGGCTCATCCCGTGCGGGGTGACGCCCTTGAGCTTGAGCTGGTCGGTGTCGACGGTGAAGCCGTGCTTGAACAGCACCACGGCCGCCAGCGCGAGGATGAGGGTGACCGAGATGCCCTCGAACGCGAGCGTGATCAGCGACGAGATCCGGATGTCCTTGTAGGCGATGTACCAGCAGGTCACGGCGCTGATCGCGAAGAAGATGTCCGGCGGGACGGTGACGGTGGCGCCGAGCGCGTCGATGAACTGCTGGCAGAAGATGGCGAACCCGGTCAGCCCGGCGGTGCCGATGAACAGGTAGCACCACAGCAGCGTCCAGCCCGAGATCACGCCGGTGGCGGGGCCGAGGCCGCGGGCGGTGTAGGTGTACATGGCGCCGGGGGCGGCCGACCGCTTGGTGAACTGGTTGAGGCACAGCACGACGAACAGCAGCATCACCGTGCCGAAGAGATACGCCAGCCACGTTCCCTGGCCCGCGCTTGAAAAAGCGAGGGGAATGATGAGTACGGCGGTCATGGTCGGGGATATAAGCGCCACCGACTGGGCCAGCAGCGCCGGGAATCCGAGTGCGCCGGTCCTTAGTCCGGTTTTTACAGGGGCATCCTTAACTGGAGCGACGGCCATTTGCCGATCCTTTCTCCGAGGTAATAAGGGAAGCGGCGATTCTGCTCCCATATTCAATTGTCTCCGGAGAAAGTACTGGGGACAATGGGTCGCATGTTAAGTTTGACCGGGTTATGTTACGGCCAAATAAAATGATCTCTATTGGGTCCCCCACTCGGATATAGCCGGGGGAGTCGGGGATGAGGTTCTGCCCGAAGACGAGGTTCTTGCCGAACCGGCGGCGGGCCGCCAGCATTTTCAGCGGCTGCGAGCCGCGCTCGCCGGTGGTCTGGTCGGTGGTGGTGACCACGCAGCGGGCGCAGGGCTTGGCGACGCGGAACCGGACCGCGCCGATCTTGATCCGCCGCCAGCGGTCCTCGGCCCACGGCCCGAATCCCGACGCCACCACGTTGGGCCGGAACCGGTTCATCGGGACGGGCTGGTGGTCGGCGGCGGTGAGCCATTGGTTGAGCTGACCGAGGGATTCGGTGCTGGTGAGCAGCAGCGGGTAGCCGTCGGCGAAGCTGACCGTGTCGCCGTCGGCGCCGTACGCGGGGTCGACCGGCCGCCTGGTCGGGTCGTCGAGGTAGACAAGCCGGACCGGTTCGCCCAGGTAGGCGGAGAACCAGGCGTCGGCCTCGTCGCCGGCCGCGGCGGCCAGCACCGTGGACCGCCACACGGTCACCTTGAGCAGTTCGGCGGAGTCATCCGGCGCCGCGACGCGGAGGGACGGGTAGCCGTCCGACGACACCGTGAGGTTCGCGCCCTGGCCGCCGGTGACGACGACGCGGGCGAGCGCCGGATGCTTCCGCTGGGACATGAACTGCCAGTCGGCGTCCACGATGAGCCAGCGACGGTCGCCCGCCAGCCCCCAGGGCTCGACGACCGCATGGTCGAGGTCGACCGCCCGGCAGCCCTTCACCGGGTAGATGTGGAGCGAAACGAGCATCCGGCGCCCCCCGCCATCACGGCCAATGTCAGCTGGCGAACGACTGGTCCTCGAGCAGCAGGTCCTCGCAGAACGCGCCGAACGAGCGGGTCGGGTGCCCGATCGCCATCTCCCGCACCCACAGTGGCGGAAACCGCGGCGATGGCCTGGTGCACGCGCTCGCGGACGTCGAGCAGCTTGTCGACGGCGTAGTTGGGCCCGGTCGCCTCGTAGTCAAGGGAAGTCGTCACGGTTCGACGCTAGCGTCCCGTTGCCTATGAGGCAACATTTGTTGTCAGAGTTTACACGGCCGTCACGCGCGGCGGATCACAGGTCGAGCACGCGCCCGGCCGTCAGTGCTGGACCGAGGTGAGGTCGGGGCGGGCGTCGGCGCTCACCACGAGGAGTTCCGCGTCGCCGCGCCCGGCCGACAGCCGATGCGGGCGGCCGGCGTCGAAGTGCGCCGCCATGTCCGCGCCGAGCGGGTAGAGCATGCCGTCGAACTCCAGGTCCAGGGTCCCGTGGAGCACGTAGATCCACTCCTCGCCGCGATGACGGACCGGGGCCGACGGCGGCCGGTTGGCCGGAACGTGCACCCGCAGCACCTCGAGCGCCCGCGAGCCGGGGAAGCCGCTGCTTGACGCGATCTCCAGCCCGGCCGCGGTGTGCCGCGGCGCGTCGGGTGCGAACGTCGCCAGCGGGGCGCCATCGGCGTCCTCGCCGAGGAGCGTGCCGACCCGGGTCCCGAGCGCGGCCGCCAGCTCGACGAGAATGCCGACCGACGGCTGGCGCGCCCCGGACTCGAGGCGGGACAGATGGGCCTTGGAAATGCCGGTCGACGCGGACAGCTGGTCCAGGGTCAGACCGCGGGCCTCGCGGGCCGAACGCAGCCGGTCGCCGAGCGCGCTGACTCGCAGAGCATCCTCCATAGCACCGTAAGCTATCCCGAGATTGCCTGGGAGGCAACAGCTGTTGTCTAAGCGGAGCGCGTGACGACCAGCTTGACGGCCGGCTGCAGCCATGCGTCCTCGGCGTCGTCCCAGCTCACCACCCGGGTCGGGACCGCGGCGGGGTCGAGCCGACCAGACGTCACCAGGTCAATGACCTCGGGCAGGAAGCGACGTGAGTCCGCCCGCGACAGGTGCAGCGTGATCCCCTTGGTGTACATGTGTAGCAGCGGCAGCGGGGTCATGTCCGCGAAGTGGATCGCGACCGAGGTGCAGAAGCCGTAGTCGTCGGTCGAGCGAAGCGTGCACGCCAGGCCGTCCGGGTCCATGGTGTTCTCGACTGTCACCGGCGCCCGCTCGAACGACCGCGGCCACGGGCCCTGGTGCAGCTGCGCGTCCGCGCCGAGCCGGGCGGCGGCCTCGCACTGGGCGGCGTCGGCGTCGATGTAGCGCACCCGGCGGGCGCCGAGCGCGACCGCCGTCGCCACCGCGTACAGGCCGACCGACGACGCCGCCCCGCCGACCACCAGCACCTCCGCCTGCGGCGCGGCCGCGAGCTGGGCGGCCACCGTGCGGTAGCCGTCGACGCCGTTGTCGACCAGCGTGCACAGCACCTCCGGGGCGATACCGTCCGGGGCCGGAACCAGCAGGTGATCGGCGGCCGGCACCGGCAGCAGGTCGGACAGGCCGCCGCCGTGACCCCCGCCCGCCGGGCCGAAGCCGAACGCCGCGCCGACCTGGGCCCGGTACGTGCGGCAGCCGCCGTAGCGGCGGTCCGCGCAGGCGACGCACGCGCCGCAGGACACCTGATAGGGGACGAGCACCCGGTCGCCTGGGTGGATGCGGGTGACCTCGGGGCCGACGTCGACGACCTCGGCCACGATCTCGTGCCCGACGCCAAACGGCCCGGGAAACAGGCCCATGGCGGCCATCGGACGGTCCAGGTCGCACCGCGCGACCGCCAGCGGCGCCACCAGCGCGGCGGCCGGGTCGGAGAGCACCGGGTCGGGCACTTCGCGCCATTGCACGACGCCGGCTTGTTCGTACGTCAGCTGCCGCACCCGGCCAACGCTATCTCGATTCGGGTGGGCCCGTCGATGGGTCGGCCGCGGCGGGCGGGGGATGCTGAGCCTGTGGGAACCGATGAGCCAGTGGGAACCGATGAGATTGACCGGCTCGCGCGGGAGCGCCTGGGCTTCGCCGAGCTCCGCCCGGGCCAGCGGCCGGCCGTCGAGGCGCTGGTCGCGGGCCGCGACGTGCTGGCCGTGCTGCCGACCGGGGCCGGGAAATCGGCCATCTACGAGCTGGCCGGGCTGCTGCGGCCGGGGCCGACCGTCGTCGTCTCGCCGCTGATCGCGCTTGAGGACGATCAGCTCGCCCACCTGCGCTCGGCCGGCCTGCACGCGATCGTGCTGAACTCGCGCCAGTCGGCCGGCAAGCGGGCGGCGGCGCTGCTGGCCGCGTGCCGGCCCGACACGTTCGTCTTCCTGTCGCCCGAGCAGCTGGCCAACGACGAGACGCGCTCGACGCTGCAGCGGGCTGAGCCCGGCTTGTTCGTGGTCGACGAGGCGCACCTGATCACCCAGTGGGGTCACGATTTCCGGCCCGATTACATGATGCTTGGCGCCCAGGCCGACGCGCTCGGCGCGCCGGTCCGGCTCGCGCTGACCGCCACCGCGGCGCCCCCGGTGCGGCAGGAGATCATCAGGCGGCTCGGCCTGCGCGATCCCCGGACCGTGCTCGGGGACTTCGACCGGCCCAACATCCGGCTGTCGGTGCACCGGGTGATGACCGTCCGTCAGAAGCAGCGGCAGCTCATCGACGCGGTGGCCGAATGGCCGGGCCAGGGGATCGTCTACGCGGCCACCCACGCCAACGCGGAGGAGGCCCGCGACACGCTGGCGTCGGCCGGGGAGCGGGTGACGCTGTACCACGCCGGGCTGTCCGCGCGCGCCCGTCAGGAGGCGATGGAGGCCTTCCTCGACGGCACCGCCCGCGTGATCGTGGCCACGGTCGCCTTCGGCATGGGGATCGACAAGCCCGACGTCCGCTGGGTCCTGCACTACGACCCGCCGCCCTCGCCCGACTCGTACTACCAGGAGTTCGGCCGGGCCGGCCGGGACGGCGAGCCATCGCAGGCACGGCTGCTGTACCGGTACGAGGACTTCGACACCGCGCGGTACTTCACGGTTGGCGGGGTCTCAAGCGCGGCCGTGGTGCAGGCGGCGAGCGAGCTCGCGGCCGGCCAGCAGGCCGAGATGGGCAAGCGCCTCCAGACGGCCGCGATCGCCCACCTGGCCGATCTCGGCGCGGTGACCTGGCAGGCGGACGGCGTGCCGGCCTGGAGCGGGGCGATGACGGTGGCGGAGGCCCTGAAGGCGTCGCAGCAGGAGATCGACCGGGCGAGCGAGATCGAGACCTCCCGGCTGCGGATGATGCGGCACTACGCCGAGCATCCCGGCTGCCGGCGCTCGTTCCTGCTCACCTACTTCGGCCAGGACTACCCCGGCAGCTGCGGGAACTGCGACAACGACCTCGCGCAGGACGATCCTGGCACCGAGGCCGGCACCGGGGAAAGCGCCGTCGCCGGCGCCCGGGCCGCCCAGGCGGACGAGCCGTTCGACGTCGGCACCCGGGTGGTCAGCGAGCGCTGGGGCGAGGGCACCGTCCAGCGCTACGACGGCGACCAGATCACGGTCCTGTTCGACGAGCACGGCTACCGCGAGCTCTACCTCCCGGTCGTCCGCGAGCACGGCCTCCTGCAGGCGGCCGACGGCACCGCCACTTGATAGCCTCGGGCCGTGCCAGAGCTACAGCCGCTGCGTCCCGGGCATGCCCCGGCGGTCCTGGCCTTCGAGCTGGCCAACCGCTGCTACTTCGCCGCCTCCATCTCCGACCGCGGCGATGCGTACTTCGACCAGTTCAGCCGGCAGCACAGCGCCCTGCTGGCCGAGCAGGAGGCCGGCGCCGGCGCCTACTACGTGCTCGTCGCCGAGGACGGCTCGGTGGTGGGCCGGTTCAACCTGTACCGCTTCTCCGGCGGCACCGCCGAACTCGGCTACCGGGTCGCGCAGCACGCCGCCGGCCGCGGCCTGGCGACCGCGACCGTCCGGGAACTGTGCCGGCTGGCAGCGGCCCGGCACGGGCTGCGCACGCTCAGGGCCGCCACCACCCTCGACAACACCGCGTCCCAGAAGGTGCTCGCCAAGGCCGGGTTCGTCCCGGTCGGCCCGGCCGATCCGGCCCACATCGGCGGCAAGCCAGGCACCTGGTACCAGCGCGACCTAACCGCCGCCGACGCCCCGCGGCAGCGGGCCGGGGCCACGGACCAGGCGGGCGACTGACTCGCGGCAGCGCAACGGCCATCGCCGCGCAGTGCGGGGCGCCCAGGCTTCCGGTGGTGAACAGCCTGGCTTCGAGTGGACGGGGCAGCCGTTTTCGGGCATTGTCGGGTTTATGTAACCGCTGACATTAGGACATGCGTGACAACTATCTATGATGTCGCCCGCGTGGCAGGCGTCTCGACCGCCACGGTGTCCCGCGTGCTGCGCGGCTCCGACCTCGTGCGCGCCGAGACGCGCCAGCGGGTGCTCGGCGTCATCGATGTGCTCGGCTTCATCCCCGATGCCTCGGCGCGCGGCCTTAGCTGGGGGCGGAAGAACATCATCGCCCTAGTGGGCCTGACCCGCGGTACCGACGAGATCGACGTCGAGCGCAGCAGCCTGATGTTCATCGACCACATCGTGCACGCGGCCGAGCAGGTGCTGCGCGGGACCGAGTACTCCCTGCTGCTGACGTTCGGCACCCGCGGGGAGCAGTTCGACAAGCGCATACGCGCCCTCGCCGCTAAGGCCGACGGCCTGCTGCTCGCCGAGGGGATCCTGGATCCGCGAGAGCTGCGGTCCCTGACCGCGCTGGTACCGGTGGTCATCATCGCCGGAAGCCCGGGCCAGACCGTGGCCGATGCCTACCTCAGCGACAACGCCAGCGGCATGACCGCGCTGGCCGCGCACCTGACCGGGCAGCACCGGTACCGCAGGCTCTGCTTCGTCGCCGGCCCGAAGGACGCGCCGGACGCCGTGGCGCGGCAGGCGGCGTTCGAACAGGCCGTCGCGGCCACCCCGGACAGCGGCATTGACCAGGTCATCTACGGGGACTTCGCGGAGGACAGCGGCGTCGCGGCCGCCCGGCTCCTGCTCGGCCGCACGGCCCTGCCGCAGGCCGTGGCGTGCGCGAACGACCAGATGGCGATCGGCGCGGTGCGCGAGCTGCAGCGGGCGGGCGTCCGGATCCCGGCGGAGGTGGCGGTGACCGGGTTCGATGACCTGTACCCCAGCCGGATCATCGACCCGCCGCTGACGACGGTCAGCCAGCCGATCCACGAGCTCGGCAGCCGCGCGACGCACCGCCTCATGGCCAGGATCGCCAGCCCGGGCCTCGCCCCTCGGGCTGAGATTCTGCCCACCGAGGTCGTCATCCGCACCTCCTGCGGCTGCCCGGCCACCGGAGGGCTCGGACGGACAGCCCAGAGACCGGCCGCCACGGAACCGCAGAAGCCCGCCTGGGACGGCAGCTGAGCGCAGGCAGCGAGCAGCCTGGACCGCGCCGGGTTTGACCCCGGCGGGACGTCACCCGAAGTGACCTATTGACAGCGGTTACATCCCTATCTAGCGTCCGCGGCAGAGGGGGAATGTAACCGCTGACATTAGGAGACCATGATGAGTCGCTTGCCCGTTATGGGGCTGGCTGCGCGGGTGCACGGTTGGCCCGGCCGGGCCCGATCCCGTCCCCTCTCCCGACTCCGTTCTCGTGCCCGCGTCGCCATGATTGTGGTGGCGTTGTTCGCGCTGGCGCTTGCGGGCGCGGCGGCCGGAGGGTCGGCAGCCCGGGCCGCCACCGAGGGCCCCTATGGCGGGACCGCGGCCGGGGTGCCCGGCACCGTGTTCGCGGAGAACTACGACACCGGCGGGCAGGGCGTGGCCTACAACGTCACCTCGGTCAACGGGACCGACAACGGCTACCGCTCCGACGGGGTCGACCTGGAGACCACCACCGACACCGGCGGCCCCGCCAACGACCTGGGCTGGACCGCGGCCGGGCAGTGGTTCAAGTACACCGTCAACGTCGCCACGGCGGGCACCTACACGGTCGGGGTGCGGCTGGCCTCGCCCAGCGGGGTGACCGACGCCCTGCACATCGACAACAGCGCCGGGACCAACCTGAGCGGCGACGTCGCCGCCCCGGACACGGGCGGCTGGCAGACCTGGGTCACCGCGATCGCCACGGTCACCCTGCCCGCGGGCACGCAGACCCTGACCGTGGACCAGGACAGCGGCGGCTGGAACATCAACTTCCTCGCCTTCGGCCTGAACTCCTCCGGCGGCGGGGCTCCGCCCCCGGCCGGCGACGCTCCGTACGGCGGCACCGCGGCGGCGGTGCCCGGCACCGTGCAGGCGGAGAACTACGACACCGGCGGCCAGGGCGTCGCCTACAACGTCACCTCGGTCAACGGCACCGCCAACAGCTACCGCTCGGACGGGGTCGACCTGGAGGCCACCACCGACACCGGCGGCGGCTACGACCTCGGCTGGACGGCGACCGGGCAGTGGTTCAACTACACCGTCGACGTCGCCACGGCCGGCACCTACACCGTCGGCCTGCGGCTGGCCGCGCCCACCGCGGTCACCGACGCCCTGCACATCGACAACAGCGCCGGCACGAACCTCAGCGGCAACGTCACCGCCCCGGCCACCGGCGGCTACCAGGACTGGACCACCGTCACCGCCACCGTCACCCTGCCCGCCGGCACCCAGACCCTGACCGTCGACCAGGACAACGCCGGCTGGAACATCAACTACCTGGCCTTCGCCACCTCCGGAGGCTCAGGAACCGGCGGCAGCTACGGCGGATTCCCGGCCGGGTTCTGGGGCACCACCAGCAGCATCCCGACCACGTCCAACGGCATCGAATTCGACTTCATCAACGCCACCAACGGCGCGTACCCCGATAGCGAGGTCTACTGGGACGTCAACGGCGTCGAGGAGTCGATCGCCCAATCGCCGTACTACTCGATGGCCTCGTGCAACTCCTGCCGGATCTACTTCTACCTCGGATCGCCCACCAGCTCGTACAACGACTTCATCGAGCTGAACTCGAGCGGCACCACGATCAACGCCGACACCTCACGGGTCGACGCGTTCGGCCTGCCGCTGGCGATCCACCTGCACAACTCCGACGGCAGCGACACCGTGGTCGGGGAGGACGACCAGGTCTTCGCCGAGAGCAGGACCGCCCTGTTCCAGCAGTTCGAGAACTACGTGCCCGCGGCCTTCAAGCAACTCGCCACCGTGAACGCGCCCTACAGCATCCCGTCGCCCACCGACGTCGCGGCCTTCCAGCCAGGCGGAGCCGACGCCAGCTACATGACCTCGTACGCGGCCTCGGTGGGCGCCACCGAGACCACGCAGGAGGTCTTCGGGTGCCAAGGCGGCGGGACCCCGGCCCTCAACGGCGACCCAAGCCTGTGCGCGGCGCTGAACCGCTGCGTGGCGCAGTTCTCGACGACGGTGCAGAACACGCCGTCTGACTACTACCAGAACGCCCCGTGCAACTACTACTCAGCGTTCTGGCACTCGGTCGCCGTCAACGGCCTTGCGTACGGCTTCGCCTACGACGACGACAACGGCCAGTCCTCCGACTTCAACAGCACCGACGCGCAGTACGTGCAAGTAGCCGTCGGCTTTTAATCCAGGTCGCAGGGAACTGCCCTAGGACGGTCGGCGGCTGGAGCCGGCCTGCGGCGCCGCCGCCGTCGGCAGGCTCCCGGCACGGCCGACTCAATGCCGGTGCTCCCGCCGCGCCACCCGGCGGGGCGGGAGCACCGGACAGGCGCGCGGGTATCCCCGGTGCTCGGAGGAAGACCAGAGTCAAAGGAGTCCATGATGAGACGCATGCCCGTTGGGCGGTTGGCTGCGCTGGTGCGCGGTTGGCCCGGCCGGTCCCGTCCCCGTCCCCGTTCCCGCGTCGGGGTGGCCGTTGTGGTGACGGCGTTGTTCGCGCTGGCGCTGACGGGCGCAGCCACTGGCGGCTCGGCGGCCCGGGCCGCCACCGAGGGCCCGTACGGCGGGACGGCGGCGGCGGTGCCCGGCGCCGTGTTCGCGGAGAACTACGACACCGGCGGGCAGGGCGTGGCCTACAACGTCACCTCGGTCAACGGCACCGACAACGGCTACCGCTCCGACGGGGTCGACCTGGAGACCACCACCGACACCGGCGGCGGCGCCAACGACCTGGGCTGGACCGCGGCCGGTCAGTGGTTCAAGTACACCGTCAACGTCGCCACGGCCGGCACCTACACCGTCGGGGTGCGGCTGGCCGCGCCGACCGCGGTGACCGACGGCCTGCACATCGACAACAGCGCCGGGACGAACCTGAGCGGGAACGTGAACGTCCCCGCCACCGGCGGCTGGCAGGACTGGACCACCGTTGTCGCGACCGTCACCCTGCCCGCGGGCACGCAGACCCTGACCGTGGACCAGGACAGCGGCGGGTGGAACATCAACTTCCTCGCCTTCGGCCTGAACAGCTCGGGCGGCGGCGGCGGCAGCGGCGGAGTGGACGCCCCCTACGGCGGCACCGCGGCGGCGATCCCTGGCACCGTGCTGGCGGAGAACTACGACACCGGCGGGCAGGGCGTCGCCTACAACGTCACCTCGGTCAACGGGACCGACAACGGCTACCGCTCCGACGGGGTCGACTTGGAGACCACCACCGACACCGGCGGCGGCGCCAACGACCTGGGCTGGACCGCGGCCGGGCAGTGGTTCAACTACACCGTCAACGTCGCCACGGCCGGCACCTACACCGTCGGCCTGCGGCTGGCCGCGCCCAGCGCGGTCACCGACGCCCTGCACATCGACAACAGCGCCGGGACCAACCTCAGCGGCAACGTGAACGCCCCGGCCACCGGCGGCTACCAGGACTGGACGACGGTGGACGCCACCGTCACCCTGCCGGCCGGCACCCAGACCCTGACCGTGGACCAGGACAACGCCGGCTGGAACATCAACTACCTCAGCTTCACCGCCGCCGGCGGGAGCAGCGCGCCCCCCACCGGCGGCAGCCTCGGCTCGAACGTGATCGTGATCAGTCCGAGCGAATCGGTGGCCACCATCTCGAGCACCCTCAACGCGATCGGCACCCAGCAGAACCCGAACCAGTTCGGCACCCAGCGCTACGAGATCCTGTTCCAGCCCGGGACCTACGGCTCCGCCAGCGACCCGCTGGACTTCCAGGTCGGCTACTACGAGAGCGTCGAGGGCCTGGGCCAGAACCCGAGCCAGGTCGTGATCAACGGCACGATCGACTCCTATAACCAGTGCACCAACGGCGTCCAGACCGAGTGCTACGCCACCGATAACTTCTGGCGCTCGATCTCCAACCTCACGATCAACGTCGCGGGCCTGACCGGCTGCTTCGCCGGCGAGGAGGTGTGGGCCGCCTCGCAGGCCTCGCCGATGCGCCGGGTGGACATCAACGGCAACACGACCCTGATGGACTACTGCGACGGGTCGCCGGACTGGGCCAGCGGCGGCTTCATCGCCGACTCCGAACTCAACGGCACCGTCGAGAACGGCTCCCAGCAGCAGTACGTCACCCGGAACACCGATATCGGCTCGTGGACCAACGGGGTCTGGAACCAGGTGTTCTGCGGCGACCCGGGCGCCCCGGCCCAGAGTTTCGGGACGACCCCGGTGGCCTCCGGCGGCCCCGAGCCGTACACGACGCTGCCCACCTGCCCGACGACGCAGGAAGAGCCCTACCTGTACACCGACTCCTCCGGCAACTACGACGTGTTCGTCCCCGCGGTGGAGACCAACTCGAGCGGACCGTCCTGGGCCAGCGGCAACACCCCGGGCACCTCGCTCTCGGTCAACAGCTCCTTCTACGTCGTGAACTCCTCCAGCACGATCACCACGATCAACGCGGCCCTCGCCGCGGGTGAGAACCTGCTGTTCACGCCCGGCGTCTACAGCTACGCCTCAACGATCAACGTGACCAACCCGAACACGAAGATCATCGGGCTCGGATTCGCGACCATCATCCCGACCGCGGGCCAGACCACGATCAGCGTGGCGGACGTCGGCGGGGTCAACATCTCCGGCCTCATCCTCGACGCCGGCCCGGTGAACTCCCCGACCCTGCTCACCGTCGGAACGCCGGGCTCGACCGTGAGCCACGCCTCCGACCCGGTGAGCATCGACGACGTATTCTTCCGGGTCGGCGGAGCCGAGGTCGGATCGGTAACCGACGCCTTCATCGACAACAGCAACAACTCGATCCTCGACGACATCTGGTCCTGGCGCGCGGACCACGGCGCGGGCGGCGGTTCCTGGACCTCCGACACCGCCGCGACCGGCCTGACCGTCAACGGCAGCGACGTGACGGCCTACGGCCTCGCCGTCGAGCACTACCAGCAGTACGAGACCGTCTGGAACGGCCAGGGCGGCACCGTCATCTTCTACCAGAACGAGAATCCCTACGACGTGCCGAGCCAGGCAGCCTGGATGTCCAGCGCCACCCAGGACGGCTACCCGGCGTTCTACATCCCCAACAGCGTCACCACGTTCCAGGGCTACGGCATGGGAAGCTACTCCAACTTCGACGTCGGGCCGGCCATCGAGAACGCCATGGGCTTCCAGGCGCCGGCCACCTCCGGCGTCGTGTTCCACGACGTCTTTACCGTGTGGCTCAACAACTTTGGCGGCATCGAATCAGTGATCAACGGAACCGGCGCGGCCGTCAGCTCGACCGCAGCGGGACCCAGCAACGTGGTCACCTACAGTTGACCCCGACCCGCCCCACGCTCCGCCCGGCGACGCCGTGACGGAGCCCTGAGAAACCACGCTCACCGGTCCGCCCCTGCGAGAGGCGGACCGGTGAGCCATAGCCGTCTCGAACGGAGGTACCGAAGGCGCCCTGACGGGTGGAAGGTCGGTGGCGGCCGGGCCGGCATCGGCTTCGGTTACACTCGAACCGGATCATTGTTCCGAAATTGTCCCGGAACGATGATCTGCTTCTTCAGGGCCGTCAGGAGGGAGGGCCGGGTGCCGGAAGCAGGCCAGTCATCGCAGGCTCCGCCCCGGAGCAAGCGGGCCGACGCTCTGCGGAACGAGCAGGCGCTGCTCGCCGCCGCGGCCGCCGTGTTCGTAGCCTCCGGCGTGGACGCGCCGATCCGTGAGATCGCGACCAGCGCGGGCGTCGGAATCGGGACGATCTACCGCCACTTCCCGACCAGGGCGGACCTCATCGTGGCCGTGTTCCGCCACCAGGTCGAGGCCTGCGCCGAGGCCGGCCCGATCCTGCTCGCCAGCGCCGACTCCCCGTTCGCGGCGCTCCGTCAGTGGGTCGACCTCTTCGTCGGCTTCCTCGTCACCAAGCACGGGCTCGCCACCGCGCTGCAATCGGACGACGGCGGCTTCGAGACGCTGCACTCGTACTTCCTCGACCGCCTGGTGCCCGTCTGCGGACAGCTGCTCGACGCCGCCGTCAGCGCGCGCGAGGTCAGGCCCGGCCTGAGCGCCTACGAGCTGATGCGCGGCGTCGGCAGCCTCTGCGCCCGGCGGGACAACGACCCGCGCTACGACCCCCGGCGGCTGGTCGAACTGCTCCTGCTCGGACTGCAACGACCGCCGTCGGCCGACGCCACTCCCAATCGCGTGTCTGGTGCGTTACGGTAAGTAGCGCTGATGCCTCCCGGGTCAGCACGGTCTCGGCGTTGCATGACCGCGTACTCGGTGGGTAGCGTGCCCACCTGTTGAGACAGAAAGGCACAGGAGGGGAGCCTGATGATGATTCCGGACGGCGCCGGCGAGGGCCCGATGCTGCAGGAAGCCACCCGCGAGCTCGAGGCGGCCATTCACGACGCCCGGGTCGCGTTCGACTGCATCGCTCTCGGCGAGAACGACCGCGCGCACACCAGTGC
>Ga0335075_10008601_pt1 | contig 15622 bp, 13 predicted proteins | sample Lox_Sample_24_FD_206723 | JGI IMG/M metagenome (GOLD analysis project Ga0335075, IMG submission 206723) | Soil microbial communities from Loxahatchee National Wildlife Refuge, Florida, United States - Lox_Sample_2.4 | ecosystem: Environmental > Terrestrial > Soil > Wetlands | place: USA... | reverse complement strand
CCGGCCGAGAATCTCCTCGCTCGCTCCCACCGAGTACATGTCGGCCGTATCGAAGAAGTTGATGCCCGCTTCAAGCGCACGCTGGATGAACGGCCGACTCTCCGCCTCCTCGAGCACCCATTCACGCCATTTCTTCGAGCCGTAAGTCATGGTGCCAAGGCAGATGCGCGAAACCTTCAGGCCGGTCGAGCCGAGATTGACATATTGCATTTCTAACTCCTCGGTACATTTTGATTCGCCATTTTTGGATGCCGTGCGTCTGGCCCAGGCTTCACTTGGTCCAGAATCAAAGCCAGGTTGTCTCCGCACCTTGCGCCTCTCACGCCAACTTCGATAGTGTCAGAGTCGCGCTGAACTCCTGATCATCGGACTTGGGAACCAGTGTTACGGACAGCGCATCCAAGGTGATTAATGGACCACCCAATCGAAGCCCCTCATGCAACCAGGCTGGCGACTCTGCCGTCGGCCGGCACGCAGAACTCCTGCAAGATTGATGTAAACGGCTTTCAGGTTGACGCTGTCGACAGCGAATACCTGATCGAAGCGATCAACCGCAGCGGCATAAACGTTCCTCACGTCTGTTATCACACGCGATTGGGACCCATTCAAACCTGCGATACCTGCATGGTCGAGGTCGACGGAAAGCTGGTCCGCGCATGCGCGACGAAGGTTGTGGGCGGCATGACGGTGGTGACCGAGACGAGTGCCGCGAATGCGGCGCAGCGCGAAGCCTACGATCGGATTTTGGCAAACCATGTGCTGTACTGCACGGTTTGCGATAACAACAACGGCAATTGCACCGTGCACAACACCGCGGCGATGCTGAAGGTTGACCATCAAACATATCCGTATCGGCCGAAGCCCTACGAAACAGACAATTCCAATCCCTTCTATCGCTATGACCCGAATCAATGCATTCTCTGCGGGCGCTGCGTGGAGGCTTGTCAGAATGTACAGGTCAACGAGACCTTGTCCATCCGTTGGGAGGACGACCATCCGCGCGTGCTGTGGGACGGCGGCGAAACCATAGGCGGATCAAGCTGTGTCTCATGCGGCCACTGCATCACGGTGTGTCCCTGCAACGCGCTGATGGAGAAATCCATGCTCGGCCGCGCCGGCTACTTCACCAAACTGCCGAGCGACACGCTGTGGGGCATGATCGACATCGTCAAGGCAGTCGAGCCGGAGATCGGCTACGGTCCAATCCTTCAACTCTCCGAGACTGAAGCGGCGATGCGCGAGGCGCGGGTGAAGAAGACCAAGACCGTCTGCACCTACTGCGGAGTCGGCTGCAGCTTCGATATCTGGACGAAGGACCGGCACATCCTCAAGGTGGAACCCGGCGAAGGCGCGGCGAACAACATCTCCACATGCGTGAAGGGCAAATTCGGCTGGGACTACGTCAACAGCCATGACCGGCTGACGAAACCAATGATTCGAGAAGGCGAGAGCTTCCGCGAGGCCAGTTGGGACGAGGCTCTGGACCTGGTGGCTTGGCGACTGAATGAGATCAAGGCACAGCACGGACCGGACGCGATCGGCTACATCTCATCGTCGAAATGCACCAACGAAGAGAGCTACCTGATGCAGAAGCTGGCGCGTGCCGTGGGTGGCACCAACAACATCGACAACTGCTCCCGCTATTGCCAGAGCCCGGCCACGCAGGGACTCTTCCGAACAGTCGGCTACGGCGGCGACTCCGGCTCCATCTCCGACATCGCTCAGGCGAAGCTGGTGATGATCGTCGGCAGCAATACGGCTGAGGCGCATCCGGTGCTCGCCACGCGCGTGAAGCGGGCACACAAGCTCAATGGACAGAGGCTGATCGTCGCTGATCTGCGCGAGCACGAGATGGCGCGCCGCGCCGACATCTTCTTCCGGCCGAAGCCGGGGACGGACATGGTGTGGCTGTCTGCTCTCAGCCGCTACATGTTCGACAACGGGCTGGCCAGAACTGAGTTTCTGACCCAGTGGGTCAATGATGTCGACAAATATCGCGACAGCCTGGCGCCCTTTACGATGGAATTTGCTTCAAGGGTCTGCGGCGTGCCGATGGAAACCCTGACGCGCGTGGCGCAGGAATTCGCTGCGGCCGAGTCCGCGTGCATCCTGTGGGCCATGGGCGTAACGCAGCATTGCGGTGGGTCGGATACGTCAACGGCGATCTCGAACCTCTTGCTTGTCACCGGGAACTACATGCGGCCGGGCACCGGGGCATATCCCCTGCGCGGTCACAATAACGTGCAGGGCGCCAGCGACTTCGGCTCCATGCCGGCGTACTTCCCGGGCTATGAGAAAATCGCAGACGAAGAAGCCTTCGCACGTTACGAGCAGGGCTGGGGAGTGAAGCTTCCAAGGAACAAGGGCCTCGATAACCACGAGATGGTGGAGGCGATCCACGCCGGCAAACTGAAGGCGATGTACGTGATCGGTGAAGACATGTACAGCGCCGATTCGAACGCCAATTATGTCGGCGATGCCTTTTCGAAGCTCGACTTCTTCGTCGTTGAGGACTGCTTCTTCACGCTGACCTGCCGCTATGCTGACGTTGTGTTGCCGGCCAGCCCCAGCCTGGAGAAAGAAGGCAGCTTCACCAACACCGAGCGCCGCATTCAGCGGCTTTACCAGGCGATGGAACCTCTCGGAGAGAGCCGGCCCGACTGGCAGATTATTCAGGATGTCGCCAACCGCATGGGCGCGAAGTGGGTGTACACGCATCCGGCGGACATCATGCACGAGTCGGCATCGCTCGCACCAATGTTTGCGGGCGTTACCTACGACCGGCTGGCGGGCTACAAGACTCTGCAGTGGCCGGTTGCGGTTGACGGCACCGATCAGCCCCTGCTCTATACCGAGAAGTTCAACTTCCCGGATGGAAAGGCAAAGCTGTATCCGCTGGAGTGGATTGAGCCGTGTGAAACGGTGGACAGCGAGTTCGATGTCCACCTGAACAACGGCCGCATGCTTGAGCACTTCCACGAAGGAAACATGACCTATCGCGTGCCTGGCATTCACGCGGAAACTCCGCACGGCTTTGTCGAGGTTTCACCAGCTTTGGCCGACGATCTGCACCTGGTGACCGGGCAGTGGGTGGATGTCACCTCACGCAATGGCGAGCTTCGGACCCAGGTGGTGGTAACCGACCGCGTGCACGAAAAGCAGGCGTACATGCCGCTGAACCGGCCCCAGCACCCGGTGAATCTGATTACCGGCAATAAAACTGATCGCGCCACACACACACCGGCCTACAAAGAAACCACGGTGAAGATGAAGACGCTTCCGTGGAAAGGGCCCGATCCCCTGCCCCCGCTCAATTTCCGGCATGGACATCCCACGCCGCAGCGTGGCGTCGAGGTGGAGCGCAAATGGGGACGATCGGACTATCGAATTCCCGGTGGTGATAATGGGCTGGTACAGATTCAAACCGGGCAGAGGAAAGGGTAAGCCATGGCCAAGCCAATCGAACTGATGCCGAAGGTCAGCGGCCAAGGCGCGCGGGAGGAGTTGCAACGCCGTCTTGACGCGGCTCCGATCGAGCATGCCGAGGCTGTGCTTGCCGGATACGAACTGCTGCAGGAACTGCACGAGAGCGGCACGATAGATGTGCTGCGCGGACTGCTAGGCGCGGGAGATCAGGTGGTCAGGCACGCCGTCGGACTCGCCATCCAGCCCGAGGCGGTTAACGGCCTGCGCAATCTCCTGTTGTTGAGCAAAGTGCTGGGCAGCGTCAATCCTGACGTGCTGCACCGGGCATTTTCCGATGTGCCCGATGCATTGGCTGCGCCACCGGAAGAGGATCCGCCGTCAATCTTCGCGCTGTTCCGGCGCATGTCTTCGATTGAGAGCCGCCGCGCTTTGGCGGCAGCGGCGACGGTGCTCGAAAGCGTGGGCAGGGGATTAGGCGCGGAAAAGAAATAACGCGGATGGAAGCAAATCAGGCCCTCCTGATCTTGCGCGCCGCTTGGCCCGTCGACTCGCGCACGATCAGCTCCGGCTGCATCACGATCTCCGCCGGGGCGTCTTTCTGAGGATGCGCAATCAGGTTCAGCAGTACCTGCGCGCCCTCGCTTCCCATCTCTCGCAGTGGCTGGCGCACTGTGGTTATGCTCGGCTTCTGATACGCGGCGCTGATGATGTCGTCGAATCCCACCACTGAGACGTCTTCGGGAACCCGCAGCCCCGCATCGTGAATCGCCCGAATCACGCCAATGGCAGAGATATCGTTGAAGCAGAAGATCGCCGTGAAGTCGCGTGTCCTGGCCAGCAATTCGCTCATCGGCTCGTAGCCGACCTGCGGCGACCAGCTGTCGGCGGCGAGCTGGATGCAGAGCTCAGGATGCACCTCAATTCTCAGCTTGCGCGCCATCTGCAAAATGCCCCGCCAGCGGTACTCGGTGTCCGGAATGATCTCCGGCCCTTTCATGAAGGCGATGCGGCGATGTCCCAGCTGGTGCAGGTGGCCGAGGGCCAGAGATGCAGCCCTCTTGTGATCGAGCACAATATTCGTGACACCAGACGCGTTGTTATGCGCCGAGATGGCTACCGTGGGCAGCGGATTGTGCACCTCGGCCGGCGTATTAAGTAACAGAAATCCGTCCACCGCGCGCTCCGTCAGCATGCGGGGATACTGCTCCATCAGTTCGGGCTTCCAATAATGGCTGGCGGCAAAGTAGAAATAGTGCGCGCGCAGCAGGCATTCCTCAACACCCTGCATCACCAGCGTGAAGTAGCCTTCGCTCAGGTCGGGTGCAATCACCCCGATTGACATGCTGCGGCAGCGCCGCAGAGAGCGAGCAAAGTAATTAGGGCGGTATTGAAACTTACGCGCCGCCTCGAAGACTCTTTCCCGTGTCCTGGTAGGAATCGAACGTGCGGCAGGCGAATCATTCAGAACCAGCGAAATCGTCGTTTGCGAGAGCCGCAAAATCTCCGACAGGCGCTTCAAATTGATGGGGCCGTTCTCTGCTGTCGGCTCGGGTTTTTCCTTACCCATAGGCGAATTTGTAGCACGTTGTGAAGTCTGATACGAAGAAATTCGTGCCTGATTCCAATAAGACTCAGGATCTTCATTCGTTCCGCCATTGCAATTTGTTGTAAGAATCGACCGGCAGGTTGATAGTTCATGACACGAAGAAAATAATAGCTTTCACCAAAAAGACAGCGCTGCCGCGGGAGCTTCAGCGGAGTTGGACAAGAAAGAATTTCTTTTTTCTCTTGACGAAACTTTATTTTTACGAGTATTGTACGTGTCACAAACAAAAGCATGACGTTGCAGTCTTCGCTTTTCTTAACGCGGCTTCATCGATAAGTTCGCTGTGAGCGTCGTCCGCAGGGACGACATACCCCCAACGCTTGCACAGGAGGACTTCTAAGCCATGAGAACCACCCGCAGGACCCCGCTATACGTGTGCCTGTCTCTCGCCTGGCTCGTCATAGTGTGCGCAGCAGGTGCCCACGCCCAAAAAATTCCGGACTGCACCGCACCTCCCTACAACGTGCCTGCTGGTTATCCCACAGGTGACATCACCGCAGTGCAGGATCAGGCGCAGATGATGTGTCAGCAGGGTTTGCAGTTTCCCACACCAGCCTCCGATCCGCCCCTGACCGCGACTCGTGTAAGCGACCCCAACAAGCCTGTCAACGCGTGGCCGGGAACCATTGCTTCTCCTGAAACCAGTAACTGGACCGATGCTCTCGGCCACACCATCGTGCGATGGGGATGGGGCCTCTGGACCACCTATGACGACTCGCAAAGCGGAGGCGCAGCGAATGTCCTTTGTGGCGGCGCGTCTCCGTGTACGCTGACGGCGGAACAGGGAACCTCCACCGGTGGCGCGATGAGCGGCTATGGTGATTATGGTCCCCGGGGATCACGGCCTTATCCGACAGGCAGTGCTCTGCTGGGCGTAGGCGGCAACACGGTGTGCACTTCGCCGGGATGTCTGGCGGCTGGAACATACACCCCCATTCATTTGCTGGGGGCGAACGGTCGCAGACCCGACGGAGATTTTGACTATCCGCCGATCGACCTGTTCACCATGAAGGATGGCGTGACGAAGATCAAGACGCCGGAGGACTGGTGGTTAAAGCGTCGCCCGGAGATATGGAATCTCGTGCAGAAGGAAATCTATGGGTACGCATGGCCACAAAAGGTATGGCCCGCGATTACCTGGGCGATCGGCCCGGTAACGACCGGAACTGAGGTAGGCATGGTGAGCTGTCAGACAAGTTCGACATGTCCTAACGGTGTAATGAGTAACGGAGTCAGTTACGCATATCGCCAGAAGACTTATACTGCAACCATTTCGACAGCGGGATATCCCACCTCGCCGGACACGCCTCCGCTGCGCGATGTGCCTGCCTATAGCGTCACGTGCCGGTTCCCGGCCAACGCAACTCGAAAGACCCCGACATTCATCAGCATTGGTGAGAGTGTCAACGACTTTGAGTACACGGCTCCAGCAGGTTTTGCGGCCTGCGGCTATACACAAACCACCCTGCAACCCGATGCCGGAGGCGCGGACACATCTGACTACCTGATCGGACTGATCAACGGCGGCAACTGGCGGAAGCCGACTGATCCTGGTGCGCTGGTGGCCTGGGCCTGGGGCATTAGCAGGCTGATTGATGAATTCGGCAACGATCCCGACCCGGCTGGACCCGATCCGGACAAGGTCGCGGTTGAAGGCCACTCGCGTGACGGCAAGGCGACACTCGTCGCAGCGGTGTACGACGATCGCGTTGTAGCCGCGCTGCCCAGTTGCGGCGGCGAGGGCGGAACCTCGTGGCTGCGTCGTTCTTACGGTGAAAGCATCGAGTCAATCGTCGGCAACGGCGAGTACTACTGGATGGACGGTTACCTGATGAACTACGCCGGGCCGGCCTGCCAGAAGAATCCCGACGTCGGCCCGAAGGGCTGCAAACCTGCGTTCTTCCCGCGCAAGGTTGAAGATCTCGATGTCGACGTTCACTCGGTAATGGCGCTGGTCGCACCGCGCGCTATCATGACCAACGGCGGAACGGACACGCCCTTCCACGGATATGGGGACGCATGGCAGGATCCGCGCGGTATGTTCCTTTCAGGTAAGTTTGCGAGTCCCGTTTGGCAACTGCTGGGATGGCCGGGGCAGATCATTCCTCAGGGCACCGTCTTCACCAGCAATCCCACTCCTTATAACTCGGGTGAGTCGATTGGCGGCACTCCCCCCTTCGATACAGCATTTATCGACGGGACAGTGGGATACCGGCGGCACACGCAGGGACATACCGATGTGCCTGAGTGGCCGGTCTTCGTGACCTTTGCCTCGAAGTATCTCAACGACGTGCGGCCCGTCATTACCGCCGGGCAGAGCTTTAAGGTGTCGCCACTCTCATGGTCTGACGTGGTGGGCAGAGTGAAGGGAACGCCTGGAGGCGGCGGACCCCTGCAGAACTGGCAAATCAAGGGTGGCAACGGAGCCTACATCTTCGCCATCGACCGCGAGACGGGAGCCATCACCATTGCCGACCGCAGCAGGCTGGATCAGGGTACTTACAGCCTGACGTTGATGGCAAGCGACAGTATCCTGCCCAGCCACGATCAGGCGGTGACAATTACAGTGCACAGATAGCAACCGATAATAGTAACTAACGTAGTTACGCAATTGAACTAAGAACAGCTAAATCTCGGGACGGCGAGGGTTGGTACTCGCCGTCCTAAGTAAGTCCCTTCGTTACCGTCAGGCGATGCTGACTTCCCTGTACACCCCAAAGACCGTCTTCAAGGCGCCTGCGATCTCGCCGACGGTGGCATAGGCGCGCACGCAGTCAAGCAGGTAGGGCATGGTATTGGCGGCGGAAACGCGGTCTTCCGTTGCGACGGGCTCCCGTTCCGCGGCCCGGCACAAGTTATTTAAGGCCCGATCGACGGCTTCATTCGAACGCTCGCCGCGCAGCCTGCGCAGTTTTTTCGTCTGCGCATCGCGAACCGATTCATCAATGTAGAGAATCTCCTGCGGCTGCTCGGCGACGACGTAATCATTCACGCCGACAATGATCTTTTCCCTCGACTCGACTGCGCGCTGGTATGCATAACTGGCTTCGGCAATCTCTTTCTGGGGAAAGCCTTGCTCGATAGCCTTGACCATGCCGCCAAGAGCATCGAGCTTCTCGAAATATTCGAATGCGCCGCTCTCCATATCGAGTGTCATGCGTTCGACGAAGTAGGAGCCTCCCAGCGGATCTGCCACATCGGCCAAACCCGACTCATAGGCCAGAATCTGCTGGGTGCGCAGCGCGATGCGTGCCGCTTCCTCGGTCGGCAGCGCGAGCGCCTCATCGAATCCGTCAGTGTGCAACGATTGCGTTCCCCCCAGCACTGCGGCCAGAGCCTGAATGGCCACGCGCGCGATGTTGTTCTTTGGCTGCTGCGCCGTGAGCGAGACGCCGGCCGTCTGAGTATGAAAGCGCATCCAGTGCGAGCGCGGATTTTGCGCGCCAAAGCGCTCCGTCATCAATCGGTACCAGATCTTGCGAGCGGCGCGGAACTTGGCGATCTCCTCGAAAAAGTCGTTGTGCGAGTTGAAGAAGAAGCTGAGCCTTGGCGCGAAGTCGTCGACCTTCAGGCCGCGCCGCAGAGCCCACTCCACATACTCGACGCCGTCATAGAGCGTGAAGGCCAGTTCCTGCAGCGCCGTGGAGCCCGCCTCGCGGATATGGTAACCCGAGATAGAAATCGGATTGAATCGTGGCGTGAACCGCGCTCCGAACTCGAACGTATCAACCACCAGGCGCATCGAGGGGGCAGGCGGATAGATATATTCTTTCTGCGCGATGTATTCCTTGAGGATGTCGTTCTGCAGTGTGCCGGAGAGATTCTTCCAACCTGCACCTTGTTTCTCGGCAACCGCCAGATACATCGCCCACAACGTGCTCGCCGGAGAATTAATGGTCATCGAGACCGACGTCTGCTCGAGATCGATGCCGGCAAAGAGCGTTTCCATGTCCTCGAGCGAGTCGATGGCCACCCCGCACTTGCCGACTTCGCCCTCGCTCTCCGCGTCGTCGGAGTCGCAGCCCATCAGCGTGGGCAGGTCGAAGGCGACCGAAAGCCCGCTGCCCCCGTTGGCCAGCAGATATTTGTAACGGAGATTCGTCTCCTCCGGACTCGCGAATCCCGAAAACTGACGCATTGTCCAGAGCTTGCCGCGATAGCCGCTGGCGTGGATGCCACGTGTGTACGGTAGCTCTCCAGGCAGCGGCTGCTCGAGATTTTGGGACAGGTCAGCCTCGGTGTAGAGCCGTTCGACCGGAGCCCCCGAGATCGTCGTGAAGCGGGCTCGCCCGTTCTCGTCGAGATTGGTTCCTGTAGCCGCGCCGATCGGCCGTTCGGGAGATTTCGCCAGTGTCGGCTGCAGGGTTTCGGACTCCCAGCGCCGCTCTTCGGATGGCGGATGGCGCTCGCGGGCGCCCTTTTGTTTATTGATCATGCTTTCGATCTCGCCCAGTCGCGGCGAAACTCATCAGCATAGTTGCCACGCAAGTGGTGCGCAACAAGTAAGTCCGCACGAGCGGAACTGATGGTTATGCAAGCGTGACCGAGTCTTCCCCAAGCTGCTCGTTAATCAACCTTGCTACAAGGGGCTTCAGCGTTAGTGAGTCCTTCGGATAAACGAAATTGTCCGCCCCCTCCGACCAGTCCAGTTTGAAGCTGGTCGACAACGCCGAAATCCAGATCTGCCGCACCGGGGCGTTCGGTGTGATCACGAATTTTGCCGGCGGCTCTTCAAAGACGACATTCAGAACGCCATTCTGCTCTTCGACTTCGAAGCCACCGTCTTCTTCCGCCTCGATGAGGCTCTTCTTCAGCGACTCGATGGCCTGATCGGCATTCCGGCGAAAGGTCAACTCATCCAACATGGTTCAAGTGTAGCAACCCCGCGGAGGGCGATTGAGTCTCTCTAAGGTAGGGAGCGCCTTTCCCGAAACAAACCGGGAACCAGAAAAGTCAACGATTCATCCCACAATTGCACTTTTTCTGCTGCATTTAACAAGGCGGTTGCAATGTATTGCGCGAGCCATGGGATGCTTTGCGCAGGATCGTCCAATTCTTCACGGAGGCAATACGCATCATGCACCCACGCGCATCGTTCGTAGTTGCTCTGTTCGGCCTCGGCCTGGTGGCGCAGGCGCAGGACCGGATAACGACCCAGACCGCACAACAACTGGTTACCGACGTGATGTATAACGAGCTTCACGACCGCCAGTGCGACAGCTACTGGCAGTACCGCAGCATCCGGGTCTCCGGTTCACAGAACCTGGTCCGCGAGCAGGTAGAGACCTCAGATGGGCCGATCTATCGCGTGATCGAAGATCACAACCGGCCGCTGGACCGGGAGGAGCGTAGGCGGGAAGACCAGCGCCTCGAGGACCTCGTCACAAAACCCGGTGCCATGACGCGCGTGCAACAGGATCACCTGAAGGACGAGGAGCGGATGAAGAGGGTGATTGAGATGCTCCCGGAGGCCTTCATCTATCAATATGAGGGACAGGCCCATGGAGATGACGTGAGCCTGTCCTTCCGCCCCAATCCAGCATTTACTCCGGACACCTACGAGGCGCGCATCGTTCATGCTCTCGCCGGCACGCTCGTCGTGAATCAACGCCTGAAGCGCATGGTCGACATCAGGGGACAGATGCTCGACCGCGTCGATTTCGGCTACGGTCTTCTCGGCTATATCGAAAAGGGCGGCACATTCGAAATCAAACGCGAGCAGGTGAGCGATACCCACTGGAAGACCAGCCTGGTTGATGTCCACATCCAGGGACGGGTGTTCCTCTTCCACAATGTCACAAAGGATCAGCGTGAAGCGCGGTCCGACTTTCGCCCGGTACCGCATGACATCAGTCTGACGGCGGCAAAGGGGCTGCTCGACGAGGCGGCCGCAGGACAAACTGAGGCGCGCCTCACGCCCTCAGCTCACTGAGGCAGCTTCGGATTTCGGTCAGTTCAGCCCAGTCGCGCGCGGACCCTGTGGACGAGGTTTACCTTCTTCAAGATGCGGCGCGGTTTTCGGCGCTGGCGCCTTTCTTGTGGCGCCCGAACTCCGCATCAGCAACAGAAGGCCCAGCAGAAGTGCAACAGAAACGAGCCCGACGATGGCGACCATTGGAGACCTCCAGTTCTCTAAGGTAAGAGGCTGAAAAGGGGACCAATGGTTAGCCGGCCGAACTAGAAGGGGATATCGTCGTCGGTGATTTCGGTCGAGCTCACCAGTTCGTCCGAGGGGCCTGAGCTGCGCTGGTCATAGGACGAGCTTCCGCCGCGGTTGTAATTTCCGCCCTCGCCGCCCTCACCTCTGCCGGAAAGCAGCACCAGCTCATTCACCAGTACTTCGGTGCGGTACTTTTTCTCGCCCGACGTCTTGTCATCCCACGACCGGGTCTGGATTTTGCCCTCGATGTAAAGCTTGGAACCCTTCTTCACGTAATCGCGAACAATCTCCGCGGTGCGCTGGAAGGCGACGAGGTTGTGCCATTCCGTGCGATCCGTCCAGTTGCCGGTGGCGTCTTTGGCGCGGTCGGTAGTGGCTAACGAAAAGTTGGCAACGGTCGTGCCGCCGGCGGTCGCGCGAAATTCGGGATCTTTACCTACGTTGCCGAGAAGGATGATTTTATTGACGCTCTTGGCCATAACAGGGGTACTCCAAATGGTTGTTCTGAGAAGAATAACAGGGACAGCCGGAGGCGGCGCCGCCGCGCAGATAAAGCCACATTACCAACGTTCGGGGGGACGCTGGAATGCCTCAAGCTCGCGGTGTATACGCCGGTTACGAAACCACTTGGCGGCTCCCAGAGCAAAGAGCAGCGATCCGAAGGGCAGGCACATCAGCGCAACAATCAGCGCCAGCCAGCCTGAGCTCGTTTGCGGGCCCTGTCGCGTGACCCCGCCGAAGACTGTGCTCATCAACAGCGCCGCCAGAAGACCGGCTACAATCGTCCCCGCACCGCTCTGCAGCAGCTGTCGCGTCCCGTCGTCCTTCAGTGACTCTGGGGACCGCGGACCTGACTTGGCAGCGAGATGCAGCCTCCTCTGCGGCGATTTTCCGGCGTCCTTGTTCGGCTCCTGTTTCATCACCACGAGCATTCAGCAAAACCTCAGCGGCAAGCCGCCTGCATCAGATAGACAATCACGCCCGTAACCGAGACATAGAGCCAGATCGGAAAGGTCCAGCGGGCCAGCCGTTTGTGCGCGGGGAAGCGTCCGGACAGAGATAGAAAAAACGTGATCAGAATGATCGGCAGGGCAACCACGGAAAGAATAATGTGCGATGCCAGCAGCTTCCAGTAAAACGGCCACAGCGGATTGCCGCGCGGGAATTTCGTCTCGCCGTGCAGCGTGAAATTCACCAGGTACGAAACCAGAAAGATCGACGAGAAGAAAAACGCCGTCAGCATTGAAGCGCGATGTTTCGCGATCTCGCGCCTTTTGATATAGACGAAGCCGAAGAGCAGCGCCACGGTGCTCAGGCCGTTCAGCAGCGCATTCGTCGCCGGCAAAAACAACAGATGCGTTCCCCCTACGTCTGTAGGCGCATGGAAATACACCAGCCAGCAGATGAGCGCGCTGGCCAGGGCACTGGCGAGGATGATCGCCGCGATCGTCGCTCCCATCGTTCTTCCGGCGCCGGGCCCTTTGCTTTGAATCGTTGCTTGCATTGCTTACTTTCCCCTCGCGTTGAGCATGAGCGCGGTGAGCAGGAGCGGCAGGTAAATCACGCTCACCTTGAGCAGATCGCGGGCATACATCTTCGACTCAATCGTCGAGCGGGCGCGGGTGATGCGCGCAAAGCGGATCGTGTATCCGAGATAGATCAGCCCGAGGATCGAAGCGGCGAAAGCGTAATAAGGGCCGGCGACGTGCAGATAAACCGGCAGCAGGCTGGCGGGGATCATCAGCACGGCGTAAGTAAGAGCTTCGAGCACCGTCGACCAGCCGTCGGGCTGAACGACCGGCAGCATGCGGATACCCGCGCGCCCGTAATCCTCGCGATAGAGCCACGCAATCGCCATAAAGTGAGGGAACTGCCAGATGAAGAGGATCGCGAACAGCGCCACCGCCGGCCATTCAATGCGCCCCCTCGCTGCCGTCCAGCCTAAAAGAGGCGGCATGGCTCCCGGGAAAGCTCCGATAAACGTCGCCAGCGTGGTGTAACGCTTGAGCGGGGTGTAGATCGCGACGTAAGTGAAGGCGGTGATAAGACTCAGCGTGCCCGTAACGAGATTCGTCTCGCGCACCAGCCAGATCGAGCCCACCACGATGCACAACATGCCGGCCAGAATGCCGTGGGCCAGCCCGATGCGTCCGGTGACCATGGGCCGCCGCGATGTGCGGATCATTTTTGCGTCGTGCTTGCGTTCCAGGCACTCGTTCAGCGCCGCGGATCCGGCCGATACCAGCCCAATCCCGAACAGGGCTTCGATCAGGCCGGGCTGCACACTGCTGATTCCCGACTGCATCGACCCGAGATAAAACCCGGCCCATGCGGTCATCACCACCATCATCGTGACTCGAACCTTGAAGAGTTCGCGATAATCGGCGATGCGGGATGCGGTTTCTCCGGCATGTGAGTTATTCCGCGCTCTCCGCCGAGTGACGCGCTCAGGCCGCTCCATAGGCGCCGCCAGATCCGGAGCCGCAGCTAAATCTGGAGGCGCGGCAAGGCCCGGCTCAGCGGTCACGGTCTGAGCGAAATCGGGATGGGCCAACTGAGGCGAGGGGTTCACACTTCATGATAGCAACGCGAGAGCCGTCGCCGCGGTTACCTGATCTCAATTTTGGAAAGCGGCTTGGCCTCGGCGATGATCGGCTCCGGCTTTACTGCATATTCGTTGAGCAGCACCGTAACCAGGACCGCCGTCGGCACCGCGACCATGGCGCCGATGATGCCCGCGAGCGCTCCTCCCAGCAGCAGGGCAATGATAACCGCCAGGCCCACCAGATCCACGCTTTGCTTCATGATCCGCGGGGTCAGAAAGGAAGTCTCGACCTGCGCATAGATCGCATAAAAGATCAGGACCCCGGCGACTCGTCCCCACGAGTCGATCGCTGCGACCATCACCACAAGTGCCATCGATATGACGCCGCCGGCAATGGGAATCAGATTGAAGAGTCCCATCATGACGCCCAGCGCGTAGGCATAACGAACGTGCAGGAAGAGGAAGACGATCATGCTGGTAAGGCCCAGCACCAGCATCAGCGAACCTTGCCCGAGCAGCCACTTGCCCATACGCACCTCGGCGCGGGCCAGCGTAGTGTCCAGACGCTTGCGTTTTTCCACCGGGAAGAAGGAAAGCACCCAGTAATAGGCGACCTCCCCTTCAAGGAGGAAGTAAATCGTGAGGATGATCCCCGTGATTACGTTGAAAACTTTGCCCGCCCAGGAGCTGATCGACAGAAAGAGATAACTCGCAGCATTCGATGCGAAATCCTGCAATTTAATATTGAGTGCGTTCAGATCCACATGGCTGGAGAGCGGCAGCTTGTGGATTCGAGCAAGCATCTGCGGCACCCGCGTGGGGGCCTCGGCAGCGAACTGCCGCAGGTCGCGGATCACCGGAGGCAGCGCGACGAAGAAAAAGAGACTTACCGCTCCCGCGACAGCGAGCAGCAGAATAAATATTGCCGAGGCCCGGCCCGGGCTCCATTTGCCGATGCGGAGCTTCATGATGCCGCGCATGACCGGCATCAGCACAACCGCGAACAGGGCGCTGACGTAGGTGATCTCCAGCACGTCGCGCACATGCCACGCGGTATATAGACACAGCGCCACGGCAAAGGCGAAGAGGATGTTCCCGCGAATCGCCCGCTGGCGTCGCGTCCGCGGACTCAGAGGCTGACCCTCCCGCGTCAGCAGTTCCCGCGCGAGCACCGACTTTGTCTCAAGTTCCCTGCTGGTGGCCATGGTTATCGTTGTCCTGAATCGCCTTGTTCGCGAAGAAATTGGAGGATTGAATCCGTCACCGCTGAGGGGGTCATGTTTGTTGTCGCAATGGTCAGATGCGCCATGCGATAGTGCGGAAGCCTTGCCTCCAGGCGCTTTGCCAGCCGTTCGCGGTCGGCCAGCACCGGGCGTTCGGCCGCATCCGGCTGGGCGATGCAGCGCCCCACCATCACCTCCAGCGGTGCATCGAGAAATACGACGCACGCCCGATCCAGCTTGGCGAGCGCGTTGCGCGTGGATCCCGATTCAACGGCTCCCCCGCCCAGCGCCAGCACCAGCCGTTCAGCCCGCGCGCAGTCGCTTACCGCGTCCGTCTCGAGCAGGCGAAAAGCATCTTCACCCCGCTCAGTGAATATCTGCGCGATGGTCGAGCCGGTGCGCGCTTCGATGAACGCGTCGGTGTCCATGAAGCGCCACCCGAGCCGCTCCGCCAGGAGCGCCCCGATGGTTGATTTGCCGGCGCCCATGAACCCGGTCAGCACGATGCATCGAACCGACAGGGAGAGATTTGTATCCGTCCTCATGCGTTGTAACGCAATTATATGGACGAATCAGCTATCTCCCGGCAGTAGACGCCGACGACCGCCCGGGGTTCTCTTGAACTGGCTCGTTCCGGATCGCCGTACGGATGTTGTCCCAGA
>Ga0335075_10008600_pt1 | contig 15622 bp, 15 predicted proteins | sample Lox_Sample_24_FD_206723 | JGI IMG/M metagenome (GOLD analysis project Ga0335075, IMG submission 206723) | Soil microbial communities from Loxahatchee National Wildlife Refuge, Florida, United States - Lox_Sample_2.4 | ecosystem: Environmental > Terrestrial > Soil > Wetlands | place: USA... | reverse complement strand
CCAAAACGCGCGCGCATTGCGTCCGGACGTGGTGGTCATGGACATCGCATTGCCTGGGGTAAGCGGCATAGAGGCGACACGCCGTCTGCTCAAGGAGCAACCGCAGCTGCGCGTGTTGATATTCAGCATGTACGATGATGCGATCTATGCTACGCGCGCACTGGAGGCGGGTGCTCTGGGCTATCTGAGCAAGGTGAGCGCGCCGGAAGTCCTGGTGAAGGCGATCCATGCGATCTCGCGCGGCGAGCCCTACCTGAGCTCCGACGTGGCGGCGAACCTCGGGCGATCGGCAGCACAATCCGCGAGGTCTGAGGTCGATGCGCTGACACCCCGCCAACTGGAGATTCTGCTCCTGCTCGTACAGGGCGAGACAATCCAGAGCATCGGCCAGAAGCTCGGACTATCGGAAAAGACGGTCGCTAACCAGCAGTGGGCCATCCGGGCGAAGCTCGGGGCAAGAAATACCGCTCAGCTCGCACGACTTGCCGCAAAAATCGGGCTATCGCGGTGAGGGTCGCAGCGTCCGTCCTGACGTTGCGCGGGCATCTTCTCGACAAATCCTGCGGAACCAGTCCTCGATGCGTGAGCGACCTCCGCTTCGTTTCAATGGATCTCGATCTGGCGCGCCGCGCGGACTTGCATCGCCAACCCCAGTCTGCACGATGCGACGCAGCATAGGCCGTGCGTTTCCCTGCGACACCCACCGAAGAAGGGACGCAACGAACAGACGCCACCGCCTCATCGGCGCAGGCGATGTGCGAGACGACCAGGGCTACGCAGCGCGCGGACGGGGCCGCGCCCGCGGGCGGATGATCACCTCGGGCAGTTCGCGGACAGCTTGTTCGAGGTCGGCCAGCACGGCCGCCGTCAGACGAGACGTGTCAAACCTGACGGTCGGGACCTTTCTCATATATCGATATCGCTACCCGGAGCGACCTCGGGCTCGTCGAACATCTCGAGCGGTATCTGCAGGAAAGACGGCTGTGCCAGTGAAGCCGCGTGTCGCCAAACGATGTAGTACAGAAAATTGACGAGCACATAGATATCTTTCGGCCGGATGGTCGGCCGATCTTCGGTACTGTCGACGATAGCCACGGTGTTCTTGTGATCGATCATATTCCTGAGGCGCTGAGATGCGCCCTTCTCTAGCACGGTCACGACGTTCAGGGCTGGGGTGCGATTGAAGTCCTCTGTCAAACGGTGAATCGGACGCGACACGATTTTGTAATCACGCGCATCCTTCATAAAGCCGTCAAAGCGATCCTCGATGCCCGAGTAGTTGCTTCTCTTAACTTCAAGCACGCCAAAAGCGCTACTCAGCGGAACCATGCCGAACCGTTCAACCTCAAATATCGCCGGAGCCGGGCGCGGCATCCAAATGATGATGTCGATCTGCCGCAACCTGTCTGGCTCGGGGTAATCGATGACAGCTCCGGTAGACACCCGCATTGGAGATACGATGCGGTACACAAGGTTCCGGACGGCCGCCTCCGCATAGGCACCCAGCAGCTCCGAGTTGCGAGTCATCTCCTTCATGTTCACAACAGGTGTCAGTTCGTGAACCAGCTGTTGAGCAACGCTCTTCAAGTACGTTACTTGAGTCCTCTGCGCCGTTCGCTCCTCTCCGGTATCAGGCTCATTCATAGTTGCTGGTTCATAGCGCCGACCAACCCCGGCCATCCGAGTATAGCGCGATGGCGGAAGGTGAGACGCTAAAGCGCAATGCCGAGCGGCGGCGGATATCGCGAGACACGACCCGCCGGTCAGTTCCAATGTGTTTTCAATAAGACGGGTCTTAAGGCGCTGGAGCGAGCTTGTGACGCCACCGGCCGCAGCGCCGCGAGGAGATGCGCGTTTCAGTGGCCGAGCCACAGCAACGCGACCTGATACCCCGCGACATCGCGACGGCTCTCGAGCTCCACCGAGGCCGGCCCTCCGACAGCTCCTCGGCGAGGCGAAAGCATGCTGACTCTTGGCGTGCACCCCGGCTTGACCGGCGCCCTGGCGCTGCTCGATGTTGACGGTCAGGCCGGAGCTCGTCGAGCCGGTAACCCGCTCTAGCAGCAAAAAGGCGGCTGCCCCGCCGACTTCTACGGCTACCCGCAGCTTCGTCCACCGGAGCTCTATCGGTGTGATTGCGCGCACACGTTTCGTTGATCCGACGTGACGAGGATCGCGGCTGCCACGTTGTGGTCGCTGTCTAATTCGGCACAACTTGCTCCCACATCTTGATCACGGAGCGTGAACGCATATTACCTCAGCGAGGTCTGCATAAATCTGGATTTCTCGCACGATCTGGTGGAAAATGCGGTTGGCGTCTCTGGCGGCTAAAATTCCATCGTTAGCCTGACACAGATGGAAATTGCAAAAAGCAGTCATGCCAAAGCAGGGAGCTATGAGGACTTTGATCGTCGGCTTTATTCTTGCGGTGATGTCATCCGCTGCTCTGGCGGATGTGTCGGTTGGTCAGTTTGTGGACAAACGAGCGACGCTATCGGACGACAAGGGTTCCAAGGCAGGCAATCCGAACTACATCGGGACCCTTTACGGCGGATGGGGCTGGAAAACAGGCGAGGCGGGCGAGGATAAGCCGGTGGCAGACGTGGTCCACGACCATGTTGTAACGGCACTCACGTCGCATGGCATTAATGTTGGAAATTCGCCAACAATAGTTTCTGGAACGATCGCAGTCCTTGATGCCTCCTCATACAAAAACAGAGAAGCCGAGGTGACATTACAGATAGTTGTTACACGTGACGGCAAGCAGGTCTATGCTAACACCTTCAGCAAGAAAATTGAGGAGAAGACTGGATTCTTCACGACTAACGGCGCGGCCTGGTCGAATTCCAAGCATCGCGAGGAGGTCAGGCTTTGCGCCGAGCATGCGCTTGATCAGACGCTGAATGACATGGTCACCGACGCGGGTTTCTTGGCCGCAATCAAGTAGCCTTCTGCCTCGCGAGCACCGACCGGGGTCCTTGTAGTCCAGGCGAGTGAGTGTTGGTAGCTCGATCTGGTCCACGCGCGGAATGGTAGCGCGCTACGGTGGCGCAGACCGGCTGATGAATTCTACTGTGGCGCCGAATTCGCGCGCGGCTCTTGCGAGTTTCCTGTCGGCCGTCACGAGTGTGAGGCCATACTGGATCGCTACTTGGGCAATGAATCCATCAGGCCAGTGCCTACGGAAGCTACTGCCAATGGCGCGCGTGATGAGGGGAAATATTCGCCCCAGCCGGAGAGGCTGATGGTGTCCGAGTGCTGCTCCGGGGCCGTAATGACCGATAGGCCGCTCGCTGCGCAGAATTCCGCCCGGGCCGAGGCGCCCGTCTAGCACCCCGAGCAGTTGTCTGCGAAGGTCTCGGTCTTGGGTTGCGCACAGTTCGCGCAGCACAACATCCGTTATGAACGCCGGCCGCCAGCGGTCGGCGTTGGCCTGGCGCCTGCAGATGCGATTGATGGCGGAAGTATCGAGCAGGAAGCCCATGCTCTATCAACTCTATTTTGAAGGCGGCGCTATCGCGAGCTCGGTGTTCGGGCTCACTCAATGCCTTGAGAAACAAGGCGCTCGCGATAGGCGCTGAGAGCTCTGATCATTCGCCGGTCAACGCGCCGCTCGGAGATGCCGAGCGCCGCAGCGATCTCTTGGCGGGACCGGCGGAGGACGTGGGCCATCACGAACACGGTCCGCAGGTACGGACGCATCTGGATGATTGCTGCTGCGACCTGTTCGTCCGTCGGCATTACCTCTTGTCTCCGGGCGTGGAGGATATACCCCGCCCCGTGGTTGGGGAACAGTCCTAAAGACGGCCCAGGCTGGCGTTCGCGAACCCCTCACCAGCCGACGTCTCACCCGGCTTTACGAGCCACTTGTCCGCAAGTCGGTAGCACACACCCACGGCGCAGCTTTCTGGGGACGAACGGCGTTGCACGGCATTGGGACGCACGGTCTCGGAACAGTTGCTTTTGGGCGGGGCAGCGCCGGGTTCTGGTGGATTAAAGGAAGAGCCTATACTCGGGCTCTCTAAACGGAGATGCGAATGCCCCGAGCTGCCCTCCACGACCATATTTATCTTCGGCGTCGTTACACCCCAGCAGCCTTTTGCCCTCGATCGCCTTGAGGCGAGAAAGGAAGCCTGCGCAAGGCTCAGCCCAGTCGGGGGCCCCAGAACAGCTGCGACGAGGTTGGCAGCATAAACTCCCCTCCCCGAGGCGGTCCACCATCCTTGTTGTCCGCCGCGCCCGCCTCGAAGCTGAAGCGCTCGCCGACCGCACCTGCCGCCAGGAGCTTCACTATAAGGCAATGGCCGATCCCTTGTGACCGCCAAAGGGCAGTAGGACTCCCTTCAGGATCTCGTTCGGATCGGTCGTGAGCTTGCCATCCGGACCCAAGCCCGCCCCCAGCGGCACGGAGTGGCCCTCATGTGTCGATGACGACGGGGGTCCTCCCCCGGTAGGAACACTTCTTGAACGAGATCGGCGGCGTCCGCGGCGTTGCACTCGGGCAAGCAGGAAGCGTCGAAGCCGCCTCCCGTGCTGGGCGGCAACTGCGACGATGAATGCTTGCTTTCCTTCCGAGTTCAGGGCCGTCGACCTTCGCGAATACACGGGTACATAGTGCTAGGGTACTAGACCGGGAAAAGTGGATACCGGCGTGCCTGGCTCGGATCAGCTCCGGCGGACATGGCCACGCCGCGTGGCCGGAATGAAGCCGACGGCGCCCCTCCGGGTGCCACCCCTTCGCTGAACGTCCGCATCCCCATGATGCTCCTTGGACTGCGGACAGCGTTGGAGCCGATTCGTCGGATCCTCTGCAGCCTTACAAGACGCGGGGTAGGAGCAGGGGTAGAAGCGCACTGAGACCGAGAAATTCCATTTGTTCTCAAAGGCTTGCGCAACGCTTTCGATCCCAGTACCGCCCACCAACCCGAACAAAGACTTATCAAGAATTCCTGAGGATTTGCTGCGCGAATTTGGGACAGTTGCCCATTCGGAATCGCGCTGGCGGCGCTCGCTATCCGGCGATATCGGCCGCGCCAGCTGCGCGTTGAGTACGGCGGTCCAACTCGAATAGCTCCTGCGCGGACTTTGGCAATCTGCCGTACGATCCTGGCATCTGTCGCGCCTCAGTTGTCGCTGTCCCCGCCGGGGGTGTTGCTAGCGAGCGCCTGTACAAGCCTACGCCGAACCCCGTTGTCGGTACTGCGGTTTGCACAGGCGCTGGAGAAACGACACAACACGTCGCACTGCAGACCGTTGCAGCTCACAATGCCTTCCGGCTGGCGCAAGTCTGCGGGACTTCTTCAGCAGTAACATTGCTTATTACGCGTCGATTGCGGCCGGCTTTGTTCTATGGTGCTGGATCGGATATGGCCCAGCCAGCTTGGTCGCTCGCCGCATCACGCATCAATCAAAGGAAGGTCCAAGTCATCCCGGCGGACAATAAGCTTGGATTTCCGCCGCCCGCATTGAATCGCTCGTACTCGACTCGAACGGCCCACGGGCCGAATCTGTACTGCGCGCCTACGCCGCCGGCACCGCTAGTGTTCGTGCGTGCAAGTAGGATGTGATTAAGACAGATGTTGCAAGCGCACGGACCGCAGTAGCTGAATTTTAAGGTGCTCTCGAGGCGAGCGACGCCCGCCTTCAAATAAATATCCACCACGGGCAGTGGCAGGTATAGAACGCCGAACGCGGCTTCGCCTTTGATCGATGCGCTCTCGGGGAATGTATATGCCTCGCCATTTGGTTTTCCGAAATCGATGTAGCCGATCTCCGCACCCAGTAGAGATATCGGGCGCACGCCCAGTGCTCCCTGGAATGCCAGATGCGTCTTATCAAATTTTTCCGCCAGTATCACCCCTGGGTCGATATCGCAAGCACAACTGGTTTCTGTAGCTTCCACTACTCGCGACTGGCCGATCGCACCGCCGACATAGAGCCCCAGCGAGCCCTCGGCAACAGCCTTGCCGCCCGGCCGTGCCAAGAGAGCGAACGCAGCGAATATCAGCACTGGAATGTCGGTATAGAACCGCTTCGAAGTTGTAGGAAGCACGTAAAGACCTCCCATTGAAGAGTAAGTGTCGCATTGCCTCATGAAAACTGCTACCCAGCGGGGTCGTTGCCTCACCTGAACTGTTACCGCTGGCCGCGTGTGTGACCATACCGCCCCAACGATCTGAGGGGCGAAATGAACACCAAGATGACGCACACCGCGCGCGCTGAGCTTGCTGATGCTGTCCGGCGGCGGTATCGGTCCGCTACCGGCAAGCAGAAGCGCAGGATTTTGGACGAGTTTGTCGCTACGACTGGCTATCACGTGAAGTCGGCGATCAGGGTACTGAACGGCGAGCCGGCCTCCAAGCATCGCCAGACCCGCGTTCGAGCGTCGCTGTACGATGAGGCAGCGCGTGCGGCCCTGATTGTGCTCTGGGAGGCATCCGATCGCGTCTGCGGCAAGCGGCTGCGAGCCCTTCTACCGATTCTGCTGCCCGCGTTGGAGCGCAACGGGCATCTGAAGCTTGATGGGGCGATCCGCTCGAAGGTGCTGGCGATGAGTGCCGCGACGATCGACCGATTGCTGCGGCCGGCACGCACCGCGAGAGGGACGACAAGACGTATCCGGGTAGTGCCCGAGCCCCGCCGGCGGGTGCCGCTGCGAACCTTTGCCGATTGGCACGAGCCGCCTCCGGGTAGCATGGAGATGGACTTGGTTGCCCATTGCGGAGAGGTCAATCGCGGCAGCTACATTAGCAGCCTGGTCATCACCGATATTGCCAGCGGGTGGACCGAGTCTGCACCGCTTATGGTGCGCGACGGTGTCCTTGTCGTTGAGACGCTCGAGCGGATCCGGGTCGGTTTGCCTTTCGCCCTTCGGGCGCTGGATGTCGATAACGGCACCGAATTTGTGAACGACAAATTGATCGAGTACTGCCTGAGCCACGGGATCGAACTCACGCGCTCGCGCCCGTACCGCAAGAACGACCAAGCCTGGATCGAGCAGAAGAACGGCGCCATCGTTCGGAAGCTCCTGGGCTATCGCCGCTTCCAGGGCATCGCGGCTGCCAAGGCCATCACGCGCCTGTATGGCGCCTCGCGACTGTTCGTGAACTTCTTCCAGCCCTCGTTCAAGCTCGCCGAGAAACACCGACAAGGAGCACAAGTTTCCAAGCGATACCACCCACCACAGACGCCCTGCGAACGGCTCCTGCAGGCGGAGAGTATCCCGGAGGTGGTGAAAACCAAGCTGCGCGAAGTCGCCGGCGCCCTCGATCCCTTGAAGCTTCTGGAAGAGATCCGCGCTGTTCAGGCGCACCTCGTTGCGCTCGCCGATGGCGATGAGCTTCCCGGCGGCACGCCCGATCCGCCGGATCTCTCTGCGTTCATCGCCAGTCTTTCGAGCGCATGGCGGATCGGCGAGAACCGTCCGACTTTCTCTGTAGACGCCAAGCCCCGGTACCTCCGCAGTCTGCAAATCGTGGCTCGGAAAGAGCAGCCGACGGTGCCCACGCCTGACGCTCGACCAAGCCCGCCGCTGACATCTCCCGCGTTGCCAGAACGACCTCAAGTCGTTTACGCGGCGCGCCGCGGTGCGAAGTACCATGCGATGAGGATGGTCTGGCCTCTGGTGTGTCGCCGACTCGAAGGGTTCCCAAATATCAACGCCGCACAGCTCTTTGAGGAGCTCTGCTTGCAGTTCCCGGGTCGCTTCAGCCGCTGGCAATACGCGCGCTTTCTCAAGCGTGTCAACGCCTGGCGCGAGGATGCCCGGGCTCGAGGAGTGGTAATCGGACCTCGCAAACAGCGCCGGCTGACCAACAGGCCTCGCGGCCGCCGTACCGACCTCTTCCGCCCTCACTGGCCGGAGATGCTTCAATGCCTCGAGGCGCAGCCAGATCAGACGAGCCTGGAACTCCTCATCGAGTTCCAAGCACGCTATCCAGAAAAGTACAGTCTCAGGAATCTTAGTGCGCTGCACCGGCGAGTAAGGGTGTGGCGCCGCGAGGCCGTCCAGCGGTTAATCTGCGAACTGAAAGACTCGACTCACGATGTCGCCATCGCTACCGCACCATGATCGGCGCTCGATCACGGCCCTTCTGCCGCCTTCGGCGTCAGACCGCATCGCGCTTTGCGTCTCGAAGCCGGAACCGAGAGAAGCCGGAGGCGGCACGGTAACCTCGCTGATGAGGCACGCGGTAGCAAAATTACGTGAGGCAATACGCCTGTTGCTGCCGGCCGTAAATTGCACACATATGGCGGGCGTGCATTGCGCACTGCAACCTGGGAGCTCCGCGACCGATCGTGGAGCCGCCCATGTACGCGCCGGAGCATCGGAGTGCTATTTACGCCACTACCTCGAACAGGGGCTGAGCAAGGCTGAGATTGCGCGTTCGCTGGCGTCAGCCGGCGCACGTTGTACTACTGGATCGACTCCGAGCATTTCGAAGGCCTTTGGGCCTTTAGGCACACCGCAGAGGACTGCAGAGATCCATCCATTGATCCATTGCTGGACCGAGCCTAGACTTCACCGAGACACCGCAGCGCGGCCGCCAAGACCGCATCGAGTCCGCCATGCAGGGTTCTTTATTTCGGTTCTACGTGCATGAGGGGCATCGCCATCACGGCCGCCTCGCGTGGGAATGGCTGCTTGAACAGGGCAACAAGCTCGGCATCCGGGGGGGCTCCGCCTTCAAGGCCATGGCCGGCTTCGGCCGCCATCACGTTCTCCACGAAGCACGCTTTTTCGAGCTGGCGGGAACTCTCACGGTCGAGGTGGAATTCATCGTTTCCCCCGAGGAGGCCCAGAAGCTCCTCGACCTGCTGCACAAGGAGAAGGTGCGGCTCTTCTACGCCTACACGCCCGCCTGCTTCGGCGTGATCAATCCCGACACCTCCGACCCGCCATCGGTGCGGGACTGTTCGGAGTCGATCGGATGAGCCGGCGCTGCCCTCGCCGGACGAAGGAGATCCAGGGCGCGATATCTCACCGCCGCCTCGGTATCCAAACAGAGAGCCGTTACGAGCAGCCCGTACTCGCACCAATAGCGCGATTCGCAGGCGAGTTCGGTGCATTTCACGATCCAGCCTGGCCGGCCGCGCGCAGCTTGCAGCAGCTTTTGCTCGACGCTTGGCGCGAGCGGCGGTAGCTCCAGCCCGCCAATGAGGGTGTAGAGCAGTCGCCGCAGTTGGCGTATCGGCGTGAGTGGCATCCGTACGGTCATTGCCCCGTAACGGGAAGGTCGACGTATGCGCGAGCGATCGCGCTGATCCTCGATGTCGACTGCCGTCAATACACCCGCAACCTTGCCGTGCAGGCGTTTCAACAGGAAAACCATCGCGTTGCTGACCGAGGAGAAGTGGTCCAGCAGCAGGATGCCGCGCTGTTGATCCGCGGCAGCCCAGAGCCGGCCACGTGCAGCCCGGCGCGGCATGTCAGCCGCATCGACATCAGGATACGCATGCTCGAGTGCACGGGTGATGTCATCGAGAGACGTCGTGACACGCGAGTATGCGCACGGGATTCCCGCGACCACGAATTGCGAATGGAGCCGCGCAAGCAGGGTGGACTTGCCGCTGCCGCGCGGTCCCAGGAGAGTCAGATGCTCGCCGCGCGAAAGGCGTTCCTGCAACTCAACGACGAGCTCGGGGGGATGCAGCTGCATTGATGGGCCTGCCTCTCTATAGTTGGAGGACAACGCAGGCATCATCAGCCGCTCATGCGGCGGTTCCGGGAGGAATGCCATCTCCCTTCGAGCTGGGCAGTTTAGGACGTGCTCGTGTAGCCGGCAAGCATCGAATGCCCTGCGAGGGCGCTTGCCGAACGCACCCGGCCTCCGTATATTGGCGATCAGGGAGATGGCATTCCTCCCGTAATAAGAACCGCCGCCCTCGGCTGATGATGCCTACCCATTCCGTCTACTGGCGGAGAGGAGCGGTAGTGCGCAGACCCGAGCATGGCCCGAGCCTGATACCCGACCTGCATGCGGCGTGTGCCCGCTCGCCCGCAAAGGGTGATACCGGGTGAGGCGTGACATCCTCCTTCAGGTTGCGCAGGTCTTCACCGTCCTGGCGCTCGCGCCCCTCCTGCAAGGCCTCATCCTGCAGTGGGAAGAGCGGATACAGCGCGGGCAAGGCCCTGGCATCTTCCAACCTTACCGGGACCTCTGGAAGCTCTTCCACAAGCAGCTCGTAATACCTGAGACCGCGAGCTTCATCTACTGTATCGCGCCGGTCGTCGCATTCACCTGCATGCTGACGGTCCCCATCCTCATCCCGGTGCTCACCAATTTCCCGCTGCCGCTCTCCAACATGGGCGACATCCTGGGCGGCGGCCTCATTCTCACGCTAGGGTCATTTTTCATCGTCCTTGCCGGGCTGGACTCCGGCAGCGCCTACGGAGGCATCGGCTCATCACGCGCAGTGATGCTCGGAATTCTCGCGGAGCCGACGCTCATCCTTGTTTTCGTCGGCATAACGCTGCTCGCCAAGTCGATGCTGCCCTTCGTGGTGAATCATCTGCTGGTCGCACAGCCGGCCGTGTACTGGGCTCCTGCGCACATCTTCCTCCTCGCCGCATTCTTCATCCTGCTCCTGGTCGAGACCGACCGCCTGCCGATCCACTCGAGCACGCACATCGAGGTCTACATGATCGAGGAGGCCCGCATCCTCGAGTACTCCGGGCCCCTCCTGGCTCTGCTCAAATGGGCCTCGGCGATGAAGCAATTCATCCTCTATACGATCTTCTGCAACGTGCTGCTCCTGCCATGGGCGCTTTCCATCCGGGGTACTGCTCTCGGCGCTGTCGGCGCGGCGGCGGCGCTCCTTCTCAAGTTCTCCCTGGTCGCAATCGCCGTGGTGGTCGTGGAGACCGCGCAGTCGCGGCTGCGCTACTACCGCTACCAGGAGCCGCTCGCCGCCTCCTTCCTGCTGTCGATTCTCGCCATCGTGGCCAACCAACTGAGATAGCGATGCTCGCCGCCCACCTGCCGCCGCTCGCCGCGTCGCTCTTCAGCCTGCTGGCCATCACGAGCCTGCTGCTCGCGTTCGTGATGTTGGGCTCGCGATGGTTGCACGAGTACATGATCGCCTTCGCCGTGCAGTCCTGGCTGATCGCTCTCCTCTCGGCCGCCGTCGCGTACTACGGCGGCTACCCGGAACTGTACGGCATCGCCGCCCTCACGGCGCTCTTTCGCGGGCTGGTATTGCCGTATCTCCTCTCGCGCATCATCCGTCGTCTCGAGATAGATCGTGAGCTGCATGAGCTGCTGTCACCGAGCGCGAGCCTCGTGGTGGGAGGGCTGCTCGTCGTCTTCGCATTCGTAGTCTCCACGCACCTCGGGGCCGCACTTGGGCTCGCCGGTACGGTCGCCGTGCTCGCCCTTACCGTGATGCTGTCGATGAAGCTGATCGGCTTCCTCATGCTCATCGTGCGCAGTGAGGTCGTCAGTCAGATCCTCGCCATCCTCGTCCTCGAGAACGGCATCTTCCTCGGCTCGCAGATCCTCGTGCCGGGGATGCCGATGCTCCTCGAGCTCGTCATCCTGTTCGATCTTCTGGTGGTCGTGGCGTGCTTCGGCGTGCTGGTGCGCTATCTCCTGGTGCACGCCGGCACGTCGAGTACCCGCCAGCTCACGCGGTTGGCAGGATGAGTCCGGCTCCCATCCTCGCGCTCATTCTCTTCGCACCGCTCACGGCCGTGGCGGGCTGCCTCGTCACTCGAAACGCGCGCATCTCGGAGTACCTCAACCTTACTGCCGCTGTGATCGTCTTTGCCGCCGTACTGCGGCTGCTACCCATCGCACTGGCGGGCCCCTACACCCTGTGGGACGACTACTTCATCGTGGACGCCCTCAGCGCTTGGGTGATGCTCTCTGTCGCCGCGGTGTACCTCCTCGCCTCTCTCTATGCCATCGGATACATGCGCCAGCTCGACAAACCTTCACGGCTGCACGGGTTCTACGCACTGCTTGCGGGATTCGCGCTGACCATGCTTCTTGGACCCGTGATGAACAATATCGGGGTCTATTGGATCGCCATCGAGCTCACGACGCTGGTGAGCACCTTCCTCGTTGGCTTCGAGCGCAGCCGCGAGGGCGTGGAGGCCGCGTGGAAGTACATCGTGATCGTCTCGGCGGGGATCAGCCTCGCGCTTCTCGGCATCGTCTTCTTCTACTGGGCTGGGAGCTTGCACCTGGGGCCGAGTTACAACCTCACCTGGTCTGCGCTCCGCTCGGTCGCACCGCAGCTGAATCCGACCATTGCCCTGGCGGCGTTCCTCCTCGTATTCATCGGCTTCGGCACCAAGGTGGGGCTCGCACCGATGCATACGTGGTTGCCCGATGCGCACAGCGAGGGTCCGGCCCCCGTCTCCGCCATGCTATCCGGGGCGCTCCTCAACACGGCGATGATCGGCATCGCGCGGTTCATCAATGTCACCGACGCGACGCACCTGGGCGTGATGCCCCGGACCATCGTGGTGGTGATCGGCGCCTTGTCGCTTGCGATTGCAGCGCTCTTCATTACACGGCAGACGGAAGTGAAGCGCCTGATGGCCTACTCCAGTGTCGAGCACATGGGAGTGATGACGCTCGGGCTCGGCTTCGGAGGTCCGCTCGGAGTAGCGGGAGCGCTTTATCACATGCTCAACCACTCGCTCAACAAGTCGCTCATGTTCTTCGGGGCGGGCGATGCCATGCATGCCTTCCACACCAAACGGATCGGGCGGATGCGCTACGTGCTCACCGCAATGCCCGTGGCCGGTGTGCTCTGGATCGTCGGCGCCCTCGCCATCACCGGCGCGCCGCCCTTTGGCCTCTTCCTGAGCGAGCTCACCATCATGCGCGCTGGGCTCGCCGGACCCAACGCGTGGGCGGTATTCGTGATGCTGGTCCTCTTGGTCGTGATCTTCGTGGGATTCCTCAACCATTTCCGCGCAATGTACTTCGGTGAGAGTCCTGCGGCTGAAGCGGCTGCAGTTCCCTGGAGGCGTCCGCCCGGAACGGCAGTCTGGTGCCTGCTGCCCATGTGGCTCGCCCTCCTGCCGCTTCTGGCGCTTGGACTCTGGTGGCCAGCTGCGATCAGCCATTACTTCGCGGTCATCGCCTCGCAGCTGGGCGGAGGACTTTCCCCGTGAATGAATCGCCGGATGCGATCCATTCCGCGGTATCGATGCCGCGCCCGAGCCTCGCGGGCTCACCCGGGCCTTTTCGAGGCGAGGACGTTCCCCTCACGGATCTGCAGCATCGCTGCCGGTCGGCGTTGGAGGCTGGCGCACGCATGCAGTTCGCCTATGCCTGGTATCCCGAGACAGCGGCCAATCCGGAACTGCGCTACGTCCTCCATCCGGCAGCGGGCCAGCCGCCGCAGATCTGGCGCTGTCGCCCCGGCGCCGATCCGCCTCCGAGTCTTGCAGCCATCGCCCCTCTCCTCTCCTGGTACGAGCGCGAGATCACTGACCTCTGTGGGATTGCCTTCCGGGATCAGCCTCAGCCGGGACCTCTCGTGCTGCTGCCCGGCGCGAAGGTCGAGCGTCCGCCCCTCATACCAGGACCCGCGCCGGCCGTGAGCTACGCCCCGGAGCCCCTGGGGCTGCCCGAGATCTCGGGCCCTACGGCGCCTGACGTACAGCTTCTTCCGTTTGGACCCGTCCGCGCCGGCGTTCTCGAGTCGGCTCAATTCAAGTTCTTCTACATCGGGGAGGCGATTCTCCACTACCACCCGCAGCTCTTCTTCAAGCATCGCGGGATGGAGAAGCGCTTCGAGGGGGTCTCTCCCTCCCTGGGTGTCGTGTTGGCGGAGCGCGTCTCAGGCGTGGGGAGCGTGGCTCATGCGCTCGCTTACTGCCAGGCGCTCGAGGCTGCTGCCGGGTGCGTCGTGCCGCGCCGCGCGGCATGGCTGCGTGTCTTGCTCGCCGAGCTCGAGCGGCTCTACAATCATCTGCACTACCTGGGTCACCTCTCGCACACCACCACTCTCAAGGTGGGTGAAGCGCAAGGGCTGTACCTCGAAGAGCTCGCCAAGCAGATCAACTGCGTCGCGACGGGCAGCCGCCTGCTGCGCGGCCTTCTGGCTCCCGGGGGCTTGAGGCGAGAGCCCCGGCTCACCGACATCGCAGCGCTGCTGCGCCGCCTCGACAAAGAGCTCCAGCCGTACATGCAAATGCTGGGTTCGAGCACGAGCCATCTCGATCGGCTGATCACGACCGGTGTGCTCGCGAGGCAGCTCGCTTTCGACCAAGGAGCCACTGGACCGGTGGAGCGCGCGTCCGGGGTCGATCGAGACAGCAGGCGCGACCAACCGTATGGTGCGTATCCGGAGTTGCCGCTGCGCGTCGCTTTGCGCGAGGGCTGCGATGCTCATGCCCGCCAGCAAGTGCGGATCGATGAGATTGGCTACAGCATCGAGCTGATTCATCACGTGCTCGAGAATCTGCCGCCCGGAGGGTTGCGGACCGACTGCGCGCCCGCGCCGGGCGCCGAGGGTCTCGGCTGGACGGAATCTCCGCGCGGAACGGTCTATTACGCCGTGCATCTGGATGATGCCGGGAGACTCGCGCGGGTGAAGATCAAGTCGCCGAGCTTCTCCAACTGGCGGGTATTTCCCTACACGGTACACGGCAGCAACATGATGGATTACGCGATCAACGAGGCGAGCTTCGGCCTGACGATGGCCGGGTGCGACCGCTGAAGAAAAATGACATGCCGCGCGAAGTCATACCTCTTTGGACGCTCTACGGCCTGAGGCGAGGCAAAGCGAGCATACGCTGGCCCGTGGGCGATCGCACTGAGCCCGGACCGCAGGAGGATGCGGCATGCGGCCAGAGTGGCTTTCTCGGCATGCTGCGCTTTGACCCCGCGAAATGCCAGGACGGCTGTCGGGAATGTGTGGATGCCTGCCTGCCGCACGCCATCAGCCTGGCGCCTCCCGGAGCCACGGAGCGCGTGAAGGTGGACTACGGCCGCTGCGTCGCTTGCCAGATGTGCATCGAATCGTGCCCTCCGGGAGCCTTCACGCCCTCCGGGGATTGGGCGTTCGGTGTCCGTCAGCGCGAGGACCTCGTGTGGGCAAGAGCTGCCACGTCGGACGACGGCAGTGCCCTCAAGCGCGAGATCCGGCGCGTCTTTGGACGTAGTCTCCACGTGCGGCATGTCGATGCCGGCTCCTGTAACGGCTGCGAGTCTGAGCTTCAGGCACTCAACAATCCTTATTACAACCTGCACCGGCTCGGTGTCTTCTTCACTCCGTCACCGCGGTTCGCTGACCTATTGCTGGTCACGGGACCCGTGACCTACGCAATGAACGGCCCGCTCCATGAAGCGTATGAGGGCATGCCTGAGCCGCGGTTCGTGATGGCGGTCGGCACCTGCGCGGTGTCTGGCGGTGCGAACGGGGGTGGGTATACCTGCGGCAATGGGCTGGATGGAGTGCTGCCGGTAGACATTTACCTGCCCGGCTGTCCGCCCAATCCGCCGGCGATCATTCATGCGCTGCTCATGCTGCTCGAGCGCATGCCGCAGCGCGTGCGAGCCGGCCGCCTAACCGGAGCCTGAGGTGTCGGAGCCACTCATCATTGCCTTCTGGCTCTGGGTCTGCGGCCTGATTCTCGCATTGGCGCGCGCCGCGCGCG
>Ga0335075_10008599_pt1 | contig 15625 bp, 10 predicted proteins | sample Lox_Sample_24_FD_206723 | JGI IMG/M metagenome (GOLD analysis project Ga0335075, IMG submission 206723) | Soil microbial communities from Loxahatchee National Wildlife Refuge, Florida, United States - Lox_Sample_2.4 | ecosystem: Environmental > Terrestrial > Soil > Wetlands | place: USA... | reverse complement strand
GAATATTATCCGCGCATCTCGTTCAACTGGCAGTGCCTGCGGAGGCTGCGGTATTATCCTCAGCTTTTCAGCGCGGGAGGGTTCCTGCTGCCGTTTTTACTCCTGCTGCACCGGCGCGTTCGCGATGCGCAGTTGCGGGTGTGGCTATGGATGATCCCGTGCTGGTACGCGGTGATGGCGGTATGGGGAATCCTGGTGGAGACGCGCGTGTTTGGAGAATTGCTGCCGGTGATCGCCTGCGCCGCGACGCTGATCGCCGAAGAGAGCCTGGCGGGCGCGGTGCAGGAGCGGCTGCGGGGGACGCAAATCGGGGAAGAACAGAGCGGCCGAACACCACGGGCCGCTTGAGTTATCGACTCTCAGCGCAGGTGAAAGGGCGCGGCCGTGCGGGATGCATCCAAGGTAGTTCTGCCGGAAAGCATGCGATGCAGCCTTTGAGAAGGGGTTTCCCGAGACTCGCCGCGTTGCTGGCGGTGTGGGCCGCGACAGCAGCCTGCGGGCAGGCCGCGCACCCGGCAGCGCCGGCGCGGCCGAGCCAGATTGCGGTGACGGTGGCCGACGAGAACGGGCTGGCGGTGGCACAGGCGCAGGTGACCGCGGAGGCGGCGGACCAGCCGGCTGTCCTGATGACGACCGATTATGCCGGACGCTGCTGGTGGACGCCGCGCCAGGCCGGCGTCTACACGCTGCGGGTGAGCAAGCCAGGGTTCTACCAGGCGACAAAAGAAGACATTGAGACCGACGCGGGATCGGTACACGTGGTGCTGACGCGCGAGCAGATGGTGCAGCAGCGGGTGAACGTGACAGCCTCCGCGCCGGGCATCGATCCGGAGCAGGTTTCCGACCGCAGCACGATGAACGTTGCGGAGATTGTGAACGTTCCCTTCCCCACCAACAACGACATCCGCAATCTGCTGCCGTTCAATCCGGGGGTCGTGCAGGATGCGACGGGACAGGTGCACGTGGCGGGCAGCGAGACCTACGCGACGCTGGACACGCTGGACGGATTCGACATGCGGTCGCCGGTCTACGGCTCGCTGGACCTGCGCGTGAGCACGGACGCGGTTCGATCGCTCGATACGGAATCGACGCGGTATCCGGCGGAGTACGGGCGCACGACGGGGGGCGTGGTGGCCTACAGCACGGGAATGGGGGACAACAAGTTCTGGCACGACGAGACGAACTTCATTCCATCGTTCCGGAACCAGAACGGCATTCGCTTCGATACGTTCGAGCCGCGGGTGACGGTATCGGGACCGATGGTGCGCGATCGCGCATGGTTTTTTGACGGGATTGAGATGCAGTACAGCGACATTTATATCCCGGGGCTGCCGTCGAACGCGGACACCGATCACCTGGCGCGCGAAGGCAATCTGATGAAGTACCAGGTAAACCTGGGAAAAGCGAACAGCCTGACAACGGCGCTGCTGTTCAACGACTATCACTCGCCCTACGACGGCCTTTCCGCGCTGACTCCGCAGCAGAGCACCGACAATCACGACATCATCGCGTGGATGCCGTACCTGCGGGATCAGCAGAGTTTTAAGAATGGCGTGGTGCTCGATGCGGGGTTCGGGACCCTGCGCTATCGCGAGGGATTCGAGCCGCACGGCAACACTCCGTTCGCCCTGACTCCGGAGCAGTCGACGGGAAGCGACTTCGACAACGCCACAACGCGGTCAGAGCGATTCGAGGGATACTCGGACGTCTATTTGCCGGCGATGCGATTCGAGGGGAGCCACCAGTTCCGGCTGGGCGTGGACGCGGATCACGTGGGCTTTCTTGAAAATGTGAGCCTGGCGCCGGTGAGCTATCTGCGCGAAGACGGGACGCTCACGCGGCAAAGCGTCTTTCCGGCCTTTGCTCCGTTCAGCCGGAACAATGTGGAGTTGGGAGCCTATGCGGAGGATCGCTGGCTGACGCACGGGTTCCTCATCGAGCCAGGGCTGCGTTACGACTGGGACGAGATCATCCGCCGGCCGCTTTACTCACCGCGGATTGCGGTCAATTACTCTCCGCCGGGCGCGGAGAACCGCACGAAGCTGAGCGCGGGAATCGGCGAATACTACGAACACACGCAACTGGAGTATTTGACGCGAGCGCTGGCCGGGGTCCGCTATGACACGTACTACGCCGCGAACGGAACCACGCCGCTGGGGCCTGCGCTGGAAACGCAGTTTGCCGCGAACTACGGATCGCTGCACGAAGCGCACGCGCTGAACTGGAGCGTGGCAGCGGAGCAGGAGTTGCCGGACCGGATTTACGCCGGCGCCAGCTTCATGCAGAAGCGGACGTCGGATGAGTTTGTCTACGCGAATCAGACCGGGCCGCAGGGCTCGCCGGGCACGTATCTGCTGACGAACGGAAGGCAGGACCGCTACCACGCGGTGGAATTGGAGGCGCGGCGATCGTTCGGAACGTGGTATTCGCTGTTTGCCTCCTACACCCGGTCGTCGGCGAGGACGAACGCGGCGCTGGACTATGTGCCCACGGTGCCGGTGCTGGGGCCGCAACAGAGCGGTCCCCTGTTCTGGGACGTGCCGAACCGGGTGGTGAGCTGGGGATGGCTGCCGGCGTGGGCGCCGTTCCTGCCGACGGTGCATAAGAACTGGGATTTTGTGTACACGCTCGACTGGCAGTCCGGCTTTCCTTTCGATTCGGTCAATGCCAGCGAGGAGATTGTGGGAGCGGCGGGATCGCAGCGGTTTCCGGATTATCTGAATTTCAGCCCGGGGCTGGAGTGGCGATTTCATTTTCGCGGGATGTATCTCGGATTGCGCGGCATCCTGAGCAACATCACGGACAGCCAGGATCCGTACATCGTGATCAACGATGTGGATTCGCCGCAGTATCTGACTTTTGAAGAGCCGCTGGGGCGGGGGTTCACGACGCGGATCCGGCTGATCCCGTCGAAGAAGTAGGCGGGGCTCGGCAGGACGGGGAAGAAAGCGGGAAATTCCCCGGAAAGGCGATTTTGTGACAGACGGGGGCCGGTGCTCGTGTAATCTTGCTCCTGATTCCGGTTTGTCAACGCAAGGTGCGGCACGGGGCATCTCAATGAACGGATTGGGAGTGCACGTGGGGTCAACTTGTCAGTCTGCGAGAATGGTTTTTATAATCCAGCATCAATGCAGGGCGTCAGGCCCGGAGCACAAAGCCCGGACCGGGCGAGGTAGCCGTGACTTCGCCGGTACGGGACAAAGAATGCTGGTGCAGCGTCGAAACATTGGTTTGCAATTACAGGAAATCTCCCAGGAGCGTTGAATGAAGAAGCTCGTTTCCGCCTCGGTCATGCTGCTCGGCGTGTGTTCGGCCATGATCGTTTTCCCTCCCGCCTTCGCCCAGGGGGCCGATCAGGCCAGCGGGCAGGCAGGCCAGGGGTCGACCTGCTCTCCATCCATTAAGGATCCAGCCGAGTACAACGCCTACACCAACGCGACCAGCCAGTCGTCGGCGCAGGCCAAGGCTCAGGCGATCGAAGCGTTCCTCACGCAGTATCCCAACAGCGTGGCGAAAGCCAGCGTGCTGCAGGATCTGATGAGCGCCTATGAGACCTACGACGCGGCCAAGACTCTGGACGCGGCGAAGCGTCTGCTGCAGGTGGATCCGAACAACCTGCGCGCTCTGACGTTCGTGGTGTATCTGGAGCACCAGCAGGCCAACGGAAACCAGGCAGCGCTGGATCAGGCCGCGGCGGACGCGAACAAAGGCCTGAATTCGCCGAAGGACGCCTGCACGACGCAGGCCGACTACGACAAGGTGAAGGACGCGGCGACGCCCATCTTCTACAGCGCGATCGGCGCGGACGATGTGGCCAAGAAGGATTACAAGGGCGCGATCGACGCGTATACGAAGGAACTGCAGTCGTATAAGGATCCCGCGCAGACCACGGTTGTGCCGGGCCTGCTGGATACGATCTACCTGGGACAGGCGTACCTCCAGGAAGACCCGAAGGATATTAAGAACGCGGTGTGGTTCCTGACGCGCGCCGCCCAGTTTGCGAAGCCGCCGTATCAGGGGCAGATCGAAGCGCAGGCGGAGTACTGGTACAAGAAGTTCCACTGCGCGCAGAACGACGGCGCGTGCCAGGCGAAGCCGGACGGCCTGCAGGCGATCCAGCAGGCGGCCGCGGTTCCGGCGAATATCTTCCCGCCGGCGAGCTACAATCCGACGCCGGCTCCGCCGCCGCCGACACCGCAGCAGATTGTGCAGCAGGTGCTGGCCACCACGACGCCCGATCAGCTTGGCCTGGCCGACAAGGAATACGTTCTGGCCAATGGCAATCCTGACGACCAGCAGAAGGTGTGGGCGACGATGAACGGCGTCACGGCTGAGATTCCGGGCGTGGTGGTTTCGGCCACTCCTGACTCGGTGCAGCTGGCTGTGACTCCGGACAACCAGCAGTCGAACAAGGCGGATTTCACGATCAACATGAAGACCCCGCTGAAGGAAGTTCCGAAGCAGGGCGACAAAGTGACCTACATCGCAACGTTCGACTCGTACACGCAGAATCCACCGATGATCATCCTGAAGGACGGCGAACTGAAGGCCGTTCCGAAGGCGCCGGTACACCACACACCGCATCATTCGACGTCGTCGCAGAGATAGCGGCGAGGCGCAATCGCTGAAGAAAAGGGCAGCCCGCGCGGCTGCCCTTTTTGCTGCTACAGTGAGAGTGAAATGCGACTTTTTGCAGCGAAATGGGGCGGGGCGACCGCCGGTTGTGCGGGCTGGGTACTGGCTGCCGGGGTGACTTTGACTGCAGGAACGGCGCTGGGGCAGACTTCGCAGCCCAGCGACATTCCCGGGCTTCCCACGGTCTCGTACACGGTGCTCGAACATCGGCCCTCGGACGCGATGAGCCCGGATGACGCGGCGGTGGTGCGCGCCAAACAGCACGAGATCGCGATGGAAGCCGCGATGTTCGGATATGACCTGAGCCGGGGCCGCTGGACGTATGACGAAACGGAATGCCCGGCCATGCCGAACGCGCTGCTGCTGCACTACCGGACCGCAGCCGCGGCCAATGGCGCGCAGTCGCTCTTTACCGCGGTCGTTCCCCGGGAAAAGGGGCGGGTGCTGGTAAATCCGGTGCTGTATCACGGGGCGACGCCGTTTGAGCCGGCGATTGGGCAGAAGCGCACCATGTCTGTTTTCAATCAGGCGGTTCCGGCGGACCTGGCCAGGAAAGACGTGCAGCCGAATGGACCGTGGCTGACATTGGCGATCTGCTATGCGGAGATTGCGGGCGCCGAGCCTCGCGTGCCGGAACACCCGGAACTGGAAGCTGCGCTGATTCGAGCGCCGGCACCGACCATTCACGTGTCGGAAGCAAAAGGGACGATGGAGATTCAGTTCACGGGGCGCGAAGCGCCGGCCGATTACACGGTGTGGAACATCAGCGTGAACAACGAGGGGCGGGCTGTGGAAGCCGCTTCGGCGACGTATCCGAATTACTCAGGCCATACGGAAACGGCACAGGCCGAGCCGCAGCAGCGGAACCTCTCGGAGAAAACGGATCAATCTTCGAAGGTGAAGGAGCCGGCCGAGCCTAAAGTGACGGTGCTGCCGAATCTTCCGGATCCGGTGGAAAAGCCGATCCCGCAATAAGCGGAAGGGCGGCGGCGAGCCGCCCTTTGCATTTCAGCCTACGAAATCAACCTTAACTGGGTGCGGAATGATGCCGCGCTCGTGGCCCATCTCGAGGAGGCGGCGGATGGCTTCGCGGCCGTCGTCGCCGTAGTTGAGGGTGCGCTCGTTGACGTACATGCCGACGAATTTGTCGGCGAGGCTGGTGTCGAGATCGCGGGCAAACTGCATGGCGTAGGCCAGGGCTTCGTCGCGGTGATCGAGGCCGTGCTGGATGCTGTCGCGGAGGGCGCGGGTGACGACGTCCATGACCGGAGCGCCGAGCGAGCGGCGGATGGCATTGCCGCCGAGGGGCAGCGGCAGCTTCGTTTGCTCGCGCCACCACTCGCCGAGGTCGAGGATCTTCGACAGGCCGCTGCGCGCCCAGGTGAGCTGGCCCTCGTGAATGATGAGGCCGGCCTGGTAGTTGCCGGCGAGCACCTGGGGAATGATCTGGTCGAAGGGAACGACGGCGGTTTCAATCTCCGGCGCGAAAAGCTTCAAAGCAAGATAGGCGGTGGTGAGCGTGCCGGGCACGGCGATGCGCATCTTGCGAATCTCGTCGAGGTCGTACGGCCTGGCGGAAATGATCATGGGGCCGTAGCCTTCGCCGACCGATCCGCCGCAGGCCATCAGGGCGTAGTTCTCCTGAATGTACGGATAGGCGTGGAAGGAGATGGCGGTGACGTCGTAGAAGGCCTCGCTGATGGCGCGCTGATTGAGGGTCTCGATATCGCAAAGGACGTGAGTGAACCGGTAGCCGCTGACCCGAATCTTATTGGTGGCGAGGCCGTAGAACATGAAGGCGTCGTCGGAATCGGGGCTGTGGGCGATTTTGATCTCGCGGGTCGCCGGAGCGACAGGGGTTTCCGCTGGGGTCGAAGTCGAGGAACTCAAGGCTGAACCTTTCGGGAAGTGCGTCGCTTCTATTGTCCTATAAATGCCTGCGGATAAGTACAGGGCGATGACAACGGGAAGGCGAGGGCGTCCTACAATGGCGGAAGTGATATCCCCGGCGCAAATGCACATTCGCAGGTATCCATTTTGGACTTTATTGGCGCTGCTGGTGGCGGGCTGGTGCGGAGCGCCGGCGCCCGCGCAGGAGAGCATTTCCGCGCCGCACGTGACGGTGCGCCTGGTGGTGCCGCCGGCGCAGATTTATCCGGGAGAGAATTTTCCGGCCGGACTCGATTTCAAAATGGAGAGCGGCTGGCACGTTTACTGGACGAACGCGGGCGATTCCGGCGAGCCACCCGCGATCGACTGGAAACTGCCACGCGGCATCACCGCCGGGGCGATGCAATTCCCTGCACCGAAGCGGCTGCCGCTGGGGCCGCTGATGGATTTCGGCTACGAAGACGAAGTGGTCTTTCCGGTGCCGCTGCAAGTTGCTGCGGATTTCCAGCCGAAGGGGGCACAAACCTCGATCGGCGGCCACGTTACCTGGCTGGTGTGCCGCGAGGTCTGTATTCCGGGCAAGGCGGACCTGTCGGTGACGCGAGCTGCTTTGGCGAGCGCTCCAGCAGCGCCGGACGTGGACGCAGCGGCGCAGGCGCTGATCGCGAAGTTCCAGTTGCACGAGCCGAAGGAACTGCCTGCGGGGGATTCGGCGCAGTTCCAGTCGTCGGCGAAAGCGTTCACCCTCGACATCAACACCGGCACCCGGCAATCGTCGGCGCAGTTCTTCCCCCTGGATGAAACGGTGGTTGCGAATGCGGCGCCGCAGCCGGCGACCGCTCTGCCGAATGGAGTGGAACTGGCGCTGGCGAAGGACGAGAACATCCAGGGGGTTCCGAAGACGCTGAATGGGGTCGTGGAGCTGGCGGATGGGACGGCGTATGTGGTGCACGCCACGCCGGAGGCGCCGGGCGCGCCGGGCGCACAGGCGGCGCTGGCCAAAGCGCCGGTCATGGATACGTTGCGCGCGGCGGGCCTGGCGCTGTTCGGGGGAATTCTGCTGAACCTGATGCCGTGCGTCTTTCCGGTGCTCTTCATCAAGGGGCTGGCGCTGGTGCAGTCGTCGCAGAGAGAGCGGCGGGAGTTGCGCGCGCACGGGTGGATGTACACCTTCGGCATTCTGGTGTCGTTCTGGGCGGTGGTGGGCGTGCTGCTGGTGCTGCGGGCGGCGGGACGGCAACTGGGGTGGGGATTCCAGTTCCAGTCGCCGATTTTTCTGGCGCTGATGGCGATGCTGTTGTTCTTCCTCGGGCTGGCGCTGGCGGGACAATTCGAGATCGGGCTCTCGCTGACGAGCGCAGGCGGAGCGCTGGCGCAGCAGAACGGCTACACGGGCAGCTTCTTCACCGGGGTTCTGGCGATGGTGGTGGCGACGCCGTGCACCGCGCCGCTGATGGGCGCCGCGGTCGGCTACGCGCTGGCGCATTCCACTTTGGTGAGCTTTGTGGTGTTCACAGCGCTGGGGCTGGGACTCGCGCTTCCCTATCTGGCGCTGGCGTATTTTCCGGGCTGGGCGAAGCTGCTGCCGAAGCCGGGGGCGTGGATGGAAGTCCTGAAGCAGGCGGTCGCGGTGCCGATCTTCGGGACCGTGATCTGGCTGGTGTGGGTGTTCGCGCAGCTGGCCGGCACGAACGCGCTGATCGGGCTGCTGGCTGCCTTCCTGCTGCTGGCGATTGCGGGATGGGCGCTGGGGCGCTGGCCCGGCGAGCGGCCGGCGACCGCGACGGCGGTGCTGGTGGTGCTGGTGGCCATCGTGGCGGTGGTTGGAGCCGTGCGGCATCTGGGAACGAGCCCCTCCGCAGCAGCCGATTCGAGCCAGCAGGCAGCGTCCGGCTGGGAGCCGTTCACGCCGGCTTTGCTGGCGCAATATCGCGCGCAGGGACGAGCGGTATTTGTCGACTTCACGGCAAGCTGGTGCCTGAGCTGCCAGGTGAACGAGCGGGTGATTCTGGACAGCGCGGCCGTGAAGCAGCACCTGAAAGACAGCGGCGTGGCTTTGGTGCGCGCCGACTGGACCAATCAGGACGCGGACATCACGAAAGCGCTTGCGGGGCTGGGGCGCAGCGGCGTGCCGACGTACGCGATCTATCCGGCTGACCCTTCGGCGCAGCCGCAGGTTCTGCCCGAGGTTCTGACCAAAGGCATCGTGATCGACGCGCTGCAGTCATTACAAAGCCACCCGCAGCCATCGGCCCATTTGTCGCGTCCAACTCCTTAGTCCGCACACAGGAGGGTGATCCCCATGCGCCGTCTTTCCGTCGCCATCGTTCTTTCCCTTGCCTTCACTCTTACCGCGTGGGCGCTGCGCGTGGGGGATCCCGCGCCGGACTTTACGGGCAAGGATTCGCAGGGGCAGACGCTGAAGCTCTCGGAATATCGGGGCAAATACGTCGTGCTGGAGTGGACCAACAACGGCTGCCCATTCACGAAGAAGCACTACAGCAGCGGGAACATGCAGAGGCTGCAGAAGGAATGGACGGGGAAGGGCGTAGTGTGGCTCACCATTTTGTCGTCGGCGCCGGGCGCGCAGGGCTATATGACGGCCGGTGAGGAGAACGCCTACATGGCGCGCGAGCATGCCGCGCCGACGGCGGCGATCCTCGACCCGTCGGGCGCCATCGGGCACGAATTCGAGGCGAAGACGACGCCGGATATGGTGGTGATCGATCCGTCGGGCAAGGTGATTTATTCGGGAGCGATCGACAATCGCCCGACGACCGATCCCGACGATGTAAAGGGCGCGACGAATTATGTTTCCGCGGCGCTGACGGAGTCGATGGCGGGTGAGGCGGTGGCCGTGAGCTATACGCGGCCGTACGGCTGCAGCGTAAAGTACGAGGGTGCGGAGTAGGCTGCGCGCAGCGCGCTTGCACGGGCTTTTCGGCCACGCCGCAGACGCGACGAGGGGTGCGAATTCCACTTCGGATTTGCGCGCCGTACGCCGCCCTGGTTCTGTACACTGGGGATTCCGATGAACCCACTCTCCATGCATTCCGACAACCTGGCTTCCACCAAGGACGACATGGTGGCCTTCATCGAGGGGCACGGGATTCGCCGGGTTCCCGGCCATGCGGGCGACGACATTCCTTCGATTCAGTGGGACGACGAGGACAATCCGGACCGCTGGAAGGATTTTGTGGAGACGGCGAAGGCGGCCAATGCGCCGTTCATCACCATGAGCGAAGCCATCCTCGAAAAAGAGGACGTGGAGATGCTGATCGAGGAAGTGCAGGATCAGGAGTTCGAGCCGGGGAGCGGGTCGCCGGATCTGGACGAAGCGCAGGCTCTGGTGAAGCACATCGGGAAGATCGGCCATCTGCAGCTGGGATTCCCGCACCAGGGAATCATGTTCCTGTGCGAGACGTCGACGGAGTGGTACGAGCGCTATCAGCAACTGCTCGACACGGTCGACGATCTGGGCAACATCGTCTTTGAAGACGGGGACGAAGACGAAGAGCCGTGAGCGCCTCCTCGGACGCGACGGCGAGCGCAGCGCGACGGCGGGCTCGCTGGATTCTTTCCAACTCCCACACGGCAATTGCAACAGCTCTGGCGCGCGAAGGGGGCATGCCTCTGCTGGTGGCGGAGCTGCTGGCCGCGCGCGGCATCGGCAGCGGTGAGGAAGCGGCGCGATTCCTGCATCCCACGCTCGATCATCTGCTCGATCCCTACACCATGCTGGGGATGGATCGGGCGGTGGAGCGCATCCAGCGGGCGATTGCGGCGAAAGAGCCGATCCTGATCTATGGCGATTACGACGTGGACGGGACGACAGCGACGGTTCTGCTGAAGACCGCGATCGAGATGCTGGGCGGCAGCGTGCGTTTCCATATTCCGCACCGGCTGCGCGAAGGCTACGGGATGCAGCGGGAGATCCTGGAGACGGCGGCGCGCGATGGCGTGCGGCTGGTGATCAGCGTGGACACGGGGATTCGCGCGTTTGCGGCGGCGGATGCCGCGGCGGAGCTGGGGCTGGACCTGATCGTGACGGACCACCATCTGCCGGAAGTGGAGATGGGGGTGCCGAAGGCGCTGGCGGTGCTGAATCCGAATCAGCCGGACTGCGGGTACGGCTGCCGCCATTTGTGCGGGGCGGGGGTGGCGTTCAAACTGGCGCAGGCGCTGCTGGAGGCGTGGGACCGCGAGCGGGCGCGCACGAAGATTCTGCCATCGTTCCTGAAGATGCTGGCGATTGCCACCATCGCCGACGCGGTGCCGCTGCTCGGGGAGAATCGGGTGTTCGTGGCGCTGGGATTGGCGGAATTGCGGCGGCCTGTGGGCCTGGGATTGCGGGCGCTGATGAAGGAGGCGCAGATCGACACGGCGGCGCGGGCGCTGACGCCGATCGACGTGGCGTTCCGGCTGGCGCCGCGCATCAATGCGGCGGGGCGGATGGACGTGGCGAGCGAAGTGATCGAGCTGTTCACGACGCGCGACGCGGCCAGGGCCGGCGAGCTGGCGGCCAAGCTGGAACGGCTGAACCAGGAGCGGCGCGCGGCCGAGGCGGCGATGCTGGCGGAGATTGCGACGCGGCTCGAGCAGGATTGCTTTCGAGACGCGCGCTGCATTGTGATGGATGGCGACGGCTGGCATCGCGGCGTGATCGGCATCCTCGCATCGCGGATTGTCGATCAGACGGGCAAGCCGGCCCTGGTGGTGACGCGCGAGGATGGAGAGGCTTACGGATCGGGCCGGTCGATTGCCGGCTTTCATTTACTTGACGCACTCGAGAGCTGCCACGATCTGTTTACGCGATTCGGCGGCCATGCGCATGCGGTGGGGTTTTCGCTGCCCTCGGAGCGCGTGGAGGAGCTGCGGGAGCGGCTCGGCGCTTACGCCGCGGAGCATCTGGTGGAAGAGGATTTGGGCGTCGCGCTGGCATGCGATGCGGAGATGCCGCTCGGCCAGGTGACGCCGGAATTCCATTCATGGCTGCGGCGGCTGGAGCCCTTCGGCATGGGGAACGAGGAGCCGGTGTTCGTGGCGCGCAACGTGCGCGTGCTGGCCCCGCCGCGGGTGATGAAGGAGAAGCATGTGCGGCTGCGCGTGTGCCAGGGGCCGACGTTTTCCGCGGTGGGATGGAGCTGGGCCGGGCGGGTAGCCGCGATGGATCTGGGGCCGGATGCGGTGGTCGATCTGGCGTATCGGGTGCGAGAGAACGAGCATCCCGAATTCGGCGGACTGGAACTGGAGATCGCCGGGATCGAGCCGGCGGCGATATCCTGAAAGAGTCCGGCGGTTCATACCGCAGCAACAACCGCGGCGGACACTGATCTCAGAGTTCGTCCTCGCTGCACAATCACGAGCAGCGCCGTTTCGCAAAACCAAACGCACGGCAAAAGATTTCGGACAGAAGAATCGAGGTTGCGATGAGCGCATCGGTGTCGACTTCCGCAGAGGTATTGAGCGCGGAGGAAGTTCGCGCGATCGATGCCTGGTGGCGCGCCTGCAATTATCTGAGCGCCGGGATGATCTACCTCTACGACAACCCGCTGCTGCGGGAGCCGCTGAAGCCGGAGCACATCAAGAAGCGGCTGCTGGGGCACTGGGGATCGGACCCGGGGCAGTCGCTGGTGTGGGTGCATCTGAACCGGCTGATCCGCAAGCACGACCTGAACATGATCTACATTTCCGGCCCTGGGCACGGAGCGCCGGCCACGCTGGCGAATGGGTGGCTGGAGGGAACGTATGCGGAGGTCTATCCCGACAAGGGGCAGGATCTGGAGGGGCTGCGGCGTTTTTTCCGCGAGTTCTCGTTCCCGGGCGGCATCGGCAGCCACTGCACGCCGGAGACGCCAGGGTCGATTCACGAAGGCGGCGAGCTGGGCTACAGCCTGTCGCACGCGTTCGGCGCGGCCTTCGACAATCCTGACCTGATCGTGGCCTGCGTGGTGGGCGATGGAGAGGCAGAAACGGGTCCGCTGGCGACATCGTGGCACAGCAACAAGTTTCTGAATCCGGTGCGCGACGGGGTGGTGCTGCCGATCCTCCATCTCAACGGTTACAAGATCGCGAATCCGACGATTCTGGCGCGGATTCCGCACGAAGAGCTGGAATGGCTGTTCCGCGGCTACGGATGGACGCCGCATTTTGTGGAGGGCGACGATCCCGCAACGATGCATCAGCTGATGGCCGCGACGATGGACCAGTGCGTCGAGGAGATTCGGGAGATCCAAAGGGATGCGCGGGAGCGCGGCAAGACGACGGGAGGCACGGCAGGATATCCGCGGTGGCCGATGATCGTGCTGCGCAGTCCGAAGGGCTGGACGGGGCCGAAGGAAGTGGATGGGCACAAGGTGGAAGGGTTCTGGCGCGCGCACCAGGTGCCGATTCTCGACGTGGCCGAGAACGCGAAGCATCGCAAGGAACTGGAAGATTGGCTGCGGAGCTACAAGCCCGAAGAGTTGTTCGACGAGACCGGCGGACCCGTGGCGGAGTTGCGCGCGCTGGCGCCCAAGGGACATCGGCGGATGAGCGCGAATCCTCATGCGAACGGCGGTAAGCTGCGGCGGCCGCTGCGCATGCCGGACTTTCGCGAATACGCCGTGAGCGTGAAGAAGCCGGGGACGGAATATGTTGGCGGAACGGAGGTGCTGGCGAAGTTTCTGCGCGACGTGATGCGGCAGAATGCGACGAACTTCCGCGTGTTTGGGCCCGACGAGACGGCGTCGAACCGGCTGCAGGCGATCTACGAAGCGAGCCCGAAGACCTGGATGGAGGAGATTCTTCCCGAGGATGCGGACGGGACGGAGATCGCGCCCGACGGCCGCGTGATGGAGATGCTGAGCGAGCACACGCTGGAAGGCTGGTTTGAGGGCTACGTGCTCACGGGGCGGCACGGTTTCTTCTCAACCTACGAAGCGTTTGTCCACGTGATCGACTCGATGTTCAACCAGCACGCGAAGTGGCTGGAGAAATCGAAGACGGAGCTACGCTGGCGCGCGTCGATTTCGTCGCTGAACCTGCTGATCACTTCGGTGGTGTGGCGGCAGGATCACAACGGCTTTTCGCATCAGGATCCGGGATTTCTGGACGTGGTGGCGAACAAGAGCGCGAGCGTGACACGCATCTATCTGCCTCCGGATGCGAATTGCCTGCTGAGCGTGGCCGATCACTGCCTGCGCTCAGTGGATTATGTCAACGTGATCGTGGCCGACAAGCAGCCGCATCTGCAGTACCTGAGCATGGACGACGCGATCCGCCACTGCACGAAGGGGATCGGCATCTGGGACTTCGCGAGCACGGATGACGGCGCCGAGCCGGATGTGGTGCTGGCCTGCGCCGGCGACATCGCCACGATGGAGGCGCTGGCGGCGGCGGCGATTCTGCGCGAGCACTTCCCTGACCTGAGGCTGCGGTTTGTCAACGTGGTGGATCTGTTCCGGCTGCAGCCGGAGTCGGAGCATCCGCATGGACTGTCGGAGCGCGAGTTCGACTCGCTTTTTACGACGGATAAGCCGGTGATTTTCAATTTCCATGGATATCCGCTGCTCATTCACCGACTGACGTACCGGCGGAGAAATCACGACAACATCCACGTGCGCGGCTACAAGGAGATGGGCAACATCAATACGCCGCTGGAGCTGGCGATCGTGAACAACGTGAGCCGGTTCAACCTGGCGCTCGACGTGATCGATCGGGTGCCGCGGCTGCGCAACATCGGCTCGCACACGCAGGAATGGCTGCGCGATCAGATGACCGACAGCGTGAACTACGCGCACGCGAACGGCATCGACCGGCAGGAGATCCGCGACTGGAAGTGGCCGTGGTAAGCGGGAGTGACGATCTGATCCTCGCGGTCAACAGCGGTTCGTCGTCGCTCAAGTTCGGGCTGTATCGAACGCCGAAGGCGAGTTGCGAGCCGGAGCTGCTGCTGGCCGGCGGAGCGAGCGGGATCGGGCACAGCAACGGGCGGCTGCAGGTCGAGGACGCGGCGGGGAAAAAGTTGCTGGACGAGGCGTACACCCTGCAATCGCAGGGGCAGGCCTTGAAGGAAGTGCTGGGGCAGATCGACCGGCTGGGGCATGGCAAGCCGGCGGCGATCGGGCATCGGGTGGTGCATGGCGGACCGCACCTGCGCGAGCATCAGGCGATCACGCCGGAGCTGATGGAAAAGCTGGAGGCGGCGACGCAGTTCGCGCCCATCCACATTCCGGCGGCGATCAAGCTGATCCGCGAAACCGAGAAGCTGCTGCCCGCAGCGCGGCAATACGCGTGCTTCGATACGGCGTTTCACAGCACGATGCCGGAAAAGGCGCGCCACTTCCCTCTTCCGCAGCGGCTCTACGATCTGGGCATCGAGCGCTACGGATTTCACGGGCTGTCGTATGAGTCGATCGTGGCGCGGCTGGGAGCCTCGATCCCGGAGCGGGTGGTCTGCGCGCATCTCGGCGCGGGGGCGAGTCTGGTGGCGCTGCGCAATGGAAAATCCGTCGACACGAGCATGGGGATGACGCCGGTGGGGGGGATTCCCATGGCCACGCGCAGCGGCGATTTCGATCCGGGCGTGGTGCTCTTCCTGATGCGGACGGAGCAGCTCTCTGCCGACGCGCTGGAGTCGCTGCTGAATCACGATTCCGGGCTGGGAGCGCTGTCGGGAGGCGAGTCGGACATGCGGCTGCTGGAGGAATGCGCGGCGAAGGGCGATGGGAAGGCGCAACTGGCCATCGACGTCTTCGTGCACGCGGTTCGGAAGATGATTGGCGCTTATGCGGCGGAACTGGGCGGGCTGGATCTGCTGGTCTTTACCGGCGGCATTGGCGAGCACGATGCGACGATGCGCAACCGCATTTGCGCGGGGCTGGCGTTTCTGGGCATCGCCAGCGGAGACGGGGCACAGTTCGCGAAGGTGAAGGCGATGACCAGCGAGGAAGAGCTGCAGATTGCGCGGATCACGTGCAAGTTACTTTCGAACAGCTAGCCCAGGTTGACGCTGCTTTTCCCGCACCGCGATAATAAAGAGTTGTCTCCCACCTCACCGATCAGACAAGGAATCTCCGAGTGATTCAATTCAGAAGGGCTGGACAGCCACGATGAGCAC
>Ga0335075_10008598_pt1 | contig 15625 bp, 14 predicted proteins | sample Lox_Sample_24_FD_206723 | JGI IMG/M metagenome (GOLD analysis project Ga0335075, IMG submission 206723) | Soil microbial communities from Loxahatchee National Wildlife Refuge, Florida, United States - Lox_Sample_2.4 | ecosystem: Environmental > Terrestrial > Soil > Wetlands | place: USA... | reverse complement strand
CTCCAGGGCAAGGAACAGGAGATCCGCACCGCGCTCGACAAGCTCAAGGCCCAGGTCGGCTCGAAATCGATCAACGCCGTCACTCAACCGACCACATCCGGTGCCAGCGTGAGCGCGGAGTCACAGGCGACACCGCAGCAACCGACCAGCGCCAACGCGAACTGGCTGCTCGAGAAGGTAGGGCCATCCGCCGTCACGCCGGCCAAGACACCGTCCGTGGACGACGCGCTGAACGCGCTGATCAAGCAGCTCGGGGACAGCATCGCGTCCGACGGCCAGGACTTCACCAAGGCCATCAACAACTTCCGAGACGCGCTGGCCGGCCTGGTCTCGAACCCGAAGAACTTCGGCACGGTGGGGATCGGCAAGCTGATCGACGCCCTCGACAACGTGGTCAACGCCGCCGTCGACGCGGCCCAGGGGATGATCGACCTGGTGCTGAACCTGATCGCGACGGCAATCTCCGTCTTCAAGGCGATCCTCAGCACGCCGCTGAACGACCTGCCTCTGATCGGACCGCTGCTCAAGGCCGCGGGCATGACCAAGGCACCGACGATCGGCGGGATGGTCACGCTACTGATGGCCTTCCCCACCGCGCTCGGCTACAAGCTCTCCCACCACGACGCCGACGCCCTCCCGTTCAAGAACGCTGGGACCAACTCGGTCCTGCGGACCGCCGACACCGCCGACGATCTCAGCTACACGACCGCCGCGGCGGCGTCGTTCTGGGCGCTCATGGACATGCTCGCGTCATTTGACGTGGCCGCCGGCAACGATCCCCCGGCGCTGTTTGCCTGGATCGACATCGCCGCCCCGGTCGTGATCAGCGCGCTCACCTTCCCCGCCCACGACGGTGGGCTGCCATTCACCTCCGCGATCAAGCTCGACGACAACGGGGACACGCTTACCGCATTGGCGTGGGCCGGCGGCGCGCTGCCCGGCGTGTGGTCGTCGATCAGCTACTACGCGGGGGTGAACTACTCGAAAGCGGCTGCCGAGTCGACGGCCGAGTACATGCTGTGGAATACGTCGGGCACCGGCTTCTGGGCCGCCCTCCTCGGCGTCGTCGCCGCCATCGATTCGAGCGTGACCGATCCGGCGGACCGAACGAAATCGGCGGTCGTCGCCGTGCTGGGCAACGCGGCCGCGATGCTTGCCACCGGCCTGGGCAAGAGCGCGGTGACCAGCACCGATGGCATCTCCGCGGTCCTGGCCGGGGTCATCGGCTTCGTCTGCACGTTCGCTGCATCGATCATCGACGGCTGGGCCTAGTCACGCAGAAGCAAGGCATCAAGCAGGCCAAACCAAACCAACTCAAAACAAGGAGAAGACATGCTGTCCGGTTTCGAAAGTCCATTCCACATCCTGATCATCGCCGTCGTGGTCCTGCTGCTGTTCGGCGCCAAGCGCATGCCTGAGATGGGACGGTCGCTCGGCACCGGCATGCGCGAGTTCAGGGACGGCATCCTCGGCCGCGAGTCGAGCGCGCCCAGCCAGGGCGCTCTCGAGTCATCGGCGCGGCCCGTCGAGAGCAGCCGGCATGGCGATCCGGTGGGGTGACGTCGGAGGCTCGCCCGGCTCTTCCGGATCGGCTCCGCGGACGGTAGCCTGAGCCCATGACCGTCACCGGGGCGCTGACGGGTTCCCGCGCGGCACACAGCTGGCCGCTGATCGGACGTGACGAGGAACTCGACCGGATCACCAGCCTGTGGTCAAACCGGATGTCACCCGCGGCCGCGGTCGTCGCTGACGCCGGTGTGGGGAAGTCACGGCTGGCCCGGGAAGCGGTGGCGGCCGCCGACCGCGCCGGGGCGATGGCCTGCTGGGTGCAGGGCACCCGCAGCGCGGCAACCGTCCCGCTGGCGGCCTGTGCGGAACTCCTGCCGCCCGAAGCTCGAGCGGACGACCCCCTATTGCAGCTGCAAAGGACGGCGCGAACGCTCCGCGAGCAGGCGGCGGGTCGACCGATCGTGATCGCGGTAGACGACGCCCAGCGGCTCGATCCAGCTTCGGCGGCGTTGATCCTTCAGCTTGCCAACACCGGGACCGCCTTCATCCTGGCCACGGTCCGCTCCTCGGAACCCTGTCCCGACGCGGTGCAATCACTCTGGAAGGACGCGGGCGCCGAGCGCCTGGAGCTGCAGCCGCTGTCTGAGGGACACACCTCGGAGCTGATCGAGGCGATCCTGGGCGGACCGGCCGAGCAGCGGGCACGTCACTGGATATATGGCAGCTCCCAGGGCAACGTGCTGTACACGCACGAGCTGGTCCGGGCGGCGCGGACCAGCGGTGCGTTCGTCAGCGTCGACGGATACTGGCGGCTCACCCGACGGCCGGCGCCCAGCTCGTCGCTCACAGAGCTGATCGGAGGCCGGCTGGCAGAGCTCGATGACGACGAGCGTCGAGTCATCGAGCTGCTGGCGCTCGGCGAGCCAATTCGCCTGCACGAGCTCGTGTCGCTGGCCGGCGCGAAGGCCGCCACATCGATGGAAGCACGGGGAATGGTGGCCGTCGACGGACTGGGGCAAAGGGCGACGATCCGGCTCGCGCATCCCCTGTACGGGGACGTTGTGCGCGCGTCGATGCCGGCGATCAGGGCGGCACAAACACGCCGCGACCTGGCCCAATGTGTGCAGGCGCGACCCGACCACTCCCGTGAGAATGCGCTGCTGGTCGCCCGGTGGCTGCTCGACGCCGGCGATCCCGTCCCGAGGGAGCTGACCATGGAGGCCGGCGTGGCAGCGATCGCGGACGGCGACCCGGAACTGGGCGAGCATCTCGGTCGCATAGCACTCGACGAGGGCGGTGATATCCAAGCCGCGCTGCTAGTGGCGCGCGCGTGCGCCATTCGCCAGCGCTACGAGGAGGCCGAAGCCGTCCTAGCGCCGTTGGAAGGAGCGATCGAGACGCAGGACGCCGCCATCGCCTACCTGCACCAGCGCGTCGCGGGGCTGATCTGGGGCCTGCGCCGCCCCCGCGACGGCGTGGCTCTAGTCACGCGGGCGACGGAGTGGTGGGACGAGCCCGGTTGGCGGCGCCGGCTCACGCCGCTCCGGGTGCGGGGCCTCGCGACGACCATCGACTCCCGCACCGCCGCGGCGGCATCCGGGGAGGCACTCGCCGACGACGCCCTCGAGCCTGAGGTGCGGCGCCAGGTCGAAGTCGTCCATGCCACCCACCTGTTCGGTGCTGGCCAAGTCGGCACTGCCTGTGAGCTGCTCGCCCGCCTGCGGCCGCCGATACCTCTGCGCGACGAGGTCGACGAACTCGCGATGGTCGCCTCCTCGATCGCCGGGATCGAGTCGGGCTGGGCGATCGACGAGGTCGAGCGCTTTATGCGCCGCACGCTCAGGGAGGCGATCCGCACGTACGACGAATTGGCCGCGGGCGTCAGCGCGACCACGCTGGGTGGACTATGCCTGCTGCGGGGCCGGTACGTAGACGCGGCGCGCTGGCTCAGGGAAGGGATTCTGCACCTCGAGTACCACGACCCGTTTTCGACCGTCAAGTGCTGCCATGCCCTGGTCGCCGGCGTCGCGTACTTCCTTGGCGATCGGGAGGGTGTGGCCGCGGCGATGGAGCGCTGCCGGACGACGATCACCGGCGAGCTGCTCGACACCGAACGCGCGTATGTGGTTCGCGGCGAGGCGTGGCTCGCGATGGTGCAGGGCGATCCGCTCCGGGCGCAGCGGCTGCTGTTGGAGGGCGCCGAGGGCTACACCCGCGCTCCCCTGTACGCCGCGCAGCTCTACCACGAGGCGATGCGCGCCGGAGCGCCGCCACGCCGAGTCCACCCGCCGCTGGCGGCCCTGCGCGGCAAGTGCGACGCGCGCCTGGTCGTGGCCTACATGGACGACGCGGCCGCCAGGGCGGGGGGAGATGGCAAGGCCGTGCTGACCTGCGCGGACGAATTCGAAGACATCGGCGCGCTTCGCCACGCCTCGGAGTGCGCCGCCGCGGCCGCCGAGATCTTCGCGCAGGACGGCCGCCACGACTCCGCGCGGCGGGCCGCGGCCCGCTCCGGCGAGCTGCACAGCCGGTGCCAGGGCGGATTCGCGCCCGAGATTCGCGGTCTCGAGCCTGATGCCTTCAGTCTCACCAACCGGGAGAGACAGCTTGTGGAGCTGGCGGCGCAGGGGTTGTCCAACGCGGAGATCGCCGACCAGTTCGTGCTCTCGGTGCGCACCGTCGAGTCACACCTGTACCGAGCGATGCAGAAGCTCGGGGTGACGGATCGCCGCGATCTCCGAACTGGCCTCCCGTAGGGCGGGCGGGGACGGGTGGGTGGGACCTGGTCATTGAGGCTTGCTCGAAAGCGTGAGGCTCACCGTATGAGCCTGACGGCCTCGCACGAAGTCGACTCCAAGCTCTTGGCCTGGACGGTGCTGGCGGAGCGTTACGTAAATGTCCTCGACGTTCTCAAGCTTCCGGCCCCCGAGCGAGGTGAGCACGTCGCCGGGCTCGATGCCAGCCCGAGCCGCGGGACCGGCGGGCGTGACCCCGTAAACCAGCACGCCGGTCGACTCGTCTACGCCGAACTCGCGGGCGACCTCAGCGGTGAGCTGCGCGGGCTGAATCCCGATGAAGGCATGCTCGACCCGTCCCTTCTCGAGCAGCTGATCGGCCACGCTGACCGCGGTGGCCGCGGGAATGGCAAAGCCGATGGCCACCGCTCCCTGCTGCGGCGGGATGTAGGCATCGGTTATCCCGATCACCTTGCCCTGCGCATCGACGACGGCGCCACCTGAGTTACCCGGCGAGATGGGCGCGTCGGTCTGGAGCAGGTCGACCAGCGCGGGGCTCTCCTGCGAGGAGCCGGGGATCGAGCGATGCAGCCCGGAGACGATCCCGGCCGTCACCGTATTGGCGAATCCGAGCGGGCTGCCGAGCACGACGTCCGGCGCTCCGACTTGGGGCAGGGCGGTCTGGAAGCTAGCGCTCGGAAGGTTCTTGCGCTGCACGCGGACGAGCGCCAGATCGGTGTCGGCGTCCTCAGCGATCACCATGCCCGCATCTCGCGAGCCGTCGGCGAATGCGATCTGCACGTCCTTGTTGCCCCGGACGACGTGCTCGTTGGTGAGAATGACCCCATCGGAGCGATAGATCACGCCGCTGCCCACGCCCCCGTTCGAGGTCAGCACGGTCACCACATCAGGCTCGACCTGGTCGACGATCCGCGGGATGTAACTCCCGGTGGTGACGGACCCGACCGGTGATTCACCTGTCGGGGTCGAGGTCACCTTCGACGCCGAGCCGCAGCCGGCCAGCGCACCCGCGCCAACCAGCAGCGTCAGCAGCGCCGCCGTGGTGGCAAAGATCTGTCTTGCGCGTCTGGATGCTCCAGTCTGCTTGCTCACGATCGCTCCATCGGTTCGAGTTGTCGGGCCACCCTAGGCGGGCGTGCCACGCGCGTCCTCAGTAGCGGATACTGCAGTTCGCCGCGCTCACTACTGCGCCCCGGCGATCCGATCGATTCAGTGGGCACCGCTGGGCAGGAGGTGCGATCGGGTGCGTTCGTCGTCGAGGGCACCGGCGCCTACCGGGTCACCGCGGTCGGGGGGGGCTTCGCGGCGCGCATCACCGGCGCGGCACGGAGATTTCGCCACCCGCGCTCGCCGCTCGAGCGGGCCGTCAACCGCCTGCTCTACGTGACGGTGGGGCTGGTGCTCGGGCTCGGCGCCGTGCTCGGCTACTCGCTGTACCACCGCGCGGTCCCGCTCCACACGGCGGTGGCCACCTCGAGCGCCGGGATCGTCACGCTGATCCCGGACGGCCTGGTGGTGCTGCTCAGTGTCAGTTACGCCACGGTGCTCGACCTCGGCGCTTTCGTTGAGCGTCGTCCGCACGCCGGCTTGTTCGAGAAGACGGAAGTCAGACGAGCATGCCTCGCGCGTACTGTGTCACCCGATCGGCGGGCTGAGCGAGTGACTGCCCGCCACCGAACCGCTACTGCTCGCCTCGGTCGCATCCGTGCGTTCGGCAACAGCCTCGTCGACCGTGCGATTGATGTAGCCGATCAGCTCTGGCGAGATGCGGTCGAGTCGCTTGTGGTCGTACCAGAGCGTTGCTGCGAGTCCGAGCGCGGCCCAGAACAGGACCTCGCAGGCGAGCACGGTGAGCGATGTGGTTAGGCCGGCGTCGCCGCGGGCACCGAAATAGAGGATTGCGCGCGTTCCGAGGAGCGTGTTGCGCAATGGCTCGACGTGTCCGACGGTTCGGAAGAACCCGGGGAGGGCTTGGATCGGGACCGAACCGCCCGAGGATGCGAGCGACAGGTAGAGGAGGAGGAGCATCGCCAGCAGCTGACCGATCGAGCCGAAGGCGGCGAGTAGCGCAAGCGTGCCGAGCGCGATCATCACTGCGGCGAGGCTGAGCAGCCCCCACAACGCGATGACGTTGGGGGCGTACATGCCGAGCAAGCCGACTGTGACGAGCACGACGACACCGGCCAGAATGGGGACGCCCAAGGTGGCGATCGCCGACTTGACGAGAAACGTCTGGGTGCGATTGATCGGCACCGGGCGGCGTTGGGTGAAATGGGTTCGCGTCTGCGATGACGCGTAGCCGAGCGCGCTGTCCACGGATGAGTTGATCAGCGTCGCGCCGACGAAGCCGGCAATCAGGCCCAGAAGGGCGATGTAGAAGGCCGAAAGGCCGAGAGCCGAGTGGTCGGGCAGCGGGCGGTACGTGGTGCTCGTCAGCGCGATCGGGTTTTCCACTCGGCTGGCCAGCACCGGATTGTCTTTGCTCGCCGGGGTAGCGACCGCCGAGAGGTGCCGGCCGATCTGCGGCGAGATCTTGGCGATGGCCGGGGTGAGCACCCCACTGGCCAGGCTCACCCCCAGGCTGCCCAGGCGGTTGTTCTCTTGGAGCTCCACCGCCGCGGTCGCGGGGGGCGTGGCGCCGGGGGTGTGAATTCCGGCGGCGAGCAGCGCCGAGCGGGTGAGCGTCGCCGGGATCACAAGCGTCGCGTACGCGCCGGCTTTGTCCATCTCGGCGTCGGCCCGCCGCGACGTGACTTGCGTCAGGTTCAAACGGCTGGTCACCGCCGAGGAGTGCTCGAGCGTGCTGGCGAGGCTTGCGCCGAAGTTCATGTGGTGTCCGTCGACGACGGCGCCCGAGTCCTGATCGACGATCATCACGGGGAGCCCGCGTAGATGGCCGGTCGGGTTGACGACCGAGCCGAAGTAGACCGTCGCCATCAGCGCGGCGAACACGCTCGCGGTGAGGATCGGAACGATCCAGATCTTCCTGCTGCGCAGGATCTGCCTGGCCCGCACGTACAGCCGCGGGCTCGACGAGGGTGTCGATGTGCTCATCGCAGAAAACCCTTCAGCAACTGCTCGGTCATGTCGTCCCCTTCGTTTCTATTAGCGCGCTGTGGCAGCGCGGCCCGGTATGTGTGCGAACAGCATCCTGCCGGGGTCATCGCACGTCCTCCGTAGCCGACTACGTAACTTGACGGTCGAGCACACTGAGACTGACCTGCGGCTCAAAGATCGCCGCGGTTGCCGATCCCGAGTTTCTGCATCGCCTGGTGCATGTGCGACTCGATGGTTCGCTTGGAGAGCACCAGGCGCTCGGCGATCTCGCCGTTGGACAGGCCGGTCCTGGCAAGCTCGACGACCTCGGCCTCGCGCGGGGTCAGCTCGATCGCGTCGGCGTCTAGACCGCGAATCACCGGGCGTGGTCTGGCTTGCCCGGCGATGTGTAGCTCGCGGCTTCGGGTTGCCGCGCGTCGCGCGGAGTCGCTCCGGCCCGCTTCGACGAATACCTCGGCGGCATCGGCGGCCGCTTCGGACGCATAGAGCAGGGCGCCTATCTCCTGGAAATGGGCTGAGGTCTTGAGCAGCCCGGGAGCGTGGTGGGCGGCGAGATGCGTTGCGTGCGACGCTTTGGCGGCCAGCATGCGGGCTTGACAGCCGTCGCTGAGCTCGGTCAGCTGCGCTGCGATGTGATCGGCCGGTTCGCCCGCGCGCATCGCCTCGTAAAGGAGCCGGCCGGCATAGAGCGGGAGTTGCCGGTGTTCGGTGGCGACGTCGATCAGGATGCCCCGCCCCCGGGTAGTTACGCCATGGGCGATGGCCACCCAGGCCGTGGCCGCTCGCAAGGCGCGGGATTGGATTCCGTGGGGATCGGAGCCCAGCGCGAGGGCGCGGCAGCGGGCGAAGGCCGCGTCGGCGGCCGCCTCGTCACGTGTGCAGGCAGCCCTCCAAGCTTGCGAGTCGAAGGTGATCGCCAGCAGTCCAATCGGATCGTGTTGCTCCTGATGCAGCTGGGCCTCCGCGAGCCAGCGGCCGGCATCGACGAAGCGACCCTCGATCAGGCGCCGATGGGCGAGGGCAAGTGAAGCCAGACCCGCCGCGCCGTGGTCACCGAGCGCGGACGCCTTCTTCATCGTGACGTTCGCCCAGCGCTCTAGCTCGTCCAGCCCCTCGCCCGTATCGGCTGTCGCGGCCACATAGGCGGAGAGGACGACTTCGTCCGTTTCGTCTCGCAGCGGCGGCCTGTGCCGCAGGCGGCGCGCTAGCGCGTCGGCCTCGCGCCCGCGACCGTTGTAGTAGAGCATCGCCAGCTTTACCGCCTCCAGTCGGCGCCGACTGTCGGGGTCCAGCTTCCTGTCGTCGATCAGCACCGAGATCTGCGACAGGATGTCGTTTCGATCCTCGACCGATCCCCACACGGTGCCCCACAGGCGCCACCGAGCCAGGCGCGCCCGCCATCGTTCGTCGTCCGGCCACGACCGCTGCCAACGCCGCAGCAGGTCGCTGAGCTCGTCGGTGCGCATCAGACCAGCGTGGAGAACCGAGGTTTGTTGCACCAGGTACGCGACGGCGGCCTCCTGGGTCTTGATGCTGCTCTCGGCGGCCGTGAGCACCTCTTTGGCTCGTTCGGGCTGGTTGCGAATTGAGTGTGAGCGCGCCAGCACCAACGCGGCCTCGACTCCGGCCCCGGCCTCGACGGCCTGCTCGGCGAGCTGACCGGCGAGCTCGGGATCACCGCTGAGGTTCGCCGCACGCGCGGCATCCAGCAGGGTTGCCTTGGGCACGCGCTCGCCGGCGTCGGTTAGCCAACGCGCCACTCGCAGCGCACGGTCGGGGGAGAGCTGGTCCTGGGACTGCACCGTCTCGGCCAGCCGCAGGCGGGCGCGATTTCCACGCAGGCTCCCAAGCGATGCGCGGACCGTCTCGGCGTACAGCGGATGCGCCAGTCGTATCTCAGCGTGGCGTCCCGAGCCCTCGATCGCAATCAGCCCGCGCTCCTCGAGCGCGGTGAGCCGACCCTGCCCAACCATCTCGGCGAGCTCCGCTATCTGTAGCGGCTCGCCCAAGGCGAGCAGCTCGAGCGTCTCCCGCTCGCCATCGCTGACGCCCGCTAGGCGCTCATCGACGATTTCGCTCAGCGAGCTGGTGATGGGGAGCGGTGCCCGCTGCCGCCACAGCCCATCGCGCCGCTCGAGGGCGTCGCTTGCCAGCGCGCCGAGCACAAGCTCACGGACATACAGTGGGTTGCCGCCGCTGGTCTCGCAGATCCAGCTTCTCACCCGCTGCTCAACCGGCCCGCCCAGCATCGCCTCGAGCAGCCGCTCCGTGTCAGCCTGACCGAGATAACCCAGCTCGAGCCGCGGCGACTCCAGATCCTTCCACAGCGACACGATCGCGTCCGGACACGGCTCGTCGCTCCGAACCGTCGCGACCACGAACGCGGCGGAACTGGTGGCAAGGTGCAGAACCAGAGCCGCCGAGGTCGGGTCGAGCAGCTGCCCGTCATCGACGCCGATCACCATCTGACCGGCGCCCGCACTTTCCCGCAGCGCCTGAGTGCTGCGTCGCAACAGCTCGAACCGATCCTCGGAACGTACCTCCACCGGGATCACGGCGGCGAACGCCCCCAACGGCACGCTCGCGGCGCTCCTGGTGGCTTGCGCCCAGGCGGCGTGGGCGCCGTCCCGGTCTGCTCTTTCCAGCGCCTCGCGCGCCAGCCGAGACTTGCCCACGCCCGCGTCTCCCTGCAGCACGAAGGCTCTCGAACCGGCGGCACGAGCATCCGCGATCCGCGCGAGCTCTGGCTCACGTCCGATTACCGGCCAAGCTGGCACGGGAAAACGCCGTGACCGCTCCTCGGCAGGCGCATCACCCTGGCCGTCGAGTGCACCTGATCCGCGCCGAGTGGGCAAGCTCCCTAGCGGCGGCGCGGGCTCACGCGTCTGCCATTCCAGCATCTCATCGTCCGACTGGCCGGGTGCTCAGCGAATCTTGCGTCCCGCCTGGCCGCGACCGGCTCCCCAATGCCGGTGGCGTCTGGGCGGAAGGGACCGGGGTCAGACGGCCGCGAGGGTCGCTTCGGGCGCGAGCGCTTCGCGCATGCGCACCTCGGTCTCATTGTCCAGCGCGATCTCGATGATCCCGGCGCCGTAGGGGTGGAGTCGCGCAACGCGTTGTAGGGCTTTCGCGCGAGCAGGATCAGCGCCGCCCCGCCTGAGATGACACTGCTGCCGAGTCGTTTCCGGAACGGATCATCGATCCCGGCGTCGTCCGGCCCGCCCCGCGCCGTACCGGCCGCCAGCCCGATCAGCGGCACGATGAGCGGCAGATCTATCACACCGCCCACGGACCCCGCCGTCGGCGGCGCAACGGTCGGGATAACCATCGCGACGAGATCGTTCGTCGAATTCGGTTGGTCGATGGTTGGCGTCCCCGACGCTCGCCGTGCGGGATCGACTTGCTCGGTGCCGCGCTGTCCGGCAAGGCAGCTCGTCTCCATGCGAGCAGGATCTCTCCTCGGCGAGCTGCTGTCGTCAGTAGCCAATTACTGATCTCGGCGAAATGCGCTTACTGAAGACGCGTCTCGCGCCACCGAGTCTTCATGGGCGCGTTGGTCGCGAGCCAACCGACGACCGCGCTCAGTAGCGGATCCCGATCCCAGTAATCGAGCCCGGACGATTCCGTGCGTCGCACCGAAGAAATCCTCGCTGTCCGCTGCCAGCCAGGGAGAGGAGCCTGCTCATGCAAGATGCCCGCCCGCCCCGAAATACCGATCAGCCAACGCTGTTACCAAATGGCCGATGACCCCTCTCTGACTGTTTGCGCGATGTCCGCGCCGGGCGCCACCATCTTTCTATGTGCGCCGCGCGGCTGTCAGCTCGTTTCGCCGCTGAGCTGCTGCTCATCGTCCTCGAGCTCGTGCTATTGCCTGCGCGGCTGGTGGCGATGCTGGTCGGCGCCGTGCTCGTGACGGTCGGTCTTCTGGGCGTGCCGGTATGGCTGATTCAGCTTCTCCTCTCCATCGCGGCCGGTTCGCACGGAGCGGGTCCCCTTCCAGCTTGGGAGACGTGTGTGCTGCTCGCTGCTGCCGTTCCGGCCGGCGTTGGGGTTCTCGAACTCGCGAATCTGCATCGAAGCTCAGAGTCTGTCGAAGCGCTGTCGCCGGCCGAGGGGGCGATCGACGCGAATCGACTGGAAGAGTTCGGTACCGCTGTTGGCCCCGACAGTTCGACCGCCGCGGAGCGATTGGCCCCGGTCGCGCTCGAGGTCCGTAAAGCACGTGCACTCCATGCGCGGTTCGCAAGACACCAATTGCGACTCCGGACAGCGAGCAGGAGCATCGCGGGCGTTCGCCGCCGCCGACGCGGCGGTCACTAACCACGGCGGCCGGACGGCTCCGCCGAGCCGTCGATTTGTCGTGAATCCTGGATTCGCTCGCTTAAGAAGCATGGCCGCTCGCCAGTACGCCGCGCCCACCCGACTCCTGGTTCTACCGGTGTCGCTCGGCGTGCTGGCAGCGGCCACACTGGTCGTCTGGGCAGGCCCCGAGCTCGCAGGCTGGGTCACCTCCGGCCAGCTTGCGCCGCTCGGCTTCTGGCAGGCCCAAGGGGCCGCGATCCGTGCCGTCCTCGGCCTCCGCGCGGCGCTGAGCTATCCAGCTCCACTTCGCCGGGCGCTGTTGGAGCCACAGGGATTCTGGGTGGTACAGGCGTTGCTCGTGATCACGCTCGTCACGCTTGCCGGCTCTGCCCTTCGCGCAGTCGACGTGCGCGCGAGCCGCCCTGTAGCTGATAGGCGCTGGTGGCAGATTCGTGGTCTGCGGCCACGGCCATTCGCGAGGCCACGCACGCTCAGCGAGCTACTCGTAAGCGCGCCGAACCCGGAGCGCATCGTTATAGGTCATTACGGGCGACCGGCGCGGCTCTTGGCGGTCGGCTCGAACGTCCAGGCCGTTGCGATCGCGGCGCCGCGCTCCGGCAAGACCTCTGGGGTGATTATTCCGGCGCTGCTCGAACACCGGGGAGCGTGTGTCAACACGACGGTTCGAACCGACGTCCTGCAAACCACAATCAAGCGCCGACGGGAGCTCGGCCGCGTGTGGGTTTGGAATCCCTTCGGTACGAGCACGGATTCGTGGAATCCGCTTCACGGATGCCAGGATTGGGAGCACACGCTGCTTGTTGCCCGGTGGCTCGGCAACGCCGTCAGGCTCGGAGCAACTCATACCCAGGAGTACTTCGATCAAGAAGCCGAGGGGCTCACCGCCCCGCTGTTGCACGCCGCCGCACTCTCGGGCGAGCACACGATCCTCGATGTATACCGATGGATCCTTCAGCGAGAACGCGATGCGCCGCAGGCAATACTTCGGGGCGTCGGCGCGGACGACGCGCTTGAACGGTTCACGAACGTATACAGCTACACCGAGCGCCAGCGCGACGGGATCATTGGCACCGCGGCTGTGCAGCTGAAAGCGTACGGACACCCTGGGGCGGCACGCACCGCCTCGCGGGCGGGCAGCCTCAGCCCCGACGTGCTGTTTGCACCCGATGAGGCGAACTCGCTTTACATCGTCGCCGGGCGTGAGCACCAGCAACTGCTCGCACCGCTCGTGGTGACACTGATCTCGAGCCTGCTCCATCACCTGTCAGAACGTGAGAACCGAAATGGCCATGGTCTCTGGCCGCCGGCGTTATTCGCGCTCGACGAGACCGCGAACATCGCACCGCTGCAGGAGCTGCCGCAGATTCTCGCCACGTCGCTGCCGAGCGCCCGGTTCCTAACCGTTTGGCATTCGGTGGCGCAGATGCACCGTCACTATGGCCCGGCGGCCGCTGCGGAGATCCTCGCCCTGTCCCAGGCGAAGATCTTCCTGGGCTCGATCACCGATGGGCACACCGTGACCGAACTCACTCGACTGCTCGGGCAGCGCGCCTCGCAGGAGCTTCAACATCCAGAGATCCTGACCGCCCAAGCCCTACAGCGGACGACTGCGGGGGAGGGACTCCTCGTGCATACCGACCAACCACCCACCTTCTACCGCCAGCGCCGGTATTACAAGGACGGCGCACTCAGGGCGCTGGTGCCATGACCAGGCCGCAGCGGCTCGAGGACCGCTTGCCCCTCCTCCTCCTCCTCCTCCTCCTGGCGGCTATAGAGCTGATGGTGATTGCTTTAGCAGTGAACGTGAGGCTCGCAGTCGTCGCAGCAGCCGCGGCCGGTGGGGTCTGCTCTACGCGGATGCGCTACTCGGCGTTCGCCGCAATGGCGTTGTTGGGGGCGGTTGGTTGTTGCTCAGTCGTGTTGCCAGGTCCATGAACGCGCTCGCTGCCGCGCTGCTCGCAGAGATGGACGACGAGACCCTCGCGAGGCTCGCCGATCGTCTCGCGCCGATCCTGGTGTCGAGAATAGAAACGAACAGTCAGGCTGTGCCGTGGCTGGACGTTCACGGCGCCGCCCGGCACTTGACGTGCCCTCGCAGCCGAATCTATGCGCTAGTCAGCGCGGGGCGGATCCCCCACCACCGCGACGGGTCTCGGCTGCTGTTCCGGCGCGAAGAGCTCGACGACTGGGTCAGAATGGGCGGCGGGATTCGACCATGATCCGGCTCGGACGGTCAGGATTCCGGTGAGTCCGAAACAGGAGTTACGATGGCCCTGTTGATCAATTCGGCCCGGCAGCGCGCTAACGCTCCGGGCCTGGCACCGAAGGACTAGCTTCGATGCGGTTTCGCAGCCTACTTCACCGCGCACGCTCGCTCGCGCTCGACGCGCCGGGCAGCGGAGGCTGTGCTGGCTCGCCGTTTGGCAACGGATGGGTCGGCGGCTACTTCGGCGAGACGCGCGCGAGAGAGGGGTTGTCATGGCTGTAGCCAAGCGATGCAGGGCGAACGTCGGTACGCGTGGGACGCCGCGCCCGTGTGGCGAGCCAGTCGCCCCAGGCATGCTCGCGTGCTGCGCAAGCCACTCACGAGTGCTGATCTCGGTGCCCAGGAATCCTGGGATCTACTACCGAGGCAACTCGTATGTCGTTCGCTGGAAGGACCGGGGGGTGACGCACAAGCAATTCTTCGCGAAGCTCGACCTCGCGCGCGAGTTCAAGGGCGGCCTCGACTCGGGGAAGACGACGCGCCGGCCACTCGCCTCCCAGACTGTCGCCGACTACTACCCAGAGTGGCTGGACAACTACCGTGGGCGTACATCTCGCGGCCTCGAGGAATCCAGTCGGCGCGAATACGAGATCAGCTTCCGTCGCCACATCCTTCCGCTGCCGATCGCCCGCATGCGGATGCGAGATGTCGGAGCGCGAGACGTGCGCGACTGGCTCGGCGAGCTTGAGCGTCGCGGCTGTTCGCCGACAACGATCCGCAAGGCCAAGGCCGCGCTGGCGGTGATGTTCGCGAGTTCGGTGCAGGACGGAGAGCTGGCGGCCAATCCCACGGCGGGCGTTCGCTACGTCCCCTCAGATAAGGCAAAGCGTGCACACCCGAAGCGCACGCGGCGCAAGCTCACTGCCGGAGACGTCACCACGATCCTCCGCGCGATGGACGAGCGCTGGCAGCTGTTCTTCCTGGTGCTCGTCCAGACTGGCGTGCGCGTCTCCGAGCTGCTCGGGCTGACCTGGCGGAACGTCGACCTGGGCGACGACCCTCACATCTTCGTGGCCGAGCAGGTCTACAAGGGCGAGCGGAAGCGGGTCAAGACTGACGCCTCGATCGCGAAGGTACCCCTGTCCACGACCATGGCCGCATGGCTCGCTGAGCTGCGACCGGCGGATGGGTCGCCGGATGCGCCCGTCTTCGCCTCCGCAGCCGGGACGCCGCTGATCTACTCCAACGTCTACCACCGAGTCCTCCTGCCAGCCCTGCGCACCTCCGGGATTGCGGTCCAGGTTGGCATGGATGAGCGTGGCCGCGAGAAGTGGGACTACCAGGGGATCGCATTCCACGCCTTCCGCAAGGCGTGCGGATCACTGCTGCTCGCACAGGGCAGAACGCTCAAGCAGATCCAGGCGTGGCTTCGGCATTCGCAGCTGACGACGACCCTGAACGCCTACATCCATGAGACGGACGAGGGCCTTGGGACCGCCGAGATCTGGGACGGAATCCTCGGGGATGGCTGGGGCCACCGTGGGGCCACCGAACACCCGGAAAAGGACGCGATCAATGCGTCGGCGTCGGCTGCCGAAACAAGCGCTTTGCAGGGCAAAACAAGAAAGGTCAGGAGCAGCCGCGAGCCCTGAGTCGGACTTTTAATCCGAGGGTCGCAGGTTCGAATCCTGCCGGCGGCACTGTTTTGGCCCTGTTAGACAGGGGTTTTGGGGCCTGGGACGTTTCCGCGGAAACTTTTTGTGTCCCGAATATG
>Ga0335075_10008597_pt1 | contig 15626 bp, 12 predicted proteins | sample Lox_Sample_24_FD_206723 | JGI IMG/M metagenome (GOLD analysis project Ga0335075, IMG submission 206723) | Soil microbial communities from Loxahatchee National Wildlife Refuge, Florida, United States - Lox_Sample_2.4 | ecosystem: Environmental > Terrestrial > Soil > Wetlands | place: USA... | reverse complement strand
CGCGACCGCGGCCGGCCAGCCGGTGACCATCAATGGCTTCGATTTCGGCAAGGATTTCATCAGCTTCCACAATTTCTCGGCGGATCCGATCGCCGGGTTCTCCTGGGCGTCGGGCGCCGAGACGATCAACCTGACGGACGGCACCACCATCACGATGAACTTCCCGGTCCGCTGAAGGCAGAGGCCTCGGCGCCGCGGGACGTCGGCTCTGCAGCACGCCGACGCTTCCGTCGGCTTTCTTTACAGTCCGCCTTGCGCCGCTCGGCCGATGCGCCGCCCTGCGGCCGGCTGCCGGCGCCGCGTCCGATTTCCTTGTGGATTGCAACCGCGGCACGGGGTCGCACTCCACGATCTGGAAAAAGATCGTATCGTTTCAGTTTGTTCTCAAACGCGCGCCCGCGCTTCGCATCCCGGCGCCAGGCCGGGGCCCGCCCTCAGGCTGGCGCCTGCGGCGCAGTTCCAGGTGGGAGATCTCGCCGGCTACCCGCCGGCCCGATCCGCCGCACCCGGTCGAAGCGTCGAAATACTTTACAGTTGCCCCAATTCACCCGGAACCATATCGCACGTTTTCAATAACTTAGTCGATTGGCACAAGGCTTGCTTCTCTGATGGTCAGGCTTACTCGCACGACGGGGACCACCGATGAAAAAGACTCTTCTCGCAACCTTGTTGCTCTCGGCCAGCGCGTTGGCACTTGCTCCGCTGGCGCATGCCGACGTGCTCACCTTCTACGGCAGCCTGAACGGGGGAACGCCTGTCGCCGACGGAACCTCCAGTTCGGGCACTCTAACCTATTCAAGCTCCAACGCATTCGGCAGCGGGTGGAACGTGACGGTGTCGGCGACCGGCAGTCCTGTCATCCCGCAGCCGGAATTGGACACCACCACAATTGACGTCTCGCCGACGACAGCCGGCACGCTGACAATATACGCGGTCGAAACGGGTATCACCGGCCCGCTCGGCGCCTACATGTTGCAGAGTTCGTTCGATACCACGGCGTTTATCGGTGATATCAGCTCGATCACCGAGTCGACCTATATCGACCCGTCCGATGGTAGCCCCCTCACCACTGGACCGGGAACGCTGCTGTCGACTGTTACTTTCACGCGCACCAACGCCCAGGACCTGACGGCGGTGACGCCCGATTTGACGGCCCCGTACTCCGAAACCGAGGTCTTCACGATCACTGCAACGGGCGTCGGTAATACCACGGACGGCATCGACACGACGGCCGTCCCGGAGCCCGGCTCGCTGCTTCTTCTCGGGACCGGCCTGATCGGGTTGGGCATGGTCGGCTGGAGCCGCCGGCGTCGCGCCTGATCCTCCTGTCGGTAGATTTTACACTTTGCGGCCGGGGTGCTTCCGCACTCCGGCCGCAATCGCGTCCCGGCCCTGCTTGATGCGAAAAAAGATGCCGGGCCCGGACCATCGGGCGGCGAGAGTGACCCAGTGCAGCGGCATCACGGTGTCCGAGAGACTCATCTTGTAGCGCTCAGCTCCGCCCAGGAAATCATACCGGTCCATCCCTTTCCGAAGATACATTTCAATGGCTTGGTGATGGCAGGTGAGGCCGGGCTTTTCGTGGCGGCCGGCAAGCGTGTAGTCGAACCCGCTCTGATAGGCATAGACCGTGCCGCGGAACACGAAGTTGAGGAGATAGCCGACCCGGCGCGGACCGGCCGAGACTTCGAGCAGGTCCACTTCACCCCGCGGCAGTCCCCGGTCGATCAGGGCATGATGGAAGCGGCGGAAATTCGCATCGGCGAAGGCGCCGGGAAGGCCGCGCCTTTCCCAGGTTTGCTGGTGCAGCGTCGCAAGCGCATCGAGCCAGCGATGTCCCTCCGCCACATCCGGCGCGCGGTGGACCAAGAGCGGCCCTCCGGCGGTGAAGCAGCGCGCCGAGCGGCGGAGCTGATAGCGCGTGTTTGCGCTCATCCTGTCCAGCAGCCCGGTGCCGCTCTTTCGAAGGCCGGCAAGATCCAGCGCCGGCGCGAGCTGGGTGTCCCTCAGTGCCATCACCCCGCGTGCCGCACGTGCTGCCATAACAACGTTCTCTCCAACCCCGCTCATGAAGACGAGGCGCTGCGGTGCAAAAGCGCGGGCCGTGCCGACCGGATGGCCGACTGCTGCTTCCAGTAGGCGCGGCAGCAAGGCGGGCGCGAGGTCGCGCGCGATGAGCGGGCCGTTATGTTCAATGAACAGCGTATCGAAGGACGGAATGCCGCTCTCGCCGAGGAGCAGCCGTTCCGTGCCGAACCGGCCGCGGCGACGATTGAAGAGGGCCAATCCAACCAGGACCTCTCCGCTCCCAGGCGCGGGTTCGGAGTAGGCTTCAAGGACGATCGGGTCCGAGAACCGCTCGGCCATCAGGCAGCCGGTATAGGTCCAGCTCTGAAAGAAGGAGCAGTCCGCGCGCGCTTCGAGCTCCCGCCATTGCCGGCCGAGCGCCGTCTCATCGGGTGCGGGCCGCAGAACCACCCGGAGCGTATGCCGCGCTGGGGGTGCCCACGCGGCATCGCGCGGAAGGAATTCCGGCTTGCGCGGCAGGTGCTCCGAGATCAGGTGACTTGATCCGGCCTCATCGCATCGGCACCGCCGCCGGAGAGGTCCCGCCTCCGCCTGCCCTTCGCCCATTCACGCCTCATGGCCCCGCCCTGAAGCGGCGGTTGCCACGAAGGACCCGGAACCGATGCCGGGAACAGTTCCTGTTGGACACGGCAACCACCAATTTGCCTCCCTTCCGGCCGCTTGCTCCACGGTTGCAGCGTAGCGGAACCCTGACGCGGCGCGTGGGAGAAGGTCAATGGCTGGCGCCGCTCCTCGCGGGATTTTGCCTAGCCCCCGCGGTCGACCATGCTTGCGAAGCCCGAGCGGCCGGACCCGGGCCGGTGCTCAGCCGTCACCGGAGACTCGCCAAGCGGCGCGTCGCTCGTGGATAGAGCAGGAGGCAACACAAGTCTACTTTGGCCCGGGACGGCCAGCAATTGGTCGATCCGAACCCTTCTGCGGGTAGCAGGAGGGCCACCCGCCGCCCGCGATCTCGTTCTGCCCCGAAAGACCTTAGCTGTGTAACACTTGCGTGCTGGAATTCGGCGCCAGGATCGTTCCGTCCCCTCTCGGCAGGCGCGCGACCTCCGAGCGAGAATGGCAAAGGGTGGGGGTCTCTCAGCGCCGACCGCACATCGGTGCACCCCGGAGCTCAAGATAGGCCTCCTCAGGAATCGCAGCCCGAAAGGCCTTCGATACGAGCATATCGCTTCGGTAGAGCTCATCCAGCCCAGTGTTTTTCAATGGTCCTTTGAACGGCCCATGATAGAGCATAAACGCCCTCGCCTCCGGTGCGACAACATCCTCGAAATTCACCGACGTCTCCAAGAACAGGTGCTCCGCTGTCTCGAACGTGACCGGCTGAATCTCCTGCTCCGGGATATCGAAGCTTATTGCCCGGTGCCGTTCAACGACGGGGGTCAGCATCGCAGCTCCCACCTCGTTCCAGTGATAATACGGACTGCCTTTCAACCGTCTCCGGAGAAGCTCGGCATACTCGGAAACGATGACGCCATGCGGCCGCGACCCATAGAAATTGACCGAAACATGCGTCTTTCCGCGAGAGCTTCGCCTCACCGCAAAAAAGTCGTACGACTCCAACAGGGCGAGGTACGGCGCCGGGTCTGCGAGAAGAAGAGTGTCGGAATCGATATAAAGTCCCCCATATTTCTCGAGAAGAAAAGCGCGCACGAAATCGGCGCGCTGGGCTATCGCACTTACCTTCCTGCCGCGTCGATTGAAGTACCGATCGACCCGTCCGTTCGGCTGCGCCTCGATCTCGAATATTCTGCCTGAAATGTCCGGCAGATATCCTCGTAGGTTGTCAGGCGTCACCAGAACCACCTCGTGGCTTCGCGCATGGACCGCGATCGACTTCCGGCAAAGCAGGATATGGGGCGGAACTTCCCCAACCCCCTTCGGCGTCTCCCAATAAAGCCAGAGCGTGCTCGTCATTCCGCGTCCCCGGCCTGGCCATTCCCAGGCTGGTAGCGATCGCAGCCGGCCTGCAGCTGTGATTGGCGACAGTTGCTCCTCAGAGCGGAAGGATTGGCCGCTTCGGTCTTTGTGTGCGGATCAGCGGCGCACCGCTCGCCGCTCGTCAGGTTATTTCTCCACCCTGAGCAGATCGGTGTCACGATACTCCGCGAGCCGTTCGATGCGCGCTTCCGGGCATAGGCGGCGGATCGAACTCGTGAGAGGCTCGTGGTAGAATACGTTCCATCCCGGGTTCTGCCCCGAGTAGCCGGAAATCAGCGCTACCTTCCCGGCAGCAGCGAGTGTCTTCGACAGGATCGCAAGATAGGCACGCGATGACCGTTGATGTATCAGAACGTCAAGGCAGAGCACAAGCTCTGCCGGCGGCGGGACAAATGGCCCGGTCAAATCTGCACATACGAACCGCCACTCCGGCTTGATCTGCCGGTTGCGCTCCACGACCACGTCAGAGATATCGATACCGAAATAACTCCCGATCGGGAGGGAACGCACGACGGCAATATCCCCGCAACCGATATCGAGTACCGTGCGGATCTGATCGTTCTCGACAATCGAGCGAATGAGGTCGACCTTCAGACGGAGATTTTCACCTCGCGACCCAGGGCCGCTGCCTTTGGCGGGATCCTCGACGTACCGCCGGTTCCAGAATCGACGATTGTCGAAACTCGCCCTGTGGATCGATCGGGCCAGCCAGCTCCTGCCGTGTGCTAAGGGCGCAAGGATCGCCATTTCCCATTTCCCCCGACGCCGCCGCCACCGGAGCGTCGCGCCACGTCACCTTGCCACTGTAACGTGACCGATTCAACTTGGCTCGGCCGGCCTTGGGCGCGGACGTGAGGTGCGCTGGTAGACCGGGAGAACAAGCGCCGAGTATTCGCAAGCCGGGCGGCCTCTTCCTTGCGAGGGCAGCTGGCGGTTCTGGGCGGGCTTGGCCTATATTTGTAGGCGGGGCTGGGATGGGATGATGGGGGTTGGCGTGTGGACCGTGGAACCGGAGCAGATCTGGAAAAAGCCGCGCCGCCCTGGCATCTCAGGATTCATGCGCCTCAAGAACGAAGCCGAGTTCCTCGACCGTGCGATCGCCAGCCACATCGACGGGCTCGATGAGCTCGCAATCGTCTACAACGATTGCACAGACGAGACGCCGGAGATCTGCGCACGGTGGGCGCACGGGCATCCCGACAAGATCACCGTCAGCGAATACGAGCCCAAGGTTGTACCCGCCGGAACACAGGAATCGTTGGCCATAGACCCCCGCTCACCGCATTGCATCGCCAATTATTACAATTTCGCGCTGGCGCAAACGAACTGCAGGATCGTCATCAAGATCGACGGCGACCACCTTGCCATCAGGCGCCGTTTCATCAAGACGTGCAACCGCGTGCGGCGAAATCTTCCGCCGGAGCAGCGTTACCCGATCTACGGTCTCAATATCACCGAGGATCAAGGCGAAATCGTGATCTACAATTATTATGACTACGCGCCGCAATTCACGGGGAGCGGCGGCCGTTCTGTCCGGAAGGGTCCGCCGCCCTTCACTGGTGGGGACCACGCCTTCTATCACGTCGACCGGACATCGTGGCACATCGTCGACCCGGTCGAGGGATGGGAGTTGATGGACCTCTCCGGCAAGCCAGGCTTCGCCGCTGCCTCACTCACCTACTGTTTTTTTCATCTCAAGGGATTGAAGGCCGACCATGGTACCGGGAACTGGGGATGGACCGGCGGCGAACAAGGCCATGCCTGGGTCGGTTTCATCACCAACCTGCTCGAGACCAATCCCGCCAATCTTGCAACCATCGAGGCGATGCGGCGACACAATCCCTTCTATTTTCGCGGGGCAAACGTGTACAAGGAACTCCGTGAGGCCTTTCCGGACCTTCCGGTCCGCATGCCGCGCGGCGAACCGATGCCGGCGCTCGGCTTGCGTGAGCGGCTCGCCGATCTCTGGTATCGGGTGGCGTACCCGTGACGGCGCGCTCCACGACCGGGGGATTTGGTCGGAGGTCGGCCGGAAATCGCCTCGCGTCAATCATCGTGAACGTTGCATGCTTGCTCTTTGCGGCGCCCCGTTCAATGCGGCCGTCGAGCAAGTGCGGTTAAAGGCTTGAGCCTGATCCGAAGAGTGCTGCCGGCGCTTGAACGGCGGATCCGCACCCGCCGGCACGCAGCTTGTTACAGGATGGGCGATGGGTGGATCACGATCCATCATCGTGGAACGGGGGCCGACCTTGGCGTCATCCGGCAATGCTTCGAGCAGGGGCAATACGAGATCCCGGAGCATCGCGCACGCTACGGGAGCCACGCGGATCACTTCTGTCGCAGCGTCCTCGCGGCAGGGAGGACGCCGCTAATCGTGGACTGCGGCGCGAATATCGGCGCCAGCGTGCTCTGGTTCGCGGCTCGGTACCCAGGGGCCCACCTCGTGGCGATCGAACCCGCCGCAGACAACTTCGCGTTGCTCCGCCGCAATTGTGCTGGCACCACCTCGGATCTGCGCGCAGCTGCCGTGGGACCAAATGACGGCATGACTCTGCTCTACGATCCCGGCGAGGGAGCATGGGGATACCGCACAGGAGTTGATGCCGCGGGTGGCTACGAGGTTGCGATGCTTTCGCTCGCGACGATCCTCGCCGAGAATCCTGCGAGCCGTTACGAGCCCTTCATCCTCAAGATCGATATCGAAGGCGGCGAAAAGGAGTTGTTCAGCGGAGACTGGACGGTCATCGACCGGTTCCCCGTGCTTGTGATCGAGCCGCACGACTGGATACTTCCAGGAACGCAGGTGGCATCTGGATTCTTTCGTTTCCATTCAAATACGGATCGCGACTTCGCGTATCGAGGGGAGAACGTATTTTCGCTGTCGTATCGGCGACTCGTTGTCTCGCAAGCGAGCCCCGACCCCCCGAACTCGGCGGCCCGCCCTGATCGCAGCACTCACCTGGCGTCGCACCCGGCTGCTTGACCGCCGGAGCAATCATGTCACCCCGCGCCTCCTGAAGCCGGCGATTCCCCCGCGGCGGACTGCTCATTCGCACATGCCATCCGAACTGCACCCTCGCGGCCTGACCGCCCCGTTGAAAGGGCGCGAGCGAGAGGGCGGCGCCGGCCCATTCCGATCCGGCCGCATCCGGACCCGAGCCGCGGGCGCCGTCATGCACAGCCGTAGCAAAGGGGCGAGACGCGAGCCGTGGCAAAAGTGGCGCCCGGCCGCCGCGGCGGAGCATAACCTGCCGTCAGTCGGCCCTGCATCCGCAGATTGCAAGCCGGCCGCAGCCAACTCCGTCAGTTCGCAATGCGAATCAGGGCCGCCTGATGGGCGTGATAGCGCAGTCTTCGCGGTAGCAGCTTCTGCGCCGCGCGAACCGGCAGGTTGAACAGTGGCGAGTTGATTAGGCCATCGATCAACCGAAAATACGCCATGTGTGAGACCTCGAAAATCTGCGACCCCGACGATGTACCAACGTAGTAGGTCACATCTCCGAATGGCCGCACAATCCGCAGAAATTCCTGCGCTCTATACTCCCGGACGTGGTATGGCCAGCGTGCCCTCCCATGAACTGAGAGCGGAGTGGTCAGGAACACCATTTCCTTTGCAATCCGGGAGAGGTGGCATAGGAATGCCTCGTCGTCTCCGACGTGTTCGATCACGTCGATCGAAACGACAACGTCGTACGATTTCGCGGGTAACTCTTCCAGACCGCCGATCAGGATTCCCTCGGCTTTCAGCCGCGGATCGAGATCCTGCCCGATGGCCTTTGCCGCGGTCGAGCGCAGTTCCCCAAGCCCATGACCGAGCCCACAGCCGGCATCCAGTACCGTACGTCCCCGCACAATCCCGCTCGCGGCAAACCGCTACCAACCCATCTGCGTGGGTGCTCGTCCGCTCTGGAGCGAGACGTCCCCCGTCACACGCTCGGGTCTGTTCCTCGATCTTTCACCGGTTCCCTCGACCCTATGGTCACGCCCGGTCACCTTCTAGACTGCCTCGGGGATTGCCCCTGAACGATCCGACAACCGCCAGAACACGCATCATGCGGCCGTGTACGCTCCACTTCCACGGGGCTGTCAACTGGCTTGGGGCGCGGGACGTCGAGCGGGAGACATAACCCCTCGAATCGACTCGATTCTCGCTACGCCATCACGCATTATGGCCTGCGCTGATCTCCTCACTCGGAGGCGACCTTGCTTGGCCGATTGGTGGATCGCGCGCTGCAAAATGCCGGCTTCGATCCTCGGACATCATCCTACTTGAGGTTCGACCTCCGCCGCCTTTACACGCGCCTCAGGCATCATCGCCGCCCGATCTCTCAGAATATCCCGAAGCTCCAGCTCGGCGCCGGCAGGCGATCATGCAAAGGCTGGCTCAATTGCGATATCACTGCCTCCGAGTTCGATATCGATCTTGCAGTAACGCCTCTGCCATTCACCGCAGATCAATTTACCGACATCATTGCACAGCAGGTCATCGAACATCTGGAATATGACCCGGTGGTGCTGGATCTGCTGCGTGATTGCCACCGTATCCTGCGGCACGGTGGACGAATTTGGCTGAGCTGCCCGGACCTGGAGACGATGTGCCGCGCCTACATGACGGACCGGTGCAGGACGATCGACCGAGGCTTGAAGCGTCACTGGCCGCACGGCAGCCTGCAGGACTTTCCGGTGCAGCACCGCATCAACTATTATTTTCACCAGGGCGGCGAACACAGAAACTTGATGGATTTCGAGATGCTCGACTGGGCATTGCGTCACGCCGGATTTCGCGAGATCAGGCGGGTTCGAGAAGCCGATTTGCTTGCTGCGTATCCTGAATTCCCGCCGCGAAACGATGATTTTGAGAGTCTTTATGTCACAGCGATCAAATAAATTCCAAGCGACATCCAAGCCTGCGCCGATTGGCCATTGCCAATACCTGTCGCCCTGCCAGCTCGGCCCCAGCCACGCCGCCAATCCGCCGCCGGCTGTCGAATCGATCGCAGTCGAGGCAGGCCCGCAGCAAAATAAAACGATCGTTGCGCTTCTGCCATTGGGCGCGCTCTCGTTACATGACAGGCCCGGCCGCCCGCGCTACGATGCACGATGAAATGGCAACCGGGCGCGCTCTTCTTGAGGTGTGGCATGCAGGGGCATGTGCCCGGCCTTAGAGGGACCCGATGCTCTATCGCTGGCGAAAGGCCTTCGCCGTCCACCGGTTCAGCCGGCAGGTAGCCGGCATCTTCACCACACCTCCCCTCCGCCTGCGGGACGCGCCGCTGTCTGTCGTCAGCATGGTCTCCATGCCGGACCTTCCGATGTATCTGCTGGCGATCAAGGGCTTCTACCCTCACCTGCAGGGCGGGAGGGTCGTTGCGATCATTTCCCGCGCTTCGCCGTCCCGACTGTCGCGGCTGCTCAACGAGCACGTGCCCGGCATCGAAATCGTCGAGATCGAAAGCATCGCGGTCGGAGCATGCCAGCGGGGCGGGTGCTGGGAGCGGCTCCTCTACATCGCCGATCGCACCCGGCATGAGTATGTGATCCAGCTCGATTCTGACACCCTCACGATAGGGCCGGACATTTCGGAGGTGACGGCATGTATCGCCGATAATCGGTCGTTCGTGCTCGGAGGAGGGCCGGCCGGCTCGGGCCAGCAGATTGTCTCGATGCCCGAGGCCGCCGCCAGCATCGATTGGGTGGACTCCCACATTACCGTGATCGCGCAGTGCCACCTTGCCGCGTACCCGGAAGCTGGCGGCTTGCGCTATGTCCGTGGCTCAGGAGCGTTCGCAGGCTTCGCTCGCGGCGGCTGCAGTCGCGAGCAAATCGAGGAGTTCCACCGCAATATGGCCGGCCTGCTCGGTAAGCGCTGGGCGGAATGGGGAAGCGAGCAGTGCGCCTCGAATTTCGCCATCGCCAACGCGCCCCGGGCGGTCGTCCTGCCGTGGCCGGACTACGCCAATTTCCAGCCTTTGCGATCGCCTGAATCAGCGCGGTTCCTGCATTTCCTAGGCGCCAGTCGATACAACAAGGGGTGCTACGCGCGGCTGGCCCGGCAAGCAATCCCCGCACTCGCCGCGCGGTCGAAGCGGGAACAAGTGCGCGCCTGACGCGGCGGAGCTCGATTTTCATGACGCTTCCTCACTCTCGCAACATGGAGACGCGCCTGCGATGCGGTTGACAGACGGGGTGAAGGCCGGGCTGAGCTGTAGCAACAGCCGGCAAATCAGGCCGCAGCGGCCTCTGCGCCCTTCCAGCGCATGAGAGCGCTGTTCGATCCGCCGGATAGCGCTGACGTGAACCGGGTCGGATGCCTTCGTCTGGACGGATCTGCTATTGAGCGGCCGGAAGGGCACCCGTATCGGGTCCGCCTGGGCCGGATGGAATCAAGGCAAGAAGCGATGGATGTGCAACCCGACGGGATGCGTCGGGAACGTACCTCGGGTTTCGTCACGCGCGTCGCGATCGAGGCGAAGCGCTGGCGTGCGGCACTGTGGTTCGCCTCGACATGACGGTCGATCGGCCGGTAACCTCGGCCCCGGGCGAAGATGTCGGGCTCCTGACGCTCGCCCGGCCCGGCTCGCTGCTCCAGCGCACCGCCCACGGCGCGGCTTGGGTGATCGGTTGGCGGCTCGCGACCCGCCTGTTCGGCGTCGTCAATACGCTCGTCCTCGTCCGGCTTCTGGTACCCGCTGATTTTGGCTTGGTCGCGCTTGGCTACGGATTCGTGAGCAGCCTCAATGCCCTCTGCACGGTTGGAGTCGAACAGGCGATCATCAGGGACGATCATCCTGATCGTGACCTCTACGATACCGGCTTCACTATCAATTTTCTCCGCTCGCTCGGCATGGGCGTCGTCCTCGCCGCCGGGGCTGGGACGATCGCCGGCCTCCTTGGCGATCGGCGCCTCGACGGTATCGTGCTGGCGTTTGCCGCAATGACCGCGCTCACCGGCTTCACCAATATCGGTGTCATCGATTTCCGTCGCTATATTGCCTTCGACAAGGAGTTTGTCTTGCAGATCGTTCCGCGGGCACTTTCGGTCGCGGTCACAATCCTTGTCGCGGTGATCTGGCGAAGCTACTGGGCGCTGGTCACCGGCATCGTTGTGGGAACCCTCTCCGGCGTGTTCTTCAGCTATTGGATGCATCCCTATCGGCCGCAGTTGACTCTGCGCGCCTGGCGGCGACTGGCCGGATTCTCGCTCTGGATGTGGGTGCTCGGCCTGATCGGCACGCTGCGCGCCCAGGCCCCGAACCTGATTGTCGGCTGGTTCCTGGGTGCCGCGCCGGTCGGATTTCTGAACGTCGGCAGTGAGCTGGCAAATCTGCCGGTCACCGAACTCGTATTGCCTCTGTGCCGGGCCTTCTTCCCCGGATTCGCGGCCGCGCGCCGGAGCGATGGCGCGCGTGGCGAGGATTTCTTGCGCATCCTGAGCGCCATGGCACTGTTGACCCTTCCGGCCGGGGTCGGCATCTCGCTGGTTGCCTACCCACTGGTGAAACTGGCCTTCGGTCCGGCCTGGATGCAGGCGGTGCCGCTGGTCGAGATCCTCGGCGTTGCCGGAACGATGAGCGTGTTCGGATGGATCAGCGGCACCGTGTTCTCGGCCCATGCGTGGATGCGGCCTATGGCCAAAATCAACGTCGCGACGACGCTCGCGTGCCTGGTGCTGCTGTTGGCACTGGTGCCGCGCTTTGGCGTTCTGGGGGCAGCCGCCGCGATCGCGATCACGGACGCATTCAACCAGGCGATCTATCTGGTGGCGACCATGCGCCGCCTCGATCTTCGCCTCTCCGAGCTCTTCTCTCGCGTGTGGCGAAGCCTGCTCGCAACCGCGGTCATGGCGGTTGCCCTGGTCGCGTTCAAGCTTGGCTTGACTGCCTATCCCGGCGGCGAGTTGGCTCTCGCCACCCGTTTGTCCGCGGAGGTCGCGCTCGGAGCCGGCGTCTACTGCGTGGTTATCGCGGGTGCCTGGCTGGCGTCGGGACGGACGGACGGCGCAGAAACCGATCTCTTTTCTGTGGTAGCTCGCTTCATAGGGAAATTTGCGCCACTCCGGAGCCGGCCGTGAGGTGCATTCGGGCCGTCCTGCTGGCAGCCTTGCTCGCCTTTGCCTTGCGCGCGCCCGCATTCGCTGGAATTCCGGTGGCGCTGATCCCTTCCGCCGGAATCCCTCAGCCGACGCGTGCGGGCGACATTGTCGGCCTGGTGTTGCAAAATCTCGGCAGGACCGCAACGCCGGTGCTTCCGCTCACCTTCGGCGAAGTGTTCAAAGCGGGCGCCATTAGGCCCGCCAGCAAGCTTCTGTTCGACATCGGCAAGCTGGTCCCGGTCCAAATGGACCCAAGGACCTACTACCCCGACGGCTCGGTCGCGATCGCGACGCTCACCGTGATGGCACCGCCCCTGCCCCCACGCACGGCGACCGGCGCGATGCTCGTCCACGCGTCCACCGGCACGGCGCCGCCCTCGGCACCCGTCGACCTCGCCTCGGCACTTCGCCATTACAGCCTCGTCGTCGACCTTACCTTCGAGAACCCCGACGGCTTGGCTCGCCATGTCGAGGTGAACGGAATGACGGCCCTGCAGGCGGCGCTACGCAACGGAACCGCACGTTATTGGCGGCACGGTCCGCTGGCCAGTGAGGCGATTGTCAGTGTCCCCGTGCGGGGTTCATTCCGTCTCGTGTTCGATACCACCGCCTTCGCGAACGACACCTTCTCAACCGACGTGCGGTTCAACAATGACATCGCCATGCAACCAGTTGGTGGTACCGCCATCTACAACGAGTCGATCGTCCAGGATGGGCAGGTGGTCTCCCGGCGCGCGAACATCACGCAATACCAATATCAGGACTGGCACACGGTGGTCGCTACCGCTCCGTCCTCTGCGCAGGTGAATATCCAGCACGACATCGCTTATCTGGAGCAGACGGGGGCGGTTCCGTACTACGACCTCCGGCTCGGTGTGGCCGCCTCCGTTCTTGGGCAGGAAGCCGCCGCCATGGCCAAGCCTGATTGGGAGGCGCCGCTGTCTCCCAACGGCATAACGCAGTACATGCCGGGCGTGGGCGGGCGGGCGGACATCGGCCCCACGACAGCGTGGAACGCAGCATGGCTCATGACGCAAAACCCGTTCGCCGGGCGATTCGCCTTGGGCCAGGCGGACGCCGCAGGCGCCGTGCCCTGGCATTTCTACTATCCCAGGACTGGCCAATATCTCACCACCAACGATATTCCAAACATCTGGGCCGACATGCCATCAACCGACGACCCCGAGGGGACCACACAGCTCACCCAACCGGTCGGGGCGGACGGCGGGTGGACTGTCGATACCGCCCATCAGCCGGACCTCTCTTACATCGCCTACCTGCTTACCGGCAGCGAGTACAATCTAGACCAGCTCAACGCCCAGGCAGCTTTCTGCGAGACCTCTTTCTGGCCCTCTTCTCAGGCCCGCGACAATGGTCGAGGGCTCGTGGCGCAAAGCAACCAAGTGCGCGGAGCAGCCTGGAGCCTGCGTGAGATCGTCGAGGCGGCCTACGCAAATCCGCCCGGCTCGCCGATGCAACGATACTTTCGCCAGATGGAGACCAACAATTTCTCCTGGCTAATCTCTCAGACTCCAACCTGGACAGCAGATGAGGGACAAGCTTACGGCTATATTCCTGGGCTCTACGGCAATAGTGGAGCAATGGCTCCCTGGCAGCAGGATTTTCTGGCGAGCACCGTGGTGCTCGCCGCCGAGCAGGGCAGCACGAGGGCCGTCGCCTTCCTCAAGTGGCAAAGCAATTTCCTGGTCGGTCGCTTTCTCAGCGGCGCCGAAGGTTTCAGCCCTCGCGATGGCATCGCCTACAATCTTTACGTCTACGATCCGCGCACTCGAGAGACGTATAAAACCTGGGCCGCAATCGAGCGGGCTACCGAGGCGGCACATAATTCAAACCGCAACGGCTGGATCACCAGCGCTCAAGGCTATTATGGCCAGCTCGGCCTGCAGACCCTGGCCGGCATCATCACCGTAACCCGCTCGCCTCAGGCTGTCGAAGCCTATCACTGGCTGCTCGGCAGCGGCGCCCCCTTCACCGATCGCGTCTCACGCGCGACATGGCCGCAATTCGCCATCGTACCCGGACCCAACCCGGCCACAGGGCCGGCAATACGCTAAAAATCACGGCCGCCGCGGCAGCGGACCCTGGGCACTTTGTTTGCTGGAATGCCGGGCGTCAGGTCTCAAGCCGGGCGCGTGTCGTTCTTTGTCTGATAGCTCTAACGTGAACAGCTCCGAATGTCGCCTTTGCGGCGATTCTGGTATGAGCACCCACGGGATACGCGCGCTTCGGCGGCGGTGGGCTTGAATGCGGCTATGGCGGAGAGTTGATGTGCGGTCGCGCGACGGCAATCCGGGACGGCCTCGGGTCGCGTTGCAGCAGCGCTCTCCCTGGCAGATCCGGTTCTACGCCATGGGCTGTCGCCGAGCGCTAGGTCTATTCGGGAAGGGGCGCCGGACGGGCGATTCGGGCGGCGGTGATGGGCATATGCACTGGTTTGGCGGGACGAACGGCGGGCACGGACGGAGCGCCTGCCTTCGTACTGCGGTCTTACCCACCGCCGGCGAATCCGCCGGCTCTCCCAACCACGTCATGCGCACCGCTCTGAGGTAATCATATGTGCGGATTGGTTGGCCTGATCGCATCGTCCGGCTTCGCCGACGCTGCTGCGGCCTCGGATCTGGTCACCCGCATGCGGGATCGGATCACCCATCGGGGGCCCGATGATGCAGGATTGTGGATCGATCAGACCGGCGGGGCGGTGCTCGGATTCCGGCGCCTCTCCATCATCGACGTCTCAAGCGCCGGCCATCAGCCGATGCTGTCCTCCGACGATCGATTTGCAGTGGTGATGAACGGTGAGATCTACAACTTTCCCGACATTAGGCGCGAAATCGAATCGGTTGCCGGGTCGCGCAACTGGCGCGGTCATTCGGATACGGAGATCCTCGTCGAGGCGATCTCGCGTTGGGGCTTCGAGGATGCGATTCGCCGCACCAACGGCATGTTCGCAGTCGCCGCCTGGGACCGGAAGGAACGAACGCTTTGGCTGGCGCGCGACCGGATCGGCAAAAAGCCACTCTACTACGGCTGGGCGGGGGACGATTTCGTTTTCGGATCGGAAGTGAAGGCCCTCTGGCCCCATCCAAATTTCGATTTTTCGATCGATCCGATTGCCCAGATGCACTACATGCAGCTCGGGTACGTGCTTGGCGGGCACACGATTTTCCAGGGGCTGAGAAGGCTCCCCAACGGCCGTATCCTGAAACTTGTCGAACGCAACCGTGCCGCGCACGAGTTGCCGGCACCGACCGAATATTGGTCGCTGCGAGAGATCGCAATCCGTGGAGTGGAAGAGCGCGCATCGGGTCGCACGGCTTCGGCGGAGGAATTCGAATCCCTGCTCGACGATGCCGTGCGCATCCGCATGGTATCGGATGTCCCTCTGGGATCGTTCCTTTCGGGCGGCATCGATTCCAGCCTTGTCACCTCGGTGATGGCTGCGGGATCCACCGATCAGGTGCGCAGTTTCTCGATCGGGTTTCGCGTC
>Ga0335075_10008596_pt1 | contig 15627 bp, 16 predicted proteins | sample Lox_Sample_24_FD_206723 | JGI IMG/M metagenome (GOLD analysis project Ga0335075, IMG submission 206723) | Soil microbial communities from Loxahatchee National Wildlife Refuge, Florida, United States - Lox_Sample_2.4 | ecosystem: Environmental > Terrestrial > Soil > Wetlands | place: USA... | reverse complement strand
TGGCTTTTGGTGTATTTCGTTCTTTTCTGGTCCCCCCCCCCCCCAAAAAAAAAAAAAAAAAAAAGGCAAATAGTCCAGGAAGAGGAATTGGCATGAGTTGGCAGTCCCTGCAACTTCGCTCTGTGTGGCCTGAACGGTTCTCCTTGGTTTTTAATCTATAGTATGAGATTATTTATGAGTAGTCGGGATGTACTAGTAGCGAGGTACCCCTTTGTTATTATTGGTTACCATTCTCGCAATTAGGCTGGCCATTGCGTTCTAGCCCCGGCACTCTACATGGGCTAGAGGTGGACAGCTGTGAGCCGAGAAGCCTACTACGTCATACTCTCACGGGCCAAGTTTCGCGCTAGATTTCCCTGACCTCCTTATTAGAGCTGCGCATCGGGAGCGACATTATTCATCACGTCTCTGGCTTCATGTTACGATGATCGACAACACCAACTCCTCTGGCTCAATCCTCACTGTGTCGCACTCGCATCGTCCTCCTTTGTTCTCTCCCTCTACGCCCGCCAATCACGTAACGCCAACCATGGCAGGTGTGACGGAGCTGCCATCTAACGATCAAGCACGCATCCTCGAAGTCTTTGCAGCGCTTAGTCCTGTCGCTGGCCTGCTCCTTGATCCCTCTCTCTGTGTCCTCTATGTGTCAGCTACGTATTTGGCTCTCTTCAACGTTACCGCCGAGGACTGCGTCGGCCGGAACGTCTACGATCTTGTCCAGGGCAAGGCCATCAGACCTGGACTCGAGCCACTGCGACATGTAATTGATACAGCATTAAGAACTCGGGCCCTATATGCCAAGTCAGGCATCGAAGGCGCAGACCAGACATTCTGGTCCATGCGCGCAGTCCCCATCTTCGACAAAGACAGGCTCCTCTACGTAGCTTTAGAATGTGCAGACATAACCGAAGAGCACCTAAAGCACCAAGCAGCCCTCGATACCGATGATACCTACCGCATCCTCGTCGAGACCGTCAAAGACTACGCTATCTTCATGCTCGACGTAAAAGGTAACGTGCGAACCTGGAACGCGGGCGCCACGCTCCTCAAAGGCTATACGCCGGACGAGATCATTGGACGGCACTTCAGCACCTTCTACAGCGCCGCCGACATCGCGGCCAGGAAGCCGCAAATAGAGCTTGAGACGTGCCTCCGTGACGGCAAAGTCGAAGACGAGTCGTGGCGCTACCGCAAAGATGGGAGCAGGTTCTGGGCCAATGTCATTATGACCTCTATCTATCGCGATGGCGTACATATCGGCTTTAGTAAGGTGACGCGTGACTTGACGGAGCGGAAGGCTGTTGAGTCAAGATTGATAGCGGCGTACGAGGAGAGTGCGAAGCTGAAGAGTGCGTTTTTGGCGAATATTAGCCATGAGATTCGCACCCCTATGCATGGGATGTTGAGTTCGTTGACACTGTTGATGGATTCGCCCTTGAGCCCCGAGCAGCGTGAGCTAGGAGGGATCATTGAGGAGTCAGGGGGCGTGCTTTTACAGCTGATTAATGATATCCTGGATTACTCGAAGTTGGCATCGGGAAGTTTTAGCATTTGCTCGGATGTTATTAGTGTGGCAGATGTTATCATGAGTGTGGTGAAAAGCTTTCAGACGACTCTGAGGCCGGAAATCGAACTGAAAGTGTCGTTAGATGAGGATCTTCCGAAGGCAGCGCAGGGTGATCCGTTGAGATATCGCCAGATTGTGCAGAATCTTGTGTCGAATGCCGTGAAGTTTACGGAGAAGGGGTTTATTCACGTTCATGCGTCGGTGCAACGCTATGAGGGCGGCTCATATACTGTGCGTACTAGGGTTACAGACACCGGTATTGGCGTCCCAGATTGTGCTGCTAGGTCGCTGTTTACCCCATTCACTCAATTTGATGCGTCAGCTACCAAGCGATATAAAGGAACCGGCCTCGGACTCTCGATTTCCAAGAGTCTCGCGGAATTAATGGGCGGCTCTATTGGCTTCTATCGAAACCCAGAAGAGCACGGCAGCGTCTTTTGGTTCGACGTAAAAATTGAAAAACTAGAAAGCAAAAAGCCTGCAAATGGCACGGAAAGTCCACAGCTCTCGCCATCATTGGATCCCTTTTCAGCAGTCAGAACCATCGCGCCCGGCAAGCGCATACTACTCGCAGAAGACAACTTCATCAACCAAAAAGTGATGCTTATGATGCTGAAAAATCTAGGGTTCGAGCAAGTCGACACAGCTACCGACGGAGTCGAAACAGTACGACTTACTACCTTGCAAAAACCACTGCGCTATGATCTCATTCTTATGGATATCAACATGCCTGTACTAGACGGAATCGGTTCAACGAGAGAGATTCGGAAGGCGGGGCTCAATATCCCCATTATTGCTATGACGGCGAACGCGCTGAAGGGCGATGTGGATGTGTATCTGGCGAAAGGGATGAATGACTACATTCCGAAGCCAGTCGATCGAAAGCTCCTAATGAAGTCACTGCTCAATTGGCTGAAGTAAGACTTTCTAATGACGTTGATATGCATCGCCTGATACTCTTATCGGGAGGACTTGTGCTGCCGAGCACGTGTTTCGCGGGATCGGCCGAGAGGAAATCGTCTAGTGGCAGAGAAAGGCTTTATGGGTCAGACCGCGCGGATGAGACTCGATTGCATTCATGAGGAGCGCTCTTTTAACAGGCCTCGCGACGTTTGAAGCAGCCAATCTGAGTTAGACACCTCGCAGACGAGAGCTTATTATTATTCTCTTGTAGCAACAAGCTCATGAGTTCTTTGAGCTAGATCTTCTCCCATTAACAGATCAGGCTCTCAACTTGGGACCTTTTCGTTGAATACAGCTACTTTTAGTGGGTGCAGGAAATGCAAGCAAGAAAATTCAGCACATGATTCTCAAGATATAGTTCTGAGTGGTTTCTTTTGCTCCGAACTGCATTGCACAAGAGCTCTGGCCTGTTGTACATGAAACACAGGGAGCACGGGTTTATGTACGTACACTAGGCAACGATTTACTTGTAAATCGCTTTACTCAAGTCTAAGAGCGAATGAAGTCATAATAAAGCTTATATAAATTTACAAGGGTTTTAATATTAATGATAGTTGTTGAATGATCGGAACAAGAACTGAGATATGCCAATATCAGGTCCTGTACGGGCCAGGAAGAATGCTGTAGCTGCGTTCCCCATAATCATTCATTCCATGGAAACTATTGCATGTTTAAAAAGTCTGCAGACTGATCCCTAAATTATCAACCAACCACTCCGGTTCCAGCCTATCCGACCTGCCATCCATCGGCTTTGCAAACTCAGATAGAAACGACAACATCCATTGATCAAGGCGAAAGCTCGTCTGCATACTCTTCCTCAGGCTTTATGAAACACCCTCAACCGACTAAATGATACTTATAGCGTAGGCTAGCACGCCCTCAACTTTGTCAAGGCTTCGAAATACGGCACTTACTTTCCGGGTCTCGGTTATCAGTTGACTGTCCCTTGGTAAGCAGGTTTGGGGAATGCATCGGACGTGGGTGCATTTTTTTTGGTGTACTTTTTAATGGCTATTTATTCAGTATCCCCTTCGCCATGCAATGGCTCTGGCCCGCCGTCCTCTTCCCCGTCCTTCTCCTTGCCCTAGAATCTCCCTAACATCTCGTCCGTAAACGCCGCTACGACGAAGTTGAGGCCGTGTTGAGAAGACCCCAATTTCCTACCGCTAATATGGATCCTAGGCAGACCCTTGCGACTATTATCCACACAATCAAGATTGAAGAGGACCTTTGTGTTGGCACTTCCTACAAAAACAACTTCATCGACCCTGAACGCCGTCGCACTGAAAACGCCTGCCTCGTTTTCACATGTCAAATCCTCTCTAGATCATCGTTTGCGTATAACACCACATACTTCTTCGAGCAAGTCGGCCTCGATTTCAACACGACATATGAGCTCAACGTTGGCGGCACCGGGATGGCGCTAGTAGGCACTCTGATCTTCTGGTTCACATTTATGCCTTACTCTGGTCGCCGCACGATCTATCTCTGGGGCGTGTTCACAATGACAGCTATCCTGTTCACTATTGGCTTTCTAAAAACACATACCAGCAACAGCAATGTCGGTATGTCGCAGGCGGTCTTGACGCTCGTGTGAACGCTCGTGTGGACGCTCATGTTTTAATTATCTGTTGGCCAGCTCGGATGGGCTCTCCCTGCCGAAATGGGCTTGACACGTCTGCGCCAAAGGACTGTCTCGCGTGCAATGCTTATTGTATCGTTGGCGCTATCAGTTAGGTGTTGCAGCCATATTTCATGAGTGGGCTTGAAGGATTATGCGGGATTCTGTAGGGCAGGCACAGCTCTTCTGGTCGCTGTCTGGGAGTATTTCAGACCCCCGGAGACTAAGGACCGCTCGTTTGGGGAGATAGAGATGTTGTTTCAATAATGGAGTTCCGGCGAGGAAGTTCAAGCTTGTGAGGTGGATGCCTACAGTGAGCAGATGGTGCAGGAAACCATTTCAAGGAGGCAGAGTCCAGTGGTGTAGTTATGTAAAAGGATTGCGAAATAGATTTTACCGGATGGTTTGGGTCTTGGCTAGATTTCGTTATCTAAAATGAGGAAATGGTATGTTTCAAATTTTCTAAAAATTTCTGCCGCGAAATGATTATCCAAAAAGTAAACAAGAGACAAATTCGGTCATGTCAAATATAACGTTCCCTTTCTCTTATCTGTCTTCTCATGTCCTGAACGCCTCACACTTAAGGCGGACATTCATTAACCTTCCTTATGTAATCTACGCTACAAGAGAAAACACCTTCTAAGACCTCTATTCTCATAGATAGGAGCCACATGCAATTCAATTGAAGAGTTTTGTTCCATTGAACGGCCCAAAGTGGTATTATGGTTCTATTCTCTCGAGGTGATGGAAATCTAATCTGGTCAACTAGGGATACAAAAATCTGCAACTCCTAGCGAGAACTTCCGGTAGGAAAATACCTCCTTACTGCTAGCATGCTATATCTTCTAAACAGATGCGAGACTGAGGGAGCTCATTTCAAGTGGTTCCGATACGTGCGAGTCGCTGTTCACGTGATAATTGATCAAGATCCGTGGCACAAAAATTTGATGCAACAAAAATTTAGTACACACCAAAAACTAGTATAAATAAGAAGTTGGCAAAAACCAAAAAGTTTGGTACAACTAAAAGTTTAGTACAAACAAAAACAATTAAATCTCTGGGGGTCTCGCAACCCTTGTCCGATGGGGGACTAGTCACCTGGAAGTTGGAGGGTCTGCTACCGTTGAACATCAGCGTTGAACTGCGGACTTAGAATGCGGACAATTCGATGACACCAATTGGGAAGGTAAGAGTTAATCTTTGCCGTGGCCTGCCCGCTTCGTTCCTCCTAACCGTACCCGATTAATCACAGAACATTGAATCACGACACCAAACCAAATCTCCGATCACACTGCAGAACGTTTTTGTAAAAACAATAACAAATACCAGGTTCATTACTAATATCTTTTTGTCTAACAAAAAAGCTGAGTAACAGAGCTGATTCGTGTTTCGCCGACGAGGCAGGGGCCGAGTCGCTTGGTGGCTTGATGGATTTGGATCGGCAAACCTTATTCTACTAGGTGGCGGTCAGCCAGCAGATCCTAGCGGGGTAATAGGAACTCCGGCTGACAAGCCACTCCACTAAAGCCATTGGAATTCGCCAGTTCAAACTCTCGTTAACGAAACAAGTTCCACCGAGTGGCTCATCCATACGCATGTCGCTGCGTCTCGTTGCCACCGTCACTCACAGCTATAGACTCATTCAGAAGACTATATATGGGGCTCTGAGGCAGGCAAGATGAAAGGCCTGCATTCGTACTTCGGCAACATTAGAAGAGCTGCTTAACACCCGTCAACTACCTATCCTCTTTACAACGAGTCGATAATCGTTCAGGTTTGCGATTCCGTCACATAATACCATATATCATTAGACTTTGCATTTCAATCATGCCATTCATCCACACTCAAATCGAGATCAACCGTTCGCCAGAGGAAGTCAGAAAAGTAGTAAGTAATGATTCCGATTCCGGCCCGCCGCACTTTCGGCTCTCTAACGAGCCTTTCCCGCCACAGTTTCTTGACTTTCCCAAGATGCCAGAATGGCACAAAGCTCTCACCATTAAACCCCTCGACCCAAACAAGCCCACACCCGAGAAAGGCGATAAGCTCAAAAACACATTCGGCAGCACAACTCTCACTCCCACGGTCCTAGTTCGTGCTTCGCAGCCTTCTTATGCGCGTCTGCGTACTGACAAATAACGCGTAGGAGAACACCCCACAGGCATTCAAATGGCGCGGAAACTTCTACGGTCTTCTCATTGGCGAGCACTGCTTCCGCTTTGAGCCGAGCACGACGACTCCTGGGTCGACGACCTTCCACCAAGAAGAGGAGTTTTCGGGCATCTTGTCGTTTATGGCCCGGCCGAGCTTTCCTTTTGGGAAGGATACGAAGAAGAACTTTGAGATCTTCAATACGGATATCAAGGCTCGGGTGGAGAGTCTTCCGGAAGCTGGAAAGCCTTGATGTGTAGATAATTACTACGGATAGAGCCAGATTTTTATTCGGTCGTTTTGGGTTGGCGTAGGGCAGGTTTTAATTTTGGCTGAGAAGAGGTGGTATGTTGTTTTATTTGACCACGGGACATATGGGAAGCATCGCTTATAGAAATATTGAGGATACTCTATTGAGTGAATTAGAGTTATTAGACAAAGTTTCGACGCGGAGAACTCTAGAGCTTGGCCACCTCTTATCTTTTGGCCCGGGTTACTGGGAAATCCAGGGACTTTCCTCTGCATTTTGTTAATATGCCAGCTAAGCATGAGCTCGAGTCTAGTTTACTAACTAACTCGTACTTTTATTATTGGCGTAAATTCCGTGATACATGTTCCCGTGATATTCACATGACTTGTTTACAAAGGATTAATTGTCGACAGATGTGTTACCAAGCCCTCCCCCTCCTTATAGATAAAACTTTTTTTGACTTGTTTGGTCTACGTGAGCCTGAAGACGGTATGTAGAGCAAACCATCACTTGTACTCTTGCATATGTAACAGATTCTAATGGCTGCACAGAAGTCCACGCAAGATACAGTTTCATTTAGCGAACAACTAGCAGAATTCACCATGAGAATGTTCTCAAAGAAGAAAGCAAGAAATTCGAAAGAGAATTGAGGAGATAGCGCCCCGTGACGCCAGGAGAACAGAAAATTGAGTCAATATTACAAAAAAGAATATTTCGAACACAATGACTCTTTTCAGCAGGAACAATAGCTCTGCATCCTCAGAGACTATTTCGAGTACCGAAGTTATGGTATGACTTCTGATATTGAAACGGACTAGAAGGAAGTTGAAGGCGGCCGAGACAGAATACACCTCGAAATCTGCAAGTCACATCAAGAAGGGCTGCTTTCAAATACTCAAGTGAAAAAGCGGAGAGCGGAGAGACGAGCTGAAGCGGCAAAGGACTAAATTTTAATTAATTACTTAATAACCGAATTCTATGCAATCTGTCACACGGCAGCAACAGGGTACCGCATTTGTACTGGAGATCACGCCTCGTCACCGTCACCGTAGGGTCTCTGCAAAATTTGCATTATTATCAAAAGGTGAATCCTTGAATCATATTAAGCGTAGCATCAATATTAGAGACCATGTTCCAGGAGAAGATGATGATGACGACTATCCCATCCACCACTTTTGCAGATCCCAACCCCTTACAGGATGGCTACAAACTCCCAGTTCTTCCATTCTGGATGTCCTTCTTTCCTTCTGCCGAGCTCCTAAAACTGAAAGGAGAAACTGTTCTGCATTTAGAAGTATTTTCTCACTCTCATCAATCAACCGCTTACTCAGAAGACACCACTTCCATCGCCAAAGGAGATACAGTAAATTCAGTTTCACAAAGTGGTGTCATAATCCACAGGCATGTGGGAGTGGAAAGATGCAGTTCCACAGGCTTGGAGCAAGCCACGTGCAGCCACATTTGAAGGGTGGCGGGTGATCGACCATCCGATAAGGCGACATGCTGACTAGTCTAACCCGATTAGGCAACCTGAAGATGTCGGGACCGCTCCATTCCGAGTGGTAACACAGTAGTCCGCCGTCAGCTTACTGTAAATGGTCAATTGGGAAGAACTAAGAGAAACATGGTCATCACGAATATGTGTGCTAAATGCATGACCTACATACAGCTCCAATGGACTGGGGTCCCGCCAACATTGACTTACCATCATGATCTCCATTAATCAAGCTTGTAAGTCTGGATTCGGATGTCGCATGTCCCGGATCAGCCTTATGTGATTGACTGAGGAGAAAGGGAGTAGAAAAAGAAGCGTCTTCCAAGCCTCACAAATGGGAGGAACTGCTTCAACTTGTCCGGCTGCTTTACCTTTTGCTGCTGTTTCCCATTCTTCAAGTACAGCGAGATTTTATCCACAATTACAATCTCAATTATAGCCATGAAGCTCTTCAGCACTTCGCTCTTCGTGGCCGCCGCCTTCGCAGCCCCCATCACTGTCCGTCAAGCAACCATAACGGACTCCGATATTCTCCAATTCGCCCTGACTGTGTGTTTGCCCATCTCATCGCCTCTTTCTTCATCCCCACCACCACTCACTAACCGCCATCCCAGCTCGAGCATCTCGAAAACGTCTTCTACAAACTCGGCATCAGCACCATGTCCGAAAGCGACTTCCTCGCCGCCGGCTTCAGCGACTTCTACTACAGCAACCTCAAATACGTCGCCCACGACGAAGAAGCCCATGTCGAACTCTTGACCTCCGCTCTCAGTGCCGCAGGCGTGACCCCAGTCATCGCATGCGAGTACTCCTTCCCCTTCACCGACCCCAGTAGCTTCGTTACCCTAGCCTCTATCCTCGAAGGCGTCGGCAGCGCCGCCTACCTGGGCGCCGCACCCTCCATCAGCAACAAAGCATATCTCAGCGTGGCCGGGGCAATTCTCGACACTGAGGCCCTCCACGCGTCGCTGCAGCGCTTCGCGATCGGCGAAGTGGCGCCCGCCCACCCGTACGGCAGCGCCATCATCCCCAATGCGGCGTACACGCTGGCCGCAGCGTTCATCACGAGCTGTCCGAGCTCGAACCCGGCGCTGCCGTTTAGCGCGTTCCCGGCGCTGACGGTCACGCAGGGGTTGCCGACGAGCCCGGGGTTGAGCTTTACGTTTACGAGTAGCCCGTTGCCGACGGGGACGTTTTATGTGACGTTTGTGAATGGCTTGACGACGGTTAGTATGGCGGCGAGTGTGCAGGGCGGGATGATTGTGACAATGGTGCCGGAGGATGTGTCGGGGCAGACGTATGCGTTTGTGACGAATGCGAATGTGACGGCTGTGACGGATGCGGTGGTGTTGTTTGGGCCCGCAATTTTGGAGGTTACGCCGCCGAGTCCGACCTTCGATTTGACTATTATGTGAGGGGCGCTTGTACGATAGTTTTGTTGAGAAGTCGCGCGGTGATGTAGAGGACGAGGGGAGATAGAAGGGAGGAAGGTCAGGCACATATAATGGTAATGATAGCAATGAGTAATTTTTTATTTGCTTTAGTGATTTTTGGGCACTGCCTAACCTTCAGTCTGAATATAAAGATAGAGAGGCTTGACATAGGCTTTGATGCCTTATATCATGTCGTATAGAGTAAAAGCATTAGAAAGAAAGCAATTCGACATAAAGGCAAGAAGTGAGAGCAGATTCGATGGTTTGGCTATATAGTCATAATACCCACGTAGTTCGACGCAAGTAAATAATACAAAATGCATAGCCATAGGACGAATGGCTATCAAGAACTTTTAAGCCATAAAACGTGTGTTAATATAAGTAATTGTCTTACTTGTAACTTGCAATGACTTACTTTAAGCCTTATTTAGGACAAACCTACAGCTGTTAGAAATCGTTGCAGTTGAGAATCTCCGTAATAATTCTGATGACCAAGATCCACCTGAAGCATTGAGTGCCGCACGGCGGAGGCAATTGTAGTGGAGGGGCAGAAAAGTCCTGTAATATGATGCATTGTTTCACTGCATAGCACTTATTACAAGATATATCTCGGATTAATCTTCTTTGATCTTGGATGGATTTCCACATCAGATAGCCACTCTTAACACGACGTAGACTTCATTCACATCGTATTGTATGAAGTTGATCATGATGACATGCCTTTGACAACTCATAAAAATCACTCTTAATGGCCCTTTACCTTCTATCCCACTGCCAAATTCCTAAATTCTGGATTTTTCTCTCCCCTTCTCAGATCTCCTCTCCTCCCCCAACACAAGCTCCGCACTCCTTCCTACAGCCACCACATCTCCCTCTTCATCAAGTAGCGTGACATCCATACTATATCTCCCAAAATAACACCTCCCAATCACAGCCCTCAAAAACAACCGATCCCACCCCTTCTTCCCCGCCGGCGGACCCTTTTTAATATCCACAGTCATATTCAACGTCGCCATCCAGTTCTTACCTTCGACTATCTCCTCAAAGTTATATGCCGGCGGCTTAAAATTATCTATTAGCATCACAATCGCTTGGCTATCAAACCCATTTTTCTCGCCGCTCCGCTCATGCCAGGAAATCCATTCGTCCCGCACCATTGGCCCATACACGGGGTGCGACCAGTCACCATCATACGTCGTTCCTGGGGGAAAGATGCGGCGGATCTTCATTGCTGCGGCGAGATAGCGTGCTAGGTGCGGGGGGTCAATCATCTCCGCGCCTTCTTCCAGATTAAAAATCTCTGTGGAAGGGATTGGGTTGTCAATAGGGAGCGAAATGCCGCCTGAGGTGCGCTCGCGGGCCAAATTGCCTTGGGTGATCATCGCTTCGGCGACGAGGATTTCGGTGCCTTTGGGGGATTGGAAGAGGCGCGCGATAGCGTTAGAGTATTGCCTGCCGAGTTTAGAGACCTCTATGCGTACGATCCCGAGGCCGAAAGAGGCGCGGGCAATGAAGGTGCAGTGGCTGGTTATGGGGTCGGGTTGGGAGAGGGCGGGGTGGTGAAGGGTGAAATGCGTGCCGACGGCATTTGTTAGAACACTGTTAAGGTAGCCGCCCAGCGGCACTATGGAGGGGAATGAGTTGAGATGCTCACTGTGGCTGGATTTAAGGTCTGGAATGTTTAAGACTTACGGCTTGCAATTGACCAGTCTTTTGTTATAGTCACGTCGTAGGTACCAGGCTCTGATGGTCGGGGAGAGGCAGCTATTGCTGTCGCCCAGGGTGTGTTTGGGAAGTCTTTGTTGCTCATCGTTACTGTTACTATGTCTCAAGACTTAGTCTCTTGGACGAGACGGATATTTAGCTCTGTATAGATGAGTATTAGGAGGTTCTTTAACCGAGGTAACGGAAAGTGGACCGCTCATGAGACGAGCCTTGACGTCAGCATCCTGTCAAACGGCTTTGCGACAGGGTCTCCATTATATTTTGACATCATCTAGGTGTGATTATTCTTAATAAGAGATTTTTTAATGTGAAGGTAAAGTTTATTAATCACCAAATTAAGGCAATGACCCAGGAGGTACCGAGTAAGTTGATTGGCACAGCGAGCTTAGCGTCTAGAGGTGCCGGATTTCCCCTGAAGTACAATTAGTGCCTAAAGTATTAGCGTAAGGATTTAAGCATTTTATAGGAGGCGAGCCCACTCAGTATGCAAGAAAGTTCGGACTTACAGCAAAGGTAAGGCCGATTTCCACGCGGAGTATTTAATGGTGTTGAACTCCGCCCGCTTCCACATCCTACAGTAAATCCCTCTTCTCGTACTTCCTCGCTCAGTTCCTTTCCTGTGGCGTGTACTTCCGTTTAGCGCGATAATGGTTCTTGCAGCCCGACGAAGCCATGAAGCTAGGCTAGCCGTTATAATCTGAGCTGTTTTGTCTGTGCCACAGCCTTGCCGCACCGTCACATTATGGCCGAAGTCATTAGGATCATAGCCGACGGAATCAGCATAGCACAGGTCGCAGGCTAGGCCGCTAATAGTATCACTAAGATCAAAGACTTCTGGGGCTAGGTTAAAGCTGCGCTTGAAGATATCAATTATCTCTTACGGAAGGTAGAGTCTTTCAGCCTTATCCTCCAGCACATACGAGATTATTTGACTTAAAATGCACTTCCGGACCTTCTCTTCGATAATGACTGCGTAAGACGAGCTTGGACTTGTGCAGAAATGGCGCCGGCTGTGCTAGAAGGATTGGCGAGCGACTTGGCTGAAAAACTAGAGGGGGAGAACGGGTTTAGGAGGAAGGTAACCGCCATGAGGCTTGTACTGAGGCAGGATGATGTAGAGAGCTCGAAGAGAAGGTTGAAAGACGCTATAAGACTGTTGTCTAGCGTATCATTGTCACACGATGGTAAGGTATAGCAAGCCTTTACATAATAGTAACCGAGGTCTACTCCATGCAGCACGATGATTCGATTGCAGCCGGATATAATAGTTGCTAGATTATCAACAACTATGTCGGCATCTGAAAGCGAGAGAATTTCCGAATCAGGTAACGTTATAACCACATGCTCAAACACGCAAGTGGTCCAGACATCGAGATCAGATTTAAATAATCAGGTGACGCAGCATTACATTACTGGTCTTCGTCTCCCTCCTGACTTAGACACTTATTTGGATCATTTAAGTATCATAGACGAAATAGCACAAAACTTCCCCGCTCGCCATAATGAATCTCTACAAGGTTCTTCTCGAATGCCAGCCCCTTCAGGACCATAACATGCAAAATCCCATTATAAAAACTTGAAGTTACCTCCTTCATATTGATGACGTTGATAAATAAAAAAAAAAAAAAAACCGATAGAATTCCCTGTTCTATCTCTCTTTCGTGAAGTATCGACTCGCATCTCCGCTTCATTGCGCCCGTGCATCCACTGCGTTTTCATGAGCTCGTCTCCTTCGGAGGCATTGACGACCCCTAGTGTTGTCACTAGCCTACTGTTTGCGCGTTTTGCTTCTACATCTGGGTGCTTGATGTGGGCGAAGACAAGGGTGGGGGCTGCAGAGGGCCTGTGTTGAGCTATTTGGATGGAGTGTGCGCGAGAGATGCCATTTGGAACACTTCAATTTTCGCCTTTTCCTGGTGCTGGTGTTTCATCTGGGCTGTGGCGTGCTGTGCTCCGGCTGATCTCGATAGTATGTTCATCCATTGTTGCAATTTTGACGCTGGCTTGCTAGGTGCTGAGAATATTGCCGTATATCTTGTAGGCATGTTCATATTCTTCGATGTCGAAGCGCGGAGAGTAGTGGAGTGCTGAAAGGTGATGCGCAGAGTTGATGAAAAGCTGAAGAAGAGATGAAATATAAGGATATTGGGGTCCACCAGATGGGCCGTTATCTTGGTTATGAATGAAAGTCATCATGATAATGGCTTATTGGATTGGGACGTTTTAGACGAGAGATGGAAAATGGACATGAGAGATACTGTAGGCGCTCGGAGCAGGCCATCGATCTACGGAAATCATCTGATACTATTCGTACCCAGTACACTTAAACAGCCCATAAACGACCGAGGCGTCGAAAGATCACGCCATCATGTCATTGGCGAACATCACCCCACCACAGTTCTGAACTTGTCACGTGACACACCCTTCCCCTCTTCTCCCTTGTTACTTAAACTCCCATCCAGTCCCCGTTATAACTTGTTTAGACCTTATATTTTGTCAGCCGATAATGTCCTATAGTTAAGATATCTCTTTTAGCGCAGTATTCTCTAAGTGACGCACGCTTCTAAGCGTAGGTAAGGGGATGCAAGCCCTTCGAAGATCTCGATTCAATCCAAGCCAACTTCTCCTGTCAAAGAAATACACCTCAATGACTACGACTACCAGGTATTCTACAATGAAAGCTCTAGTCTACAAAGGCATTGGCTCGGTTGAGCTTCAAGAGCGCCCTCGACCCAAACTCCAGTCCCCAACCGACGCCATCATCAAACTTTCAAAAACCACCATCTGTGGCACCGACCTGCACATCCGCAACGGCGACGTCGCAACCTGCGCTCCCGGCCGTATCCTGGGTCACGAAGGTGTTGGAATCGTTGAGGAACTTGGCACGTCAGTTACAACCTTCCAAGAAGGCCAGAAGGTCCTCATCTCATGCATCAGCTCTTGCTCAAGTTGTGAGTATTGTCGTAGGGGGATGTATTCCCACTGCAAAACGGGTGGCTGGATATTAGGCAACACTATTGATGGGACGCAGGCGGAATACGTCCGCGTTCCTCACGCTGCGTCGTCATTGTACCTTATTCCTCCGTCAGCGAATGAAGACGCCTTGGTCATGCTGAGCGACATCTTCCCAACTGGCCTTGAATGTGGCGTATTGAATGGGAAAGTTGAGCCTGGCAGCACAGTGGCCATTATTGGTGCTGGGCCGGTGGGACTTGCAGCGCTGATAACTGCACAGCTGTACTCTCCGTCGCTGATTATCATGATTGACCAGGATATGAACCGTTTGGAGAGCGCGAAGAAGCTGGGGGTGCATTATACTATTGACCCGACGAATGGTGAGGTGGTGAACAACGTCAAGTCTATTACTGATGGGAAAGGCTGCGATACTGTGATTGAGGCCGTTGGCATACCGGCGACGTTCGAGCTCTGCCAGGAGCTCGTCGCGCCTGGCGGAATTATTGCCAATGTCGGTGTCCATGGCACCAAGGCTGATCTACATCTGGAGAAGCTGTGGTCTCAAAATATATGTATGTTACACTATCTTCACTTGTTTCTTTTGGAGCATTATGTCGACTGATGAAAAACAGCAATCACAACACGTCTTGTCGACACTGTCACTACTCCGATGCTATTGAAGATGGTTCTCACAGGTAAAATTGATCCGTCTAACTTGATTACACACAGTACGTAATCCATGATGGAGTGATGATTTACAGCTAAAAATAGTCATAGGGTTTGCATTTGAGGACATAGAGGAAGCTTATAAAACATTTGGCGCTGCTGCACAGTCAAAAGCTCTAAAAGTGTTGATCTCCATGTAGTGGAGTAAGTTGCACCGTGGGAGGTTGGGAGTTGTCAGGTTTATGCGTTAGGTTCTCCTAGAGATGATAGGTGCCTTCGAGGGCTTCGCGAAGCCGAAGCGTGTTTATATCTTCCATGATGGACTTATATTTTAACGGTACACAATTTGCAGTACTGGGACCGTGGAATCGCGATAGTAGGACAATATAAGCATTTACTCGTTCCTCCCAGGGAACACCCATGACCCTGGACCTGTGGGTTGTCCTGGAGGCACTGATTATTGAGATCACGCCACCTTTAAGACCCTAGCTATTATTTACTGTACCTGCATAAGACCCTAGAATATTTAAAATAAATTAGTGAGAAATACGTCATCGCCTACACTTGCTTTCGCTGGATATGGTATAGCTTCAAAAGCGGAGCCAGGAATCGGTTTTTAGAAGCAAGGACTATATCCTAACCTCGAATTAACCTATTTTAACAAAAGTCATGATTTCGAAATCATATTCTAGGGGCTCTTTCCAATGCAGGTCCCGCAAGTACTCCATCTCGTATTTCGTCTCCTGGCCCAGACTCCCCTATATCCTCATCCTTCTCAAGATAAAGGAACTTTCTAAAGGA
>Ga0335075_10008595_pt1 | contig 15627 bp, 13 predicted proteins | sample Lox_Sample_24_FD_206723 | JGI IMG/M metagenome (GOLD analysis project Ga0335075, IMG submission 206723) | Soil microbial communities from Loxahatchee National Wildlife Refuge, Florida, United States - Lox_Sample_2.4 | ecosystem: Environmental > Terrestrial > Soil > Wetlands | place: USA... | reverse complement strand
GATCAACTGCTCGCTTTTCTCCTCGGTCCAGAAGCCTGGCGGGGTGACGCGGATCGCACCGGGCGGGAGCGGCAGTTCGAGTTCGGCTTCGGGCTGACCGGCCTCTCGACGCCGGCTCAGCTCGCGGCTGATGATGCCCTTGACCGTCGAGAGCGCATACCCGGTGCGCCCGGCGATCTCCTCGCGGGAGACCCCGTGTGCCGCCATCGCCCACACTTCCACGTGGCGAGCTTGAGCTTCGGTATGCGGGCTGAACCGCGGAAGGGTCAGGTCGCTGGCGCTCTCGCCGGCGGCTCGACGTCGCTCGCGTTCCTCATGGACGATCTTCTCGACCCATTTTGGTCCGTAGCCACAGCGCTCGGCGATCTCCTCGCGCGAGAGCCCGCTGCGGGCCAGTCTCCACACCTCGCGGTGGCGTGCTTTGATCTTTGCCTCGCTGGGGCGGGCCAGCACGAGGGCGCTCTCGGGCTCGCCCTCTTCCCGTCGTCGCATGCGCTCCTCGCTGAGGATGCACGTCACTGTGGCCGGCTCGTAGTCGCACTGAGCTGCGATCGCCTCGCGTGAGACGCCGGCGCAGGCCAGTCGCCACACCTCTGCGTGTCGTCGCTGCGCCTCCCCTGGAACGAACCGCGGGGGGACCTCCGCGGTCGGCTTGAGGTACGGAGCCACCCGACGGCGGATGCGGTAGATCGTCGAGCTGACGCCACTCGGCGTCTTGAGCATCTGGTCGGCGATTTCTTGGTAGGTGTCACCCCGAGCTGCCATCGCAGCGATCTCGGCCTGAATCGGCCCGTCCTTCTCAGGGGTTGGCCGGTGCGGCTCTATCTCGCCGGCCGCGCGCATCCGAAACAGCATCGAGTCGCACGCGCTGTCGCTGATTTCCAGCAGGTGCGCGATGTCTGCCCTCTCCAGGTCCGCTTCCCAGAACACGGCCGCGGCCTCCTTGCGGCGAGCCATCTCCTCGCGGCCGGTGTGGGCGCGACTCTCGATATGCCAGCCGAGCTCTCGCATCCGGTGCACTTCGCCGCCGACGCGTGTGTCCTGGTTACCCCACCCGAGCCGTTCGGCGATTTCAAGGTTGGTCAAGCCTTCCTCGCGCAGCCGTGCGATCAGCTGGCGTCTCGCGAACAGTTCTCGCTTCGTGGGCCGCCGTCTCCCGGACGCCGGCTCACTTGTGCTCCGACTCGTCTTCAGCGCCTGAGCGGTGCTCACCGAACGGTCTCCCAGCCCACAAAGCGTTGTCTTTCAGCGTGCACGAAGCTACCAATTGCCGGCCGGTTTGACCCATGAAGAACGCGGTGCGTCCCTCGTCTCAGCGGCTCTGCCGGTGACCCCGTACCGCCTGGGTTGGCGCCCGCGACAGCCCCAGACGAAGATACGCTCCCGGGTTGATGAACCGTACTCGTGCGGACATTCGCGGCGAAGGACGTGCCAGGTTGGAACTCGCGGCCGCAGATTGCTACCGCTACCGCCGGCCGGTGACACTTGAGGCAATTCGCTCCCATGCCGGCGTCAGCGTTGGAACCCTGTACCACCACTTCCCGAACGGGCTCGACGAACTCCTCGGCGGCCTGTACCTGGATACGAGGATCCCGTGTGAGCGGGCGGTGTTCAATGAGCTGGCCCGCCATCGCTCGCTTGAACGGGGCGTAGAGGCTGCCGTTGGGAGCCATCTGCAGTGGATGGCGAGGTGTCCGTCGCGTGCCTTCCTGCTCTTGCATTTCAACCCCGGCTGGCTCGACGAGGAGCGTCGCACGACTTTGGCCTCAGCAGCCGACGAACTGGAGCTGGATGCCGACGAGTGGTACCGGGCGCACGTTCGCAGCGGCGCAGCGCGGCCGCTGGCGCACCAGGCGTATTGGGCGGTGATCTTCGGCCCACCCCGCAGCTACGCGAGACGCCTTTTCGCTCGAGCCGATCCGACCGGCGATCTCACAGCGCTCGTGGAGGCCACCTCGACGCTGGCGAGCGCTGCATGGCTCGCGGTCGGCTGCGCATAGGGCCTCCCTGGCGCAGAGCGACCCGGTCCGCTGAACTCGAAGGTTGGAAACCATCGCCGGACCGGGTCACCAGCCAGTCTACGCTGCGGATCCCCCCGCGCTAAGGGGGGTTTCTAACGATGCCGCGGCCTACCGCCAACGCGGACGGCTGCCCCGATACGCCTGAGTCGGCCGCTCACTGTCCTGAAAGGACGGTCGCCGACGCGCCGGCGACTGCCCGGAAGCGACTTCGGAAGCTCCCAGACGGCCGCTGAGCGATCGCGGACTGCTGGCGCTGGCGCGTGCGTTCGTGAGCTCAGCGGGCGCCGACGGGCACTGCCTCACGGACGTCCGCTGCCAGGATCTCATCGACCTCGGCGAGCTCGCGGGCCTGCTCGTCGCCGGAGCCGCCCGGCGGGGCCTGCCGGGTGTCCTGACGGTCGATCGGATCAGCCAACCCGAAATCCTCGAGGACGGCAAGACCGTCAGGCAGCAGCCGCCACCGCTCCCCCGGAGGACTCACCAGCCTGGCGGCCTGTGCGTCCCAAAGCGCTCGGACCGGGTTGAATATCGGGTCGGGCTCGCGGCCTTCTTCCTTCTCGCGCAGATGGGCGAGAAACAAGAGCACCGACGCGCGGCGCGTCTGGGTCCAGTACGGCTCCTCGCTCTCGGGCTCATCGGCGACCAGGCCCGGGGGTGGCGTGGGGTCAGTCGTGGTCACGGCAGCCGCCGTCTCGTCTGGCCGGAGATTGCGAGCGCGTCGGCGCCATCGGCTGCGTCGATCACCGGGGGCAAGGGTCCTGTTGCTCTCATCACACATGTCTCTGTTCTCTCCTTCTCAGGTAGGGACCGGGCGCCCGCACCGTGCGGGCAGTTGCAGCCTAGCCAGGTTCGAGTAGGCAGAACCCCGAACGGTGACCGGCACCCGCTCATGGTCACATCGGCCCGGCCTCTGCCCGTCTCGCCTATGTGACCGATCTGTCCCCCTGTGTGGCTTGGCTGCTGATTTTTCGGCCACATCGGATCGTCGCCCCAGCCGGCGCTCGACCCTGCGGGTGCCGGCACCAGTGTTGTGGACAGATGTTTCTCTCGGCGGCTGGTGACCGACAACAGTCAGAGACGCAGCTTTCAGTGCTGTCACATCCGCCGTATGGTGATGGTGCTGTAAGGCTGCGGGCAAGCGTCCACGGCGCTGGCACCGGGCCCGATAGTCTGATGCGTGTGTTTCCGCCTCGGGGTGCCGGGGTCCCACGGCCGGCTTCGCCCCCGACCCCGGGGCCCCGAGGCGGCTCTCCGCCGCACACCGTGGCAGCACTTCGCACGCCCACCAGCGCAGGCTCCAGGGTGGACTCGAAGCGAGATTGCGCGACGTCGACCCCTGTAACGCGCCGCACAACCCGAGTGCACGCCGGCCACCCGCGACCGCCGGCGGGTGACACCCATGTAAGCGTCAGAAACAATCGTGCAGAAACCTTGGCCGGCGGCTGGGCGGACCCGTACAGTGTGAGTGCGGGCGGCTCCCTCCCATCTCCCGGTGGCGCCGACCCGGTCTGGCGTTCGGCGCCGCCCCCCACACTGGCGCCGAACGCCCCCTTTACCTGGTCATGTCCTGGCGGCGACGACGGTCAACCGTCGCTCGCGCGTAACCGCCTGCCGGATACCACTCGCGCCCGTGCTTTTCGAGCTTCCCCTCCGCGGCCAGCACGGGAAGCACCTGGTAGAGATGGTTGTGCATCGTGCCGATCATCGCTGCGAGCCGGGGAATCGTGATGCCGGGCTCGGCGGCGATCAGCGCTAGCGCCCTCGGGGTGAGATCCTCGGGCGGACGCCTCGCCGGTGGCCGTACGGCCGCCAACGAAGCCGGCTCGCCGGCATCGCTTCGATCGGCGCTGGCATCCCGCAGTCGGGACGCGCGCTTGCGTACGCGAGCTGACGCCGGGGGAGCGCCGTTGCGCCCGGGCTCCGGACCGACACCATTGCCGCCCGACGCCGGCGCGAGCGGTCGTTCGTCGATCTGGCGATCCAGCGCCGCGATCGTCTCGAGCAGCAGGTCGTACTCGCGCACCGCGGGGCGCAGCCGCGCGAGTTCGCGGTGCAGCCCATCGAGCGTCTCCTGGACCAGGTCTCTCACCGCTGGGTTCTTACTCGATCGCAGTCTTCAGGTGCGCAGGACCATTCCCGTTGACTGACAACACGCGCGACGATCTGGGGATGCGCCGCCCTCGCCCCGGCGGCGGCCCCAGGGCACCGTTGTCGCCTGGGGTTGCGGGCGATCGCGGCTCGCTGCCAGTGCGCCCACGCGGCAGCTGTCAGCGTGGGCTGCTCGAGGATCTCTCCCCCGCCGCGTGCCCCCGCGCGATCGGCGGCGGGGCGTTGCCGGAGGCATGTGCGCTCATTGCCGCGGCGAGCTCGGTGCGGTTGGCTAGGTGGAGCTTGCGGTAGGTGTTTGCGAGGTGCATCTTCACGGTGCCGCGAGCGATGAACAGGCGAGCGGCGATTTCCGGGTTGGACATGCCGCTGGCCGCCAGTTGGGCAACGTCAAGCTCGGTCGGGGTTAGGCTCGCCCAGCCGGCTGGGGGCCGCCCTCGCGACCCTCGGCGCCGGCGTGCGTACGCGATCGCGTCGGCGAGGGGAAGCGCCCGGCCCTCAGTCCACGCCGCCTCCCAGCAGTCGGGGCCGGTGCCTGCGGCGATCCGAGCGCGGGCGTGTTGGAGACGATCGGGCTTGCCCGGCACCGGAGCGCAGCCCAACCGCGCGCGTGTCGCCGCCGCCGCCCCGGCCAGTCGAGCGCCGCGCTCGACTTCGCCGGCGCCGGCGGCGAGCAGTGCAAGCTCGTCGAGCGTGTCGCTGGCGTCGCGGTCGAGGCCGAGTTCCGCGTAGGTGCCAAGCGCAGAATGCAACAGGTCTCGGCCCCGATCGGTTTCGCCGGCGCCGAGCGCCGCGCATCCCCGGAGATGGGCGGCGAGCGCGCGCTGGCGGGCGCTGCCCGACCGCTCCGCCAGCGTCTCGAGCTCGCGTGCGTTGGCGTGCGCCTCATCCAGCTCGCCGCGGGTGAGCGCGATGCGAGCCAGCGTGTCGCGCGCGAGCGCCAGCGTGTGCGGTTGGGGCAGCGCGAGCAACGCTCGCGCCCGTCGCTGCGCCGCCTCGAGATCCCCGTGCAGGAACTCCGCGACCGTCAGTGCCAGTTCGATCGCCGGAGCCGCCTGCAGCGCATCCGACCCCAACGCCTGACGCAGTGCGTCGCTGCCCTCGCTGACCGCCTGGGCGGTGGCGCCGCTGCGCGCGAGGGCCTGGATACGGAAGCTGAGGATCTGAAAGTAGGTCATCGACGGCGCGTTGCCCTCGAGTGCGAGCGCGCTCTCGACGTGCGCCAGCGCCCGCGCGGGCGAGCCCACGCTGACCTGCGTCCACGCGGCAGCGTGCTCGGCCCACGTCCGCAGCCTTGGGTGCTCGCATGGCCCGGGGATCGCCAGGAACTCGTCGTAGGCTTGGCCGGCCATGTCGAAGCGCTCGCACAGCGCTGCCGCCATCGCCAGCGTGACGAGCGCAAATGCGACCGCGAGCGGGTCCCCTGTGCGGCGCGCCAGATCGACCGCCAGCTCGGCGTTCCTCAACCCTTCCTCGAGGTCAGCGCCCGTTTGGATCAGCACCATCGAGGAGGAGCGAAGGCACGCGGCTCGCACGCCGGGCTCATCGACCTCCCCGGCGAGCTCGAGGCCCGCCCGGGTGCTGGTGATCGCTCCCTCATAGTCCTCACCGAGCATGCCCACCAGCGCGGCACCGCACAGAACGACGGCGCGCGCGCCTACATCGCCATCCTCTCCCACGGCCGCGAGCACCGCGGCGCACAGCGAGCGCGCCTGCTCGAAATGCTCGGCCAAGATCCAGTGGAGCATCAGCGAGCTGGCGATCTCCAGTGCTGCGGTGGGATCGCGCCGCAACGCCCGCTCAAGGGCCCGTCGTAGGTTCGCGTCGTCCTCGTCGATCAGCGCGGGCCCGTCGCGCTGCAATAGCCGCCTGTCCGCCTGCGCGGCCCACGCTGTGAACCATGCCAGGTGGCGACCGGCGATCCGCTCGCTCTCCCCAACGCTCGACAGCTGCTCGCCGGCGTACTCTGCGACCGTCTGCAGCAGGGTCCAGCGCTCCTGCCTAGCCCCTGGGGCACGCGCGAGCAGCCCCCGCTCCTCCAGCGCTCGCAGGATCTCGCGCACGCGTCCGACGTCCTGATCAGGCGCGACCACGGCCCGCGCCGCCGACGTCGTGAACCCGCCGCTGAACACCGAGAGGCCGCGCAGCAGCGCTCGTTCGTGCTCCTCGAGCAGCCGGTAGCTCCAGTCCAGCGACGCTCGCATCGACTGGTGTTGAGAGAGCGCGTCCTCTCCCACAGCCGTCGCCAGCCGCCCGCGCCGTGAGAGCCCCCGCGCGATCTGTTGCACGGAGAGGGCGTCGATGCGACCGGCCGCGAGGACCAGCGCGAGCGGGAGGCCATCGAGCTCGCAGCAGATCTCCGCCACCGCACTTGCGACCGTCGGCGTCAGCGCGAATGCCGGGTTGCGCACGGCGGCGCGCTCGACGAACAGCCGCGCCGCGTCCGAGCGCACCAGCGCGCTGATGCCACCGCCCGGGTCGGGCAGGCCCAGCGCGCCCAGCCGAAACACGCACTCCTGGCTGCACGTAAGCGGCTCCCGGCTCGTCGCGAGGATCTGAACGTCTTGGGCGGCGTCCAGAAGCTCGCTGGCCAGGCGGCCGACCGCAGTCAGGAGGTGCTCGCAGTTGTCGAGCACCAGCAGCGTACGGCGTGAGGCCAGGTGGGCGAGCAGCACCTGCCTCGGGGTGCTGCCGAAGCGCTCGCGCCCACCAACCCTCGCCAGTAGCAAGGCCACGAGCTCCTCCTCGCTGCTGGCGCCGGCCAGCATCGCGAGCGCGCAGTCCACGCCTGGCGTCGAGCGCGCGACACGGTCGGCCAGCTCGAGCGCCAGACGCGTCTTGCCGCAACCACCGGCTCCGGTGATCGTCAGCAGCCGAGCGCTCTCAAGCGTCCGCTGCAGCTCGGCGAGCTCAGGCTCGCGGCCGATCAAGGCCCCCTGCGCGACCATGCGCACAGATCCTTCCATACGTGCATTCCAGATGCGCGGCAAATCTAGCCATGTGGCAGCGAGGGCAAATGTGGCCAGATGGCAGTCGTTTCGTTGCTTGCCGGTGGTTAGCGTGAAGCGCTCGGATGGTCGAGCTTCAACTACTGGGTGCGTTGTGTGCCATCGACGGTGCGCGTCAGCGTGTGCTTTCCAGCGGTCTGCGGCTGGCTCGCTCGCCGCCGGCGCTGGCGGCCGCTGGCGCGATCGCGATTGCGTGGGTCGCACATGCGCGCAGCACGGCAACTTGACCGTGAGCCCGTTGGCCTCGATCGCCGATCTCCCCGGGCCTCCCGGCCTGCCGGTGTTGGGCAACCTGCACCAGACGTGGCGTCTTCAGCAGGCGCACTTGACGGTCGAGGAGTGGGCTGAGCGATATGGGCCGATCTTCAAGTTCCGCGTCGGCCGGCGGCTGCTTGTCGTCGTCAGTGACACCGAGGAGATCAACCGGGTGCTGCGCGAGCGTCCCGAGGGTTACAGGCGCTGGCGAGAGATCGAGGCGGGCTTCGCGGGGATCGGGTTCCCGGGCGTGTTCTCCGTGGAGGGTGAGGTCTGGCGCCGTCAGCGAAAGCTGGCGGTCACCGCCCTGAACTCCAACCACCTGCACAGTCACTTCCACGTCATCCGTACCGCTACCGAGCGGCTTTATCGGCGCTTGCAGGCCGCGGCGCGTGCGGGCCGCTCGATCGACCTCACCGACGAGTTCACCTCCTACGCGGTCGACATCACCTCGACGCTCGCGTTCGGACATGACCTCAACACGCTCGAGCGCGCCGACGGCGAGCTGCAGCGTCACATTCAGCTCGCGTTCAAGATGCTGAACTTCCGCCTGTTCTTCCCGGTGGCGTACTGGCGCTGGTTGCGGCTGCCCGCCGATCGTAGGCTCGCTCGCTCGCTGGTCACGCTCAATCGGGCCGTGGCGGGGTTCATCGAGCAGGCACGAGCGCGGATGCGTGAACGGCCCGAGCTGCTGGAGGAGCCGGAGAACTTCCTGGAGGCGATGTTGGCCGCCCAGGCGCAGGATGGCAGCTTTACCGACGAGGAAATCGTCGGCAACACGTTCACGCTGCTGATCGCCGGCGAGGACACGACCGCGCACACGATGGCGTGGACGAGCTGGTTCGTGGCGCAGCACGCTGACGTTCAGCGTCGCTGGGCGCAGGAGGCGATCGAGCTGCTCGACGACGAACCGTTCCCGTCCGAGCACGAGCTGGTTTCTCGCCTGGCCTACGGCGACGCGGTGCTGCGGGAGGCGATGCGGTTGAAGTCGGTCGCCAACGGGATCACCGTCGAACCGCTCGCTGACACCACGATCTGCGACACCCGCATCCCGGCGCGCACGCGCTTGATCCTGGAGACCCGCCTGGCTGGCCGCCGGGCTGGCGGCCCCGAGTACCGGCCCGAGCGCTGGCTTGAGGACGGCGAGGGCGACGCCCCGACCAGAGGTCGTTTCTCACCTTCGGCGCCGGCCCACGGTTCTGTCCGGGACGCAACCTCGCGTTTCTCGAGTCAAAGACCGCGATGGCGATGCTCGCGCGCAACTTCGAACTCGAGCTCGACACCACGGCCGGCCCGGTGCGAGAGCACCTCAGCTTCACGATGATCCCTGCCGGTCTGCGCGTGCGCGTGCGAGAGCGGGCCGACGGGACATCGACGCCGTCGGGCGGCGCTGAAGACCGGCAGAGGGTGACGGCCGAGCTTGCGGGGCCGGAGCGCGGCCGATGATCGCGCCGTGCGGCGATGTCGACCTCGACGGCTTGCGATCTGCGGCAATGGGGGCGGCATGATCGATGCGCCCCCTTTGGTGCTGCTGCCACGCGCTCAGCGCGTCGCTTGGCTGGCGAGCGCCGTCGTGCGTTCCGTGGGCGCCCGCATCCTCACCGTCGCGATCGCCGGCGCGCGCGCTCCAGGCCCCAAGCGTCGCTGCGCCTGACCGTCGGAGGAAGCTAGGTCGCGCCTGCCCGACACCGCATTAGGCGCGCCGCCGGCGCTCGAGGCGCTGCGCTCAATGGACTGCTCCCGGCCGCCGCCGATGAGCCGCGGCCGACCAGCGCCAGCCCGCTCGCCCCTTGCTGCTGCGACTGCTCGTCTGAGAAGCAAGCGTGCGAGCGGCGTGCGCGCGGATCGCGGGGCCACCACTTCGGCTACCGTTGAGGCTCGCCGTGGCGACGCCGGGGACTGACATTCGATGAGGCTCTGCACCGTCTGCGAGGTGCGCCCGGCCGTCGTCTGCGATGAGTGTCGACGAGGGCTCGCGATGCTCGACCACTCGGGGGGGTTCGCGTCGGTTGCGCGCCACCCCGAACAAGGCATCGACTGCCGGTTGTGCGAGCGCGGCGGCGCCGAGCTGTGCGTCGAGTGCCTGTGTCGAGGCATCCTTGACGCCCGCTCGGAACAGGGCGGACCCTACGCCGCCCCCACACCCGAGCAGTTCGAGGCCCAGGAGCTGCGCGCCGCGGCGGTTCGGGCGGAGATGGGCGTGGACGGTGTCGGCTCACGGTATGACCGGCGGCCGTCCCAGGCCGGCCCCTCGTGGTGCCGGCTGGTCGGCTGGTGATCGCCGATGGCCGCCGGACCGGACGGCGAGGAGGAGCTGCTCGAGCAGACCTTGGCCTACGCCCGGGATCGCGCTGAGCGATTTCAGGCGTGGCTCGAGCAGCTGCGCGCGGGCGATCCCGTGTTCGCCGAGGCCTCGCCGCTGCATCCCTGGGACATGAGCGAGTGGCAAGGCGCCGTATACCTGCTGACCGGCTGCGATCTCGTCTGGTCGGCGCTCGCAGCCAGCGTCATCGCCGAGCGGTCGATCGGGCCGGCGATATGCGAGCTGGCTGAGCCGGGGCGAGCGTGGTCCGCGAGCGAGACGGCTGTGATGGCGTGGGCCGCTCACTTCTGGGACGTCGGCCAGCGCGCGACGCCGTTCCCTTGGATGTTCGAGGAGTTCTACTTCCAGCGCTGGATTACGGCCTGCCACCTGCGCCACCGAAGCACGCCGGCGCTCATGCTCGGCCCCAGCCAGAGCCCCTAGCGCGTGTCCAGGCGCGCCGACGCTGCGAGGCCGCCCGCTACACGATCGGTCCCGCCGCGGCGCTCACCTCCCCAAGTCGATCGGGCGGCCGGGGGCTCAGACCGCTTCGGCGATCACGGCTTCGCCCCCGAACAGGGAGGGCTCCTCGAGAGCCAGCCGAGCGAGCTTGGCGCCGAGGCGGCACAGGGCGCGGTGGTAGGCCTGTGCGAGGTGATCCCCGCTGAACCAGTGCCCGAACTCATGGATCGCGAGCTCGAGCAGCTCAGGTCGGGCTGGCGGCAGCTCGAAGAAGCGTGTGCCCAGGTGCGCGACGTTGAACTCGAACAGGCAGCGGCGCGCGCCAACGGGGCCGAACGTCGCCACGGCGGGCACGTCGCGATCAGCGATGAAGACGACCTCGACGCTGACGCGGTCTCCGAGCAGCCTGGGGGCGAGCCGGTTGATGAACGCAGCCGTGGCCTGCATGCCGTCGGTGATCTGCTCGGCCGGCAGGGCTCGGCGCACCGGTGCGTTGGGGTCTTGTGAGTAGGGCTTCGGCGAGGGGGTGACCTGGCCGGCAGGCTTGATCGCGCCGGCGGCGCGCAGCACCTCCCACTGCCGCCGCGTGAACGCCCCAGACGGGACGACTTCGTAGCCATGGCTGACCGCCAGCTTCGTGCCCTCCGGATCGGAGGGATCGGCACTCACTCGGCGTGCGCCGAAGCGGCCGGTGAGGATCCGGTCGAGCGCCTGCTCGGGCAGGCTGCCGGTCGCCAGGGCCTCCCCCACCCACTCCTCGCGTGTGTCGTCGGGCTCGAGCAGGTCGTGGGCGGCGGCGAGCGCCGCGGTCATCACCCGCCGCACGTACGCTGGGGAGACGGAGTCGCGCTCCATCCCCTGCGGCACCTTCTGGGCGACGTCGAGGTGCCAGCGGCCGGGCAGCTCGGCCACCGGTAGGCCGAGCTCGTAGAGGTGCGGGGTCTCTCCCGGATGTGGGTGCACGAGGCGCACGTGCGCGCGGCGCTCGGTTCGGCGCATCGATCCGTCCTCGCCGGCGACCTCGGTCGGTAGTCGGGCGTCGAACTCGCGCGCCGACTCGCGCGGCGAGAGTGCACGGCCGTTCACTGTCACGCTCACCTCTGCCGGCACCAGCACCATCCCGACGCGCGCGAGGGCCTCGGCCAGCTCGGCTCGGCTCATGCGCATGACCCCCTCGAATACCGACCCGCGTGGCAGTCGGCGACGGAGCAGCTCCCGCCGGCCGGCAGCGTCGAAGCAGACGGTTCCGGTGGTCGTCTGGATCGTTGCCCGCTCACAGCAGGCGAGGACGAGCTTCTCCCCCAGGTTGAATCGTCCGCGCTTGAGTGCGTCGGCGCGCTTGGCGGTGTCGGCGAACAGCGTGTAGGCGTGTGCGAGCTCGCGAAAGCCCTCTGGGCTGTCGTCTGCGATGCGGATCCTTGCCAGCGGGCGCCCGGCCACCGGCACGAGCTCAAGCTGCACCTCGGTGACGTGCTCATCGAGCGCGTTCTGGAGCAGCTCGAGCACCACGAACGCCTTGCCACGGCGGGCCTGCAGCGCTGCCAGCCCGGCGCGGTCGACCTCGAAGAACGGCTTGCGCTCAGGCAAGCGAATCGGTGCGGTGGATGGCGTCATGGCCATATTTTCTCAAACGCGGTTTCGCGAATCTGCGCGTTTGCAGGGCTTTTGTCATTACTTCAGCGAATGAAGGTTTGGGATTTCCAGGCAAGATAAATCTTGCTTGACACGCCTGGATCGGTCTACGCCTGGCGGGTGACTCATCGCGCAGGATGGGCCTGCGGGCGGCGCCGCCGCCTCCGGCGAGCATCGACTGGGCGGGTGAGACCACAGGGGGTGGGGCGGGCTGGCGCGGCGTTGGCGCCGTTGACGGCGGATGCTGTGCCGGGGCGCGGGCTGCGGGCTGCTCCGTCCTACGGCGAGACGTGTACGGCGATCGCGCGGCTCGCCGCAGGCAGGTACCGGTAGCCGGCCGCGCCGCTGCTCGGCATCGCGACCCGAAACTCGTAGGTCGTCGAGGCGGTGGTGCGCAGGAACGTGTACCGATATTCGAAGGTGCCGTTGTGGGTGGTCAGCTGGTCGAAGGATTGCCAGCGCCGCCCTTCGCGCACTTCGACGAGCAACGTCAGCCCGCCCGGCGGGTAGGGTCCGCCGGCGACGTCACCCAGCCACAGGATCGTGTGCAGGTTGGCGGTGGCGCGCGGCGTGATCTGAAGCGTGATGCGAGGGTAGACGCGGATCGCGATGGAGGCTGCCGCCGTCGGCGAGGTGTCATCGCTGTAGGCGCGGTAGCCGAAGCGCAATGTTCGGCTGGGGCCTCGTGGGAGCGTGAGCGTGAAGCGCCCGTCGGCGCTCGTGGCAACAGAGCGGATCGTACCGTCGCCGCTGAGCGTCAGGTTTGCGTTGGCGATCGCGCTCTGCTGACAGTGAAGCCAGCCGCCGATCACGACCCGCGTGCCCCATCGCACCGGCGCCAGGCGCGTCTTGCGGTTGGCGGTCAAGGACAGCGTCGGACTAGGGCACGGCGTGCCGTTGGGCAGGTTCGGCTGCGCCGTTGTGATCGTCTGGCTGTAGACGGTGGCGGTGTTGCCGGCCGCATCGGTTTCGGTGACGGTCAGCTGGTGTGCGCCAGCGGCGAACTGGGCGGTGTTGACGGGGATGCTGAGCGCCAGAGTCTGGCGGCAGGGCTGAAGCGAGAGGAACTCGAGCGCGCCGGAGGGATCGGTCCCGACGCTTTGGCACTGGCCCCCGTTGGTGTTGGGGATCTGGTCGTAGACCACCTGGCCGTCGATCGTCACGGTCACGTTGTAGATGCCCGGGCCGTTTGGGTCCTGGGCGGCGAACAGCAGATCCTGCACGCCGCTGGCGTTGGGGACGAGCAGCCCGCCGGCGAACCCGCTGGCGCTCGGCGTGGCGTCGTTGGCGAGCTCGATCACAGCCGCGTATAGGTCGGTCTGGGCATCCACGCCGTCGGCGGCGTCAACCGGATCGCCGGGCCGCTGGCAGTAGTCGTCGCCCTCGATCGGCGCCACGCACTCGGCGCCGACGAAGATTTGGGTGCCGCCCGCATGGCTGGCGTTGATCGGCACCGTCTCGTTGTTCCACTGGCTGGCGCAGGTGCCCGTGTTGTATTGGCAGTTCGCCAGGACGTCGCCTGCGTCGTAGCTGTTCTCAGGCGTTTCTGCGTACCCCTGGCCCTCTGGGGTGAAGAAGCCGATCTGTAGCGAGCCGCCGGCGATAGCCGAGCCGGCGGGCGCTGTGAACGTCCACGTCGCCGGCTGGTAGGCGGGCTGCTCGGCCTGATCGCCGACCTGTGCGACGAGTGCGCCGCCAGGCGCGCCGCACGTGTTCGTCGACCCCTTGTCGTCACCGGCGCCACCGGCCAGCCAGCCAGCGGCTGGCGCGGGCGCTCCGCCGGGGGTCGCGCACGATACGAGCGCCCAGGTTCCAGCACGGGCTACCGCACTGCAGATCAACGCGGATAGCAGCGCGCCCGTGAGCGCGGCGCTCTGCAGAGCAAGGTGGCCGCGCGGGCCGCGTGGTTCGGGACGCGAACCGGAGGTGTGCCCGTTCGGCGTGGACGGTCTGCTCGGCGTGCACGCTCGCCGTATCCGTGGCGCCGACGCTTCAAACCTCGGTTCCGGGCGCATGTCCAAGCCAAGGGTTGGTGGGTCACGTGCGCGTGCCTTCCCAGGCCGGCCAGGCGGACGTAGCGCTCGGCGCCCGCCGAGGCCAGCGCCAACACGCCGCTCACGGACCGGATCCAACCGGCTCCGAGCTCTACTGCCGAGGTTGCATGCGCGCTGTGCTAGGCCTGCGCCGAACGGCGCCTGCGAGCCGCCACCAAGGCTCAAGCCGTCCTCGCGCGCGGCGGCGAAGGGCTCGCGTCGGCACGGGCCGCGGCCAGCGCCCCCCGGCGCGACGGTTTGGCGTCAGGTGCCGTTCATCGCCGACCCCACAAGGCCGGCGATGACGCCGCACATCGGGATTGTGATGAGGATCGCTGCGAGGGTGAGCATTTCGTTTCGATGCCACTCATCGGCCCACAGCCGCCTGAAGGCGCGCCAGCGCGTCTGGATCCGGTAGGCCGCTCGCGCGCCGCGGGCCCGGACGCCCGGCCACAGCGGTGTTCTGGCAGGAATCGCGTCGCCGGCCAGCGGGCGTGTCGCCTGTGTCGGTCGGACCCCAAACGCCGGGGCGTGTGGTGTGCCGCCGGTCATCCCGCTCATGATCACGCTCCTGCAGTCGTTCGTCTCGTTGCCAGAGGGCGGTTTGCACGCTAGCTTGGTTCCACAAGCTTGAACAGGGCGGTTTCTCATTCGGCCGCCCAATGCGCCCAACGGCGTGCACAGCCGGTGATAGCCATCCGCCAGTTGGTCGAGTGGAAGTCGGCCATCGGTGGCGAAGCGCCGAGCGGTCCGGTACCACTACTCAGGTGAACGTGAAGGTGACCGCACCCACCGAGGGTCAGGGCGGCGGCACAGCTGTGCCGCGGTCCGTCGCTGAGCCAGGGGTCGCCGATGTCTGACATCGGATCAGGGGCGCAGCACCAGGTGCAGCGCGACATGTTCTACGCCCTCACCGGGCTGGAAGTGCCGGCCGCATGGCGCGATGACGAAGGCCTACCGTGCCTGTCGGCCGAGCAGCTGGCATTCCTGGTCGGCGTCGAGAGCGTCGATAGCGTCGAGGCCGAGCTCGACGCCCTCGAACGCGTCGGCCTTGCCGAGCGTCGGGTCGGCGGACGGCTGCGCGCCACTCGCGCTGCCAGGCACGTGGCCGAATTGATCGGCCACCGTGTCTAGCTGATCACTCCGGCATGGTCGGCAACTCGGGTATTGCGCCTCGTCCGGGCATCAGACGGGCCCGGCTATGACGGCGCTCGGCGCACCGCAGGCGCCGAGCGCCGCTATAGGAGGCGCTTGAGAGCACCGTCGCGAAGCGTAGGCGGCCGTGTGGCTGCCCGTCTAGCGGCGTCTCCGACACGGTTCGGGCGCGGTTCGCGCCCGCCGCGCCGGGAGCGCTTCGGCCGCGGCGACTGGCACCGGCGGGTGCGCGCCTATTCTGCCCTGCGACAATGCGCCGATGGTCACGCAGACGACGCTCCCGATCCACAGGCTCGATCTCGGCACCTACGATCGGATGGTCGCTTCGGGCGCGCTCGCGGACCAGCCCGTCGAACTTCTCGAAGGGCTGCTGGTCGAGGTGAGCCCCCAAGGGCCCGAACACGCGCACGTGATCACCCGGCTGACACGCTATCTCGCGCGTGCGCGGGCGTGGCTGCGCGTACAGCTGCCGCTCGAGGTGCCACCGGACTCGGCACCCGAGCCGGATCTCGCGCTTGTCGAGGAGGACTTCGTCGATCGTCACCCGTGCAGCGCGCTGATGGTTGTCGAAGTCGCCGTCAGTTCCCACGCGATCGATCGTGATCTGAAGGCGGCGCTGTACGCGCGTGCCGAGATCCCCGTCTACTGGCTGG
>Ga0335075_10008594_pt1 | contig 15627 bp, 13 predicted proteins | sample Lox_Sample_24_FD_206723 | JGI IMG/M metagenome (GOLD analysis project Ga0335075, IMG submission 206723) | Soil microbial communities from Loxahatchee National Wildlife Refuge, Florida, United States - Lox_Sample_2.4 | ecosystem: Environmental > Terrestrial > Soil > Wetlands | place: USA... | reverse complement strand
CCTCGGAGCGGTTCTCGTAGCCCTGGTCGGCGATGAAGCGGTCGAATCGGTCGAGTAGGTCGGAGTCAAGCGAGATACCGATGCGGCTGAGTTCTGCCATGGTGTGCCTCACAAAATGGATTTAGATCTTAAGGTAGCACAAAAATAAGATTCCGTAGCACGCGGCCGGGGGGCTTCGGGCGAGCTAGTATGGGAGGGATGCTTCTGCGACTGGCGGTGCCGGAGGATGCGATGGCCGTGGCCCGCGTGCACGTGCGGTCGTGGCAGGTGGCGTACAGAGGACTGCTTCCCGATGAATATCTCGAGCAGCTTCGCGCCGAGGATCGCGCGCAGAGGTACGACTTCACCCATGCAGATGCTCTGAAGCCGCGGACGATTGTGGCGGTGGACGAGGCGGAGATTCAGAGTGCGGAGATTCACGGCTTTGCGACGACGATGCCGGGCCGAGATCAGGATCTGGACGGTTTTGGCGAGCTGTGCGCGATCTACGTCGATCCGGAATCTTGGGGGCGCGGTGTGGGTACGGCGCTGATCGAGGCTGCGCGCGGGCATCTTGCCGGGACGGGGTTTCAGAATGCGCTGGTGTGGGTGCTTGCGGGGAATGCGAGGGCGATGCGGTTCTATGAAAGAGATGGCTGGATCGCGGATGGAGACAGCCGGACGGATGTGGTGTGGGGCGCGACGGTGCATGAGGTGCGGTATCGGCGGGAGTTGGAAGCGCCATAGCCCGCGCGGGGATGGGATGGCGAGCCGGCTACGAAACTCGCGAGTCCTTGAGGAGAATCGGTCGCTGAGGATAAGCTGACTTGTCGTTCCTTTTTCGATCCAAGCCGATCACCAATAGTGCACGGCTACAATGGCTCAATGAGCGTTAGAAGTGAGGCATCATTTATCACTCGTGTAACCAGCAAGGGATTGAAACTATTGCAGCAGCGTTCGATTCTCGTTCTCGCGATCCTTTTGACTGTGACTTCTTCCGTCCCTGCGCAGGAGAAGCGTCCTAAAATCGCGACCTCCACCCTCTGTGGAATCGTGACAGATCTCGCCGGTGCGCCGATCGCAAAAGCAACTGTAGCGGCGATGTGGATGGATTTTGGAACGAGTGACATGACTGATTCTTCAGGGCGGTGGTCCTTTGGCTCAGGGACGGGGCCACATTGGATGGAGGTCAAGGCAGAAGGTTTTGAAACCTTTATCTTTGACTACGTAGACAGAGCAGACCCTAAGAGCAATGGAGCAGAGAAGCCTGCATTCATAAAGCCCACGAACGACGGGCCGTGCCCCATACCAATCTATGTTCGTCTCGGGCCCCGCAACTCAAACGCTGGATTTGTGACGCTCAATCCAGCAAAAAGAATCGGAAGTAAAGAACCTTAATAGACGCCGCGCAGTAGTCGTTTCCAAGATCGAATATCTTGCTGACTTCAATCGCTTTTTGGCCATATCAAGAGCGATCCGGAAGTGATTGTGGATTACCAACGATAAACGCGCTTCGCGGCAGTTGACCCTTGTGTTGCGGCGGCCGGCACGCCCAGCGGACCGGTAGAGATCTGGATTCCCCTCGAGCCACTTGTCGAAAACTGAGATGAGCCTTCTCCAGCCGCTGTTCAGAAGGAAGCAGATCCTTCGCTTCGCTCAGGATGACAACGAAAATGGACGGCTAGGCGAGGGCCTGGTTGAGGTTCTCGATAGCTTCGTCGATTTCGCCGGGGTTCTTGAAGCCGACGGTGACGCAATCGACGCCGGCATGGTTGAAGGCGAAGCGCATGGCGGCCTGGCGGTCTTCGCGCCTGGTGAAGGTTCCGTTGCCGGCGAGCTTCATGCTGATGACGCCCATGCCCTGGCTGTGTACCTGCTTGACGTGCTCGACGACTTCGCTGACGGAGTCGGGGTTGTTGTTGTCCGCGCCGGTGGGGCCGTCCATGCGCGTGCCGTTGTGATTCATGCGGATCATGGCGATCTGGAGCCATTGGTTGTTGGGCATCTGGCGTAGGGCGGGCAGGCCGTGGACGGAAGCTCCGCGGGCAAGGATCATCTTTTTCGATTGCGCTTCGAGCATGCCGTCCTGCCAGCGGGCGGTCTCGGCGGGCCAGTCGGAGGTGTGCTGCCAGTGGAGGAGCATGATGTCGAAGTATTCGGTCTGCGAGGTGCGGCGCATCTCGTCGAAGCGCGCGAGCGGGTCGCCCTCGTGGAAGGTGGTTACCTTGGACATAAGCTGATAGCTGTCGCGCGGGTAGGGCTTGAGGGCTTCGCCGAGCATGGCGGGCGTCACGTAGGCCTCGGCGGTCTCAAAGAAGCGGATGCCACGGTCGTAGCCATAGGCGACGAGGCGGCTGAATTCTTTCTGGCCGAGCGCGGCCTGGACCTCGCCGTTATTGGTGCCGGTTCCGAAGGCAAGGCGGGTGACGCGCATGCCGGATTTGCCGAGGGTGACGGTGTCGGTTGCGGTGCGGGCGGTGGCGTGCAGGGGGAGGGTTCCGAGGCCGGCGACGGTTCCGGCAACGAGGGAGCCTTTGAGGAATTCGCGACGGGAGAACGGACTCATGAGAGGCCTCCGGTAGCCGGGGGATGGACCGCCAGCCATTTGGGGAAATCGTAGCATGGTCAGGAAGCGGGTTGTGTAAAGAGCCCGGCGGTCGGGGAGAGAATTGGGGAATGAAGAGCCATACGGAATATCTGGTGTTTGAGACGCGGAAACGCAAAGAGATGGTCCACATTACGGACCAGGTGGAGCAGATTGTGCGGCGCAGCGGGGTGAAGGATGGACTGTGCTTTGTGTCTCCCATGCATATCACGGCTGCGATTTATGTGAACGATCTGGAGAGCGGGCTGATTGAGGATATCGGCAAATGGCTGGAGGAACTGGCGCCGGAGAAGCCGGGTTACAAGCATCACCAGACGGGTGAGGATAATGCGGACGCGCATCTGAAGGCGCTGCTGCTGCATCATGAAACGACGCTTCCGGTGACGGGCGGGAAGCTGGACCTGGGGACGTGGCAGAGGGTCTTCTACGCGGAGTTTGACGGGCAGAGACGGAAGCGCGTGATTGTGAAGGTGCTGGGAATCGAGTGAGGGGGCATGAAGAAGCTGATTAACCGCCCGGCGGATGTTGTGGAGGAGATGCTGGAGGGGCTGGCGGTGCTCGATCCGGGGTCGACGAGGCTGCTGGGGCACAAGGTGATGCTGCGCGCGGACGCGGCGGAGGCGCGGGACAGACAGGTGGCGGTGATCTCAGGCGGAGGCAGCGGGCATGAGCCGGCGCACGCGGGCTATATCGGCGCCGGGATGCTGAGCGCAGCGGTGGCGGGCGAGGTGTTTACGTCGCCGAGCAGCGATTCGGTTTTTGCGGCGATCGGGGCTGTCGCGGGGAAGCCGGGCGTGCTGCTGGTGGTGAAGAACTACACGGGCGACCGGCTGAATTTCGGGCTGGCGGCGGAGATGGCGCGGGCGGAAGGTACCCCGGTCGAGATGGTGATCGTGGATGACGATGTGGCGCTGAAGGGGATGGCGCAGGCGACGGGCGCGCGAGGGCTGGCAGGGACGGTCTTCGTTCATAAAGTGGCGGGAGCAGCAGCGGCGGAGGGTAAGAGCCTGGCGGAAGTTGCGGAAGCGGGGCGGGGGGCGATTGAGTCGCTGGCAACGATGGGGCTGTCGTTTTCGGCGGGGACTTCTCCGGCGGTGGGGAAGCCGAGCTTTGAGCTTGGCGAAGATGAGATGGAGCTGGGGCTGGGAATTCATGGCGAGCCCGGAGTGAAGCGGACGCAGATCAGGAGTGCGGACGAGCTGACGGAGACGTTGCTGGGCGAGGTGCTGAAGTACGGGAAGTTCGGCATCGGCAAGCGCGTGGCGGTGATGATCAATAATCTGGGGGCCACCACGGAGATGGAGCTGGCGATCGTGGCGCGTCATGCTGTGCCTTTTCTCGAGAGCAGGGGATTCACTGTGGAGCGGGTGTATGCGGGGACGTTTCTCTCGTCGCTGGACATGGCGGGCGTGTCGGTTTCGGTTCTCGGAGTCGATGACGAGCGGCTGCGATGGCTGGATGCAGCGACGACGGCTCCGGCGTGGCCGAATGTGCTGGGGCGGCGTCCGGGCAGGGTGGATGCGGGGATTGCGGCGAAGGCGGACGTAGGTGTGGCTGCTCCGGGCGGAGGGGGCGCAAAGACGGAGATGGGCAGGCGGGTACGGCAGGCGATTGAAGCGGCGTGCAAGGCGCTGATCGAGGCCGAGGATGAGCTGACGGAGATGGATCGTGTGACGGGCGACGGCGATCTGGGGGTGAGCATGCGGCGCGCGGCTGAGGCGGTGCGGGATGCGCTGGATTCGTATCCGCCGGATGATGTGCCGGCGACGCTGAAGGCGCTTGGGCATACGCTGCAGCGGGTGATGGGCGGATCGTCGGGGCCGCTGTATGGGGTGCTGTTTCTGCGCTGCGGGAATGTGCTGGAGGGCGCAGGATGGGTGCCTGCGATCGAGGCAGGGTGCAAGGCGATCAGCGAACTGGGCGGCGCGAAGCCCGGCGACCGGACGATGCTGGATGCGCTGGATCCATTTGTGCGGACGTTGAGGATTGCGGGAGGCGGGTTGTCACGCGAGGCGCTGATGGCAGCGGTTGAGGCGGCAGAACGTGGTGCGGAGGCGACGGCGCAGATGAAGCCGCGGCTGGGGCGGTCGAGCTATCTGGGAGAGCGGGTGCTCGGGCATCCCGATCCGGGAGCAAAGGCGGTTGCGGTGTGGCTGCGCGCGGCGGTGCAGGCGTTGTTTCCGCAGTGAGCTACGGTTACTTCACGGGAAAGCAGTCGAGGTCGTTGGCGAAGGCGATGGGGCCGGAGTAGTGGAGCCTTATCTCGGTTTCGGTCTGCTTTTCTTTGCCCAGGGTGCGGAGCATGCGGTGCGAGAGCACCAACTGCTTGACGTGGGCGTCGCCGGCGATCTCTCCGATCACGGAGGGCGGCATGTGGAGCTTGCGCTCGACGCCGGTTGCGCCCTCGGGCACGGCGTTGTGGGCGACGAAGATGTCGGCATTGGAGGCGAGCTGGGTGAGGCCGCCGCCGTCGCCGTTGGTGTCTCCGCTGAAGACGATGTGCTTGCCGCCGATGTCGACGCGCCAGGCGAGGGCGGGGACGCCTCCGTGGATGACGAGGACGGCGGAGATGGTCATGTCGGCGTTGTGGAAGACGGAGATGGGCGTTGAGCCGGCGTCGACGTTGTGGGGTTGTAATTTGTAACTGCCATTGTTTCCTGAATCGACCAGCTCGCTGAGATAGCGCCAGGCTCCGTGGGGATCGCTGAAGAGATCGTGCACGAATTCGGTTGTCGAGGGCATGAAGTCGTTTCCGGGAGGGCCGTAGACGGGCAGAGGTCGATTGCGGTCTTCAAACCAGGAGGAAAAGACGAGGGCAGGGAAGTCGCTCGAGTGATCGACGTGAAAGTGGCTGAAGAGGAAGACGTCCAGAGTGGACATCTGCGCGCCGCTCTCACCAAAGCGGAGTGCGCTGCCTCCTCCGGCGTCGAGGATAACGCGCGCTTTGCCGTCTTTCCAGATGAGGTAGCTGGTCGAGGCGCGCTTGTCCTGCGTTTCCGGGCCGCCAGAGCCAAGGACCTGCACGGCGATTCCCGTCCCGCCGCAGGATTGGGCAGCCGCGGCCGGAATCAGAGGTGAGGGAATCAGAAGGGAGAAGAAGAGCAGAGCTTTTAGCGATGTTCGCAGCGAGATCATATTCAAACCTCGAACTGAGCTTAATCAATATCGGAGTCGATGGAGTTCCCGTTGGTGCGCTCCTTGGCATAGATGGTGGGGATGACGCGGGGCGGCTCAGGGCCGATGTGGAAGGCGAAGACGCGTTCGTAGATGACGCGGTCGGAGGCGGTGAAGCGCTCGCGCTGACGGAGATAGTCGATCCAGGATTCCATGATGAAGGTTTCGGTGAGATGGCTGGGATCGTTGGCGTTCAGGAAGACTCCCCAGCGCATAGCTCCGTCGCGGAGGCGGATGTTGCGGAGCTTGTGGATGGCGTGGATGAAGTCGTTGTAGGCATCGGGGCCGATGTTGAAGTCGATGATGATGCGGACGGGGCCGTCGGTCATGGCTGGCTCCATGGCGAGTCCGATGGGGGCTAACGTTGAGCTGAAGGGGGTAAGGTCGGGGAGCTCGCCGCGGAGCACGTGCAGACGGTTGCTGAAGGGCAGGGTGACAAGCAGACCGCCAGCAGCGGCGGCAAGGGAGATGCGGGTCGAGGCGTGTTCGGCGACCAATCCCCAGATGACGCTGCCGAGGGCCATGCCTCCGGAGAAGACCATCTGGTAGATGCCGAGGGTGCGGGCCTGGACCCAACTGGGCGCGGAGAGCTGGATAGCCAGGTTGAGGGTGGACATGGTACAGGTCCAGCAGAAGCCGGCGCAGAGGAGCACGGGAATGATGATGAGCGGATATTTGACGAAGGCGAGAACGAGGAGTGTGGCGATGAAGACGGCGCTGGATGCGGTGATGATCATGTCGGCGGAGAAACGCCGGCGGATATGGGGAAGGCTGGTGGCTCCGATGACGGCTCCGAGGCCCATGCTGCCGTTGAGGATGCCGTAACCGAGGGCTCCCTGGTGGAGATCCTGCGCGGCGACGACGGCGAGGAGGGCCCAGACGGCGCTGACGAAGAGGGTGAAGACAAGGGCGCGGGCGAGGGCTGCCTTCAGCGGCGGAGAGTATTGGACGTAGCGCAGGCCGGCGCGCATGGATCCATAGATTCGTTCGGCGGGCAGGGCGCTCTTGAAGAGCGGATGGCGCTTCCACTGGTAGAGGACGTAGATGACTCCAACGAAAGAGAGGGAGTTGAGGAGGAAGGACCAGGCAGCTCCGGTATCGGCGTGAACGAAGGCGGCGACGGTGATGCCGCCGAGCGCGGGGCCGAGGGCGCGGGCGAGGTTGAATCCGGCGCTGTTGAGGGAGATGGCCTCGGGAAGCTGGTCGTGGGCGATGAGCTCGGGCACGATGGCCTGCCAGGCGGGGCTGTTCATCGCAGTGCCGACGCTGAGCAGGAAGGTGAGGGTGAGCAGCACCCAGGGCGAAATGATGTTGAGGAAGGTAAGGAAGCTGAGCAGGGCGACGGCAGCGAGCATCCAAGTCTGCCATAGGATGAGCAGACGGCGGCGGTCGAAGATGTCGGCGGTGGCTCCGGCGAGCAGGCCGAGGAGGACGACGGGGAGGCTGGCGGCGGTCTGCATCAGGGCGATGAGGAGGGGCGACGACGTAAGGACCGTCATCAGCCAGGTGCCGGCAGTGTCCTGCATCCAGCCGCCAAGGTTGGAGACGGTGGAGGCGATCCAGAGATTACGGAAGAGGGGGTTGCGGAGTGGCTCGAAGCCGGAGACGGGACGTTCCGGCATTGGAGTCCCGGCGGACCCCGGCGGCGGATTTGGTGTCTGGGAAAAGGGCATGAAGAGACGAGCGGAACCCTACGTTATTCATGATACCGGGCGCGGGGGAGTGGAAACCGGCACGGTTGTGAGAGAGCACGGTGGTTACTACCTTGGTAAATGCGACGGCGAGTGCGACATCCACGCGAGGAGGTCGGCGGGGGTGAGCCGGCCGGCGGCGAGTTCGGGGACTTCCTTGGTGTGGTCGAGTATGCAGTGGAGGGCAGCGGCGATGCCGAGGCGCTCGATCCATATCTGGCAGTCGCGGTAGGTGCCTCGAAAGAGGGCGTGCTTTTCATCGATTTGCTCGGCATTGCGGCAGACATATCCATTTGCGCCCTGGGTGAAGATGACCAGGTGGCCCTCGCGTTCATCGAGACATGCGGCGGCGGCCTGATTCATGAGGTCGTCGAGCGTCATAACAGCTCCGGGAAAGAGAATTGCAGCCAGGTCAGGGGCCCGGGCTGTTTATTGACTTATCAGGGTGCATACGGTGGGGGAGTGTTGGCGACAGTATATGCGAAATCCGGGATGCTCAGCAGGCGACGAATTTCCGGTAGCAGTGTAAACCGGCTTGAGGGTTGCAACCAAGTGCCTGGAAGGTGTAGGGTCCGTTCACCCACACCTATGTCATGAACAGGGAAGACAAGTCGCGCATGAAGCGGGGATGATGTCGATGCGGCGATTGATTCTGCTGGTACTTCTGGCATCGCTGGCGTCTGCCGCCGGAGCATCCAAGCGCGTCACCGTGGCGAAACTGGAACAGGCGCTGACTGCCGCCCATGCCGCGCACAAATCCGACGCGGACATTGCACACCAGATTGCCGGCATGGAGCTTTCCGAACGGCTGACGGAGGGTACGCTCGAGCGGCTCACCGGATATGTGGATGCGGGCGCCCAGGCGGCGCTGGCTTTGCAGTTGCTCGCCGACCAGTCGGCTTTTCTGGATCCGCCCGCGAACGAGCTGCCGGCGACGGCGGCTCCCGATGAGGCTGCCCAGCAGCGCATGATCGAGGCGGCGCGAAACTATGTGATGAAGACCCTGCTGCAGCTACCCAACCTGTTCGCCACGCGGACGACGAACCGCTACGATGACAGTCCTTATGAGGTGAAGAAAGGCAGCTGGCCGGTTCGCGCCGGGCTGCACCTGGTGAAGAGCTCTCAGCGGGAAAGCTCGATCTTCGAGGAGCGGACCAATCAGACGACGAATGCGACTTCGGCCAATTTGCAGGGAGAGTCCGGACTGGTTTCCGGGGGAGAGTTCGGGTCAACGCTGAGTATGATCCTGACCGACGCCCTTAAAGGCAAAGTGGCCTGGAGCCACTGGGAGCAGACCGCCACGGGGCAGGTTGCGGTCTTCCGCTATTCGGTGCCGAGCTCCGCCTCGCACTTCGAGGTGATCAACTCGCTTCCGTGGCAGCCGTCGGTTGAGGGCACGGCAACGTCGGCGATCGGATCCCGCCAGGGTTCCGGCATCGAAGTAAAGCCGAGCGGCGGCACTCACGCCTCAACCAGCATCAGCAGGCCGGGTTATCACGGTTCGCTTTGGGTGGATCCGGCCAGCGGGACGATTTTGCGCACGACGATGGACGCCGATATGAAGGGGAGCGTCCAGTTCAAGAGGGCCGCGATCATGGTGCAGTATGGTGCGGTTCAGATCGGCGATAGCCAGTTCATTTGCCCGGTGCGGAGCCTGGCCCTCTCCACTGCGGAGGGCGCCAATCTCGATCCGCTCACGCGCATGCCGACAGACGCGCCGACCGAATGGCTGAACGAGAGCCTGTTCACGGGCTATCACCGGTTCGGCACCGAGACGAGGATTGTCAAGAATACAGAGACGCCGCAACCACAACCAGGCACTCAGGAAGCTTCTCCTCCAGCCGTCAGCGACATCACAGCGAAGCTGAAAGAGGAAATCCCGGAGGAAAAGAAGGAGGGGGCCGCGCCCGATCTTCCTGCTCTGTTGCCTGACATTGCTCCCGTGCCCGAGCCCGCTCCACAAGCCGAGGTTTCTCAGGCGCAGGTTTCGCAGGACAAGACGCAGCCTTCTCAGGAGATGCCGGCCAAGATCGTCATGAACGTGAACCGGGCGTTTGTGCCGGTTGTGGTCCGCGATAAGCAAGGCCACGCCGTGGGCGACCTAAAAAAAGAAGATTTCGAGGTCCTTGACAGGGGCAAGCAGCAAGTTATCTCTGGATTCACTGTTGAGAAGCGCGGGGTGACAGAGAGGGCGCAAAAGAACGCTGCGGAGAGCGCCGCGCTGGTGAATACATCGAATGCTCCACCCCAGGCGGCGGCCCTGCCAACGCGATTCACCGTATATCTTTTCGACGACTTGCATTTGAGCGCCGCAGACCTGGCCTATCTCAAGAAAATCGATGGGAAAGCGCTGGATGGGGCATTGGGCGGTTCCGATATGGCTGCCGTGGTCTCGACATCGGGAAAGGTCAACAGCGGTCTGACACGCGATCGCGCAAATTTGCAGGACGCGATCATGAGCCTGGAGCCGCGAAGCCTCTACACGTCGAGTGCGGGTGAATGTCCGAAAATCGAATACTACGAAGCGGACCAGATCGAGAATAAGCACGACAGCGCGGCTTCCGCAAAAGCATTAGCGCAGGTATTCGCTTGTGATCCGGCCCTGAACCGGCAGCGCGATCTCGAGATCGCTCAGGGGATGGTGGAATCAGCCGCCAGGCGAGTTCTGGCGGTTGGCGAGCAGGACGTTCGGGTAACCCTTATCACCATCAAAGAGTTTGTGCGCAGGATGGCCAAGCTGCCGGGAGAGCGCACGATGATCCTGGTGTCGCCCGGCTTCGTCTCCGTCACACCGGAGGCATTGAACTGGGAATCGCAGATCATGGATCTGGCGGTCAAGTCCAATGTGACGATCAACGCTCTGGATGCGCGCGGGCTGTACACAGGCGTAACGGATATCAGCGAGAGAGGCGGCGGGCAAATCATCGATACAACCCATCTCGCAGCTATGACACGCGCCGAGGGTGTGATGTCAGAACTCGCTGAGGGGACCGGCGGAGAATTCTTTCATAACAGCAACGACCTGGCGGCGGGATTCACCAGTCTGACCGATGCGCCGGAGGTTGTTTACGTGCTTGAACTTTCGCTCGACGGCGTGAAGCCAGACGGTTCCTATCATCGCATTAAGGTGGAAGTGGATCGGAAAGGCATGGAGATACAGGCACGCCGGGGTTACCTGGCTCCCCAGCAAGAGAAGAACAAGAAATAGAATGCTTCCGTAGTGATGGCGCGTGAACGTATCGGGCTAAGTCGGAGATGTGCTGTTCTCGATGCTGGATTCCAACTGACCCAGTACCCGAAATTCCAGGGGGATGGGGCTTTATGTTGTCAATTCTTCCCATAGACGTTCGAGTGGAGTATATTCGCTTCCCATAGGCATTCGAGTGGAGGAGGACTCCACGTTATGGATTTCTATGGAGAGGCGGATTATGTCCAAGTTCTGTCGAGCCGTTCCGTGGTTTTTCCTGATGTTGTCCGCAACTGCTCTGCCACAAACCTTCGAAGAGATAAAGATCAAACCTGCGAATACAGCCGATCCGCGCAATATGCGTATGCAGGTGTTGCCAACCGGAGAGTTGATCGCGAGGGCCGTCCCGGTGATAACGCTCCTGAGTTATGCCTACGATGTACCTTCCAATCCTTCGCCGCGTCTCCTGTCACTTCCCGACTGGGCCGTCGGTGAAAGGTACGACATCGAGGCAAAAGCGCCCGTCAATGCAATTCCTGCGAGTTTTCAGGACAACGAGGCCCAAGAACGTGTTAAAGGAATGATTCGCCAATTGCTCGCCGATCGTTTCCATCTCGTCATGCGGACCAAGAGCGAACGAATGGAGGTCTATATCCTTACTGTTTCCAGCGGCGGCCCGCATCTCCAGAAGTCGACACTCACCCCGAAAGACTGTGTCTTCGATACCGATCCACAGGGTTGTCATAACTTTGCTATCGGCTTCGGCCATCCTTTGATCGCAAGAGCCGTAAGTATGGATGACCTCGCCCACTACATCGAGAACTGGACGGATTTACCGGTCGTAAACCGCTCGGAGCTCAGCGGACTGTTTACTCTCAACACAGAAGGCTGGCTTCCCATGCGATTGCCTCCGCCTCCTCCTAACACCACTCCAAGCGCAAACGTCTTCGCCAGCCTACCGTCCATTTTCACTGTCCTTGGAAAGCTGGGGCTCGAGTTGCATCGGCAAGAGGAGTACTTGCCGGTTTACACGGTTGAGCGTATCGATCAACCGGAAGCCAACTGACACAGATTTTTGCGCTGGATGAAAGCACCGGTGGTGTTGATACAATCGCGCTCTATGGCAGGATTATGAGCTCGGTCTTCGTCAGCTATCGTCGGAGCGATTCGGCCGATATTGCGGGCCGGCTTTTCGACCGACTGTCGGAGCGTATCGGCAAAGAAAACATCTTCAAAGACGTGGATTCGATTCCGCTGGGCCGCGACTTTCGGGCCGTGATCGAGCAGGCTGTCGGTTCGTGCTCGGCATTGATTGCACTGATCGGGAAGAGCTGGCTGTCGTGTGCTGACAAGGCCGGCAGGCGGCGCCTGGATCATGATGAGGATTATGTCCGCATTGAGGTGAGCACGGCGCTCAAGCGGGGCATCCCGGTGATTCCCGTACTTATCGGCGCAACTACGCTGCCAAAAGCCGCCGATCTCCCGGCGGAGATTCAGGAACTTGCCTTCCGCCAGGGTATGCCTCTGCGTGGCGATCCGGATTTCCAGAACGATGCCATGCGATTGATCGAGGCGCTTGAATCCTACCTTGGCCCCAGAGAAGAAAACCGGCTCCTACAAGCGTCGTTTCAATTCGGCATCGAGTTGCGGCCGATCGATGGCAGCAAGCGGGCAGATCTAGGGGAGCCGCACGGCATCGTTTACCTGAGCGGCTGCCGCTTCAGCATTACGCTGTCCAACACCGGCAAGATGCCGCTGGTGATCAGCAGCATGAAAGCGGAGGTGAAGTGGGAGGATCTGCCGCCCCTGGCGCTCAAGAAGCCGGAGAGGTCATACGGAGGATTGCTCATTCCCCACCAGCTGCATTTAGAGCTGTTCCGCGAAGGCTGGTCAGGCTGGTGGATGCTTTCGCTCGGCGACAGGCTTTCGGATGCGCCGCATCCATTCACCAACCGCTCCGCCGATATCTTCGACTCGCCGGGATTGCCGCGGGTCGCCTTCCGTATTGCCCCGCAGGAGTCCGAATTGATCGAAGGCTCGATCGTTCCCAAGGAAGAAGGAGTGTACAGCGTCCGTCTGCTTGCGCTGGCAACGGATGCGACGCAGCAGAAAGCGGCAAAGGCCACCAAGGTGATACGAGTCGCGAAAGCGAAGCTGATATGAGCGAGGACAACCCACTTCCTGACTGGCCGGACGAAACGGAAGCAGTAGACCTGTCAGAGTCCTCCGCGGTCGAGTCTATCCCCGTGGCAGAGCTGGCGGCGAAGGTGCTTGACGAAGACGTCGAGGACCGAAGGTATATCAATGTCGTCGACCTGTTGCATAAGCTACCCCAGGGTCCAGCGATTCTGGCGCTGAGTGACGGGGTGACGAATCATTACGTGACCTCGACAGGTTTTTCAGTCGAAGGGCGTATTTACTGGATTTACTATCAGGATCCCTGGGGACCAAAACGCGGCTCGTTTCTTCAGAAGGGAAAGAATATCGCCGGTGTTGAAGCCAGGCCAGTCGAAGGCAAACCCGGAGCCTGGGCGATTACACACGAGGAGATGATGCGAGTGCTGGATTCCTCAATTGTTGTGGATGGCGCGAAGAAGCGCAGGGGCGATCGGTCCAGTGAAAGCTGAGATTGAGTACGAACAGACATCCGAAGGGATCATCGCGCTGGTCTCAGTCGGCCAGGCACGCTTCTCCTTCCGGGTGGGGAAGCACCCGACAGGGACTTCCGAGCCACAGGGAGCCTATCTGTGGTCCGTGGAGGAGAGCGGGCGGCAGCACATTGTGCAGATGGTGCTCACGCCTGTCGCCCAGGGGGCGATACAGAGCGCCGTGCCCCATGATGCGATCCTGATTTCTCACATGAACTGGGAGACGGAATTCCAGCAGCAGCGGCTGGGGAGGAAAATGGTCCGTTCAGGGCTGGGCATCTTTCCGACAGGAGAACCGTATCTGCAGTGGAGCATGGAGGGTAAAATCGGCGGCTCCGGGGATGGCGAGACGAAAGCTACCGGTTATTCTTCGCACGCGACGACGTTTCACGACGGCATCATTGTGCTGCTTGGAATCCAGGGCCTGGGAGCTGGGTGGGAAGACCCGAGCCTGCTGGACCTGAAATGCTGGAGAGCGATGCTGTCTCTATTCAGGCATTCCTCTGTTCTGAAGCTGCCGTTTCTCACTCCTAAACCCGAAGCAACCTAGCGGGCGACGGCGAGCTCTTCTTCGAGGCGCTGCTTTTCATAGAGGCCGGCATAGTAGCCGTCACGGGCGAGAAGCTCGTCATGGGTGCCCAGCTCAACGATGCGTCCGCCGACGAGGACAGCGATGCGGTCGGCATTGCGGACGGTCGAGACGCGGTGCGAGATGAGGATGGTGGTGCGGCCTTCCATGCGGCGGCGCAGCTCTTCGAGGATGCGTTCTTCGGTGTAGGTGTCGACGGAGGCGAGAGCGTCGTCGAGGATGAGGATACGCGGGTTGCGGACGAGGGCGCGGGCAAGAGCAGAACGCTGCTTCTGGCCTCCGGAGAGCGTGAGGCCGCGTTCGCCGACGAGGGTTTCGAAGCCACGGGGGAATTCTTCGAACTCCTTCCGGATGTAGGCGGACTCGGCGGCGTCGAGCATTTCTTCGCGGCCGGCGTCGGGTGCTCCGAGGAGGATGTTTTCGCGGATGGTCTCGCTGAAGAGGAAGGTTTCCTGGGGGACGTAGCCGATGGAAGCGCGGAGGCGGTCGAGGGGGTATTCGCGGACGGGATGGCCGTCGATGAGGACGGCGCCGGGAGGTGCGTCCCCCGGCCGGGCATCGCCCGCCGGCAAATCATAGAGCCGCGGGATGAGGCTGACGAGGGTGGTCTTACCTGATCCGGTGGGGCCGACGAGGGCGAGGCTGGAGCCGGCGGGGATCTTGAGGTTGATGTTATGGAGGACGTCGGGAAGGCTTGTTCCGTCGCCATTGGAGTAGGCGAAGGAGAGATTGCGGAATTCGATGTCGCCCTGGATATCGCTGGTGGCGAGCGCGGGGCTGGCGTCGCGGTCGTCGATGGAGGGCTTCTCGGCGAGGAGCTCCTGGATGCGGGTGACGGAGGCGGTGCCGCGTTCAAAGAGGTTGACAACCCAGCCGACGGCGATGATGGGCCAGGTGAGCATCATGAGGTAGGTCATGAAGGCGGTGAAGTTGCCGACCGAGATGCGATGAGTGAGGACCTGGCGGCCTCCAACGAAGAGAACGATGACCATGGCGAGGCCGAGGATGACTTCGAGGGTGGGCCAGAGCATGCCCATGAGCTGGACTAATCGAAGGGCGCGGCGGATGTACTCGCGGTTGGATGTCTCGAAAGCGTCGACCTGGGCCTTTTCCTGCGCGAAGGCGCGGATGAGGCGCGCGGCGGAGAAGTTTTCCTGGGCCTGCGCGGAGATGTCAGAGAACATGGCCTGGATGCGCTCGAAGCGCTCGTGAATCTTGCGTCCCAGAACCTGCACGAGGACGCTGGCGAGGGGCAGGGGAACGAGCGCGGCAAGGGTGAGCATGGGGCTGATGCGCAGCAGGAAGTAAAGCGCGAAGACGGAGAAGAGGATGGTGTTGGCGCTGTACATGATGCCGGGACCGAGGAGCATACGGACGGCATTGAGGTCGTTGGTCATGCGCGCCATAATATCGCCGGTGCGGCGCTGCTGGTAGTACTCGGCGGGCTGCTTTTCAAGCTGCAGGAAGAGGTCGTTGCGGAGGTCGAATTCGATGTCGCGGGAGATGCCGATGAGGATCCAGCGCGTAAAGAAGAGGAAGATGCCTTTGGCGACCGAGATACCGACGAGCAGGCCTGCGTAGAGGAGGATCTTCTGGCGGGTGACGCCGCGGTTGAGGTCGTCGATGGCGATACCGATGACGCGGGGGAAGAAGACCCAGACGGCGCTCGAGAGCACGGCGACGACGCCTCCCCAGAAATAGGCGCGGCGGTAGCGGCGCATGTAGGGGAGAAGCGGCTTCAGGCGTTTGAACAT
>Ga0335075_10008593_pt1 | contig 15628 bp, 19 predicted proteins | sample Lox_Sample_24_FD_206723 | JGI IMG/M metagenome (GOLD analysis project Ga0335075, IMG submission 206723) | Soil microbial communities from Loxahatchee National Wildlife Refuge, Florida, United States - Lox_Sample_2.4 | ecosystem: Environmental > Terrestrial > Soil > Wetlands | place: USA... | reverse complement strand
AGTTATATATTACGGATACGCCAACTCCACTTGTCTACGGGACAGGAGCATCCATCTCATCCTCTGGAGAGATAGCGTTCAACGGTAGTGCGAGTTCCGCTATATACGAGTTTGATCTCAGTGAAGAGGGCCGGCCGTCCAATAAACGCCTATTTGGCATTGCAGAACGAGGGATTGCCGATGGAATGCATCTTGATGATGATGGAAGAGTTTGGACTGGAGAGGCCGATGGCATTGTTGTCCGGAGCCCTACGGGTAAGGTATTAGGGATGGTCAACGCCTTGGCAATTCAGGGTATTCAGACCGTTGACTCTGACAAGGCCCCACTTCGAATTTCGCACTTGCGGGGGATCGGCTAATCATCCTAGCGTACGACAAAATCTTTCAGGTCAGGTTCAATCGTCAGATTGTCTCGAATATGACATAAGATGGTGTGAGATATACCCTATTGGGACCAGTAGCTGGCTGGCCTTGGGTTAGGGTTAGGTCATGCAGCTCCCTTATGCACTAAGAGCGCCATTGGTGGATAAATCATTTCAGTCCACTATTTCTTAGATTACTTCTAAATAATTAATCAATCACTGCTCTCCTTCTAATACTCGGTATCTATACCACTGTGCTTGTATATTAACAAGTGGACTGTCTAGGTGTCGCTCAACATTGAATGAAAGGATCAGTAACCAGTCTCTTCCGGTTAGCTGCCCAACCGAGTTGCTCTCATGGCAGTGGGCGAGATGGGGTTTGCCTACCGTGAGCATACCTACAATTCGCCCATGTTTGATTTTCCGATTTTCCGATTCCCTGATTTCCCAACGTCCAACTTCTTACAACACCAACCCTTTGTACTATTGTATTCATTACCGCGCGATATTACGACTAAATCATGCGTTCTGTAGATCTTTCTACTTGCAAAGATTCTATTGTATTATAGAGTTAAAAACATATGCTCTTTAATGCCTTTGTCAGTAATCTTCATGCAGAATTTGGTATTACAGTCTTACTATGTATATTGCAACGTCAAATGAAGGAATAAAATATCGCGCGACAATACCTACAGCACTCTCTAAAACAGATTAGCTTAATGAAAGTCTAAATCTCTGTGCACTTGTCACGATATAACCCTGTTAAGGGGTTGTTTGATAGCTGGCTTACCCTGATCTGCACCGACAGGATGGAACACTATTATGAGTCTATAGGCTGGTCCCTCTTCCATGAGAGCAATAGAATCAATAGAATCAATAATCCTCATGTTCATGTGCTCCGCATGTAAATCTTAACACTGGCTCTTAGGCGGTTTATAGGAACAAACTCAACAATTTGAAATATATTGAATTGCATGCAGAGATCAATCTATCTATCCCCGCAAGAATAGGGGTTTAAGGAGTTGTCTCTAAAACAGTTTACATAAGAGAGGCTAACGAGTGTTCGCCTTAACCACAAGGCATTCGGGACATATGTGACTACTACAAATAAGAGTACTACAAATAAGAGAAAGGGAACGTAATATTCAACAAACTCTCTCGAATATCGAGTCAGCAGTGAGCACTTTGGGGTGCATGAGTCTTGCCACCGCATAGGAGAAATATAGTGGAGTCCCTTGTAGGAGGGGTGCCTAGCTCTACATTATATTGTAGGAGTAGGGATGACCCGTGGGCCTTGGGTCTGGGGCTGAAGCCAAATCTCTACTTATGTTTAGCTTTTGGATGTAGCTAGATAGCAATATAATACAGTCTTAGGCACATAACGCTGGTTTGCAACGCTCTACGCTGAGAAGAAGCGGGAGTACTTTCACAACTTAGGACAGGACACACTTCGCTTATTGAAAATTCAGCACGCATTAGAGCTGAGCAGTCAGCTAGCTGTGCATGTAGAATAGGTGTAGAATCAATACATCTCTTCCTATTCTACTGCCCAAAGTGGAGAAGCGAGCGGACCCAATTGAGAGAGACAATGGCAGACAGGTGGGGCAACCTAGCTTATACGTTAGGAGGTTGGAGTGGATGCAGAGATAGGAGGAATGGTTGTTTCGTGGTTGGATAACGTGAGAAATGGAAACCCAATTTGAAGGTCATTAAGTCAATAATTTAATGTGCGATAAAGACGGGGAGGTTTCAACTAAAAGCAACGATAGGAGAGGTAATAGAAGTGGTAGAGGTAGCAAGTGCAGTAGAGGAGGCGGAAGTTGGGGATGTGACAGGGAAGAGTGATGATGACGTAGGACGTAGTCGCCGATTACATCTACAACCGCAGACTGATCTCAGATCAGCTGGGTCTTAACTTGGAGCAATAGCAAACATCGAAACAGTTTGGTTAGCTTATAGCCATTAGTCGGCAAGAAGCTCATGTATTTAATCAATCAATCAATCGATTGAGGATAGGATCAATTGTATGTTCTCTATCCTGTAGCATGTAACTAACAATATACAGACATATTCAAGAAGCTAATTTACATGCATTGGAAGCTTGGGGTGCAGCTTAGAGTTATCATTAGACTTAAATGTTCTAAAACTATTTAAAAATTCTTGTCTTTCTCAAACTGTTACGCTCTATTCATTTCAGTTAGGGATATAAAGTATAGCACACTCTTCTTAACTCAGCGTCCTTGAAGATATCAACAAATTTGGCAATATTGAGAAAAATGTCCCTTAAAACAGTCTCATCCGAACAGAGAGAGCTGTTTTGCAGGAAATTGCTAGAGATAAGACGGGGCTACTAGTCAGTATGGCCAATTTAAAAAAAGTGGGTATTAAGGTATCCAGTTAGGTATAACCTTACCTGTAGTCCCATCTGACTAGTAGTTTCTTTCTTTTTTTCTAAGGGGTCTGTAATCTAACAATGAGGAGGACTCACTAATTAGTAGCAAGATTGCTATCACGTGCTTGATAAATCTAAGCCATCTAAAATTGCGAAAACGTTCTATTAGCTCTAGAGGCGAGAGTTGCCTCTTCGACCATCCATCCTCTCTTACCCAGTGCTTCGGCCTCCAACGAAATCACACATTGCTTCATTGGCTTCAATAATGCTATAACATTCGTGATTGTCTAAGACTTTCAGTTACAGTTCCTAGAGACGCGCTGGAAAAGCGACAGCATTATTAGGGAGGTTAGGGTAGTAGTAACGTAAGCGTATTAAAGACAAGCACAAGTGAGTGGTTGTGAAATTTTGTAGCGATTCCTGCCTTACTAGCTGAACACTAAAAGTAATCCTATATTAGGTACTGCTGTGAGCATGCTGTGAGCAGTAATACGATTGGGTGGCTGGCAATGCCGAGCTGTCCAATTAGTGAAGTAGATTTGCCAACCAAAGGATCTGTAGGATTCATTAATAATTGGTGGGATCAGCCTACAGCTGAGAATCCTTTGGATAAGGGATTCCAACCTGCCTATCTCTCCCATCATCATCTTAATCAACAACATTATCATTATCCTAGTACCTAGTAGAAGTCTTCCTGTGAAGCATTCCAATGTATCCTAAACTTCCATTGCAGCAGGTACAGTACAAGGACTGTCGCATCCCATCCCGATCCTTTTCAGCCTTGGCCCTGTCTAGCTGCAATTCTGCCTTCATCTACGAGAAAGCGAACAATATTCAAGATGCTAGCACCTGAGCGAACACACAAAGATTACCAGATTGGGAGTATATGCGCTCTAGCGCTAGAGAAAGCTGCTGTGGAGGCAATACTTAATAAAGTATATCCTAGATTGAGTAAAAAAGAACGTAATATAAACAACTACACAATAGGTCGAATGGGGGTTCATAATGTTGTTATTGCTTGCCTTTCAGCTAGGCTGCTAGGAAATGGTCCTGCTGCAATTGTTGCTAATAACATGCAACATAGCTTCCCAATCAAATTTGGTCTTATAGTGGGTGCCGGCGGAGGTGTAGAGCAAGAAACCTTATGTTCGCCTTGGGAGATGTTGTTGTTAGTCAACCTGATGGGCTTTATAGCGGTGTTGTACAATGGGATTTTGGAAAGATGAAGAAAGGATGCGAATTTCGACGTACTAGATCACTCAACAAGCCACCACCTATTTCGCTCCACGCTTTACAGAAGACAAGGCATATCACAGATGGCGATAAACTTTCTGAGCCACTTTTAACGATGTATGAAAGAAAGCCTTGCATGAAGGATGAATTTAGATATTAAGGCTTAGAACACGATAGACTATTTAAGGCGACCTATAATCGTAAAGGTGGGGCGACACGCAATCAGTGCGACGTCAACAGGGGTGGTAATGAGATCACCTGCTCGCAAGGACTCCACCTCTAAAATCCGCTATGGTAATATCTGTTGGAGTAACAGCTGTAGCAGTCTATTTGCCTCCGTACTCCTAGGTGTAATACTCGGTGGACTACTCGGTCCAACTACTCGGTGTTACTATTCGGGTCATTTACTCGGCGACGATGAATTAGGACCACTACATGTATATATATGTGGGCAGCTACCCTTTATGTTGAGATATCGATCAAGCAATAGAATCATTAAGCTGCGCACCCAAAAAAACCTATTGTTTTTTCTGTGATTCCAACAATGTCGCATCTGGGAATAAGGCCATAAAGCATGGCGTTAGTCGAGATCAAATAGCTAAGAGCGAGGGTATAATTTGTTTTGAGGTGTGTTACAGCTCTGTAAGACCGAATTGGCCAATTACCATGTATCGTACTACCGAATTGGCCAATTTCGCCGGATTGGCCAATTCACCTGCCAATTGGCCAATTCGACAGATTTTTATGAAACTGATGATTCTGGTGATAATTGTCTTCAGTGTTTTGACTGATTTGACCTGCAGCTCGGCTTCGCCGGCGGTGTCACCGAAAGCTGACCTCGCTGTCGCCACTAGTCAAAATCCAATGCTCTATAGAACTATTAGACAGTCTATTCTATTTGGTGCTACATTCCAAGCTGAGGTTGACGTAGATACTCCTATTTTCACATGGTTGCCTAAGCAGTGGTTTTGCATAAGAGCCTTGCTTTCCCCACAAATTCCTAACCTAATTCAACCTATCCAAGCTGTTAAAACTATAGATATCAGCCTGCCAGCTTCGTCGCCGTCCAAAGTCAACTTTATGCCTTCATCTCCGCCACCAGCATCTAATAGTGTCCAACCTTAAGCCAACTCTAATAACCTTAACCTTGAGTTTATAGACATAGTCCTTAAAAACAGGGCTAATTGCCTCCTTACACCACTTAAGCGTTCAGATTACTACACTATCTCAACAATCGGACAGCTATAAGTCAAGCGCCAGATAGAGCCCAGCGCTAGCGATAGGCCTATAACAAGCACTGTCACGAACTCAGTCAATAAGTGGCACCGGGACGCCGCGAATAGGTGAAGCCGATGCTATTGGTAGTCCTATAATACAAGAATCTAAAGCTGAGGAAAGAAGAAGAAGAAGACAGTGGTTTACGGACGGGTTTATATGTCCCTTAGATCACGTGTCGCTTACGGACTGTCCGTAAACCAAGTGCCAACGGGCCATAGCTAACCGCCCGTAAACCCCGTCCGTAAGGGTAGCTTTGGCCCCCTGCTCGGGCCGTTGCGGACCGTTGCCTGGTTTGCGGTCCGTAACAAGCACTAGGCTTTAACCTTCTTCGAGCTCCAAGACAGTCAAGTCTACTGAAAAGCAGAGCAAAACAAGGATAGCACTTGGATTAAGGCTTAATATGCTGCATGCACATATAATGCCATGGAGCTTATATAGAAAGCGCCCTGCAATCTCCATCATGCTAGTAAGTGTAACACTAATTTATATGCAAATTTTTACTTATAATTTTAGGTGTTTGCAAGACATACAACAGAATTCAAGAACTCTACTATAGCATTTCTAAAACCCAAGTTAAGAAGGTAATTGCTTGGTGTGCTATTTGTGCACTCCAAGCTGCTAGTAAAGGCAAACCACCAATTAAGCTAATTAAGGTTAAATTTTGCCTTGAACAGCTAGTAATTAAGCTTATAGACTTCCAGGCTGCAGCTAATAGGGAGTGGAAGTGGATTCTTAATTAAAAAGAACTCCTAGTGTGATGGGGTTCCGTGGTCCCCTATAAAAATCACATGATTTAGGCGATAGTTGTTTTTAGCTTGTAGACTCTCCTTAGAAGTAATCATCCACGACAGGATTAGAGATTTGGAATAGACGGGTTTTACAGATGTGCACAGAGCAAGTGATTGTTATAGGAATTAGTTACGGATGAGATTAGAGGTTTTACTAACACAGAGAGAATTTACGGATGATATACGGGTTTTTGGACAGCGCTTTCTTTACGGACACAGAATACTGTCGTTTCTTTTGTGGGTTTAGCTTCAAGCATGTACGCTGCCCTACCTGTTGCCCTGACGATAGTGCACGTCGACGGCACACCCATTCATTCCCTCCACACTAGCACGGTATATCTAGTTGGACCCCCTTATTGACAAGACAGCAGTTGGAGTGTGTGATAACCTAATTAAATAGTTTAGTGCAAATGGGCACCCACAAAAATTGTATGTATCTTCTACAATTTTAAGTGCTTTATAGCTAACTTATATAGGCGTTTTAATAATGGCAATAAGTTCAAGGGAGAGGTAAACCAACTTTGCCTTGAACTTAGCATCCGCATGATCCGTAGCCGGCCTTGCCACCTACAGACTCAAGGAACTGTTAAACAAGCTAATGTGGTGGGGTTCCGTGGTCCCCTACAAAATCACATGGTTTACTGTAGGCGAGGTTGGGTTGGGTTGAGTCAGCTGATCTGGGCGATTGTTGTTCCCATGCCGGGGCACCTTGATGTATATAGTCGGTCTGAAAGGACGTATCCAGGAAGGAATTAAGGATCAGGAAGGGACGCGCGGCGGAACCCACAGACGGACGCACAAAGCTGCCCACGGCAGGTTTGGGCAGCTTTACGGACACCCGCATGGAATTTACGGGTTTGTCTACAGGGCTTTACGGACACGGAATACAGTTGTTTCTTGCGTTGGCTACCTATTGTGTGGTTTCGGGTCCTATCCCTTCTGCTGAGCACCTTGTGATCGCGCGTTGACCTATCCATTGCCCTGACGATGGTACACTGCGACGGCGCACCCATTCGTTCCCTCCACACTAACTGTTCACTTAAAAGACAATTAGCAGCCTTATAAGCTCAAAAAAGCCGGACTGACTGGGCTGCATTGCTACTAGAGCTTGCCCTAGTAATTAACACTGCATCTACCTGGGCGTTGCCACGTAATAAAACTCCATTTAAAGTGTTTTTTAGATGGAAACCTCGCTGGATTAGAACTAAGCTCTTGCTATTAGAGCCTTTAAAAGATGGAGGTGATAGAATAGGTATTAAAGGCGACAGCGACAGCGACAGCGAGTCAGACGATGAGGAGGATCTTGTTCTAACCGAGATTGAGGCTCGTGTCGTTGTCAATAATGCTAGGTTCCACGCTCAGATGATTAAGGCGAACAGTAGTCGGACTGCACTTTTTATGGATGGGACAATTGCTACTCTACGGATCCCGCTTAAACTACGACTTGCTACTGAACCATCTAGGCTGTCAGTATGGGTCCTTAAGTATAAGAACGGACAATACAAACTCTAATGCCGCCACGGTAGGCTAGCGGGCCGATTTCAGGGTGGAGAACTCAACCATATTGAGGCCATAATAGCTGGTTTACTTGGAGCTAGCATCCGGACCGAGCCTGAGGAAAAGGGTGGCAAGGAGGTGACTCTTAAGTTTCCAGCTGCAATAGCTAAAGAGAACAACCGTGGGACTATTACTAGTACCCAAAAAGCTGGTAGGACAGCAGAGGCAGCTCCAAAAACAGGTGGTAAGCACAAGCGGGTGGAGGTAACAGCTACAAGCCCAAGTGTCAAGATTTACAGGCGGAGCACATGAACATGAGGGTTATTGAATGTATTGATTCTAGGTTATCTCATGGATGTGACGGTTTGTCACATGCACGCAGCTACTGCTGTCTCAGACAAGGGGCAGTTCCAAGGGGCAGTTCCTAGGGGCTGCGCCCTTAGCAGACAGCTTGTGTATATAGAGAGCTACGCTCCTCCCTTCCTCCCCTCTTCTTCTCTCCTTAGTTTAGTATCTTCAATTAGTGCAATCTACAAAGCTCCCTTCTCTTAAATAGCATTTTGTACGTGCTGTCACAATGGAAGAGGGACCGGCCCCATAGACTTATAGTAGTGCCCGGCCCTCTCAGCAAGGATCAGGGGTAAGCCAGCTATCAAACAATCCCTTGACAGGGTTATATTGTACGTGCTAGCACTACAGGTCTCTATTTCTTAGTTTAAGATTCAATTTTTGCTAGTATTTACATACAAAAAGTAAGCCAAACCACTATAGAGCTAACCAGACCACTAAAAAGTGGAGTAAAACACCAAAAAAGTACCACCAACTGTAAAATCTGTTGAATTGGCCAATTGGCTGGTGAATTGGCCAATTCGGTCTTACACTTCTACTAATATGTGGCGCAAGCCACATAATCTCGGCTAGCTTAAGGGTGCTGGTTTAGGAGCATCGCTTAGCAGAGCACCTTTTGTACACAAGGGCCTTCGGCCCCTGACCTCCCTTCTTTCCTTGGCTTTAGATCCTCGTTCTTAGGACTACCAACTGACGAATTATTGGGTCATGTGTGACTACACCTCAATTGACTGAGTTCATGACAAGATGGAGGCGGTTGGGTCAATGGATAACTTTCCATGTCTTGTAATAAGGGGTAACTGTGATTATGCAGACTCTCACAAAAACAAGATTTGGAAACCATACGCTGCAGTCGCTGCTGCAGCTCTCGACGAAGAGTTTCTTAGTTATGTTGACAAACAAGAAGTAGTCAATCCAACTTGTGAGTAAACAATTTTTATTATATGATTCAGGTCAGCTCTCGTCGCAATTTGTGGTATTACTTGTAATAACTATTAAGTTTGTGTGTGCTATTGTGGAGTTTCAAATATTTATAAATACATTTAATGCAACACTCTTTAATTATAGCATTCTATTAGGTGGCTTAAAGTTAGAAGATGAGGAAGCTTGTTTGGCTGCACTATTCCTGACTAATCCACTTAACGACCGAAATCAGCTTATACAAATAAATGGGTCTAGAGTCGAAGGGACACGTAAATGGATTAAGTCCAATAAGCTTTATGATTCATGGCTTCATTCTCAGTCACAGTTGCTATGGCTGTCTGGTAGTCCTGGCAAAGGCAAAACAATGCTCTTTAACCCTGCTATAAACGTTCTCCGTTAATCCCCTCATATGTAATCCTGCTACGTGGAAGGGCATCGAGCTTGCCAGCCCGGTTCGAATCCACTAAACCTTTAAGAGGCCTTGGGTTGGCCTGTTCTACATGGAGATCTCGTCAAGAATTTGTTTGACACAGGCCTGCCGCAGCCAAGAAAGATATTCTAAGAACTCTTCGTTTTTCTTTTTCTGCTCAGACCTCTTTTTCGCCGTCTACCTTTTACTGAGCTGCGTCATTGTATTAGTGTTTGCACTCAGTAGGATCGATTATGGGTCCAATGTTCCTTACTACTTTTCAAAAAATCTCTGTTTCTCGATTGCAAAACAGGAGTTGACGTCCTTGTTCCAATGTGCTTTTGCCAGAACGCCTTACTCAGGGTGCGTCATATTGAAATCACAGAAAAATAATAGCAGTGATTTGGTGCGCAGCTTAATGATTCCGTTGTTTTATTGATATCCCAACATAAAGGGCAACTGCCCATATATAGACCTATAGTAGTCCCAGCTCATCGTCTCCGAGTAACAGACCCGAGTAGTAATGCCGAGCAGCTGAACGGAGTAAGTCCACCTAGTATTACACCCGGTAGTACAGTGGCAAATAGACTACTGCAGCTGTTACTCCAACACGTCACTACTTACATGTACGTCCATCTTTCACTCTGCATGAACTTTAAGGATATTCGGTGAGCTGGATTATCGGCATGGGATTTCAGTGAGCACAGAAAAAGCTCTGCCTTCTAAGCTATTAACCACATGAAAGTACAGAGCGACCCCCGACGTCGCTTTCTTACAAACGAGAGCGTTTGAGTAGCAGAATCAATTCCCGTGTTGAAGCACCCTGCATTCACAGTACTCATTAATGTCATTCGTGAGACGCATCTAGAGCTCCTAGTGTTGGCTTTGATATCAGTCCGATTCCGAATTCGCAGTTTCCCGATCTTGGTATTGACCTCTACTCGTATAATAAAGTGCTCTGAAAGCCGAGCCTTTGTCGTTCAAGAGGTGCTTGGGCGCCCCAACTTCGACTAGACAGCCGGAGTCAAGCACAAACACTCTGTCGAAGTCCACTAGGCTCTGTAGACGATGGGCGATCATAATGACTGTTCGGTTCCGGAAGTATTCCCTGATTATGCGTTGAATTGTGGCATCCGTGGCCGGATCAATGCTAGTTTCATGTCAGCCCCTTGATGCGCTTTGCGAACTGTGTTGGGAGAAGGCAGAGGGTGAGAAAATGAAATAGTGGACTAGAGGATCTGATATGAACGAAATGTACGCTTCTTACTGGCTTGTTGGCTCGTCTAGTATCAGTATACTGCTTTCTCGCAAGAGGGCCCTCGCGAGGCAAAAAAGTTGTCGCTGGCCATGTGAAAGTAAGTTCTCGTCCAAAGGGGCGTCAAGGCCGCCGAGAGACTTTACTTTATCCCATAAGCCCACTCGTCCCAGAACGTCAATTATTTTCTGATCCAAGACTGCGTCTTGCCAGGGGCTTGCATTCTCCCGTACAGTCCCCTCAAATAGAAAAGGTTCCTGAGTGATGAAGTTGAGTTTGGACCGCACAAGCTTAGGGTCCAAAGTGGATATGTCGACTCCATCAATCAATATATGCCCTTGGTGACATCTTAGCAGACGTAGCAAAGCGGCTACAAGGCTACTTTTGCCACTATGAACGAACGGCTCGGTCAGGTCCGGGTGCTCGAGGAAGGTAAAAAGATTGCGGGCCACTTACCTGCCTGTCCTCCCGCAAATTCCGACGTGTTCGCCGGGTTTTACGGAGAGCGAAATGTCGTTCAGCACCAAGTTACTTTGCGGCCTTGCCGTTGTCAGTTAACTCTCTGATGACACCGAAGGAAGGGGGCCGTTATGTACTCATAGCTAGCACTGACGTTCTCTAAGGTAACGTAGCCGCTTGAAGGCCATTCATCAAACAACGACTTCGTTTCATCTGAGCGGCCCTCCCGCGGTGTTTCCTTTGTGAACCGGGAGATTCTAGTGACGGCTCCAAGACACGCCTCCATCTCCGTCCACTGCGCGATGAGGTCGTTCATCAATTCGGACAATGTCATAACTTGAACAATGGCCAACCCTACAAGACCGGCACTGACACTTGTACGCAGCCGAATGGCCAACCCCATGACGAGTGCCTCCAGTGCCACAACTATGAGTGAGAGTACGAGAAGAAGCCAGCGCTGGATGCAAAAGAGGAGATAGAGAGGCTTCTGCGATACGTCTAGAAGAGAAAGACTCCTCTGGTCAAACGCTTGGCTCCATCCAAACGCGCGAATCGTTGCAAGTCCCTGGATGGTGTCAATGAACAACGATACCACGGGAGCCTTAGTTTCAATCCTAGCTTGCGATACTTGTCAGCCGCGAGGAGTTCGTACGATACGATCAATAAGTAAATACTGACTCAAGAAGTCGCAATTGCCTGGAAGTGCGCAAGTAAAAGCACTGAAGGAAATATAGAACGGCGCCAAGCACCGGAATGCCGATAACAATGTATTTGACAGCAGACACAGCGATACCGATGCTTGCAAGACATCCCAGGAATTCTAGAGCATGTACGACATTAGAAAGGAAGTCAAGATTGACGCAAACCCACGATGTTCCCACTCACCAAAGAATGTTAATACTATCGTGACCGGTAGTTGCCAGTCACACAACCGGATGTCTTGACTGAACCTTTCAAACTAGTCAGTTGAAAGGAGAGCCGCTTTCGATGTGGCATGAATATACCTATTTACTAAAGATCCGGTGTCCATCTTCGATATGAATAACATCGGAGCTCTGATAAATATCTTAGTGTCCATTAAGGTGGCTACGTGGCTCCACTCAGCCGTCTTGGGACCCTACCTCATTGCAGCTGCTAGCAACTCTGAGTGTAGCTTCTCAGAGGATCTCGGAACCATATGGTAGAAAAAGAACCTGATTCAGGTCAGCACTGATCCCCAAGATCTTTTATCTCACTTACAAGGGCGTACACAGGAGGGCCAGCGTTATCAGCACACCCCAAGTAGCGTACAATCCTAACCAATATCCAAGTTTATGGCGACTAGTTGTATCCTCTGCCCACCAAATGATCCAAATCTGAAAGAAGGCATAGCAGACCACGTAAGTGATGGCGCCGAGAACGAAGAGAGAAAAATTCAGCCATCCCATAGAGTCGATATAAAATATATACGATCTCCAATCGCCTCTTTGCCTTCGCAGGTCGTTGATGCGCGTGTTAAGTTGAGTTTGATAGTCTCCTAAGCTAACCTCGTCTCCGATCTGCAGCTCCGGCTCGTCCGATGGTAAGAGCGACTCGTGGTGCTTGCCGATCGGTTGGCGCTTGGAAACTTCCTCATAAGTCCCGCAGTCGACTATTTCGCCCTTTCTGTTCATCAACATGACTTGGTCCGCAGCTTGTAGAAGCTGTACTGTAAGTAGTTATCAGGATTCAGTAGAATTCGACAATATCTTCTAACAAGCGGGTCTCACCAGCGTGTGTGGCTAAAATAACCGTGGTTCCTTTGGAGCGAAGAACTCCATCCTTGCCGAAGACCTTCTCTGACACGGCACGCAGGGTGCAAGCGTCAAGAGCGTTTGCGACGTCATCGAAAATAGCTATTTCCTTTTTGGCGTACAAGGCTCGGGCAATGGACTAAGGCTCGTCAGTTTCACAAAACGCACTTCACGCTGGGCTTGAATTTCAGGATAGCACGCACGATCCGCTGTCTCTGGCCGCCGCTTAGTCTCAGGCCTCTACTGCCGACCATCGAGGCGTCGCCGACAGACATACGGCTCAGATCCAAGTCGAGTTCGCAGCTACGAATCACATCTTTGTACCACGAGGCATCATATTTAGACTCTCCGACGATATTGTCGCGAATTGTACCTTCGTGGATCCAGGGCGTTTGGCCGCAATATGCTATGTCTTCTGTAGAGACTTGAACAATTCCTTGTACACAGGCTGTCTCTGATAAGAGACCCTTGAGAAGCGTTGACTTGCCACAGCCAATAGGTCCTGTGATTGCTGTAAATGAGCCTCTTGCGAAGCAGATATCATGAAGAGAAATAATTGGAGGTGCAGCTGCCTCCCACCCAAAGGCTGCGTTCTTGACATGGATCGCGGGTCCATGCCGCGAACCTTGGAATGGACTTGTTGAGTCCAGATCTCGCGAAGAGCATCGTTCTGGTGTTTTCTCCCGAATTTGAGTTTCTCCTGGGTCATTGGAGCCACTCGTTGTCATGAAGACAGGGTTCTGCTCAAGTCGAAGGAAATTTTGTATCCTGTCGAAGCTTCCTACCGCCTGCAAGCCGAATGGAATAGCAAAGAGGAGTCGCCTTGCGGGGGTGTTCATAAGGCTGAGAATGGAGAGAGAAGTAACTGCTTTTGTCACAGAAAATGAGCTATCATGCGAGACCAGTCTCACCACGGAATATGCCGCGAAAGTAATGAAGGGCGACAAAATCGCCGGGGATTGAGCTGCAGAAGTTAGCACCTGTCTGCCCGGCGTCAAGGGAGGAGTAGTACAAGTTGTGAGTGCGAGACAGTTGCTGAACCTGAACTTCTGGGACATAAGTATTTCCTGCTTTCGTTTCCCTTGAATAGTTGCTTCCATTTTCTGGGAGATCCCAAGCAGCTTGACGGACTGCATAGAGCTTAGAGTGTGGGAGGTCAGGTTCACTCGTGCTTCGACAGCTTGGAACCAGGTGTTTTGATACTCGGGGACTCTGCGACTCGTTACTGCGACGAGCCCAAAGCAAACTGAAAGTTGATAGTTAAAAAGCAACTTCTTTCCTTCAATTTGCTTTAATGTGAAAAAGCTTACCAAAGATAACAATGACCGGAACGCAACAGACAGCACCTAGCTGCCGATAAAGGAGGTAGACACAGATGCCTAGCTGCAGTACGCAGGACCAAGGATCCAGGATGAGCCTCCAAAATGTCTCAACGATCTTTTCAACATCAGCTGTCATCAATGTGAGGGCGGCCGATTGGTCAGCGGCATTGATTTTGGTTTGCAGAAGTTTGGAGTAAATCATAGGGACCAGTGCACCACGGGTCATAATCATGAAACGAAATGTCATGTGATAGGACCAAGGGGAGACCAACTTTCCGTTGACAATGTCAGCGGGTGGTCATATCACATAAAAGGTACTTGACTTACTGCAATACCGAGAGAAACACAAAAGAATCCTCCCAGGAGACCATACCCAACATTGACTGGGGCCGTGGGCGAGTCCAGGAACGTGACTGCTTCCTGGACCAGAAATGGATAAACGACGTTGAGTCCGACTTCCAAAGTCCTGGCAATGAAAATGAAAAGGAGCTCGTTGGGAAAGCTATAAAGGACCTGGGCCATTAGAGCATGCCTTCCTTTCTGGTTACCTGTTCACAGTTTGAGCATGAGCGGTTCACAGCAACACCCATCAGAGATGAACTCACTCTTAATCCAATTGGACTGGACTCGAGCAGCGAGCGTTTCTGCCGAGAGCTTCTCGTGGATGGGAGTGAGGTCCTGAGAAGAAATAACGCTCCGGAATCCCATCAAGAGCAGCGGGTTTAGCCAGAGGAAGAATGCCCGGGAGAAGACGTTACTTTGAAGCTCTGATGACGATTCGGAGTACTCGGGTAATAGGATGTACGTTTTCTCTCTAGTTTCGATTACAAGTGCGAGCACCTTCACTGCAACAGTTGCTATGAGTATGCTTGCAACTATGGTTTGTCCCAGTATGAGTGCTTGGGTCCTAGCCCTTGCAGCATCCAGAATGCAAGTCAAAATTAGATAGGTCGAGATCAACATAGACGGGCGAACTGTATTCCGGTGCTCCCAATGCGATAGAAGGCCAAGTGTGATGGCGGCACACAATTGAAGTGCTGCGGAGGCCACGAGCAAGGCCCGATATTCGGTGTGCTCCATGGAGAATAGGGCCAGGAGAGTGGCTTGTAGAGCCCCGAGAACCGCGAGTATAATCTGTATTTATTGGATGTTAGCCAGGAGCAACATCGGAAGAGAGCCGTGTCATTACCTACCAACTTCAAACCGTGTATCCAGGACTTCCTAGTTTTGAGCGTTTTCCGTCGCAAGGAAATAAACCTCCAAGGGAAAAAGACAAGAAGCAGACATGCTGGTCCTATAGAAAAGACGCTTTCTTCAAAGGTAACTGTCGTCCAAGTCAGTCTCCAGAATCCACAACGGCATAATTGATGCATACCCGTAAAATCAAAACCGCCACGGCACTCTGGTATTGGCGGTACGGCGGGACCGAAAGTACCGTCCCTACACGCTTGAGAGTAGTTTATAAGTGGCATGATTAAGGCAGGAATTCCCGCTTTTCAAGATTTTGAGCCAAATATCTGTCGAGTCTTGCGATATTATAGGGTGAATATTGTGTGAAGTACACGTAAAGCGAAGAATTAGATGGGCAG
>Ga0335075_10008592_pt1 | contig 15629 bp, 14 predicted proteins | sample Lox_Sample_24_FD_206723 | JGI IMG/M metagenome (GOLD analysis project Ga0335075, IMG submission 206723) | Soil microbial communities from Loxahatchee National Wildlife Refuge, Florida, United States - Lox_Sample_2.4 | ecosystem: Environmental > Terrestrial > Soil > Wetlands | place: USA... | reverse complement strand
TCTGGACGACGCTCAGTGCTCCATTCGGGCTTATCGTACCCCTCGCCACGAGGGGGCCAGGCGTGCTCCTCGTTAGCGGGTACGCGGTAAGCAGCGCGGGGGTCATTGCCTTCAACGTGCTCAACGCCACCTTCCGGCAGAGCTATTGTCCCGCCGGCATGCTCGGCAGGGTCGCGGCTACTACGTACACCCTCTGCCTGGGCTGCATACCGGTTGGCGCGCTCCTGGCCGGATCCCTGGCGGCCGCATACGGCACGCGGCTAGCCCTGTGGATCATGGCTGGTGCGCTGGCGGCCGCGGGGGCACTACTGCTGTTCTCCGCGCTGCGTGGCGTGCGTGACTTCCCGGTGAGGCCCGAGTGACGGTGCGGTCTCCTCACCGGTAAGGTCGCAGCGTTACCGCGATCTGGTCCGCGGCGGCCTCTGCCGCCTCCTCTGCCGCGGCAGCGTCGGAGCCGGTCGCGATAACGGCCGTAAGCCTGGACCAAGACGAACCGACCGATCGGATCTCGTCGCCAACCGAGCGGACCTGCGGAACGCGCACCACGCCAGGCATCGCGACGGCGGCATCGACTCCCGACACGCATTCGACGGTCCCCGGTTCTTCCGGGATCTGGAACCGTATGGCGGCCGCGCGCCTTGGTCTGTGGTCGCGTTGACCGGCCAGTGGCTCCTCACCAGCCAGCGCCTGCACAGCGGCACCGTACAGGTTGACGCCGGTCGCCAGTTCGATCAGGTCGAAGATCCAGTCCCCAGCTGGCCGGGCGGCGCACTCGACGAAGACCGGGCTCCCGTCCGAGATGATCCACTCGCCGTGCAGCAGCCCGGTGCCGAAACCTACGGCGCGTGCCAGGTCCTGCATCAAGGCGGGCAGGCAGGCGACCCCTGGATCGGCGGGCGCGGGGACAACATGCCCGCTTTCGACGGGGTGCCGCCCTGGCAGCACTCGCTTGGCCGTGACATTGCTGAACACAATCTCGCCTCCCACGACCAGCGCCTCTACGCTGTACTCCGGCCCCGGCACGTATTGCTCGACCAGATACCGCCAGCGGAGCGCGCGGCGGGCGAGTTGCGGTCCCTCGTCCGCGGCCACGCAGTCCCGCCATGCCTGCGCTGGGCTGTCGCCGGGCCGCACGATCACGACGCCGAGGCTCGCCTGCCGGCTGGCGGGCTTGACCACGCACGGCCCCTGCGCGGCGAAGGCCGCCACGTCGCGCTCGTCTGTCACCTCCGCGAACTGCGGGACCGCGATGCCAGCACGCTGGCATGCCATAAGCTGGGCGATCTTGTCCCGGAACACTCGCGAGGCGGAGACCCCCGCACCTGGCAGCCCCAGCGCCACGGCGGCCTGGGCGGCCGCCTCCACCGAGTACTCCAGGGCGGGCAGGACACACCGCACTGGTTCGCGGGCGTGCAGCCGGGTGACAGCGTCGAGGAATCCGTCCGACTGCTGGTATTCCGCGAGGATTACCTCCCGGACGGCCCGGTGCCCGGACCAACGGGCCGCGATGCGCTTGCCCTCGTAGACGTCAGGCTCTTCGACGACCACGACGCTCGACTCCGGCAGGAACTCATCCAGTGCGGTGAGCCAGTGCTGGTTCCAGCCCATCATAAGCACAGGTCTGGGATCGTTCATGCTGCCCTCCGGATCCGCTCCATTGGAGACGAGATTTGATCTGCGCGAAGGCCGTATTCAGGATCGGAGTATAGGCGGTTTCCACGAGCGGGAACACGGCGACGCCAGTGAGCAGAGGTGCGGAAATTGGCTTGTGCATCACGATGCGGAATATGGCCGTTCCTACGCCTCGCTCGGCTCGACATCTCCCATCTCGGCTTGCAGATGTGGACAGTTGTGTTCGGCCCAGCGGACAATCGGGGGAACGGCCAGACCGGTCAGGGCGAACATGGCGCCGACGAGCCACCATCCCGGCACTCCCCACTCGATGCACAATGTGATCAGGACGACGGGACCGAGGGTGATTCCTAGACCGAGGCCCATGCCGAACAGGCCCTGGTATTGGCCGACAGCATGTCGCGGAGCCAAAGCGAAGGACACTTCGAAGCCGCCCGCGGCCTGCCACATCTCGCCGACTGTGTGGATGATCACTGCGATCGGCAGCAACGCCATGGCGAGCCACACGGGAGTACCCGCCATGAACGAGATCACCGCGGCGGCGACCAGGAAAGCAAAGCCCGCGCGGCGAAACGCACGGCCGCCGGCGGCTGGGGTGGCGATGCCGCGGCTGGCCCGAACCTGGAAGAGAGCAACGATGACGGTGTTGATCAGCATCACCATCGACACCGACCACTTCGGTGCCAGGACCCGGTCCACCAGCCACAGCGGCAGCGCCGCGGTCAGCACGCGGTACTGAATCGCCATCACGCCGTCAAGCAAGGTCAGGACGAGGTAGGGACGGTCCCGCAGTGCCCCCCATCGCCGCCCGGCGCCCACGGGCTTCGGCGTCAGGTGGGGCAGGAAAAGCACGACGATCGCCGATGCCGCGTACGACACGGCGCTGCCCCCAATCAGCAGCAGGTACGCAAAGCGGGTGTTGACGGCGACTCCAAAGCCCGCGAGTAGCGCGCCCACCGAGATGCCGACGTTGATGGCCGCACGCAGGTACCCGCGGAACTCGGCGGGCCGCTCCCCGCCGTACTCCTGTACGAGCGGGCTGCGCGCGGCCTGCCCCGCCGAAAACGTGATGGCGACGAGGCTCGCGAACAGCAGGAACGTCCAGAAGTCGCGCGCGATGCACAGGCCAGCCATCGCCACTGTGCCCAGCCCCAGCGTCAGCGCAAAGACCGAGCGCGCATCCCGCCGGTCGGCTAGGTGACCAAACGGTATCCCGGCCGCCAGCGACACCGCCCCCGCCGCGGTCAGGCCGATACCCACCTGGGCCGCGGGCAGGTGCATCGACTGGGTGAAATACAGCACCCCGGCGGTGAGGTAGACGCCGTAGGCGATTGCGCTCACCAACACGGCGAGCGCGAACAGCCGGGCAGGGCGGCCGCCTTTCGGGAGTACCCGTGCGGTCCATCGGCGCAGGCTGGCGCTAAGGATCATTCGCCTGCCGAACCCTTCGGCATGACGCCATCGGCCGCCGTGACGACCCGGACCGATGAGACCAGTTCCTTGGCGACTTCGCGCGCTCGCGTCGAGGTCTCCGCACCGACGACGATCAGCCCGACCCGGTCGGGGGAGCAGCGCAGCGGCGGGATCTCGGCGCCGGGCCCGACCGAGAGTTCCGCGTGCAGCACTGCCGGGTGGGCACGGACCTCGTCCCAGCCCTCGACCGCGACGACTGTGCCCGGCAGCGGGGTCAGGTAGCGCACCGCCGCGCCGCGGGTGGGCTCGAATGGGCCGGGTGCGCGTGGCAGGCCGAGCATGTCATCTATTATCAGCCCGAAGAGCTCGATTCCGGGGATGGTGTACTCAAGCATCTTGTGGACCCAGTCACCGCCGAAGCGGCTGTGCACCTCGCCGAGCACGATGCCGGTTGGCGTCAGCCACATTTCCACATGGAACGCCCCGATGCGCAGCCCCAGGGCGAGAAGCGCGGCGGACACCGTTTCCTCGATCTCCCGGCGCTGGGGCTCGGGTAGGTCTGCGGGCAGGGTGTGCGCGGTCTCGGCGAAAAACGGCGGTGGGACCGTCTCCTTAGCGGTGATGGCCAGGATCCTAGGTCGGCCACCCTGGAAGATCCCCTCGGCGCTGAACTCTGGCCCGGACACGAACTCCTCGACCAGGAACGCGCCCGCGTCGGGCAGCAGCGCCAGCGCTGCGGGCAGGTCTGCGGCCGAGGAGACCTGACTTACCCCCCTGCTGCCCATGGCGTCGCGTGGTTTGAGGATGCACGGTCCTGACATCTCCCGCAGGAAGTCCTCCGCGTCGGCTGCGCTCGCGCACAGCCGGACGGCGGGCTGGGCGAATCCCGCCGCGGCCAGCGCCGCCCGACAGGCGTCCTTGGTGCGGATCCGGCGGATCACCTCAGGGGGGTTGCCCGGTGCGCCGATGGCCGCCGCCGTCTCTGCCGCCGCGACCTGGGCCATCTCCAGCAGGGCGTACACCGCCACGATGTGCTCACCCGCCGCGACACGCCGGCGCGCCCACTCCGCGGTCTCCTCCGGCTCAGCGAACCCCACGGCCGAGACCTCGCCGGCCGCGGCCACGATCGATGGCGTGGCCGCGGGGACCGGCGCGGTGACCAGCGTGCGGACCCCACGGGCGGCGGCCTGGGCGAGCACCGACTCGGCCTGGTCCACGCTGAACGCGAGGGGGCGGGCACCACCGACGACCATCAGGGTCGGCTTCTTCATCCTCCCGCACCCGCCGCGACCGGCCCGCGCTGAAGCAGAGTGTTGATCAGCCCGCAGAACTCCTCGATCTCCGCGGCCGACATGTTAGCGCGCAGCATCACCCGCATACCGGCCCGGCCGCGGCCGATGATCGGGAAGAAGATCGGCGGGGCGAAGTAGCCGGAGCGCAGCAGGTCCTGCGCCAGCGTGACAGTTGCCTCCTCGGAGCCGACCTGCACGAACCGGATCGGCAGGCCGTCGCCGCGCTCGGCGGTCTCGACCAGGCTGTCGAACAGGTTGATGTTGGCCTGCAACCGGTTCTGCAGCTCGGTGAGCTCGGCGGTCCTGTGCAACTCGGCCGACGCGAGCAGGGCGCCGAGGCCTGCGGTGTTGATCCGCTGCGACCACATCAGCGGGGCGGCGCTGCGCGCCGCGGTGTCGACCCGCCACTGCGAACCGCGAGGGCCGAGGAAGATCGCGCCACCGGACGCGCCGAAGCCCTTGTTCAACGAGGTAATGATCACGGTACGGTCGTTGATCTCACCCATCGTCTCCAGCACGAGGCCGCGCCCGTGCCGCCCGACGGTGGAGATGCCGTGCGCCTCGTCGAAGAGCAGGAACAGGCCGTACTTCTCCTGCAGCCGCAGCAGTTCGGCGACCGGGGCCTGGCCGCCGACGCTGTACACGCCGTCAGCCACGTACGCGACCTGCCGGTGCCGCCTGCACAGGTCCTCAAGCGCGTCAACGTCGTTGTGCGGGAGCGTGACGATCTCAGCCTCGTCCGCGACGTTTGGCTTCATCGCGTTCATGCAGAAGTGCGCATTTTTGTCGAACACCATCAGCGGCGGGATCTCGCCGGTGAACAGGCCTGAGGCGACCAGCGGCAAGCTCGTCCAGGCCGCGACGGCGCAGGAGTTGACGGTGACCGCCGCGACGTCGAACAGGTCCGACAACGCGGCCTCGGCGTCCTCGAGCGTGCCGAACCGGATCCGCATGCGTGAGGACGAGGTGTTGAGAGCTCCCTCGCGGAGCACGGCCTCGGCCGCGGCCTGGACCAGTTTGGGGTGGGTGTCGAGGCCGAGATAGGAGTAGGACGACATATTGACGAACTCGTGGCCGTCGGCGAGCATGCGGTGCCTGCCACCGCCGAGCCCGGCGACGGGGATGCCGAACATACCTGCCTTCTTGGTGACATCCCAGAAGTCGGCACAGATACTCACGGACTTCTTGATGTTGAGGAATTGATGCATGGTGACCTTTGGTCTCCTCGGATGGTAAGGGCATGACCGCATTGTGCGAGCAGGGAACCCGAGACGCCTGACTGTCTTGCGTGGTCACACCGTCCTGGCCAACGGCTGCTGCAGGGGTTCGGTTACCGTCGGCGGCCGGGTCGTGTGGTGTTTGCCGGCGCTGCGATAAAGGGTGTCGTGAATCCCGTCGGCGATCAGCAGCGCGCCCAGGTCGCGGCGGGCTTTGGCGATCGGCGAGTCAGCCCGGTACCCGGCGGCCCCGAGCAGTTGCGCGAGCTCGGTGGCGGCCTGGTGGGCGGTGTCGATGCCGTGGGCCTTCATCTCCCAGCCCCACTGCTCGGCCCGGTCGGCCTTGGCGTGAGCCAACTGTGCGGCCATGGCGGTGCCCAGCAGCGCGGTCGTCAGCTGAGCGTGCGTTCGGCCAAGGGTGACCAGGGCGGAGTCGCGCAGCCTTGGTAGATCCCCGCTGGTCTGCCGGTACCTGAGATGGGCGTTGACGGTGTCGAACACGGCTGCGGCCGCGCCGAGCGCCGTGGCAGTCACCAGTGGCCGATAGGCGGTGAAATGCTTGCGTAGCAAGGACATTCCGTGGCCGAGCAGGACGTCACGGTCAGGGTGGACAGGCACGGCGTCGAGGTCGAGCACTCCCCACGTCCACCCGGCCAGGCCCGCTGGCTGCACAGGCTCGCGATACAGGCCTGGCTCGGCGGCGTCGATCGCCGCGGCGGCCAGCCTGCCGCCCAGGTCCTGGAAGAACACGACGAACACCGAGGCCTCGGTAAGCCGGCTGATCCACGTCTTGCGGCCGCTGACCAACCATGTCCCGTCCGGGCCGGGCGTGGCATGGGTGCGCGCGGCAGCTGGACGAGAACCGCCGTGCGGTTCGGTGGTAGCGATGCCTACGAGTTCGCCGGCCGCCACGCGCGGTCCCCACCGGTCGCGAAGCGCCGGGCGTCCGTACTGGGCGATCAGACTGCCGTGGCCGAGAGTCACCGCGTCTCGCAGGTCGATATCCCGGTAGCCGCAGACGAACTGCGCCAGAACCCCGTACAGCGGCGAATCGGTCATGCTGTCCAGGAAGCCGCGCTCGACCATCGCCAGCCGGACAGCCTGGAGCCGGCGGGAGCGCTCAGCCCCGTCCGGCAGGTTGACGGGGTGTGCGGTGAGCACCGCGTCCAGTTCGGTCTCCATGGCGGCTAGCCGGTCCCAGTCAACCTCGTCGGCGGGATCGAGGACCGGGCGCACCGGCCGAAGCCAGTTGCCGATCGCCTCACCGGTCATGGTCGGCCTCCGGGTAGGGCTCCGCGTATCGGTAGCGATGACAGAACTTCATGGTCAAACCTTTTCTTCTTCCTGGCCGCTGAAATTGGGATCGGGTTCTTCGCATGCGGTAATGGCGAGCAGGACGCCTTGTCGCGTGAGCTCACGTCAGGCCCCTACGCCATGCGGCTTGCGGCGCTCCATCGCGGTCATGCGTTCCCGGCCGCCGAATCCCTGGGCCAGCACCTCGGGAACCCGCATATTCACCGCGTGCTTCCTGGCCCGGGCCGTCAGGGCTTCGGGGTCCGCGGGAATCTGGAAGGGCGTCCCCGTCGCGCGGGAAATGGCCTGGGCCGCCTCGTCGGCGTCTGCGTTTCCTGTCGAGACCGAGTGCGCCAGGACATGGGTCAGCTCGGTCCTGGCATTCACCGAGCACATTGTCCACTTCGGCAAGACGGTCATCGTCGATCCCGGCCGAACCCTGAATACCCCCATGTTCCGCCGCACTCTGGAGTCGTCCACCGTGTTGATGGCTACCTTGAGGTACGTGCCGAGGATCGTGGATCGCCGGAGTTCCGGGTAGAAGTCGCGCAGCCTGCGGAGGGTCCATTCAGCGCGATGCTCCATTTCCGGATGCCCTTCCGCGAGATACCGCGCGTACTCCGCGGGCGGCCCGCAGGTTTCCGGGTCCACGAGGTGGTTCATGATGTGTGCCGCGGGCGGGTAGTAGATCATCGCGCAGCGCTCGTTCAGCGGACTGAACATTCCGCCGTATGAGTCCTCAAGCTTCAAGCAGGTGAAGTTCTTATCGGTCCCGTCCGGCAGGTCGACGTAGAGTATTTCGCGCAGCGCCATGTACAGCGGGGGAAACCGCAGCGAGGGGTTCAGCCGCCTGGCCATGCCGAACGACCATGTGGCCGCACAGAGGCTCACTTGATCTGCGATCAGCGGCTGACCCGGCCCGTCCTCGCCGGTGTAGGTCACGCGGTACTTCCCGTTGACCGTATGGTCCACGCCGGTGACACGGCTGCCCTCGCGGAAATCGACGCCTAGTCGGCGCAGTTCATGGTCAAGGATCGTCGCGACCAAGACGGGGTTGATGCCTCGCTGGGGTGTGCGAAATACCGCGGCGACATCGTTAACACCCGCCACGTTCGAGTTCTCGCCGCAGACCGCCCACGGGTCTCCGAAGACCGCGTTCGCGGTGTCCTCGGCGCAACGCCTCGCGTAGTGCGAGCGGATTATCTCCATGTTGGCCCGGCACTGGCCGACGATGTCGTGGCCGTCGTCCATCATGCTGCGCGAAGCGATTATGCGGCTGAACGTCTTGCCGCCATAGATGAGATCTGGGAAGAGCCGCTGGTTCTCTATCCTGCCGTCCAGACAGTCCCGCGCGCTCTGCGGATCGAACGGGTACTCCGCTCCGCTGTGATTCTCGCTCACGATGTTGCTGGTCTGTACGCACACCGGATAAGTGCCGGGGGAGCGGGCGCGGTCCTGCTCAAGGAGGACGACCTGGTATCCGGCGCGGCTTCGCAGAATCGCTGAAAGGCAGCCCGCGATACCCGCCCCCACGACGACGTGCAGTTCCTTATGCCGCATTTTCTCGTTCCCTTAGCTGCGATCCAGGATCTAGGAGGAGCTAGTAGCACCCGATACGGTCAGGTCGGATTGCACTCGTTTAATTGACTCGACAAGACCCTTGACATCGTCCTCCGAGTGATTCGCGGCGAGAATGACGCGCAACTGCGCGGAATTTCGCGCGACTACCGGGAAGAAAACCACGGAGACGTAATATCCTTCGTCGAGAAGCCGTTCACCGGCCATGATGGCGTCGTCTGCCTGTCCGACCGGGATCATGCGGATGGGACTGAACGGGCGAGACTCCCCCATGAGTTCGTCGTACAGCGCGACGCGCGCACGGAGTTCCTTCTGCAAGGGCTTGATGGTCCCGTCGTTATGCAGCCGCACTACAGCACGGCATGCGAATACCGACTGGAAGGGGTGTGCTGCGGAGAACGAATATACCTGACCGAACGAACGTATCAAGTGCTCCCGCCACCTGCCTGGCACGACGATCCCGCCGCCGTAGGCTCCGAAACCCTTTCCCAGCGAGAAGGACACCATCATGCGGTCGGGAATGTCTCCCTCGACATGGCTGAGGGCGAACCCCTCGCCCCGTTCGCCGTAAGCACCCATTCCGTGGGCGTCGTCGATAAAGAGGAAGAAGCCTAGCTCCTCGGAGAGCGCCAGCAGTTCGGGCATCGGGCACAGGCCGCCCATGGAATAGACACCGTCGGCGACATAAACCGCGGTCTCCCCGCGTTCCCTCGCGGCCAGGACTTGTTGGGAGAGTTCCGCTAGAGAGTTATGCGCTATGGTCACGACCGTCGCCTCGGCGGCCAGCACCGGCTTCAGGTACTGAAGGGTCGAATGAGCGAACTTGTCGAAGATGAAGCACATCTTGTGCATCTCGTCCTCGACGGCAAGGATTCCGCTGGCGAGGAGCGGCATCACCGAGATGTGCGCCGCGAGCGCCGAGGGAAACGTGATAACACGTCCACGATAGAGGTCGGACAGCTCCTCCTCGAGCAGCCGTTGCGGCTCGATCGAGAGCCTCGAGCGCGCGCAGGTGAAGTGTACGCCCCACATGTCATCCACGGATTTCGAAGCCTCAATGACGTCAGGATGTATATCAAGACCCAGAGTCGAACAGTTAACGAACTCCACGACTTCCCTGCCGTCCGGCAGGACTACTCGCTTTCCATCCCTGCCCGTGATCGTTACCTGCATAAGGCCGCTGTTGATCGCACGTCTGTAGTGTTCTGCCGATTCTCTGACGACGAAGAGGGTATTCCTGTGCGATGACATGCTTGACCTCCAAGCGATCTAAAGTCAGTCGCGATGGAACGCGTGGATCACCAGCGTGACAGCGGGTGGCGCGCCGCTCACCGCGATATTAATGGCGACTGGTGTCGTTGATCTGGAGGGCGCCACCGCCTGCTTGTCCAAGTATGACAGGGATTGTTCGGGTTGTCCAGTATTCAGTCCATATTTACCTACGACGATACATCGATCGGCGATGATCAGGGCCTTCGTGGGATCTACCAGAGGAAGAGTCTTTTAGCGGAGCCCAATCCACTGGTGCGATATCTTGCTGGCGACCTTGCAGGTCATTTAGGCGGCCTAGCTGACGTGCTCGTTCTTCACGAATAGTTCGGTAGGTCTTCACGAATAGTTCGGTAGGTGATCTTCACGCGTCGGGTTTCCCGGCAGCGCGGACCTTTAGCTCAGGACCCTAATCTGTCACCAGTCTCTCATGCATCAGCACACCAGATTTAATCAGGAATATACTCGCGGCCCATCAGCATGGCGTTCTGGAAGTACTAAAGATCTTTAATCCGTGGTGTCCGTGGAGGCTGGCGGGTGTGGTTTGCGTGAGGGTATGCCGGCGCGGGTTTTCTTCACCGTGGAAACGATCTTCCTCAAGCGGCTGTATGTGCTGTTCGTGATGGAGATAGCGCCCCGGCGGGTGCACATCCTCGGGGTAACCGGCCACCCCCGACGGCGGCCGGACCGCCCAGCGGTATCGGTGGCGGATGCATGGAAGTCGGCAACGCCAGCAAGACAGTCATCGTCAGGGATACCAAGGATCGCGACGGCGCGGTGCTCCGCTTCGGTGCCGACGCGTGGCGCGCGTCTGCGGGCTTTGGGTACCCCTTCGCCATGTCTGGCGGAATAGCCAGGCTGAACCTGACGGGTATCTGCGTCATCCCGGTCTTCAAGTAGGCCCCTTACTCATCGACACCTCCGCATCCATCCGCGCTAATGATGTGAAATGGGTGGCGTGCACGCCTATGGACGCGGTGAGAGGGAACGTGGGGAGGCCGGCCCGGCACGGTTGACGGCGGCGCTGGCGGGAGCGGGAGTGAGCTGGGAGCAGGTGGCGGGCTGTCGCAGCCTTGCGGGCGGGACGTTCAACGCCGTCCACCTGGTGGGCTTGGCCGACGGCACCAAGCTGGTGGTGAAGATCCCGCCTGACCCGGCTGTGCCTGTACTGCGCTATGAGCGCGGGATTCTGGCGACCGAGGCGTTGTATTACCAGCTCGCTGGCCGGTGCCGTGGCGTCACGGTGCCCGTGGTGGTGGCCGTGGACGCGATCGGTGAAGCTGGCGGATACCTGGTGATGACGCAGTGCCCGGGCAGCCCCTGGCCGGAGCTGACGCCGCTGCCCAGCGGCGGGGAGCGGGATGAGCTGCGCGCTGAGCTTGGCCGCCAGGTGGCCTGCTTGCACACGATCACCGGGACCGGGTTCGGTTACCCGTCCCAGGTGCTTGGCCCACTGCGGGATAGCTGGCGGGCAGCGTTCCTGGGTATGGTCGACGCGGTGCTGGCGGATGCCGGGAGGTTCGCCGTTACGCTGCCCCGGTCGGCGGCGGAAGTCCGGGAGTTGTTCGCGGCCCAGGCAGCGGTGCTTGATGAGGTGACCACTCCCGTGCTGGTGCACTTCGACCTGTGGGACGGCAACATCCTCGTCGAATCGGGCTCTGCGGGGTGCCGGATCGGTGCCCTGATCGACGCGGAACGAGCGTTCTGGGGTGACCCGCTGGCGGAGTTCGTCTCGCTGGCGCTGTTCGCCGATATCGAGCAGGACACGGCGTTCCTGCGTGGCTACCGGGCCGCTGGGGGCATGGTTACCTTCGACCTCGCGGCGCGGCGGCGGCTTTCGCTTTACCGTGCTTACCTTTACCTGATCATGTGGGTTGAGGCAGTGCCCCGCCAGTCCAGCAAGAAACGCCGGGACTGGCTACTTGACGTGGTGTTCGGGCCGATGGCCGCGATCTTCGATGAGTGGTCACCGCATCAGTGACGCGAAACGGCATCCGCCAGCGCACCCAACGACTCGCGCGATTGAGATCTGTCATAGCCGGCTCTTAACCGGCCCCTTTCGACGCCTGCGGCCCTCATGTCCCGCTGGGCGGGGCCGCTGGATGTCGCCTCGGCGTTTACCCGGAACCGTCGCAGGACGCGGAGCACGGCTTGGCGGTCGCGCTCGGCGACCCCAGCCAGGAGCTGCTGCTGGAACCGTCGGTGCGACCGCTCGACCTCCTCGGCCGCCGCTTCGCCGGCTTCGGTCAGGGCGGCCAGGGTGTAGCGGTTGTCCGTGGGATCCGGACGACGAGACAGCAAGCCCTCGGACTCGAACTGCTTGACCAGCCGGGTGACGGTGGCCCCGTCGGCGCCAAGGCGCTGCCGCAGTTCGCTGTGGCGGGTCTCGCCTTCACGCCTGAGCCAAAGCAGGACCCGTACCCGGGACCAGCTGAAACCCACCTGGCGGGCGAACGCCTGGCGTAGCTCGAGGGTTGCTGCCCCGAACTCGTAGAAGAAGGTGTCGTCGGCGTCAGCCCCTAGAGCCATAGTCCTTGATCCTATCAACTCTTGAGGTCATCAAGTACGATCGAGACGTCTGCGGAACGAGAGCCCGTGGCGAGCCATCCGGGAGTGACCGGACGGACTTCTCTGTGTGCTCCTTGCGGGAAAGGCGTGACATGGGTGACCTGGAAGAGAAGAACAAAGAGCGGGTGCGAGCGATGTTGGAGGCCGTCGACGCGTCGCTGGCGACTGGCAGCTATCAAGCAACCGACGAGTTTTACGCAGCCGATTACGTGACCCATAGCCACCCTCGTTCCCACTACCAAGGAAACCAGCCTCGTTCCGAGGACGGTCATGAGGCGCGCTACCGGCAACTTGACGAGGCACGCGCCTCATTCGGGGAACGTCACCATCAGCCCGTGTTCCAAGTTGCCGAAGGCGACGTGGTGGTCACCACCGTGGAGGTGACGTTGAAGCACACGGGACCCTTCGCCGGGATTGCGCCCACCGGGAAGGAAGTTCACTCCCACCAGGTGTTCATCCACCGATTGAAAAACGGAAAGATCACCGATGTCTGGAGCTACGGAGACCTGATGGGGGTGCTCCGCCAACTAGGGGCGACGCTGTCGCTCCCATAGACATTCAGCCTGACCTCCGCGGATCTCTACGGTCAGCGATCCGGGAGCAATTCGGGGGACATGAGCGCGTGGATGACGTCCGCCGCGTCGCGCTCCCGCAGCCCTGGGAGCTGCGCCCGTAGGAAAGGAAGGTTCAGATGGCCCGCATCAAAGGCGTCCCGGCCGCCCAGGCCGGCCTGCCGGTGAAGATCGTCTACTACTTCACCCGGCGCGCTCTAGCCAGGCTTGCCGGGCGGGAAACGCGGCAGATGATCGAGCCGCTCGAAATCTACGCTCTCGTGCCCCCGCTCTTCCGGGCCTATGCCAGGCTCGAACAGGCCACCGGCAAGCTGCGCCGGCTCGACAAGAGGCTGCGGGCCCTGGCCGAACTGAAGGCGGCCACCCTCACGCACTGCGAGTACTGCATCGACATGGGCTCGGCGATCTCACGGCGGTGGGGACTCACCGATGAGGAGCTCCTCGCCTTGCCCGGCTATCGGGAAAGCCCGCTGTTCTCCGAACTCGACAAGCTGGTGCTCGACTACGCGGTCGGCATGAGCCGCACCCCGGCCGACGTCCCCGACGAGTTGTTCGGCAAGCTCCGCGCACACCTCGATGATGGCCAGATCGTGGAGCTCACGCATCTCGTCGCGCTGGAGAACATGCGCGGCCGCTTCAACCTGGCACTCGGCGTCGGCCCGGCGGGCTTCAGCGAGGGCATGGTGTGCGCGGTCCCCGCGGCACCTAGCTAGGGCGCGGCGGTGACCGGGACGGTCAGGGTGGCCCGGCCGGACCGCCCGAAGGTCATCGTCACCGAGACCGACTGCCCCAGGCGCAGCCGTTCGCGCAGCCCGGTGAGCAGGATTTCGTCCGGGGCGGGCGGACCGATCTGTATGTTTTCCCCCGCCTGGAGCGGAACGCTGATCCGTGCCGTGGCATGTCCGTGGGTGAGAAGGACCGCGTGCTTGGCCGCGGGGCTGCTGATCGCGGTGAGCGCCACCGACGTGCCCGGGGTGGTGACGGCGAGCGTCATCTCGAGCTGCGCCTGACCGGCGCCCGCCGAGGGTGCGGGGATGCGAGCGGTGATCACGTCGACCAACGATCCGATCTGGGCCGTCGTGCCGCCATTCTGAGCGCTCGCCACCATGCTAGGTACCTGCGTCCCCGGGGTATCCGGTTCCTCGGAACCGCATGCGGCCACCGCGCCGACCGGAATAAGCACGGCGATCGCCGCGCAGCCTGCCCGTACCAGCCGATGGCCCCGGCATGCGCCGGGCGAACGGAACAACACCGTTTGATCCTCCTTGTCCTCGGTGATGCTACCGTGCGGCCCGACACGACACGACACGCCACGGTGTGCTGTACTCGCGTTTACTCCAGCAGCCCGAACCAGGCGTCATGCAATGGACGCCCCCGAACGGACGCACCTACACCACCACGCCCACCAGATACGACGAATTAGGGACGCTCGCGCTATTCTAGGGGGAACATACCGGGATATGCGGGGTGCAGATGACCGTTACGACCGAGCGAAGCATGCTCAAGGGATTTGAACGGCCAACCTGGCGGGGCTGCGTCCAGGTGGTGACGACGGCGGTCGGGCTGGCAGCCGGCTGGACCCTGACCGATGCGGCAATATCGGTTTCGTGGCCGCTGGGCGTTGTCTCTGCGTTCATAATCGCCGTATTTTCTGTCCGCGCTTTCATCATATTCCACGACTGCGCCCATGGCTCCTTCAGCCGCTCACGTCGGCTGAATACCGTGATAGGTTCCATTATCGGGGTCTTCGTCTTCACCCCGTATGCGCACTGGAGCAGGACCCACCGCAAGCACCACGCGACAACCGGCGACCTTGACCGGAGAGGATCCGGCGATGTGTGGACGATGACAACTGACGAGTACAGGGCCGCCTCGCCCAATCGGCGCTTGTACTATCGGATCTACCATCATCCACTTTTCCTGTTGTCCATTGGGCCGCTGATCAAGTTCGTGATAGTCGAGCGTCTCATCCCTGAACCAGAATTGAGGAGCCGACGGATCAGGATCTCGGTCTATCTGACCAATGTGGCGATTGTTGGTTTCGCCGTGCTGATGAGTTTCTGGATGGGGCCGACCAGGTATATAATTGTCCAGCTCATGGTGCTGGCTTTCGCCGGCATTCCCGCCGCTTTCCTTTTCTACGTTCAGCACAGCTTTCCCGGAACGTACTGGCGAAGGCATGACGAATGGGACTACGTGGAAGCGTCGCTAGCCGGCAGTTCCCGGCTCTTGCTACCTGGGTTCCTTCAGTGGGTGACCGGTAACATTGGCTTTCACCACATCCATCACCTGGCGCCTCGCGTCCCCAACTACCGCTTGCCCGCGGCCCAGGCAGCATGCCCCGAGCTGCGACCGGGCTGCACCTTTACGCTGGGGACGAGCCTCGGGGTCCTGCGGACAAAGCTGTGGGACGAAGCCGCGGGACGTTACGTCACCTTCCCGGAGGCCGGTTTCTGAGACTGGGGGCGAGATCACGCGAGCGCATCATCGCCGGGCTTGGCGTCCGCGCTGATGAGGTCGGCCGTCTCCGGGCCGTGATGGTCAGTTCTTTCCTGCTCGGGGTGTCGCTCGTCCTGTACTACTCAGCCTCCAACGCCATTTTTCTTACCCGCGACGGCATCCAAAAACTCCCTTATGTGTACATCGTGAACGGTTTCCTCGTCATCGCTTTCGGTGTCGGGATCGCCTTCCTCGGGTACCACGTCACATTCCGGACACAAACGCTCACGGTCAACTCCGTCTTGGCCGTCACGATCTTGCTTTTGTGGGCCGGGGTCAGGATGAGCGAGAGCCAT
>Ga0335075_10008591_pt1 | contig 15630 bp, 15 predicted proteins | sample Lox_Sample_24_FD_206723 | JGI IMG/M metagenome (GOLD analysis project Ga0335075, IMG submission 206723) | Soil microbial communities from Loxahatchee National Wildlife Refuge, Florida, United States - Lox_Sample_2.4 | ecosystem: Environmental > Terrestrial > Soil > Wetlands | place: USA... | reverse complement strand
GATCGGCAACCCCGCGGGGAACGTGCTCGACCTGGAAACGGTGGCCTCCATCGCGCACTCCCGCGAGCTGCCGCTCATCGTTGACAACACGTTCGCGACGCCTTACCTGTGCCGCCCGATCGAGTGGGGCGCCGACATCGTGATCCACTCGGCGACCAAGTTCCTCGGCGGGCACGGCACTTCCATCGGCGGCGTCGTGGTCGAGTCGGGCCTGTTCGACTGGTCCAACGGGCGGTTTCCCGTGGTCGCCGACCCGTCACCCGCTTACCACGGCCTGCAGTTCCACGAGACGTTCGGCACCTACGGCTACCTGATGAAGCTCCGCGCGGAGACCCTGCGCGACCTCGGCGCGGCCATGTCGCCGTTCAACGCCTTCCTGTTCCTGCAGGGACTTGAGACGCTGTCGCTGCGGATGGAACGGCATGTCGCCAACGCGCGGGAGGTCGCGGCCTTCCTGCAAGCGCACGAGCTCGCGGCGAACGTGACCTATCCCGGCCTGCTCGGGAGCAAGTACCAGGCGCTGGTGGAAAAGTACCTGCCGCTCGGGGCGGGGTCGGTGTTCTCGTTCGACTGCGCGGGCGGCCGGGCGGGCGGACAGGACCTCATCCGCGGGGTATCGCTCTGGTCCCACCTGGCGAACGTCGGCGACGCGAAGAGCCTGATCATCCATCCCGCCAGCACGACGCACCGCCAGCTGAGCGACGACGAGCTGCGGGCGGCGGGCGTCGGGCCGGGGACGGTGCGGCTGTCGGTCGGCACCGAGTCCGTCGCGGACTTGATATGGGACCTCGAGCAGGGTTTCGCGCTCGTGGCGGCGACCACGGGGAAGCGGGTGGCGATCTCATGACCGATCTCGACCTCAGCAAGTACCAGGACCCGCTGACGATCCAGCGCGTGCTGCACACCGCGAGGACCATCGCGGTGGTGGGCCTGTCGGGCAACCCGCTGCGGGCAAGCAACTTCGTCGGCTATTACCTCAAGCGGCACGGCTACCAGGTGATCCCGGTGAACCCGCGCGAGACGGAGATCCTCGGCGAGAAGTCCTACCCGAGCCTGCCCGACGTGCCCGTGCCGGTGGACGTGGTGAACGTCTTCCGCGCGCCTGACGCCCTGCCGGGGATCGCCAGGGAAGCCGTGACGATCGGCGCGGGCACCCTCTGGTGCCAGTTCGGCGTGATTAACGCGGAGGGCGCGCAGATCGCGGAGGACGGCGGGCTGACGGTGATCATGGACCGCTGCATCAAGGTGGAACACGCCCGTTACGTGGGCCGGATGCACTGGCTCGGCTTCAACACGCAGCGCATCACGTCCGTCCGCGCCGGGCTGCAGTAGCCGGCCCGGCCTCGCCGGCCGCGCCCGGGCGAGCGAAACCAGCGCGTGCGCGGGTTTCGTTATGCAAACACGCAACGTCAAGACTGGCTGATACGTCCTCTAGACAAGATGATTCATCTATGAGGGACGTGACAGACATGGCGCGGACGCACGGTAGGAAGCTCGCAACGATCGGCGCGACCGCGCTGGCGGCGGCCGCCATCGCGGTGGCCGGATGCACGGCAGAGACGGCGTCGGCCGCACCGGCGGCCTTCGCCAAGCCCGCGGCTACCACGGGCAAGACGGTAACCACCAGTGTGCTGGCGCCCGCCGCCTACACACCACCCACGCGCGACCTCGCCCCCGGCATGAAGGGCGCGGACGTCAAGGCACTCCAGGAGCGGCTTTCTTCGCTCAAATACTACCCAGGCTCCATCGACGGCCAGTTCGGCCCGGACACACAGGCGGCCCTCTGGGCCTTCCAGGAGATCAACGGCGTCAAGGTGACCGGCGTGGTCGACGCGGCCACGAAGAAGGCCCTGGTACACCCCAAGACCTACAAGTCGCCCTCCTACGCGGGCAAGCGCGCCACGCGCATCGAGGTGGATCAGGCGCTTGAGGTGCTTGTCCTGTTCGACAACAACAAGATCAAGCTGATCAGCCACGTCTCCAGCGGCGGCGGCTACTACTACGACTGCGGCAGCTACGGCTGCGCCCAGGCAGTCACACCTAACGGCACGTACAACACCACGGTCTACATGCCGGGCTGGGTCGTCGTGCCGCTCGGCGAGATGTACAACCCGGTGTTCTTCATCGGCACGGCTTACGCCATCCACGGCGACACGTACGTCCCTGTGGGGCCGGCCTCGCACGGCTGCGTCCGGGTCCCGATGGACGTCGCGGCCTTCTTCCACACCCTGGTCAAGACCCCGGGCACGCAGGTTCACGTCTACGGCAAGCCGCAGTGGGAGAAGTAGGTCACGTCGGTCAGCGCTAGACGCCTCGTCATTGGCCGGGTGATAGTGGACAAAGGGCTGGCGCCCCTTTGCCCGGCCAATGACTGATGGGTGGTCTCATGCTCCAGGCCTTCGTCTTCGAGAAGGTCGGCGTTGTCGTCGGCGACCTGTACTTCCTCGACCCGAACCCGCACCCTGGGCAGGAGGGGCCCGAGCACGGCGTACGCCTCGAGCTGCGGGTCATCGACCGCGGCGAGCTCAAGAGCTCGATCTACTCGGCCGTGCCGATCGGGGTCGGCAAGCCGATCTGGCGGGTGGACCTGCTCGAGTCGGTAGCAGGCAAGCCCGGCAGCTTCAACCGCACGCACCACCACCCGAAGTTCTCCGAGAAGTGGGACCCGACCTCCCGCGTCTTCCTGCGCGAGCTGTCGCAGGACCCGCTCGGCTGGCTGGCCGGCCAGCTCGCCGACCTGCCGGGGATCCTCGAGCGGGCGGAGGTACCGCAGGACCTCGCCGACCCCGCGGACGCGGCCAGCCTCAAGGACATGGCGCCCGCCATCGTCGGCGTCACCGGCATGATGCTGGACAAGGTCAGGGCGGGTGAACTCGGGACCGCCCCCGCCGACGACGCGGCCGACGCGATCAGAAACGGCTGGCTCTGACATTTCTCGTCCGCCCGGGCGGGCCTGATACGATCGCGCTTTTTGCGATCAGGGCCGCCCGGACGGACAGCCGGGGGGTACGGGGGGGCGTCCCCCCGGGGATATCAGAAACGGCTGGCTGTAGTCGTCGTCTTCTTCTTCCGGCCGCCCCGGATGGCGGACAGGATCGCGGCGATCACCATGAAGGACACCGAGTCGTAGAAGGCGGCGTGCAGGCCGCTGGTGAACCCCGACGCCAGCGGCCCGTGCAGCGACGTCGTGCCCACGAAGATCGCGAACGCGAGCTGCCGCGAGATGGACCGCGAGGCCACCAGGATGGCCACCGAGAACGAGAACACCATCCCGACGTTCGCGAAGGTCCGCATCATCCCTGACGCGATGCCGAACATGTCCGGCGGCGCCGCCTTCATGATCGCCGAGCTGTTGGCCGGGAAGAACAGCGAGGCACCGACGGCGTTGACGACGCCGATGCAGACGATCCACCACAGCGGGGTGGCGTTAGAGAGCTGCGCGTACAGCACCAGCGACACGACCTGCAGGCCGAGCCCCGCCGTGGCCGGCCGCACCGCACCGTAGCGGTCGGCCAGCCGCCCCGAGTAGATGCTCACCCCGGCGGAGATGAGGTAGCCGGGCAGGAGCAGCAGCGACGCGTGGATCGGGGAAAGACCGCGCGGCCCCTGCAGGTACATCAGCAGCAGGAACAGCACCGCGAAGCTGGCGAGACCCTGGAACATCGAGGCGCACAGCGACGCCGCCATCGTGGGGACCTTGAAGATGCGCAGCGGCAGCATGGGCGCGGGGACCCGTGACTCGATGAGCACGAACACGGCGATCAGCACCACGCCGCCGATGAGGAAGCCACCGGTCGAGGCGTCGAACGGCGCGTTGCCGAGCTTGGTGATCGCCCAGAGCACGCCGAACAGGCCGAGGCCGAGGGTGACCATGCCCAGCGGGTCAAGCCGCTGACGGGTCCGCTCGCCCTTGTCGCGGAGCACGCGGAGCGCGCCCGCGATGGCGAGCACGCCCGTTGGCACGTTGATCCAGAAGATCCACCGCCACGAGACGTACGTGACGATCAGCCCGCCGAGGACCACGCCGAGCACCGCGCCGATCGTCCAGCCAAGCGACGTGAACCCGTAGGCGCGGCCGCGCTGCTCCCGCGGGTACAGGTCGGCGATCACCGCGCCGCTGTTGGCCATGATCAGCGCGCCGCCGACGCCCTGGACGATGCGGAAGGCGATGATCGACGCCTCGTTCCATGCCAGCGCGCACAGCAGCGAGCCGAGGACGAAGACGGCGAACCCGGTCTCGTACATGCGGACCCGGCCGAACATGTCCCCGAGCCTGCCGACCTGGGTGGCGAGCAGCGTGATGACCAGCAGGAAGCTGATGATCACCCAGACCACGTCGGACAGCGCCACGTGCAGGCTGCGCTGTATCTCCGGCAGCGCGAGGACCACGATGGTCGTGTCGACGGCCGTCATCAGCACGCCTGCCATGATCACGACCATGGCGAGACCGGTCCTGATGGGTGGTTCCTGGCGGACGGCCCGACTATTTTGCTCGGTTCCGGGGAAAGTCACTTTCTTAGCCTAACGAAAGGTAGCTTTTCCGCCAGCCGTCGCTAGGCTATCTATCCGGCGTTCGCATTTGAGGGGCGGCAGGTTGTGGCTCGCGACGAATCCGTGATCGGCAGGGTTGGCCTGCTCATCATTGCCACTCGCGGGCAGGGAGGCCCCGGCGAGGTCCGGGTCAGGATCCGCGGCGGGTCTGAGAACTTCCTTGCCTGGTCGCCAGAGCCGCTTCCGGCAGGGACCGTCGTCCTCGTCACCGAGTACCGAGGCCGGCGAACGGTTGATGTCATGGAATGGTCCGACCCGCTCGGCGAGGCCCCCGTTATCCCCAGTTCTACTGACGTTCCTGGCTCAGGAGAGTGAACAATGTTCGGTTACCGAGTTCCCGCCCCGGATGAGGCAATGCTCGTCTCCGGCGGTCGTTACGGCCTCAAGGAGGCGCCCTTCCGGGTGGTCACCGGGCACGGCGCGTTCGTCATGCCTGGCTTCCGCAAGGCGAGGTACCTGACGCTTTCCATGCAGGAAGCCGAGGTATCGGAGACCTGCGTGACCAAGCAGGGCATCTCGCTGAACGTCCGCGCCGTGATCGCGTTCAAGGTCGGCAACGACACGGAGTCCATCGTCAACGCCGGGCAGCGGTTCCTGTCCGACCAGGACCAGATGTCCGTGCTGACCGGCCGGATCTTCGCCGGGCACCTGCGGTCGATCATCGGCTCGATGACCGTTGAGGAGATCGTCACCGAACGCCAGAAGCTGGCCACCGAGGTGCTCGACGGGTCCAAGTCAGAGATGGCCACCATCGGGCTGACCGTCGACTCGCTGCAGATCCAGTCCATCGATGACATGGGCGCCGGCTACATCGCGGCGATGGCCGCGCCGAACAACGCGGCGATTCAGCGCCAGGCGAAGATCGCTCAGGCCGCGGCCGACCAGGCGGCGGCCGAGGCACAGCAGGCCTCGGTCCGCAAGCAGGCCGAGTTCGCCCGGCAGACCTCGGTCGTGCAGGCGCAGTACAAGGCGGAGATTGACAAGGCTCAGGCGGAAGCGGCCCAGGCCGGGCCGCTGGCCCAGGCCGAGGCACAGCAGGCCGTCATCGCCACGCAGGCCAAGCTGGCGCAACAGCAAGCCGAACTGCGCCAGCAGCAGCTGGTCTCCGAGGTGATCAGGCCCGCCGAGGCAGAGGCACAGAAGGTCAAGATCCTCGCTATCGCCGACGCGGAACGGACCAGGATCGCGGCGGAGGCGGCGGCCTCCAACAACCGCGTCGCGCTCGACCAGCTGCTGATCGCGCAGCTACCGCAGATCGTCAAGGAGGCGGCCGCCGGGCTCAACGGCGCGAACGTCACCGTGCTCAACGGCGCGGACGGGCTCGGCGAGATCGCCGCCGGGCTGGTCAGCCAGGGAATGACCATCCTGGAAGCGGTCCGCAAGGGTGTCGGCGTGCCTCCGGTCGGCGATGACGACTCCGCACCAAGCGACGGGCGTGGCGCTCTGGGACGGTAGGGCTTCCCTTTACGACTCTTTAGGTCAAAACCAACAGGCGTTGGGCACGGGGACGCGGGAGATTACCGCCGGCACTCCTACGGAAGGCCGGACGGCTAATCTCCCAAGTCCCCGTGCTCGTCGCCCGGTTGTGAGATCGCCTCGCGGCGATCGTAACGCTCAGGAAATGGCGGCCAATGTGGGTGCCGCGGAGCTCTTCGGGCAGCGCCGCGTGGAATGGTTCCATGCGATGGCACAGTCGGGGTTGGAGTACCGGTCTCGGTGCGTCGCCCAGAGGCACGTGGCGGCTAGGCCTGTGCTGCGGGCGGCGCTGGTGGCGGGAGTCGGTCTTTGCCCGGTTTTTGCTGCGCGGATTAAGGTGTAAATTCCGTTCAACGTGAAGACTTTTTTTATCGTGAAGGAAAAGCTCGCCTGACGAGTACTTTATTTACGCGTTGAACCAAATTTACACGCTGAACGGAATTTACCCGATAATTCTGTCCGGCAGATGTCATGAAATGGGGGATACGGCACGACATTCCGCCGGCCCTGGTTGCCTGCCAGGCTTTGGCGGGCCCTGGCGGGCGAAGGGGCGGGGGCCTTGGCGGGCGAACGGGCGGGGGCGCTAGCGGGCGGAGAGGATGGCGGCCAGCGTCGCGGCCGGGGAACGCCTGGGCAGCGCTACGTGGATGAGTTCCATGCGATGACTCAGCCTGGGCGTGGCTACCTGGATGGCGGTTACGCCGTCGGGCAACGCCGATTCCGGTAGCAGGGTGAGGCCCTGGCCGGCGGCCGCCAGGTTGATGAGCGTCGTGACGTCCTGGCCCGGGTAGCGCAGCGCGGGCTTGAACGCGCCGGTGCGGGCATGCCTGCGGATCTCTTCCAGTTGGGGTGCCACGTTGTCTGCCTCGATCCATCGCGCGTCCGCCAGGTCCGGCAGGCGCAGGGCGGCGCGGGCCGCCAGCGGGTGGTCGCCGGGCAGGACGACACTGACCGGCTCCTCGCTGAGGCCGATGGCGGTCACCGGGGCCTGTTCCGGCAGGGGGTCGCCCGGGGCCGTCAGGCCGTCGGTGATCGCCAGGTCTAGTTCCCCGCGGGCGACCGCGATGGCCGTGTCCCTCCGGTTTCCCGTCTGGACGGTGACGGCCAGGCGGGGCAGCTGAGCGCGCAGTTCCGCCAGGGCCGGGGCCAACCGGGCCGCCGCGCCCGCGAGTGGCGTGACCCCGACGAGCAGGGAAGCCGACGGGGTCTTGGTCATCCGGGTGACGTCGGCCCTGGCCGCGTCCAGGCGGAGCAGGATGGGTTCCGCGTGCTCAAGCAGGCGGGCGCCCGCCTCCGTGGTGGTGACCGGACGACGATTGAGTAGCTGGGTCTTCAGGTCGTTTTCCAGCCCGGCTATCTGCTGGGATACCGCCGCCTGGGTGTAGCCGAGTTCGGTCGCGGCGGCGGAGAACGAGCCGAGCCGGGCCACCGTCACGAAGGTCCTGAGCAGTTGCACTTCCACTGGATAAGCATCGCTTATCCGAAGACAAGAAATCATCGTTGGCGCTTAAGTCAGGGTCGCGCCACGATGAGGTCATGGCACAGCGCATCCCGCGGATCGCCCTCGTGGGCGACCGGTCAGCGAACGTCAGGGCGCACGCGCGCATCCCCGGGCTCATCGACGCCCTGCTCAAGCGCGATTCCATCGCGCTCGACCCCTACTGGATCGCCACCCAAGACGCGGCGGAATGCGAGCTAAGCGGCTTCGACGCCATCTGGGTCGCGCCCGGCAGCCCCTATGAGAGCCCGGCGGGCGCCATCGCGGCCGTGCGCACGGCTCGCGAAACGGGCATACCGTTCCTTGGCACGTGCGGCGGCTTCCAGCACGCGCTCATCGAGTACGCGCGTAACGTCTGCGGGCTGGCTAACGTGGAAAACGCCGAGGTCACCCCGGACGCCGACGAGCTGCTCATCGTCCCGCTCGAGTGCTCGCTCAAGGGTCATGAGGAGGCGGTCATGATCGTGCCGGGCACGCTCGCGGCGCGCATTTCCGGACCGGGCCGGCGCACCGAGCGCTACCACTGCAGCTACGGCCTGAACGAGGAGTACCTGGCGGCGTTGACCGGCGGCGGGCTGGTGTTCAGCGGCTTCGACGATGACGGCCAGGTCAGGATCGTGGAACTGCCCGGGCACCCGTTCTTCATGGGCACGCTCTTCCAGCCGGAGTTGCACGGGGACGGCACCCAGCCGCACCCGATCCTCCATGCCTTCGCGGCGGCGGCGGTGGCGAAGGCGCGAGCCTCGCGGCTGACTACGCCGGCCGCAGCAGGATGAAGTTAATCGCGGTCACCGTCATCACCAGGTCGCCGTCCTGGTTGGTCAGCTCCATCAGCGACTTCACGATCCCGCGGTCGGGCCTGCTGTTCGACCGGCGCGCCTCGAGGACCGTGGCGCGGATGTGCAGCGTGTCATCCGGGCGGACCGGCCTTGGCCAGCGGATCTCATCGACGCCGGCGGCGCCGAGGCTGCTTTCCTGGCTGATGTAGTTGTCCACCAGCTGGCGCATCATCATGCTCGTCGTGTGCCAGCCGCTCGCGATCAGCCCGCCGAACGGCCCGTCCTTGGCCCCCACGGGATCGACGTGGAACGGCTGCGGGTCGTACTCCTTGGCGAAGGCGATGATTTCCGCCTCGCTCAGCGAGAAGCTGCCGCAGTCCACGGTGGCACCGGGGACGTAGTCCTCGAAGTAGCGCGTCGCGCGCCCAGGATGATCAGTCACGTCCTCAGTATCGCGTACGTCTAAATCATCAGGAAAACTGTCCGCCTGATGGCACTTGTGTCCGTATTTGATCACGACATGATCACAGAAAAAACTCGGTTTGCCTGCGGACGGCCGCGCGCCCCTGCCATAGTTCCATCCATTGGATCGGCACGGACGAAAGCGTCGATACGCCCATAGACCGTGCGATATCCCTACATAGCGGGCGCGCGCAGCAGGAAGGCCCGCAATCGAGTGAACGGGCCCGCCGAGAGGCGCATGCCGCCGCGTAGGCCGGGCGTGGCAACGACCATGGGGAGATCATGACCGCTGGGCGTAGTGAACGTCGGCCGGTGCGGATCAGGCGCAGGGGCCGTCACACGACCCCCTCGCAGGTAGAGAAGGTTGCGCAGCAGGCCGGGAGGGCGGCTCCGGCCGTCGCCATCGCAGGCGCGCTCGTCGCGGTGCCCCAGGCGTCGCAGGCGCTCGCCGCATCCGCCAAGCCGGTCACGGCGACGGCGATGGCCGCGACCCACTCCACGACGGGCAACGCCGCGGGCACCGGGGCGCACGCCGCCACGGCCACGCTCGACGCAGTACAGACGCGAAACACGGTGCAGACGCGGGCCGTCACGGTCGCCGCCGCCAAGCCGGCCCGGCACGCGGCCACGGCCCAGGGCACGTACTACACCGTCCGCAGCGGCGACACCCTGTCCGCGATCGCCAGCCGCTACTACCACAACGCCGGCGACTGGCAGTACCTGTACCACGAGAACGACAAGACGGTCTCCGACCCGAACCTCATCTACGTGGGCCAGCGCCTGATGATCCCGGCGACCGCGCCGGCGCATTACACGCTCAGCGACTACGCGCCGAAGCACGCCAAGGCGACCGTCCAGCCCGAGGCCGCCACCGACACCAGCCAGGACAGGCAGGCGAGCCAGGACAGCGGCAGCAGAAGCGGTGCGGCGAGCGCCACGACCCCAGGCAGCGGCGGCGTGGTGACCCAGTCGGCCGCTCAGGGCATGTACAGCTGCTCGGGCCTCGAGCAGATCTGGGAGCAGGAGGGCGGCAGCCCCGCCGCCGCGTTCATGGCCGCCGAGATCGCGATGGCCGAGTCCGGCGGCAACCCGAACGCGATCAGCCCCACCGACGACTTCGGCCTCTGGCAGATCAACGCCTCGAACGGCGCGCTCGCGACGCTCAACCCGTTCGAGAACGCGAAGTCGGCGATCACCCTGTCCGACGACGGCACCAACTGGAACCCGTGGACCACGTACCGCACCGGCGCGTACTCCGGACGGTGCTGACGGCAACCACAGGGCCTTAACCCCGGCCACCGCGCGGGGGCGGCGCGCTTTTTGCGTCGTCCCCGCGCGGTGGGATATGGGAGGGCTAAGCCCCCCCATGCCGGGGGGTGCAGGGGGGTCGTCCCCCCGCAGGCAGTACTGCTTCCTCGGCGCCAAGCCGGGCGAGTTCGTCGGCGCGCTCGTTGCCCGGGTCGCCGTTGTGGCCCTTGACCCAGTGCCAGCTGACGCTATGCGGTGCCATCGCCGCGACCAGGCGCTGCCACAGGTCCACGTTCTTCACCGGCTGCTTCGACGCGGTTTGCCAGCCATTGCGCTGCCAGCCTGGCAGCCACTTGGTGATCCCGTCGAGCACGTACTTGCTGTCGGTGTACAACTGCACGTCCACGGGCCTGGTCAGCGCCTCGAGGGCGGAGATGGCGGCGAGCAGCTCCATCCGGTTGTTGGTCGTCGAGCGCTCGCCGCCGTGCAGCTCCTTGACCACGCCGCCGTAGCTGAGGATCGCGCCCCAGCCGCCCGGGCCCGGATTGCCGCTGCACGCCCCGTCGGTGTAGATCACGGCTTCGCTCATGCCGCAAAGGTTATCGCCGCCGCGACGCGAGGACCGCTACCATCCCGGTTTATGACCATCCGGGGGAATTTCACCGCCAGGGGCGCGGAGCTTGCCCTCGTCAACGGGAAGATCCGGACACCAGCCCACCCGTCAGGCTTCACGCGGGCGGCGGCGGTCAGCGGCGGGGTCATCCGGGCACTGGGCGGCGACGACGAGGTCCGCGACCTCATCGGCCCCCACACCCGGGTGGTGGACCTGCGCGGCCGGCTGGCGATCCCCGCGTTCGGCGACGCGCACGTCCACCCGGTCCAGGGCGGGCTCGAGTCGATGCGCTGCAACCTGGCCGGGCTCAACGGCAGGCAGGAGTACCTGGCCGCGATCGCCGCGTACTGCGCGACCCTGCCGCGCGGCGCCTGGGTCCTCGGCGGCGGCTGGTCGATGCCGGCCTTCCCCGGCGGCTCCCCCACCGCGGCCGACCTCGACGCGGTCACCGGCGGGCGGCCCGCGTTCCTCCCCAACCGCGACCACCACACCGCCTGGGTCAACCGCGCGGCGCTGGCCATGGCCGATGTCACCAAGAGCACGCCCGACCCGGCCGACGGCCGGATCGAGCGGGACGGCGCCGGCAACCCGACCGGCGCGCTGCACGACGGCGCGATGCGGATCGTCGCCGATTACGTGCCGCCGCCAAGCCCGGCCGAGCTCACCGCCGCGCTGCTCACCGCGCAGCGGCACCTGCACTCGCTCGGCATCACCAGCATCCAGGATGCCTGCGTTGGCGACGCGGGCGAGATCAGCATCCCCGACACGTTCGCGACCTACCGCAGCGCCGCCGCGGACCGGCTGCTGACCTGCCGCGTCACCGGCGCGCTCTGGTGGGACCGGTTCCGCGGCCTGCGCCAGCTCGACACCCTGCTAACCCGCAGGGAGGAGGCGGACGGCGGCGGCTACTTCCGTGCCACCTCGGTGAAGCTGATGCTCGACGGGGTGTGCGAGACCTTCACCGCCGCGATGGGCGCGCCGTACCTGGACGGCCACGGCCACGCCACCGATCACGCCGGCTCGCTGTTCATCGAGCCGGACGAGCTCGCGGACGCCGTCGGCAGGCTCGCCGACCTCGGCTTCCAGCTGCACTTCCACGCGATCGGCGACCGGGCGGTCGGCGCGGCGCTCGACGCCCTCGCCGCCCTGCCGGAGGCCATGCGGGTCAACGGCCGGCATCACATCGCGCACCTGCAGTTCATCAACCCGGCCGACATCGAGCGGTTCGCGAAGCTCCGCGTCACCGGCAACTTCCAGCCGCTGTGGGCGTGCAAGGACGACCAGAACGACCGGCTTACCCTTCCGTTCGTCGGCCTTGAGCGGGCCAACTGGCAGTACCGGATCGCGTCGCTGCTCCGCATGGGAACCCGCGTCGCCTTCGGCAGCGACTGGCCCGTGTCGAGCGCCGACCCGCTGCAGGAGCTGCACGTGGCGGTCAACCGCGTCCTGTCGACCCGCCTCGGCCGTCCTGGCACGGACGAGACGACCGTGCCGCTGCTGCCCGCCGAGGCGATCGGGGTGGACCCCGCGATCGACGCCTTCACCCGGGGGGTGGCGTACGTGAACCACGAGGAGGACGTGGCAGGCACGCTCGAGCCGGGGAAGATCGCCGACTTCGCGGTCCTCGACCAGGATCTCTACGCGATCCCGCGGAACGCGATTGGCGACACCTCGGTCACGCTGACGATCGCCGGCGGACTAGTCGTCCACGGGGATGAGTAAAGCTCCGCTGACGCATCCGTGAACACCGGGCCCCCGCCCGTGACCTCGTTGGTCTTATGTGCTGTATTTAAAGCGTGTTCAACGAGCTGCCATCGCCGGGATCGGACGATCCCCATGACCTCGCCATCCTCGCGGGCCTTCGGGTCGAAGACAACGACGACGACGATCCGGTCCTGGTGTGGCCGGACGGCACTCCGGTGGACACCTGGCGGGAGGATTACCCGTACAGCTCCCGGATGACCCGCGAGTACTACGACCAGCACAAGCGGCTGCTCCAGATCGAACTGGTCAAGCTGCAGAACTGGGTCAAGCGCACCGGGCAGCGCATCGTCATCGTCTTCGAGGGGCGGGACGCGGCCGGCAAGGGCGGCACGATCAAGCGGTTCACCGAGCACCTGAACCCGCGCGGCGCGCGCATCGTGGCCCTGGTCAAGCCGACCGAGACCGAGCGGACGCAGTGGTACTTCCAGCGGTACGTGACGCACCTGCCGTCGGCCGGGGAGATCGTGATGTTCGACCGCTCCTGGTACAACCGGGCCGGGGTCGAGCGCGTGATGGGCTTCTGCACGCCCGAGGAGTACCTGGAGTTCATGCGGGAGGCGCCGGAGTTCGAGCGCATGCTGGTGCACTCCGGGCTGCACCTGACGAAGTTCTGGTTCTCGGTGACCCGGTCCGAGCAGCGGACCAGGTTCGTCATCCGGCAGGTCGACCCGGTACGACAGTGGAAGCTGTCGCCGATGGACATCCAGTCACTGGACAAATGGGACGATTACACCGAGGCTAAAGAGGCGATGTTCTTCTATACCGACACCGCGGACGCGCCGTGGACGGTCGTGAAGTCCAACGACAAGAAGCGCGCCCGGCTTGAGGCGATCAGGCACGTCCTTGAGCAGTTTGACTACGACGGCAAGGACGAAGAGGTCGTCGGCAAGCCGGACCCGAAGATCATCGGACCGTCGGCGTTGCTGTCGGAGAAGACGCCGATCCAGTCGTTCACGAGATTGTGAGGCCGATGTCAGTCACGGAGTCCACACCGACCATCGAGATCACTTCCGAGGCCGAGTTGCGCGAGGTGCTCGGGGGGTACGCCACGGGGCGCGCCGTGACGAAGGAGCGGACCTCGCTGCACCCGCTGCAGATCGAGTGGCTGCACTCGTCACCGTTCTGCGTGATCGCGACCTCCGACGCGAACGGTAACTGCGACGCGTCACCCAAGGGCGACCCGGCGGGCCACCTGATCCACGTGCTCGACCCGCTCACCATCGTGATCGCCGAGCGCCCGGGCAACAAGAGGGCCGACGGGTACCTGAACATCCTGTCCAACCCGCACGTCGGCGTCATCGCGCTGATCCCCGGGCGCAATGACACGCTGCGGATCAACGGGCGGGCCCGGCTCGTCAGGGACGCTCCGTGGTTCGACGACCTGGTCGTGAAGGGCAAGCGCCCGATCCTCGCCCTGGTGGTCGAGATCGACCAGGTCTTCTCGCACTGCCCGAAGGCCTTTCTGCGATCCAGCCTGTGGGAGCCCGAGGCGTGGCCGACGGTCGCCGATATACCTTCGGTCGCGGCGCTGACCAAGGCGGTGCAGAATACGCCGGAGACGCTTGAGGAGCTAGAGGCGTACTACGCCAAGCCGAACTACTCGAAAGGGCTGTACTGAAGCGCCGGCGCCCGTTAGCGGTACTGCGCCCACAGCTCGGGGATCGTGATGCCGAGGTCGCGCAGGAGGTGGCGGAGCAGCGGGATCGATATGCCGATCACGTTGTTGTGGTCGCCGTCGATCGAGTCCACGAACCAGCCGCCGAGGCCCTCGATGGTGAAGGCGCCGGCCATGGTGAGTGGCTCGCCCGTGGCGACATAGGCCGAGATCTCCTCATCCGCCGGCGTGCCGAACCGCACGGTCGTGCCGGCCACCGCCGCCTCGCACTTCCCGCTGGCCACGTCGATCACGCAGTGTCCGGTGAACAGCGTGCCGGTCTTGCCCGACATCGCATGCCAGCGCGCCGCCGCCTCGGCCGGCGACGCGGGCTTACCGTACGCCCGCCCGTCCAGGTCGAGCATCGAGTCGCAGCCGATCACCAGCCCTTCATTGAGCCTGGAAGCGACCGCCGACGCCTTCGCGGACGCCAGGACCTGCGTCAGCTCGCCGGTCGTGGGCGCGGAGTAGGCGTCTTCGTCGACGCCGCTGACGATGACCTCGGGATCGATCCCGGCCGCGCGCAGCACGGCGAGCCGGGCGGGGGACGCTGAAGCGAGTACGACACGCACGCCGCCCAACCTTACGCGAACCGGACGCAAGACGTTACCGGGCGTACGATCGGAGCCATGCGTTTCGGCCTCGTCGGTACCGGTTACTGGGCGAAAATCACGCACGCGCCCGCCCTTGCCAGCACCCCAGGCGCGGAACTCGTCGCGGTCTGGGGCCGCGACGAGGCTGCCGCGGCGGCCCTCGCGGTCGAGCACGGGGCGACCGCCTACGCCGACTTCGGCGAGTTCCTCGACAGCGTTGACGCGGTCGCGTTCGCGGTGCCGCCGCACGTGCAGGCGCCGCTCGCGGTGCGGGCCGCGCAGGCGGGCAAGCACTTGCTGCTGGAAAAGCCGGTCGCGCTTTCGGCCGTGGACGCGGACAAGCTGGTCGCCGCGGTCGAGGAGGCCCAGGTCGCCTCGGTCGTCTTCTTCACCTGGCGGTTCAACACCGAGATCCGCGCCTGGCTCACCGACGAGCAGGCCCGCGGCGGCTGGTCGGGCGAGGGCTGGTCGGGCGGCGCCGCGATCTGGCTCGGCACCTCGCTGGCGGAGGACAACCCGTTCAACACCCCGTGGCGACGGGAGAAGGGCGCCCTCTGGGACCTGGGCCCGCACCTCGTCGGCATGCTGTGGGCCTGCCTCGGCCCGGTCGCCGAGGTGACCGCCGTGGCGGGCAAGGCGGACGTGGTGCACCTGGTGCTGCGGCACGAGGCCGGCGTGACGTCCACGCTGACCACGACGCAGAGCGCGCCGGAGGCCGCCGCCGGCGTCACCGTCTTCGTCTGGGGCGAGGCGGGGCGTTCCCTCATGCCGGCCGAACTCGTCGACTCGGTCGCCGCGCTGCGCACCGCCGCCGCCGAGTTGTGCGCGGTCGCGGCGTCGGGCCGCCTGACGCACCCGTGCGATGTCCGCTTCGGCCGGGACATCACGCGGGTGCTGGCCGAGGCGGAAGCGCAGCTTTCCGGTCCGCGCCGGTAAGAGGACAAGCACTATCCCGAACGAGTTCGGCTTCCCCGTCGAGCCCGCCAACTCTT
>Ga0335075_10008590_pt1 | contig 15630 bp, 13 predicted proteins | sample Lox_Sample_24_FD_206723 | JGI IMG/M metagenome (GOLD analysis project Ga0335075, IMG submission 206723) | Soil microbial communities from Loxahatchee National Wildlife Refuge, Florida, United States - Lox_Sample_2.4 | ecosystem: Environmental > Terrestrial > Soil > Wetlands | place: USA... | reverse complement strand
CTGCGAGCCCAGGCCGAACTCGTCAATCTGACTCCGGCTGAAGCCGCGTCGCCTCGCGATCCGCTCTGCGGCCTCGAATTGGTTCGGCATGTCGATGGTCCAGGAATCGGGACGCGGGGAGCCGTTGTCAGTGCCGACGTTGACGCCGAGACCGACCCGGCTCATCGCTTCCACGCCGCAGCCGATACCGACGTCGATCGCGCCCGCGGCAATCAGCCCGGCGATCACGTGCACGGCCTGCTGCGCCGAACCGCACTGAGCGTCTAGTGTCAGCGCCCCGGTCCGCTGCGGCAGCCCGGAATGCAGCCAGGCGGTGCGGGTCACGTTCCCGGCTTGCTCGCCGGCCTGGGTCACGCAGCCGCCCGCGATCTGCTCAACGTCGTATGCATTGAGGCCGGCCCGCTCCACCACCGCGGCCTGTACGTGGCCGAGTATCTCTGCCGGGTGCAGCCCCGCCAGCGCTCCGCGCCGCCTGCCAATCGGCGTCCTGACGGCTTCCACGATGACGGCAGTACCCACGGCTGCTCCTCACGGTCACCGGGCCGGCCCGTTGCCGGTGACCTGCACTCCGGCGGCGACGAGCCGCGTGTTGATAACTCCACTCATACTAGAACGTGTTCTTAAAAATTCGAGGAGCGGGCGGTTCACCAGCGGCAGGCGGGCGTGCTTGAATCCCACTAGAACACGTTGCAGATCCGGAGGCATGCCATGCCTGAGCCGCAGATTGCGCCCGGCCTTGACCTGACCGATCCCGACCTGTACGCGAGCCGGCTCCCGCAGGAGGAGTTCGCTGCGCTCCGCCGTGCCGCGCCAGTACGCTGGAATCCCCAGCCGTCCGACATGGGCTTCCATGATGACGGCTTCTGGGCTGTCACCCGGCACAGGGACGTCGTCGCAATCTCCAGGGACAGCGACACGTTCTCTAGCTACGAGAACGGCGCGATCATCCGGTTCCCGAGCGGCAACACTCGCGATCAAGTTGAGCTGCAGCGCGTGATCATGCTCAACACGGATCCGCCGCATCACACCAAGATCCGCGGCATCGTCTCCCGAGGCTTCACGCCCCGGGCGATCAACGACCTCCGGGATGTGCTGACGCAGCGCGCGGCGAAGATCGTGGCTACCGCGCTGGAGCAGGGCACCGGGGACTTTGTCACTGACGTGGCCTGCGAGCTGCCGCTCCAGGCCATCGCCGAGCTGATCGGAGTGCCGCAGGAGGACCGCCACAAGCTGTTCACCTGGTCGAACGACATGGTGGGCTACGACGACCCGGACTACCGCGGTGACGGCGAGACGGCGGCGGCCGAGGTGCTCGGCTACAGCATGCTGATGGCCGAGGACCGGCGGGCCTGCCCGCGTGAGGACATCGTCACCAAGCTCGTCAACGCGCAAGTGGATGGCGAGGAGCTGACCTCGGACGAGTTCGGCTTCTTTGTCATCCTGCTCGCGGTAGCCGGGAACGAGACCACGCGGAACGCGATCTCGCACGGCATGCTCGCGTTCCTGGATAACCCCGCTCAGTGGGAGCAGTTCAAGGCCGAGCGGCCGCGCACCGCCGTGGACGAGATAGTCCGGTGGTCCACCCCGGTGACGGTGTTCCAGCGGACGGCCACCAGGGACGTCGAACTCGGCGGTCAGCAGATCAAGGCCGGCCAGCGCGTCGGCATGTTCTACCGGTCGGCAAACTTCGACGAGGAGGCCTTTGACCGCCCCGAGCAGTTCGACGTCCTCCGCGACCCGAACCCGCACGTCGGGTTCGGCGGCACTGGCGCGCACTACTGTCTCGGCGCCAACCTGGCCCGGCTGGAGATTGACCTGATGTTCAACGCCATTGCCGACGCGATGCCGGACATCAGCAAGGCCGGCGATCCGCAACGGCTGCGCTCCGGCTGGCTCAACGGAGTCAAGCGCCTGCCGGTCACCTACCGCTGACGAGGCCACTGCCGGCGCGACCGTCGAGCGAGCCCTGAGGCTCGCCACAGTCAGCCCGCGAGCGGTCTGTCCTTAGTCCTTGCGGCCGACAGCGGCGAGGAAGGCGTCGAATTCGTAGTCGGCCGGGACCAGCGGACGCCACTGTGATGTATGCACCAGGCCGGGCTCGATCAGGGTGAAGCCATCAAGCAATGCGGCGACTTGGGCTGCGTCTCGCAGCGTGACCTGGGCCGTGGCCTGGTCGTACACACGCGAGGCATCGGCCTTAGCTGCCACCTCGGGCGGCGCGCCGTCGACCGTGCCATGGGAGAGGATCAGGTAACTTCCCGGCACCATGGCGTCCCGGAACGCGGCCAGCAGGCCTTGGGGATCGGCAGCGTCCGGCACGAAGTGCAGGACCGCCACGAGCAGGATGCATACCGGGCGGGCAAAGTCGAGCAGCTCGCGGACAGCCGGGTCGGCGATGATGCCGCCTGGATCGCGGACGTCGCCAAGCACGGCTGCGGTAGTGGAATTGCTGCCAAGCAGCGCGCGGGAGTGCGTCAGGACAACGGGGTCGTTGTCGACGTAGACAGTCCGGATGCCTGGAGCGATCTCCTGCGCGACCTGGTGCACGCTCTGCTGGGTGGGCAGCCCGGCTCCGACATCGAGGAACTGGGTCACGCCATGGCTGGCGACGTACTGGACCGCGCGGCCAAGGAAGGCGCGATTCAGCCGCGCGGCGGCTGGTATGTCGGTCCCGGACAACTCGATCAAGCTCGCGACCGCTGCCCGGTCGCTAACGTAATTTTCCTTGCCGCCCAGCATGAAGTCGTACATCCGCGCCACGTTCGGAATGGCCGGGTTGAGCGCCGCCGAAACGGCTTCCGCGTCATTTTCCGGCAGGCTCTGCGTCACCAGCGGCCCCTTCGCTGCCATTCTTGGCCATGCAGGAGCAGCCTATCCCGTACCGGGCATACGCAATGAGGTGCGCGACTGGTCGTCAGTCGGGGGTATCGGCAACCACCCACATGGAAAAGTACTGCGACCCGCCGCCATAGGCGTGGCCGAGCGCCACCCTGGCGCCGGGAACCTGGTGCTCGCCCGCTTTGCCCATCACCTGCATCGCCGACTCGGCAAAGCGGAGCAGTCCGGACGCCCCGATCGGGTTGGAACAGAGCACGCCGCCGGACGGGTTAACCGGGATCCGGCCCCCGATCTCGGTCTCCCCGGCCTCGGTCAGCTTCCAGCCGTCCCCGGCGGCTGCGAAGCCGAGATTCTCCAGCCACATCGGCTCGAACCAGGAGAACGGTACGTAGATCTCGGCCACGTCGATCTCGTCGATCGGGCTGGAGATCCCTGCCCTGGCCCACAAGGCGGCCGAGGCGTCAGCCCCGGCCCGCGGGTTGACGTTGTCCTTGCCGGAGAACATGGTCGGCTCGGTGCGCATCGACGTTGCGCGGATCCATGCCACCGGGCGGGATGACGCCTCAGCGGCGGCCTGACTGCCGATCACCATCGCGCAGGCGCCATCCGATGACGGGCACGTCTCGTCGTACCGCACCGGGTCCCACAGCATCGGCGAGGCCTGCACCGACTCTAGCGTTATGTCGGGCTGACGCAGATGCGCGTACGGATTGCGCGCCCCGTTCCTGCGGTCCTTGACCGCCACCAGCGCTCCCACGTGGGTCGGCGCCCCGCTGCGCCGGATGTAAGACCGGACATGCGGCGCGAAGTAACCGCCGGCGCCAGCGAGCAACGGCATCGAGAACGGCGGCATGATCGACAATGCCCACATCGCATTCGACTCGGACTGCTTCTCGAATGCGACCGCGAGCACTCGCTGGTGCAGTCCCGCCTGCACCAGGCTCGCCGCAACCACGCCGGTGGCGCCGCCGACTGACCCGGCCGTGTGCACCCGCAGCAGCGGCTTGCCAGTGGCGCCAAGGGCGTCGGCGAGGTACAGCTCGGGCATCATCACGCCCTCGAACAAGTCCGGCGCTTTCCCGACGACGACAGCATCGATGTCAGCAATCGCCAGCCCGGCATCTGCGAGCGCACGGTCGACCGCCTCCCGGCACAAGCCGGCGATGGACACGTCCGGGCGCTTGCTGCGGTGGTGGGTCTGGCCGGTGCCGAGCACGGCCGCTCGCTGGCTAGCCGAGCCGCGCTCGCCCGGGTTATGAGTCATCGGGCCTCCATGACGCAGACAAGGTTTTGCTGCAGGGCCGGGCCGCTGGTCGCGTGACCGAGAGCGCGGCCAGCCGCGCCGGAGATGACCTGCCGGGCCGCGTGCCCGATACGGGCCAGGCCGGCCGCGAACATCGGGTTCCCGGCGAGCGCGCCGCCCGACGGGCTGACTCGCACTGAGTCCGCCAGCCCCAGCGCGTCGCGCAGGATCAGTTCCTGGTGCGTGAACGGCGCGTGCAACTCGGCCACGTCGACGCCGCCAGCCCCCGCCCCGTCGCGGGCCGCAGCCGCGCTGGCGGCCGCAGCCGCGGACGCCGACCTGGTCAGGTCGCGCGTGCCGAGCTGGCCGGAGTCGATCCGGTGCTCGAAACCGCTGATCCACGCGGGCCGCTGGCACAGCTCGCGGGCACGCTCCGCCGCCGCGATGATCACCACTGCCGCGCCGTCGGTCACCGGCGCGCAATCGTGCGCGCGCAGCGGGTCAGCCACGAACGGCCCGGCAAGCAGCTCGTCGGCAGTCACCTCGCCAGCCAGCTGGGCTCTGGGGTTCGTCATGGCCGCGGCCCGGCTCCGGACGGCGACCTCGGCCATTCCGCGTTCCGTCCAGATGCCTTCTTCCAGGCCGAGCCGGGCCTGGAGCGCGGCAAGCGCGACCGAGTCCGGCCACAGCGGCGCCATGACGTACGGATCGAGCTGAAGGGCAAGGACGCGGCGCAGGTCGCCGGCTGAGGACTTGCCGAAGCCATAGGCCAGCGCGATGTCCGCTTCGCCGGTCAGCACCTTGACCCAGGCTTCGTACAGCGCGAACGCACCGTCCATCTCCACGTGTGACTCCATCACCGGCGGGAACGCGCCGATGGCGTCGACTGCGGAGACAAACGAGAACGCCCGGCCCGCCAGGTAGTCAGAGGACCCAGAGCACCAGAAACCGATGTCGCCCTTGGTCAGCCCGGTCTGGTCGAAGACCTCGCGGAAGATCGGGACGAGCATCTCGACGCCGTTAGTCGTGCCGTCGGTGCTGCGCACGTTGGGCGCTTCGGCGAAGCCGATTACCGCAACATCACGCACAGTGCTTCCTTTCACGGGGGCTGTCACAGGTGACGGGAGTAGGAGTCATAGGGCGCGTCGGGCTCCCCGGTCGGCTCGAAATGGCTGATGTTCTCGCTGGTCGTCCCCCACTCCTCGGCCGGCTTCCAGACGGCGCGGACCCGCATGCCCATCCGCACCTCCGCCGGGTCGCAGCCGAGAATGAGGTGCTGGAACGCGATGTCCGCTCCGTCGAGCAGTACCTGGGCGGCAACGTACGGAGACGGGATGCGCTGCCCCTGGAACGGCACGTTCACCACGCAGAACGTCGTGACCGTACCGACGTCGGGCAGTTCCACGTCGGTAGTCGTGGGCACGCCGTCGACCGGGCATGCCCCGCGCGGCGGGATGTAGACCTTGCCGCAGGCCGGGCAGCGCTGCCCGATGAGCTTGCCCGCCAGTATCGCGCGCAGGTAACGGCTCTCCTCGGCGGAGGCGGAATGCTGATAGTGCAGTCGTACCGGGGTGGTCATCATCGTGACAGTGTCGTTTTGACGAGCGGGATCGCCCGCGTCCTGAAAAGCGGTCGCCAGTCCGCTCGCCGCTTCACCGGCCGGCCCAGCCCCGGCGGGTTCGAAGCATTCGATGTCAGTGATGTGCCCGGCAGGACTCGAGGCCCAGCGCGGCTTGACTCGCATGCCGGTGCTCATCTCGCTAGCCGAGCCGGCGTCCACCGCGTGCAGCATGGCGGTGTCGGCGCCGTCCAGCCTGATCAGCGCCCACGCGAACGGACGGTCCAGCGGCTGTCCCTCGCGCGGCGCAGGCTGCCACGACCAGGTCAGCACGGTCCCGGCCGGGCCGACCGGCACGAGCTCAGCTGGCGGCGAGAAGGTGACCGGATCGTACTCGGCTGGCGGCACGTAGACCCGCCCGTCGGCACCGCGGGAGCCGAGGATCGTGTGCTTCGCCAGCCCCGTCATGAACTGGCTGAGCACTGGCCCGAGCGACCGGGTGTAGTCGAAGCTGATCTCCAGGGGCGCGCTCAGCGGCGCGGCGGGCGGCACGGTCACGGATCAGAGTGAAACACGTTCTAGGCACCGACGCCAAGTGGGTGCCAGCAAGGGCTTGAGTTGCCGATCGGGGCCCGAAGAGGGGCGTCGATCGGCAACTGACGCCCTTGCGACTCAGCTCAGCGACCCTGAAAGTCCGGTTTGCGCTTCTCGGTAAAGGCCCTCGGCCCCTCTTTGGCATCCTCGCTGCCGAAGACCGCCATCCCGATCTTGGTCTCGAGCGCGAATGCCTCGTTCTCGGGCATGCCCTCGGTGTCCCTGATGGCGGCGAGGATCGCCTGGACCGCAACCGGGCCGTTGGCAGCGATCAGGTCAGCGAGCTCCAGTGCTTTCGCCAGCGCCTGCCCGTCGGCTACGACGTAACCAATGAGACCGGCCCGGAGAGCCTCCTCGGCCGTGATGTGCCGACCCGTCAGCAGCAAATCCGCGGCAAGGGTGTACGGGATCTGCCGGACCAGCCGGACTGCCGAACCGCCGAGCGGGAACAGTCCCCAGCGCGCCTCGGAGATGCCGAACCTGGCGCTGCGCCCGGCAACCCGGATATCCGTTGCCTGCAAGATCTCCGTGCCGCCAGCGATGGCCGGGCCCTCGACGGCCGCGATCAGCGGTTTGGTAAGCCGCCGGCCCTTGAGCAACGGCTCGATCACCGACGGGTCGAAGGCCCCGGTGCTGAAGGAGTCACCGGGGTGCGCGGTGGTCATCGCCTTGAGGTCCGCGCCCGCGCAGAACGACCCGCCCGCTCCGGTCAGGATGCAGGCCCGAACTTGCGGGTCGGCGTCGACCCGGTCCCACGCCTGCTTCATGATCGCCATCATCGGGCCGCTCAGGGCATTGCGCGCCGCTGGCCGGTTCATGGTCACGATCAGCACGTGGCCGCGGAGTTCGACCAGCGCGTGCGGCCCATCGCCAGCGGCGGACACATCGGCCGGGCGCTCCCGCGGAGGCGGATCGGCGGGGGTCCACGTCGTCATCGCGCAAGGCTCCGTTCCGCCGCAACGGACAATTTCCGCACAGGTTGGTTGCCCCGAACGATAACACGTTCTAGTTTCTTTCCCATGGCGCTGAACATCGCTGACCTCTTCGAGCACGCTGCCGACGCGGTACCAGGGCGCCTGGCCATCGCGTGCGGTGACGCTGAGATCAGCTACCGCGAGCTCGAGGCCCGCAGTAATCAGCTTGCTCACTACCTGGCCAGCAACGGTGTCGGCAAGAACGATCACGTCGGTGTCTACGGGCGCAATTCGATCGAGCTCATCGAGGCGATCCTGGCGTGCTACAAGCTGCGCGCGATTCCCGTCAACGTCAACTACCGCTACGTCGAGGCTGAGCTTCGCTATCTGTTCGCTGAGGCAGAGCTCGTCGGCCTGGTGTACGACCGGCAGTTCAGCGACAAGGTAGCCGCGCTGCTGCCTGAGAACGCTGGCATCAAGGCCGTGCTAGCGATCGAGGACGGCAGCGGCGTCACATTGCCGTCAGCTGCAGTCGATTTCGCGGCCGCGCTGGACGGCATGTCAAGCGACCGCGACTTCCCCGAGCGCAGCGCCGACGACATCTACATGCTCTACACCGGCGGCACGACGGGGTACCCGAAAGGCGTGCTCTGGCGCCATGAGGACGTGTGGCGCACGCTCGGCGGCGGCATCGACTTCACCACCGGCGAGCGCCTGCCGGACGAGTGGGAGCAGATCCGGCGTGGTACCGCCGGGCCAGCCGGCCTGGTCCGGCTGACGACCGCGCCGCTGATTCACGGCAGCGCGCAGTGGGGGACGTTGCCTGGCCTGTTCGGCGGAGACACCGTGGTCTTCGTACCGCAGTTCGACCCGCACGCGGTCTGGCGCGCCGTCCAGCGGTACCGCGTCAACGTGCTCATGATTACCGGCGATGCGATGGCCAGGCCGCTCATCGAGGCATACCAGCTCCAGGACTACGACGTCTCCTCGCTGCTCGCGATCTCCAGCAACGCCGCCCTGTTCTCCCCGACCGTCAAAGACCAGTACCTCACGCTGCTGCCCAACGTCGTCATCACGGACGCCATCGGCGCGTCCGAGACAGGCTTCACCGGGCTCGGATACGTGTCGGCAGGCAATAAGAAGGCCGAGGGCCCGACAGTCACGGCAGGCCCGTGCACGATCGTGATCGACGAGCACAACCAGCCGGTCGGCCCGGGCGGAATCGGCAGGATCGCCCGCGGCGGTCACATCCCGCTGGGGTATTACAAGGACCCGGCAAAGACCGCGGCCTTGTTCACCGAGGTCGACGGCATCCGGTACGCCGTACCCGGCGACTACGCGCGGGTTGAAGAGGATGGCTCGATCACGCTGCTCGGGAGGGGCAATACCTGCGTCAACACCGGCGGCGAGAAGGTGTACCCGGAAGAGGTGGAGGGCGCGCTGAAGTCGTTCGGCAGCGTCTTCGACGCCCTGGTGATCGGCGTAGCCGACGAGCGCCTCGGCCAGCGGGTAGCTGCTGTGGTGCAGCCGCGGGCCGGCCATGACATCGACCTGACAGACCTCGAGGCCCACCTGCGGACGCAGATCGCCGGCTACAAAGTGCCGAGGTCGGTGTGGCTGGTAGAGCAGATCAGCAGGACGCCCGCGGGCAAGGCCGACTACCGCTGGGCCCGCCGCTACGCCGAGGAGCAACTGGCGGCCGACACCGGGAATGGCGAGGCGGCCAGGCCCGGCGGCCAGCCGGCCTGAGGGAGCCGCCGCATGCGTACCGCTATCTGCGACCAGCTCGGCATCGAGCACCCGATCGTCGGGTTCACGCCATCCGAGCATGTGGCGGCGGCGATCAGCCGGGCCGGCGGGCTGGGCGTGCTGGGCTGTGTCCGGTTCAACGACGCGGCTGACCTGGACAAGGTCCTGGACTGGATGGACGCCAGCACTGGTGGCCGCCCGTACGGCATCGACGTCGTCATGCCGGCCAAGATCCCGGCCGAGGGCGCCGCGATCGACTTGAACCAGCTCATCCCGGCCGGGCATCGCGATTTTGTCGATCAGACCCTCATCAGGCTGGGCGTGCCGCCATTGCCCGAGGATGCGGAGGCGAGCGACGGCGTGCTCGGCTGGCTGCACTCGGTGGCCAGAGCTCAGGTAGAGGTGGCCCTGGCGCACCCGGCGCGGCTGATAGCGAACGCGCTCGGATCGCCGCCGGCTGACATTATCGCCAGCGCCCATGACCGGGGCATGCTAGTCGCAGCACTCGCCGGGAGGGCAGCACACGCCCGGTCGCATGTTGCGGCGGGCGTCGACATCGTCGTGGCACAAGGCTACGAGGCCGGCGGCCATACCGGCGAGATCGCCAGCATGGTGCTGGTGCCCGAGGTCGTCGACGCGGTCGGCCCGGACGTCCCGGTGCTGGCCGCCGGCGGAATCGGCAGCGGCCGGCAGATAGCCGCCGCGCTCGCGCTGGGCGCGCAGGGCGTGTGGATGGGCTCCGCCTGGCTGATCACTACCGAATACGCCGAGCTGTCGCCGCTGCCCGGCCTGCGCGAGGCGCTGATCGCGGCCACGTCGTCTGACACAGTCCGGTCCAGGATCTACAGCGGCAAGCCGGCCAGGTTGCTGAAGAACAGCTGGACGGATGCGTGGCTGGAGCCGGGCGCGCCCGAGCCACTGCCGATGCCGCTGCAGAACCTGCTGGTCGCGGGGGCTCATCAGCGGCTGATGCGAGCCGGCAACCCGGATGTCATCCCGATGCCAGTGGGCCAGATCGTCGGGCGGATGAACGAGGTCAGGCCGGTCGCGGACGTCATCGCGGCACTCGTTACCGAGCTGGACGAGGTTGTTGCCCGACTCAACACGTTCCGCTGAGCCAGCCGCGGCCGGGCCTTCTGCCGGGGGCCTGAGTGCGGCGTTCCCGGCGTGAAAGGTCTTGAGATCAGTCGCCGGCCTGCGGCCGGTCTTTCTTCGGCAGCTTGCTGACCACCGCCTCGTATGAGGCGTCGATCGCCTCGGTCAGGTCGTCGGCCGGGATCGCGCCGCTGATGCTCAGCGTGTTCCAGCCAGATCTGCCGATGTAGCGCATCACCGAGGCATCGGCCGGATAGCGGGCAAGCCACTCGTCTGCGGCCTCCCGCGTCTGGCCGCACTTGAGCCCGATGCCGCTGGCGCCATTGGATCCGAGGAAAGCGAAGATCTTGCCGCCGACCTTCGCCACCACGTCGCCATCCCATGGCTCGTCTTGCCAGGCGCCTGGCTTCGCCAGGCAGTAGGCGAGAACCTCTTCCCAGGTCATGCCCGAGTCCTCCAGTCGCCCCCGCTGAGCCGTCGCCGCGTGTTAGACGCCTGACTTTAGTTCGTCGTTGCTGGGCCGGATGCCGGTACAGCAGGCCAAGGCGCTGGCACGATCGCGCCCGGAGTCGGGCGATTCGCGGTAGTTTCGTGGCGCAGCGCCGTGGTCCCGACAGGGCCCGATTATGTGCGCAACGCCCGGGAGCGAGATGAACCTGGCCTTCAGTTTTACTGCAGCCGCGATAGCGGCGGCTTGCGGATGGCCGGCTGCCGGAGTTGCCGCAAGGTTCGCACGGGCGTCCGGCTCGCCGGCGGTACCGGGCCCGGTGAGCGAGCCGCGCCGGGCAGCCACGATGACGCAGGCTCAGGCCGGCACGGCGACCGTCACCGCGCTGATCACGGCTGCGCTCGTCGCGCTGGCGACACTGCGGCTGCACCAGGAACTGCTGGCCACCGCATGCGGCTGGCTGGTGATCTGCGGCCTGCCGCTCGCGATCATCGACATCCGGGTGCGGCGGCTACCTGATGCGCTGACCGCCGCATGCGCAGCCGGCATCTTGGTGTTGCTCACTGCCTCGGCGGCGGCCGATGGCCAGAGCTCGCAAGAGCCGGGGCAGGCGCCGCCGCCACCTGCGTGTTCTTCGCCCTGCTCGCGCTCGCGAGGCCGGGCTCGGCAGGCTTAGGTGACGCCAAGCTCGGGCTGAGTACCGGCGCCCTGGCGGGTGATCCCGGCACGCTGACCGGCGCTGGCGGGATGGCCAGGTGAGCTAGGTCTGGCCGGAGCGAGGCTAGGTCACGTGGGCCCGCACCCGGGTCCGCTTGGCCATTACCTTGGCTTGGCCCAGCGGGCGGCAAGCCTCGCAGCCGTGCGTCTGGTACACGACCACGTTGCCGATCCGATGCCCGTCCAGACCCATTCGGCGGAAGATGCCGGCCCACCTCGGCTCGTGGCGGGCGTCGAGCAGGATCGCCCCGACGTGGTCGGCCCTGACGAAGTGCTCGAATTGCGCGACGTCGGCTGATGTGGCGCTCGAGAGGTCCTGCACCACGTCCGGCAGGTCAGACCCGTGTGTGATGGCCTGGTTGATATACCCGCCGGCGATCCGCATGTAGAAGTCCGACTGGGCCTGCCAGAGCATGCCGGCGTTGCCTACTTCGGAGACCACGGTCACGATCTCGCCTGGCCGCAGCTGGCGCTGGTAATCACCCGAGCTGATAAACGACGGCACGGTGGAGTGGTGCGCGGCGCTGATCCCTGGCGTGTCGAGAGCGATGAATGCGATCACGAGCGCAGCCAGCGGCCAGCGGGTCCACCGGATCCGCCTCGCAGGGCCGGCCAGGTACAGGGCGGTAGCCACCGCCAGCACAAGGTAGGCAAACAACATCAGCCGGGACGGGTAGGCATTGCGCAGGATCGGCAGCCGCCATAGCGCCGCCCAGGGCAGCTTCCCGACGCGTCTGCCCTCGAGGTAGAGCACCGGGCCGAAGGCGGCCACGATGATGAAAGCGAGCATGCAGGTCAGGAACCTGACCATCTTGCTGGACCAGTAGCTGATGGCCAGCAGCACGACGAGCAGCAGCAGCGGAATGCCTACGTAACCGGCCTCAGACTCCCGGACCGGGCCGTTGGCTGCAAGGGTTAGCCAGGAGATGCCGAAGGTGTTCTGCGGACGCGGGACGACGAGGCTGGCCAGGTCCAGTCCGCTGATCACGGTCAGCTTCGGCGCCTTGGCCGACAGCATGTAAGCCACGTAGGGCGCCGCCAGCACTGCTGCGATCAGGTAGGCCAGGCCGAGGAACTTCCCGAGCCTGACAACCGCCGGGCGGCCATTCCGTCCGGCCACAACGAAGCCGACGAGCAGCGCGACTGCCAGGATTGCGGTCAGGTCGGCGAAGGTCTCCATCATCAGGTAGAACTGGAGCGCCATCACCAGGCCGGCCAGGATCACGAACGTGCGAGTCCTGATGGCGCCGTCGCGCCAGACGACGATCAGGTAGCCGAGGATCGGCAGCAGCAGGCTGTAGATCAGGTTGAGCTGGCCGGCCGCGCCGTGGTTCACCTCATAGGCCGAGAAGCCGAAGACGGCGCCGCCGGCCAGGGCGGGCCAGAACTTCCCGGTCAGCCGCCGGCACAGCACGAACGCCGCCCACGCCGACACCGGCAAGGCAACTGCGGTGAGCAAATTGAACGACGCTAGCGGCCCGGCGATCAGGGTCAGCGGGATGGCAAGCAGCGCCACCGGCGGCGCCGTGGTCACCCAGGCCAGCGAATGGCCGGCGGGCGCGCCGATCTGGTGGGTGTACAAGGGGTTCAGCGCGTGCCCGATCGCATACGGCCACCAGCGCAAGCCCCACACGTAGAAGTTCGGGTCCATGCTCTTCTGGTCGAGCTGCGCCCAGCTCAGGTGCTCTATCAGCGTGCGTGCCGCGGTCAGGAGCCAGACCAGCAAGTAGAGGGCTAGTGCCGCTGCGCCCTGCAGCGCGGGCGACCTGAGCAGGTCACGACGCACCGCCAGTGAGGCAGCAGACGGCACTGGAGGCTCGGCGACCTGCGCGCCGGCCGTTCCGGGCAGCCTGTCCTCGGGATGGCTGATCGCGGTCATGACAGCGGCAGCGGCGGCACTCGCTGACCACTGGCCAGCGAGTCCTGCCGGGCAGCCGGCCACAGCTCTTCAGCCTCGGCACGGCCCTTAGGCGCAACCCCCCGCGCGTCCCGGACCAGGTACAACGGCCGCGCCCGGACCCCGTCATAGATCTCGGCCACGTACTGGCCCACCATTCCGATTACCATCAACCGCACCCCGTTTCACAGGCTCCAGCCGAAGCCGTCGTCGTTCCGCACGGTGGATACAGCTGCTGGCAGCCGGGAAGAGTGAGCGCGACGGCAGCCGCCACCGTCAGGATTCCGCTGACACGCAGCTGCAAGCGCTAGATGAAGCGCTGGCGCTAGATCAACTAATCTGCGCCAACAGGAAGCAGTGTATCGGGCCGCCCGGGCTGGCTAACGCCACAGGCCAGCTGACTGCGATACGCAGAGTGCGCACCATCAGCCGCCGCGGGAATCACGACCGCCCGGCACCGCTTAAGTCGCCGCTGGCGCTCGTTTGCCCAGCTGAGCCCAGCTGACAGCACGACAGGACCGACAGCCGTCCGTCTTGTACACGATCACGTTGCCGATCCGGTGGCCCTTAAGACCCATCCGCCAGAAGATGCCCACCCACTTCGGTTCGTGACCGGCATCGAGCAGGATCGCCCCGACGTGACCGGTCCTGACGAACTGCTCGAATTTCGCGACGCGGTCCGGCGTGGCGCTGGACAGATCCTGCACTGACAGTGGCAGGTCTGTCCGCCGCGCGAGCCCCGCGTTGATGTACCCGCCGGCAATACGCATGTAGAAGTCAGACTGGGCCTGCCAGAGCATGCCGGCGTTGCCGACTTCGGACACCACCACCACGATCTCGCCCGGCGACAGCTGCCGACGGTAGTCACCCTTGCTGATGAACTTCGGGACGCTCGTGTACGTGGTGTCCTTGATGGGCAGGGTGTCCAGGCCAACGGATGCAACCACAAGCACGGCCAGCGACCAGCGAGCCCACGTCCACGGCACTCGCCTCGCCGGAGCGGCCAGATAAACGGCGGTGGCCACCGCGAGCACCAGGTAGGCAAACAGCATCAGGCGGAGCGGGTAGGCATTACGGACGAGCGGCAGGTGAAAGACCCGGGCCCAGGGCACCGTCCACGTCCGGCTGCCCTCCAGGTAAAGCACCGGGCCGATCGCGGCCACGATGATGATTGCAAGCATGCAGGTCAGGAACCTGACCATTGTGCTGGACCACCTGGTGACGGCAAGCAGCACCACGAGCAGCAGCAGCGGAATGCCCACATAGCACGCGTTGGACACATGAGCAGGCCCGGCCGCGGCGTGCGCTAGCCAGCTGATGCCGAAGGTGCGCTCCGGACGCGGGACCACGAGGCTGGCCAGGTCCATTTCAGTCAGCGGAGCCGGCCTCGGCGGCTTGACCGTGAGCGCGTAAGCAACGTCGGGCACGGCCAGGACCACCGCGATCACGTAGGCCAGACCGATAGCCCTGGCCAGGCGGAGTATCTCTGGCCGGGCGGCCCGGCCTGCCAGGGCGAAGCCGACGAGCAGCGCGACAACGAGGATGGCGGTCAGGTCGGCGAAGACCTCCATCATCAGGTAGAACTGGAGCGCCATCACCAGGCCGGCCAGGATCACGAACGTGCGAGTCCTGATGGCGCCGTCGCGCCAGACGACGATCAGGTAGCCGAGGATCGGCAGCAGCAAGCTGTAGATCAGGTTGAGCTGGCCGGCCGCGGCGTGGTTTACCTCGTAGGCCGAGAAGCCGAAGACGGCGCCGCCGGCCAGGGCGGGCCAGAACTTCCCGGTCAGCCGCCGGCACAGCACGAATGCCGCCCAGGCCGACACCGGCAAGGAAAGCGCCGTCAGCAGGTTGAGAGCGGCGACCGGTCCGGCTATCAGGGTGAGCGGGACGGCCAGCAGCACCACTGGCGGCGCCGTGGTCACCCAGACCAGGGAATGACCTCCCGGTGCGGCGATCTGGTGGGTGTACAAGGGGTTCAGCCCGTGCCCGATCGCATACGGCCACCAGCGCAAGCCCCACACATAGAAGTTCGGGTCCATGCTCTTCTGGTCCATCACGGCCTGCGATGCGTGCAGGAGGATCGGCCGGAACGGCGTCTCCAGAAATGCGGCCAGGTAGATCAGGAAGGCTAGGACGCCCTGCAGCACGGGTGATCTCAGCAGGTTACGGGGCGCCGCCGGCGAGGCAGCCGACTGTCCAGGGGGCTCCGCGAGCTGCGCGCCCGCCTTGCCGGGCCGCCCGTCCGCGGGATGACTGGCCGTGGTCATGACGGCGGCAGTGGCGGCACCCGCTGACCATTGGTCAGCGAGTCCGGCCGGGCAGCCGGCCACAACTCCTCAGCGTCAGCACGGCCCTCAGGCGCAAACCCCCGCGCGTCCCGGATCAGGTACAACGGCCGCGCCCGGACCTCGTCATAGATCCGGGCCACGTACTGACCGACCATGCCAATGACCGTCAGCTGCACCCCGCTGAGGAACGTAATCGTCACCAGCAAAGAGGCGTAGCCCGGCACAACATGCAACCCCGCGAGCTTCACCGCGATCGCAGTGATGCCATACAGCACTGACGCCACTG
>Ga0335075_10008589_pt1 | contig 15630 bp, 14 predicted proteins | sample Lox_Sample_24_FD_206723 | JGI IMG/M metagenome (GOLD analysis project Ga0335075, IMG submission 206723) | Soil microbial communities from Loxahatchee National Wildlife Refuge, Florida, United States - Lox_Sample_2.4 | ecosystem: Environmental > Terrestrial > Soil > Wetlands | place: USA... | reverse complement strand
ACCCGCCCGCAGCATCGCCAGCACCGGCGCGATGGTAATGAAGATCGCGGCGAAGAGCTCGGCGACCTCGACGATCGGCCCCCAGGAGAACATGTTGCGCCGGCGCACCGCGCGCGGCGTGATCATCGCCGAGACGAGGCTCGCGGCGAGCCAGACCAGCACGCTCAAGATCCGCCCGATCGGCAGGCGCACGCCCGGCAGGGCGACCACGCCCGGCGGCCAGGCGCCTAGTACCACCACCGAGAGCGCGATCACGAAGATCAGCGCGAGATTGGCGCTGCCCCGCACGCGGAACGGCACCGGGCGCGGCGCGGGCGCCTCGCCCGCGGCCAGCGCCCGGTCGAGCAGGTAGAAGCCGCCGAGCAGTGGTGCTGCAAGCAGCAACAACGGCAGCCAGAGGCGCTCGAGCGGCCAGAAGAACGGCACGCCCTGAAGGAAGCCCACATAGAGCGGCGGATTGCCGATCGGGCTCAGCGCGCCGCCCGCATTGGCCACCAGCACGATGAAGAAGACCACGAGATGCCCTTTGCGGCGCCGGTGCGCATTGGCCGCCAGCAGTGGATGGATGAGCACCATCGCAGCCGCCGTGGTGCCAACGACGCCGCCCGCGAGCGTGCCCAGCGCCAAAAGGGCAGTGTTGCCCACGGGCCGGCCCCACGGTCCGCCCGCGACCAGAACGCCGCCGGCGGCGGTGTAGAGGGCGAAGAGCAGGCTGATGAAGGGCACATACTGGTCGAGCACGGCGTGCGCGAGCGCCGCCGTCGCCGCGCCGGGTCCAAGCAGGAGCCCCTCGGGCAGCAGCAAAGCGAGGCTCCAGCCGAGCATCACCAGCCGCGAACGGCGGTGCCAAACGCGCGGGGCAAGAATCGGTCCGATCGCGATCGAGAGCAGCAGGCCGGCGAAGGGCAGCGCCCATGGCCAAGCCGGCGCGGTCACTTGTCCCATGCTCGCCGCTTCCGCTTCGGTGCCCGGCGCAAGAAGCATGGCAAAGGCGGGCAGGATTGCCCATCTCGCCATTGCGCCCGGGTCCGCCGCGGAGGGCACGGATTTTTGCGGCTCGGTTGCATGGCTGGGACCCTCCCAGTAACGTCCGCGGCGCGCAACGGAGAGCGATTTCGATGGAAATGACGGGCGAGCGACATATTCCGGCGCCGCGCCGCAAGGTGTGGGAGGCGCTGAACGACCCCGCCGTGCTCAAATCCTCGATCCCCGGCTGCGAGAGCATGGAGAAGCTCTCCGACACCGAGCTCAAGGCGAGCGCCGCCGTGCGCATCGGTCCGATCTCCGCGCGCTTCGCCGGCAAGGTCCAGCTCTCGGACCTCGATCCGCCCAACGGCTACCGCATCAGCGGCGAGGGGCAGGGAGGGGTCGCCGGATTCGCCAAGGGCGGCGCCACCGTCCGCCTCGAGGACGACGGTCCCGATACGCTGCTTCGCTACGACGTCCAGGCCCAGGTCGGCGGCAAGATCGCCCAGCTCGGCGCGCGCCTGATCGACGCCAGCGCCAAGCAGATGGCCGACGCCTTCTTCGACCGCTTCGCCGCCTCGCTGGGCGCGGTACCCGCCGAGGCCGCACCCGCCGGCGCGCCGGCCGCCGCCGGCGGCTTCCTCCCCAAGCTCCCCTCCGAGCCGCTTGGCATGCCGATGGTGGTCTGGGTCGGCGGCGTCATCTGCCTCGCCATCATCATCCTGATCTTCGGAAGCTATCTCTAAGTGATCCCGGATTCCGTCAGCGCCACCGCCGCGTTGCTCGCGGCGCACGACTACCTCGCCGACCGTCCCCTGGCCACCACGGTCCACCTCGCCCTTCGCATGCGGCGCCCGCTCTTCCTCGAGGGCGAGCCCGGCACCGGCAAGACCGAGATCGCGAAGGTGCTCGCCGCCGGGCTCGGAAGGCGGCTCGTCCGCCTGCAATGCTATGACGGGCTCGACCTCTCGGCGGCCGCGTACGAGTGGAACCATGCCCGTCAGTTGATGGCGATCCGGCTCGCCGAGGCGGCCGGCGAGACCGACCGCGAGCGGCTGGAAAGCGACATCTATTCCCGCCCCTTCCTCCAGGAGCGGCCGCTCCTCTCGGCGATCGACCCCGACCAGCCGCCGGCGGTACTGCTGATCGATGAGCTCGACCGCGCCGACGAGCCGTTCGAGGCCTTCCTGCTCGAGCTTCTCGCCGACTTCCAGATCACCGTACCCGAGTTCGGCACCATCCGTGCGGCGACCCCGCCGGTCGTCGTCCTCACCTCCAACCGTACGCGCGAGGTGCACGACGCGATCCGCCGTCGCTGCCTCTATCACTGGGTCGACTACCCAGACAGCGCGCGCGAGCGGGCGATCCTCGCGCGCAAGGCGCCGGGCCTGCCCGAGCGGCTCTCGATCGAGGTGGTGGAATTCGTCCAGCGCCTGCGCGGCGAGGACATCTTCAAGCTCCCGGGCGTTGCCGAGACGATCGACTGGGCGGGCGCGCTCAATGCCCTCGATCAGCGCGAGCTGAACCCCGAGACGGTGGACGAAACGCTCGGAGTTCTATTGAAATATCAAGATGATATAGCAAAAATCAAAGGCGCGGAGGCAGCTCGCTTGGTGGCCGAGGCGCAAGCAGCGGCGGCATGAACGCGATGCAGCCGCCGCAGCCCGGGAACGGGCGGCTTGCAAGCAACGTCATGCATTTCGGCCGGCTGCTGCGCCGCGCCGGGCTTCCCGTGGGCACGCCCGAAGTGCTCGCCGCCCAGCAGGCGCTCGAGCTCGTCGATCTCGGCACGCGCGAAGAGATGCGCACGGCACTCGCCGCGACCATGGTGCGCAGGCACGAGCACCAGGAGATTTTCGACCGCGCCTTCGCGCTTTTCTGGCGCAACCCCGAGGCGCTCCGCCAGGACGCCGCACTCGCCCTCCTGGCGGCCGAGAAACCGAAGCCCGAGCGACCCAAGCCGGTGAGCCGGCGGCTCTCCGAGGCCTTCAGCCCGCCGCACCCGGCCAAGAAACGGGGCGAGGAGGCGCCGCCGAAGCTCGAGGCGATCCTCTCGGCGAACGAGAGGGAGCGGCTTCAATCGCTTGATTTCGAAGCGATGAGTGCGGCCGAGATCGCAGCGGCGAAAGCCGAGATCCGCCGCCTCACGCTGCCGCTCGACCTCCGCCGCACGCGCCGCCGCCGCGCCGACCCGACGGGGCCGGAGATCGACCTCCGCGGCACCTTGCGCGCGAGCCTCCGCCAGGGCGGCGAGATCCTCCGCCTCGCGCGGCGCCGGCGCACCACGCGCCCGCCGCCGCTGGTCGTCATCTGCGACATCAGCGGCTCGATGGCGCGGTACACGCAAATCCTGCTGCATTTCGTCCACGCGGTCGTGAACCTCCGCGAGCGCGTGCACGTGTTCCTCTTCGGCACGCGGCTCTCGGTCATCACCCGCCAGCTCCGCCACCGCGACCCCGAGATCGCCTTCCAGATGGTCGCGCACATCGTGCCGGACTGGTCCGGTGGCACGCGCATCGGCGAGGCGCTCGCCCTCTTCAACCGGTTCTGGGCACGGCGGGTCCTTGCCCAGGGCGCGGTCGTGCTGCTGGTCTCCGACGGGCTCGACCGCGACGGGGCGCGCGGGCTCGCGGAGAACATGGACCGGCTGCACCGCTCCTGCCGCCGCCTCGTCTGGCTCAACCCGCTTCTGCGCTGGGACGGTTTCTCGCCGCGCTCGCAAGGCATCCGTGCGATGCTGCCGTACGTGGACGAATTCCGCCCGGTGCACAATCTCGCAAGCCTGCGCGAACTCGTTTCACTTCTTTCGAAGCCCGCACCCATCACGCGCGGCGGGCCGGCGGAGGAATGGAGGACGGCATCATGAGCGAAATCGAACCGAAAGCGGAAACATCGCCCGAGCTCGAGGACGTGCTCGGCCTCGCCGCCGCCTGGCGCGCGGCGGGCGAGGACGTCGCACTGGCGACCGTCACCGAGACCTGGGGCAGCTCGCCCCGGCCGGCCGGCAGCCGGCTCGCCGTCACGCTTTCCGGGCGCATGGCGGGCTCGGTGAGCGGCGGCTGCATCGAGGGCGCGGTGGCAGAGGCCGCCGCCGAGACCATCCGCACCGGCCGGCCACAGCTGCTCGATTTCGGCGTGAGCAACGAGCGCGCCTGGGAGGTCGGGCTCGCCTGCGGGGGCAAGGTCAAGGTGTTCGTGGAGAAGCTCGCGTGACGCCTCAAATCGTCGAGGCCCTTGCCGCCGCCCGCGCCGCCCACCGCCCGGTGGTGCTCGCGACCCGCGTTGCCCCGCCCGAGCGTGCCGGAGCCCAGCTTCTCCTGCCCGATCCGACCGCCGCGCCCGAGCTCGCGCAAGCCGGCGCGCGCGCGCTCGCCGAGGACCGCAGCACCACGGTCCGGCTCGGCGAGGAGGAATGGTTCCTCCACGTGCACAACCCGCCGGCGCGACTGATCCTCGTCGGCGCGGTGCACATCGCCCAGGCGCTGGTGCCTATGGCCTCGGCGCTGGGCTTCGCCGTCATCGTCGCCGATCCGCGCCGCTCCTTCGCCTCCCCCGAACGCTTCCCCAACGTGAGCGTGCGCTCCGACTGGCCGGACGAGGCGCTCGACGCACTGGCGCCCGATCCGCGCACCGCGATCGTGACGCTCACGCACGATCCGAAGCTCGACGACCCCGCACTCGATAGGGCGCTGAAATCGCCCGCCTTCTATATCGGCGCCTTGGGTTCGCGGCGCACCCACGCCGCGCGTCTCGCCCGCCTCCGAGCCCTTGGCCATTCGGAGGCCGAACTCGCCCGCATCCACGGCCCGGTCGGCCTCGACATCGAGGCCGTCACCGCGCCCGAGATCGGGCTCTCGATCCTCGCCGAGATCGTCGCCGTCCATCGCGGCGCCGCCACGGCCAGGAAAGCGGCGGCGTGATATTCGGCAGCGTGCCGCTTGCCGAGGCGAAGGGCGCGATACTCGCACATAGCCTCCGCCTTCCCCAGAGGATGCTGCGCAAGGGCTTCGTGCTCGACGAGGAGGCTCTGGCCGCCCTCGGTGCGGCGGGCCATGCGAGCGTCATGGCGGCCCGGCTCGAGCCGGGCGACGTGCCGGAAGACCTCGCCGCCGACAGGCTGGCGAACGCGCTCCTCTCGCCCCTCCTCGGCCGCTCGCGCGCGGCGACCGGCCGGGTGAACCTGCATGCCGAGGCGCCCGGCCTGCTCCGCATCGCCGTTGCCAAGGTCGAGCGGCTGAACCGGCTCGACGAGGCGCTGACGCTCGCAACGCTTCCGGATCATTCCGTCATCGCACCAAAAGAGCTTCTCGCCACCATTAAAATCATTCCCTTCGCGGTCGCCGGCACCACGCTCGCGGTCGCCGAGGCGCTGGCGCGTCAGGAGCAGCCGCTTCTGCGCCTCCTTCCCTTCCGCCGCCTCCGCGTGGGGCTCGTGCTGACCGAGCTTTCGGGGATCAAGCAGAGCGTCATCGAGCACACAATCGCCGCGACCGAATCCCGCGTCGCCGCCCTCACCGGCACGCTGCTCCCGCCGCGGCGCACCCCGCACGCGGCGGAGCCGATCGCCGCGGCGCTCAGCGCGCTGATCGCCGAGGGCGCCGATATCCTCCTGGTCGCCGGCGCCTCCGCCGTGGTCGACCGGCGCGATGTCGGGCCCGAGGGCATCGTCCGCGCCGGCGGGCGCATCCTGCATTTCGGCATGCCGGTCGATCCCGGGAACCTGATCTGCGTGGGCGCGATCGGCGAGCGGCCCGCGCTCGTGCTCCCCGGCTGCGCGCGCAGCCCCAAGCTCAACGGGATCGACTTCGTGCTCTCCCGCCTCTTCGCCGGCGAGGACGTCGGCGCCGCCGAGATCGCTTGCATGGGCGTCGGCGGGCTGCTCAAGGAGATCGAGACGCGGCCGATGCCGCGCGACGCCGCACCCGCAACGCCGCGCGTCGGCCTCGCCCCGCGCGCGCGGCCCGGCATCGCCGCGATCGTGCTCGCGGCCGGGCGCTCGCGGCGCATGGCGCCTCACAACAAGCTCCTGCTCCACGGCCAGAACGGCAAACCGATGATCGCCCGCGTGGTGGACAACGTGCTCTCCTCGGCCGCGCGGCCGGTGCTGGTCGTCACCGGCCACCAGGCCGACGAAGTCGAGCGCGCGCTCGCCGGCCGGCCGGTGCGCTTCGTCCATGCGCCCGACTATGCCCAAGGCCTTTCCGCCAGCCTCAAGGCCGGCATTGCCGCGGTGCCCGCCGAATGCGCCGGCGCCATCGTCTGCCTGGGCGACATGCCGCTGATCACCGGACGAATGATCGACCGCCTGCTCGCCGCCTACGATTCCGAGGAAGGCCGCACGATCGTGCTGCCCAATTTCCACGGCAAGCAAGGCAACCCCATGCTCTGGGACCGCCGTTACTTCCCCGAGATTCTCGAGATCACCGGCGATACCGGCGCCCGCTTCCTGCTGGCGAAGCACATGGAAGCCGTCGCCGAGGTCGAGATGTCGGACGACGCGGTGCTGCGCGACATCGACACGCCCGAGGCCCTCGCCGCGATGCCGCGCCGGTTCTGAGCGGGTTATTCCGGAACCGGCACGTCGAAGCCGTTCAGGGTCACCGAGACGAGGCAGTAGAGCCCAACGAGGTAGATGAGCTCGGCGGCGCTCGCTTCGCCGAACGTCGTCACCGCCTGGCGCCAGCTGAGTTCGGGCAGGCCGCCGCCGCCCACCAGTGCGGAGGCCACGTCGTAGGCGATCGCCTGCTCGCGGGTGAGGTCGCCCGGGCGCTGTCCGGCGACGATAGTCGCGATCGTATCGTCCGTCAGGCCCCGCTGCTCCGCGGCGATCACGTGCGCATAGAGCTCATAGGCCGCGTGGAAGTGTGCGCCGGTGACCAGGATCGCCACTTCGCGCACCGGGCGCGGCAGCGTGGGCGAGATCGAGAGCGCCTTGGTCAGTTCCCAGATCGGCCCGCCGAGGCGCGGCCAGTGCAGCCACGGATTCCAGGGGCCGATCAGCGCGCCGTCCGGCGCGACGGCCTTGAACCCGCGGAAATTCTCGTCGATGCCCTTGCGCATGTCCTCGTAGAGCGGCGTTTGCTCGGCATCGAGTGCGGCGGGCGGAATGAGCGGCAGACGCATGGCGGCCTCCGGTGCAGGGGCCTGCCTTGTACTATGCCCGCCCCGGGCGGCACTGTGTCAGGCGCGTGATCGTTGGTCCCGAGGAGGGCGTGCGAGCTACAGGGCCGGCGTCCCGGGATCTTCACTCAGCACCCAGCGTCCGACCGGGCGGGCGGTCTCGGGATCGATCGTCCATTGCAGGGCGACGATCAGGCGCCGGGGCGCCAGGCTCGGTCCGGTCGTCATGCGGGCCAGCTCGCTCAGGCGATCTTGCGTCAGAAGCTGTGTCATCGGTCCATCTCCCGTCGTTCGATAAACGCCATGAAGCAGGATCGGCGCCCCGCGCGCTGTGCCTCAGGTCACAGTTGCGGTCAGGAGCGGGCGGTCAGAGTTTTTCGCCGAGCAGCGCGAGCGCGGCTTCGGCGAAGGCGAGCATGTTGGCCCACCGGTCAATGGAGCGAGTTTCGATCGTCCGGCTAGCTTCGAAGGGCCCGGATACGGCGAAGGCGCTATGCCCCGGCGCATCCCCATAGCGGTTCCCGGCCGGCCCGGATGCCCCGGTCTCGGCCAATCCCCAGGTCGTGCCGAGGCGTTCGCGGAGCTGTCGGGCCAGGACGAGGGCGTAGGCTTCGTTGGCGGGGCGGATCCCATCCATGTCCGCCGGCTGGATGCCGAGCAACGCCTCCCGTGCCGCTGCCGTATAGGCGACCGCGCCGCCCACGAAGAAGGCGGACGCCCCAGGCTGGGCGAGCAGCGAGGCGGCCATGAGTCCGCCCGCGGATGATTCCGCGACTGCCACCGTCTCGCCCCGCGTGCGCAGCCGCCCGCCGATTTCCGCCGCCGCCCTCAGCAGTGATTCCATGGCCCCTCCGCGGCGAGCTTGGCCGTCGGAGCGGCACCGGGCAAGCGCTGGGCAAGGCCAGGATCAATGCCATCGCGGCCGCCCCCCGTCGCGCCGGCGAATTGCGACTCGGAAGACGACACCAACCAGCAGACAGGCGAAAGGTATTGCGAATAAAAGATAATCGGTGCTCATCGGCGCCTCCCCGGCGCTCGACCGCTGCCGCCCGCGACACGCCACCGCGCATCGATCCTCGGCGAAATTGCGGCCGAGACGCCAATAAGATCACTTGGTACGCCGCGTCGTTCCCACAAGGGAACGGCGTAGCGGTGGCCCGAGGACTCAAACCCCCAGCCGATTGAACCAGATGCCGAGCACGATGAACACGATCAGCCCGATGACCAGAGCTGTCATTTTCGTTCCCTTCCCTGCCCCGCTACAGCGCGATGACCGAAGGCGGAATCGCGGCGCCCCGCCCGAACCCGTTCGCGGGGACCCCGGCACCATAGGTTTGAGTCACACAGGAAAACAAATAGCTCGAGCGGGATGCATGAGCTGGAGTGGACACATTCCGCTCTAGGTCTTTGTTTTTCCGCGTGATTCACGCCTTCGGTGATTCCACCTTCGGCGATCACGCTCTAAGATCTTGTTTTCTGTTCCGCTGCCCGTGACGTCTCTTTTCCCGGGGGCGGCCCATCATAGCGCATGGAAGATATGGCGCGCCCGGAGAGACTCGAACTCCCAACCCCCAGATCCGTAGTCTGGTGCTCTATCCAATTGAGCTACGGGCGCCAGCGGCGCGGTCTAGCCGATGGCCCCCGGCGCAGCAAGGCCGCCAGCTCAGCCCATGCCCGCCTGGCGGCGCTTCTGGAGGTTGTCGAAATAGACGACGAACGCGATCAGGAGTCCCTCGATCACCATCTGCCAGAAGGAATTGATCCCAAGCAGGTTGGCGCCGTTGCCGATGGTGGTGAAGAGCAGCGCCCCGATGAAGCAGCCGAGGATCGTCCCCCGTCCGCCGAAGAGGCTCGCCCCGCCCACGACCGAAGCCGCGATCGCCGCCAGCTCCGACCCCGTCGCGGCCGTCGGGCTGCCCATCGAGAGCCGCGCCACCAGCAAAAGCCCGGAGATCGTCGCGAACAGGGCCGCCAGCCCATAGGCGATGGTCGTCACGTGGATCACCCGGATCCCGACCCGCCGTGCCGCCTCCGCATTGCTGCCGATCGCGTACATGTACCGACCGAGCCGCGTATAGGCGAGCAGGAAATGTGCGCCGAACCCGATCACGGCCATCAGGATGAAGAGCGTGGGGATATGCGCCACCGAGGAGAGCGAGAACGCTTGCAGCCCTGCCGGCATGCCCGAGATCGTCTCGCCCCCCGAGAGCAAGAGCGCGAGCCCGCGATAGCCCTGCAGGCCTGCCAGCGTGACGATGAAGGGCGGAATGCCGAGCCGGTCGATCGCCCAGCCGTTGATCACTCCGATCGCGATCCCCATCGCGAGCGTGGCCACGAAGGCCACCAGCAAGCCCTGCCCGGCATCGGCGATCAGCATGCTGAAGACGACGCCGGCGAGCCCGGCGACCGAGCCCACCGAGAGGTCGATCCCGGCGAGGATGATCGGAAAGAGCGAGCCGAAGGCGAGGATCGCGTCGATCGAGACCTGGCGGAGGATGTTGGTGATGTTGCCCGCGGTCCAGAAATAGGGCGAGAGCACGCCGAGCAGCACCCAGACGAGCACGGTCAGCGCAAGCACATAAGTCTCGAGCGGCAGACGATGCTGCAGCTCGGCTAGGAACGCTCCTCGGGCCTCCTCCTCGGCCGGCCTGCTCAGGGCGCCGCCGCTCATCCCTCGCCCATCCTCATCGCCTCGCCCGGCGAGCGGGGGGCGGACGCGCCGCCCCCCGCCCCGCCCGCTACTGCACGCCCAGGAACGGCGTCAGCACGTATTTGCTCGGATCGAGCAGGCCCACCATCTGCGGGCTGTCGATGTTGTCCTTGGTGACGACGCTCACTCCCGTATCGACATATTTCGGAAAGACGACGCCGTGCGCCGCGGCGAGCGCGTACCACACCCCGGCATAGCCCATCATGTACGGGTTCTGCACGATCAGCGCATCGATGATGCCACTGCGGACGAACTTGATCTCTGTGTCCGAGGTGTCGAACGCGACCAGGCAGACCTTGCTCCCGAGCCCCTTCTCGGAGAGCGCGGTGCCCGCGCCGTCACCCTCGAGCTCGTTGTCGGCGAACATGCCGACGAGGTCGGGATGGCGCGTCAACAGATCCTCCGAGTCCGAGAGCGCACGGCTCGGCTGGTTGTTGCCGACGCGATGCTCGACGATCGTGAGGCCGGGATATTTCTTCAGCCCTTCGAGGAAGCCCTTGTCGCGATCATTGAGCGACTGCGCGCCGGCGAGTGCCGTGAGATAGGCGATCTTGCCCGTATCGGCCCCGGTGCGCGCCTTGACGCAGCGCGCCATCTCGTCGGCTGCCTTCTGCCCGCCGGTCTCGTTATTGGTGGCAAGGAATGTCACGTACTGGTCAGTGTTCGCATCCGAATCGATCACGACCACCGGAATCCCTGCCTTGGTCGCCGCCGCGATTGGCTCGGCGAGCGCCTGGGCGTTGGTCGCGGCGATCACGATGCCGGTCGGCTTGGCGGAGATCGCGTTTTCAGTGATCGAGACTTCCTGCGCCGCGTCGAGCTCGCTCGGCGCGCCAAGCGTCGCAATCTGAACGCCGAGGACCCTGGCCGCCGCGCGCGCCCCGTCGAACACCGTCGCCCAGTACTGCGAGGTGGTCGCCTTGACGATGACGTCGATCTTGGCCTTCGAGAAATCCTGGGCACACGCCGGCACGCCCGCCTCGAGCATCATGCAGCCGAGCGCGGCAGCCGCGATCAGCAGGACTTTTCTCATGGTGTTCCTCTCTTTCCTTGCTTGGCATCCCCGGCAGCTTCCTGCTAGCCGGCGGCTTCGGTGAACCCGGTCATGTACTTGATCAGCTCCTGCTGGTTCGTCTCCTTCGCGTTCGTTGCGTAAACGATCCGGCCGCGGTACATGACCAAGATGCGGTCGGCAACTTCGAGAATCTCGATCAGGTTGTGGCCGATATAGATGACGCCCGCGCCCTCCGCGGCGAGCCGGCGGGCGAGCCCGATCACGTGCTCGCGCTCCATCACCGCGAGCGCCGCCGTCGGCTCGTCCATGATCACGACCTTGGCCTGCCAGTAGAGAGCGCGTGCGATCGAGACCGCCTGGCGCTGCCCACCCGAGAGCCGCGAGACGCTGCGGGCCTTGCGCGGGATGCGGCTCTCGATGCGGGAAAGGAGGGCGTCCGTCTCGCTCCGGATCCGCGCCTTGTCGATCACCGGAATGCAACCGAGCAGCCGGCGCACCGGCTCGCGGCCGAGGAAGATGTTGGCGCCGACCGAAAGCTCGTCGGCGAGGGCGAGGTCCTGGTAGACGGTCTCGATGCCGAGCTCGCGCGCCTGGCCCGGCGTCTCGAGCTTGACCGGCCGGCCCGCCAGCCGGATCTCCCCGGCATCCGGCCGGTAGACGCCCGCGATATGCTTGATCAAGGTGGATTTGCCGGCGCCGTTGTCGCCGACCAGCGCCAGCACCTCGCCAGCCGCGAGCGAGAGATCGACGCCGTGGAGCACGTCCACGGGACCGAAGCTCTTGACCAGTCCTTCCACCTCCAGAAGGGCTGCCACCCGACGTTTCTCCCCACCCCTTGCCGCGAGTAGAAGCCCGCTCGCTTGCCGCCGTCAACGCTTGGTTGGCAAGATCTTAAAGCCCCTTCGCCGCCGCCATGACCTCGGCGGCGTGCCCCTCCACCTTGACCTTGCGCCAGATCCGGGCGATCCGTCCTGCGCGGTCGATGAGGAAGGTGGCGCGCTCCATGCCCATGTACTTGCGCCCGTACATCGATTTCTCGATCCAGGTGCCGTAGGCTTCGGCAACCTTCCCCTCGGTGTCCGAGGCGAGCGGAAAGCTGAGCCCGTATTTCTTCGCGAACGCCTCGATCGGCTTCATCGGATCGCGAGAGACGCCGATCACCGCGATGCCGATCTTCCCGAGCGCCGGCAGGGCCTCCTCGAAGGCGCAGGCCTCGCGCGTGCAGCCGGGCGTGTCCGCCTTGGGATAGAAATAGAGCACGAACGGCTTGCCCTTCATCGCGCCCGCGCTCACCGTGCGCCCTCCGCTTGCCGGCAGCGCGAACTCGGGCGCCGCGTCGCCCTCGACAAGGCTCATGTCTCTTCCTCCTCCATCGGCGCCGGGGCGAGTGGTCCTACGTGGCGCTCGAATGCGCCGCGCACGGCGTGGCCCAGCTCGTCCAGGGTGGCCATGAGCCCGGCCACGTCAAGCACCGCCTCCCCGCTCGTCCGCACGGCATGAACCAGCGCGGCCGCCACCGCCTCCGGCAGCGCCGCTTGTGTTGCGGTCCCGCCCGCCTGGGCAGCGGGCGGTGCCCTTCCGACCGCGACGCGCAGGACGCCGAGCACGGTGCGATAGAGGTAATCGGCGCGCAGAAGGAGGGCGGCGTCCTCGCGCCCGAGAAGCCCCGCTTCGGCGAGCCCCGCCAACGCGAGCCGGGTGGTCGGGTTCCACAGCTCCGGCCGGGCGGGCGCGTGGATGAGCTGAAGCGCCTGGGCGATGAACTCCACCTCCATCAACCCGCCCGGCCTGAGGCGGATGTCCCACGGGCCGGCCGGCGGCAGCTCGCGGGCGACGCGCACCCGCATGGAAGCCGCATCGGCGCGGATGCGCTCCGGCGGGGCGGCAGCGCCGGCGGCGCCCGCGAGCGCGGCGCGGATCGCCTCCGCGACCTCGGCGCGGAAGCCGCGCGGCCCGGCGACCACGCGCGCCCGCGTCAGCGCCATCCGCTCCCAGGTCCAGGCATCGCCCGCGTGATAGCGGCGAAAGCCCGCGAGCGAGACGGCCACCGGGCCTTTGTTGCCGGAGGGCCGGAGCCGCATGTCGACTGCGAAGGCCGGCCCCTCGGCGCCCGGCGTCGAGAGGGCGGCGATGAAGGCGTGGACCGCGCGGATGAACCATTCGCTCGCCGAAAGCCGTCGCGCGCCGCGGCTTTCGGTCACCTCCGGCGGGTGGTCGTAGATCAGCATCAAATCGAGGTCCGAGCCCGCCATCATCTCGCGCCCACCCGCCTTGCCGAGCACGACGACCGCGAGCCGCCCGCGCGGTACGCGGCCGTAGCGGCGGGCGAAATCGGCGAGCACGCGCGGCAGCAGGCAAGCGAGCGTTGCATCGGCGAGCGCCGCCCGGGCGATGCCGGCCTGATCGGCGTCGGTCCGCCCCTCCAGGGTCGCGACCGCGATGCGGAACTGCTCGGTCCGGATGAAGCCCCGGATCTCGGCGAGCGATTCCTCGAAGCCACGGATCGGGGCAAGGCGCGTGGCGAGCGCGCGCGCAGGCTCCGGCGCCTCGGCGGCCGGCGCGAGCAGCCCATCCAGCGCGGCCGGATTGCGCGCGAGATAATCGGCGAGCGACGGTGCCGCCCCGAACACCGCGGCGATGCGGCCGAGCAGCGCCGGGTGGCGCTGGAAGAGGGAAAGAATCTGCACGCCGGCCGGCAGGCGGGCGAGAAACTCGTCGAACCGCGCGAGCGCCGCGTCCGGGTCGCGCTGGCGCGCGAGTGCGGCCAGCAGATGCGGGAGGACATGGAAGAGCAGCTCGCGTGCCCGCTCCGAGCGCAGCGCGCGCGGCCGCCCCGTCTGCCAGGCCTGCACCGCGGCGGCGACGCGAGCGGGGTTGGCGAAGCCGAGCGCGGCCAACGCCTCGAGCGCGGCCGGCTTCGGCTCCTCCTCCCCGCGCAGGTCGAGCGCCTGCGGCAACGTCGCCGTCTCGCGCACCGGTTCGAACATCTCGCGGTAGCGCGCCTCCACCCGCTTCAGATGAGAGAGCAGCCGGGCGGCGACCCGTTCCGGATCCTTGCCCATGAAGCGGAGGAAGCGCGCCACGCCCTCTTCCGTCTCGGGGAGGCTGTGCGTTTGCCGGTCGGCGACCATCTGCAGGCGATGCTCGACCGTGCGGAGGAAGCGGTACGAGGCGGCAAGCTCCTTGGCCGCGTGAAGCGAGAGCACGCCCGCGCGCGCGAGCAGGCCGAGCGCGGCGAGCGTTGCCGGCACGCGCAGGCTCGGATCCCGCCCGCCCCAGACCAGCTGCAAGGTCTGGGCGAGGAACTCGATCTCGCGGATGCCGCCCGCGCCGAGCTTGAGATTGTGTCCGGCGAGCCGCGCGAACGGGCGCTCGGCCGGAACGGCTTCAGACCGCGCGCCAACGGCGACGCGCCTGTCCATTTGGGCATCGATCCTTCGGCGCATCGCATGGATGTCGGCGATCGCGGCGAAATCGAGATGGCGGCGCCAGACGAAGGGCCGGATCTCTTCGAGGAACTGTGCCCCGAGCGCGCGGTCGCCGGCGACCGGGCGCGCCTTGAGCATCGCCGCGCGCTCCCAATTCTGCGCCATGCCCTCGTAGTAGGCGAGGGCAGCGGGGAGGGCGACGGCGGGCGGGGTCGCGGCCGGATCCGGGCGGAGACGGAGGTCGATGCGAAAGACGTAGCCGTTCGCGTCGCGAGCCTCCATGAGTGTCGCGAGGTCGCGCGCGAGTCGGGCATGGACGAAGCCCGGTTCGGCGCCGGCGATTCGTGTCGCCTCCGGATCGTAGAGCAGGACGAGGTCCACATCGCTCGAATAGTTGAGTTCCCGCGCGCCGAGCTTGCCCATGCCGAGCACGACGAAGCCCGAGCCGCGATCAGGCTCCGCCGGGTCCGGGAGGCGGAGCAGGCCGGCTTCGTGCGCGGCGAGCAGGAGGTGGCGCGTGGCGAGCGAGAGCGTTGCCTCGGCGAGCTCCGAGAGCGCGCCCGAGACGCGCTCGAGCCGCCAGAGACCGCCGATATCGGCGATCGCGGTGGCGAGCGCCACCTCACGCTTCACCTGGCGCAAGAGTGCGGCGAGCCGCGGCCGCGGCAAGCCGGGCGCGGCGGCAGCGAGCCGGCCGAGGGCGGCCGCGACCAGCGGCTCCGGCCCGCGCTCGCAGAGCGCGCGAAAGCTCGCCGCCTCGCGAACCGCCAGATCAGAGAGATAGGGGCTGTTACCGCCGAGCGCCCGCAAGAGCGCCCGGCCTTCCTTGCGGGCGGCCACCCGCGCCTCGGCCCGGCCGAGGGCGGCGAAGCGCTCGATCAGCCGATCGGCCGCTCCCGCGTCGGCTGGGGGCGGCCAAGCCTCGGGGAGGCGGAAGGCGGCTTGCATCGCCGAGGCTCGCCATGTTGAGGCGTTCGGGTCAAGCCGCCGCGCATTTCCTGCACTTCCTCGCCGAGGTCGTGCTTGGGGTCCTGCTGCTGGCCGTGGTCGCGGCGGGCCTGCTCGCCGGGCGGCTGGCCGAGGGCCCTATCGACCTCGCCTTCCTCATCCCGCGCCTCGAGGCGGCGCTGAACCACCCGACGGGCGGGCCACACCTCAGAATCGGCGCCGCCGCGCTCGGGTGGGAGGGGTTCCGCAACGGGTTCGAAAGCCCGCTCGACCTCGTGTTCGCGGACGTGGTCCTCCGCGGCAAGGGCGGCGCCGGCATCGCCGAGATCCCCCGCGCGGAGGTTTCGCTCTCGGCGCCGGAGCTTTTGATCGGGCGGATCGTCCCGCGCCGCATCGTGATCGAGGATCCGCGCGTGCGCATCGTCCGCGATCCGGAGGGCCGG
>Ga0335075_10008588_pt1 | contig 15630 bp, 15 predicted proteins | sample Lox_Sample_24_FD_206723 | JGI IMG/M metagenome (GOLD analysis project Ga0335075, IMG submission 206723) | Soil microbial communities from Loxahatchee National Wildlife Refuge, Florida, United States - Lox_Sample_2.4 | ecosystem: Environmental > Terrestrial > Soil > Wetlands | place: USA... | reverse complement strand
TCGACCTCGAGTGCCGCGACCAGCTCGGCCCGATAGGCCTCGCGCGGGATCTCGACGGCGCCGAACTGGGCAAGGTGGCTGGTGACGAACTGCGTATCGAGAAGCCGGTAGCCGCCGATGCGAAGCCGCGCGACCAGGTGGACGAGGGCGACCTTGGAGGCGTCGCGGGCGAAGCTGAACATGCTTTCGCCGAAGAAGGCCGCGCCAAGCGAGACGCCGTAGAGGCCGCCGACCAGGCGCCCCTCCTGCCAGGCCTCCACCGAATGGGCATGGCCGCGGTGGGCCAGCTCGTTGAAGAGAGATTCGATCTCGGTGTTGATCCACGTGTCCTCCCTTCCCGGGCGGGCGTGCGCGCAAGAGGCGATGACGCCGGGGAAGTCGCGGTCCGCGGTGACGGCGAACGTACCCCTCAGCACGGTGCGGCCGAGGCGGCGGGGCAGGTGAAAGCGGTCGAGAGGGAGCACGCCCCGTAGCTCCGGATCGAGCCAATAGAGCCGGTCGCCGCGGCGCGTCTCGGCCATCGGGAAGAGGCCGGCGCGATAGGCCCGGAGCATCAGCTCGGGCGAGATCTGCAAGCTGCGCCGCGACATCGTTACTATTCTGCTCGAACCGGCGATGGCTGCGCCAGTGTCCTGCGATCAGAGTGCTCTGCGATCAGGAAGCGAGCGCCGCTTCCGCCGCGGCGGCGAGCGCGAAGAGCCGGGCATCGCCCATGGTCTCGCCCGTGAGCATGAGGCCCACCGGTCCCGTGCCGGGTGGATGGATGGGCAGGCTCACGGCGCAGCGATCGAGCAGGTTGGCGAGCACCGTGTTGCGCAGCACGCGGAGATTGACGCGCGTGTAGGCCTCCTCCGCCTCGAGATCGGCGAGGCGCGGCGGCGCGATCGTCACGGTCGGCATGAGGAGCGCGTCGATGCCGGAGGTGGCCTCGTCCATCTCGCGAATCAGCAGGGCGCGGCGCTCGTGAAGCGCGATGTAATCGGCGGCCGTCTGTTTGGCGCCCTGCGCGATGCGCCGGTGCACGTGGGGGTCGTAGTCGGGGCCGTGCCCGGAGAGGAGTTCGCGGTGCCAGGCGTAGGCCTCGGCGGCGACGAGGCCGCCTTTCTCGCCGAGCGTGGACAGCTGGGAGAGGGGCGGAAAATCGCGCTCCTCGATCCGTGCGCCGGCGGCGGAGAGCTTGCGGCAGGCGGCGTCGAAGGCGGCGGCGACCGCATCGTCCATCCCTTCGAGGGCGAAGGGGGCCGGGATCGCGAAGCGGAGGCCGGAGAGCGATGCGGCGCGGGGAACGCGGGGATCGGCGCCGGCGAGGATCGCGTCGATGATCGAGGCGCAGGCGAGCGAGGGGGCGAGAGGGCCCACGGAATCGAGGCTGGGCGCAAGCGGGAGCACGCCGGCGAGCGGGACGCGGCGGGCGGTGGGCTTGTAGCCCACCAGGCCGCAGAAGGCGGCGGGGATGCGGCAGGAGCCGCCGGTGTCGGTGCCCAGGGCGGCGCGCGCCATGCCGTCGGCGACTGAGACGGCGGCGCCCGAGGAGCTGCCGCCCGGGATGCGGCGGGCGGCGCGGTCCCAGGGCGAGAGCGGCGTGCCGAAATGCGGGTTGATGCCGAGGCCGGAATAGGCGAACTCGGTCATGTTGGTCCGCCCGATCGGGATCAGGCCCGCGGCGAGCAGGCGCGCGACGACGGTGGCATGGCGCGGGGCCGGCGGGGCCTTGGCGAGGACGCGCGATCCGGCCGGGGTCGGCTCGCCCGCGATGTCGAAGAGATCCTTGAGGCTGACGGGGATGCCGGCGAAGGGTCCGGGCGCGCGGCCGGCGCGGCGGAGCCCGTCCATGGCGTCCGCCATCGCGCGTGCCCGGTCGGCGTGCACCGTGCGGAAGGCGCGCGCGCCCTCGCCGGCCGGGTCCGCGATGCGGGCGAGGCAGCCCTCGACGAGGGCGCGGGAGGAGATTTTCCCCGCGTCGAGCAAGGCGGCGGTGGCGGCGAGCGTCTGCATGGGGCGAGGCTGCCGGGGCGAGCCCGGCCGGGCAAGGGCGGGCCGGTTGACCGCAAACGGCGCCGCCTTAAGAACCTCGCGGCAAGGAGAAGGGAGAAAGACGATGGCGGAGCTACCGGCGCGACCCGTTCTGCTCACCGGCGCCTCGGGCGCGCTCGGCCGCGTGCTCGCGAAGGGCCTGGGGGAGGCGGGCTGGGCTTTGCGACTGACCGATATCGTTCCTTTCCCCGATGAGTTGCCACGAGGGGCGCGCTTCACGCAGGCGGACCTCGGCGACGGGGTGGCGATCCTGAAGCTCGCCGAAGGCTGCGGGACGATCCTCCATTTCGGAGGCGTTTCGGTGGAACGGCCTTTTCCCGAGGTGCTCGCGCCGAATTTTCTCGGTCTCTACCACGTTTACGAAGCGGCGCGGCGGGAGCGCGCGCGTGTGGTGTTCGCCTCGTCCAACCACGCGATCGGCTTCCACGAGCGGGACGTGCGGCTCGACCATGACTGCCAGTTCCGCCCCGACGGGTACTACGGCGTCTCGAAGGCCTATGGCGAGCTGATGGGCCGGATGTACTGGGACAAGCATGGGGTGGAGAACGTCAATCTTCGCATTGGCGGCTCGCGGCCGACGGTGGACAATGCGCGCACGCTCGCGATCTGGCTTTCGTACCCGGACCTGCTTCGCCTTGTGGAGCGCGCGACGCTCGCCCTGCGCGTCGGCACGCTGGTGATCTGGGGCGCCTCGAACAACAAGCGCGGGTTCTGGGGCCGCGACGGGCGCGGGGTCATCGGTTGGGCGCCGGAGGATTCGGCCGATCCCTTCGTCGCGGAGCAGGCGGGGAAGGTGAGCGGCAACCCGGTCGAGGAGCGCTACCAAGGCGGGCCTTATTGCGCGATCGAATACAGCCGCACGGAACCTTCGCCACGGGAGCTTTTTCCCAAGGGGTAAGACCTGCCCGGCAGATCGTGCCGGCTGACGCGGCATTCGGCCGCGCTGCGCCGGTTTGGCGATGGCATGGGAGGTGCATCGTCAGTCCGGCAGGACAAACCACGCAAGGATCGCTCCCATGTCGATCGGCGCCGTCACCGGCAATCCCTGGACCATTCCGTTCCCCTCCTTCGGGTCCTCCTCCCCGACGGGTTCCTCCGGCACGACGGGCACCGACGGAGTGCCGGACTTTTCGGTCGCGGAGAGCCAGGGCGGCAGCTCGACCGCTTCCGGCACCTCGACGACGAGCGGCAGCACGCTCGGCCTAGGATCGCTGCTCGCCGACTTCCAGAACTGGCTCTTGCAGATGCAGATGCAGTCCGGGACCGCAGGCAACGCGACGGCCACGAGCGGGACCAGCGGCACGACGAGCGCAAGCGGGACGGGGGCGAGCGGGAGCGGCAGCGATTGCAATTCGGAATCCGCATCCGCCTCCAGTGCGAACGGGCACCATGGCGACCAGCGCAATCAGGCCATGTCGCTGCTGCGCAACATCGACAGCGAACTTACGAGCATCAATTCGGCGCTGCAGGGCACCGGAGCGGCGAGTCAGGCCGGTTAGCCGCGCCGCCGCACCCCTTCGAGGAAGAGCGTGACCGACCGCTCGGCCCAGACGGCGAGGCCGGCCGCGTCCAGCGGCCGCCCCAGGCCCAACGCCCGGCGCCGCGGCGCGCTCACCACGAGCATCAGGAACTGCTCGGCCGCGAAGGCGAGCTCCTCGGGGGAGAGCGGGCCGATTTCGGGCGAGCGGCGGAGCAGATCGCCCAGCCACTCGGCACCGGATGCGCCGGCGAGCGTGAGGGTGCGGGCGAGCTCGGGGAACCGCTCGGCCTCCGCGACGACCATGCGGTGCAGCGCGAGCGCCTCGGGCTCGAGCGCCACGCGCAGGATGCCCTCCGCCGCTTCCTGAAGCGCGGAGGCGAGCGGCTGGCGCCGCTCCGCACGCGCCTCGAACGTCGCGCGCCAGACGCCGATCTGGCGGTCCACCACGCCACGGAAGAGCGCGGCCTTGTCGCGGAACCGGGCATAGAGGGTGCGCTTCGAGATATGCGCGCCGGCCGCCACCTGCTCCATGCTGGTGGCGGCGAAGCCATGGCGGAAGAAGAGCCCCGTCGCGACGTCGAGGATGCGCCCCTCGATCTTTTGCGACTCGGCACGCGAGGGCCGCCCGCCATGGCGGAGCGGCGGCCCGTCCGTCAGCGCCTCACCCATTGGCCATCCCTTGGGGCCATTCCTTGGGCCGATCCCTCAGCAGGCCTCCCCGAGCAGTCAATAGACTGCGAATACGTAGGGCCGGACGACCACGGCATGATAGGCCACAGGCCGGGCCGGCACCACGACGCAGCCTGCGAGGGCGGCGGCCGGAAGGGCGAGGACGATCGGCATGAGTGGGCGTACGGCTTTGCTCCTCGAGGCAGCCCGGATGGAGCGTGGGCAAAAATAACAAGGAAAAAGGAAACGCCACAGATGCGTTTTGTTCCTTAATGTAACAGCGCGGGCGGTCGAAAGGCAGGCGCGGATCGGATCGGCGCGGCTTGCATGGCTTCCATAGTGGATGATGACCATAAGCCGGCTTATTATCCCTTAGTGATCTTATCCGGCGGACGATGACCATTCCGACGAACGACCTCCTCTTCCTGCTGCACGACGTGGCCCGCCTGCTCCGCATCGAGTCGGACAAGCGCGCGCGCGGCAACGGCATGACCCGCGCGCAGTGGGTGATGCTGATCTGGCTCGAGCGGCAGCCTGGGCTGTCGCAGAAGGAGCTCTCGGAGCTGATCGAGGTCGAGCCGATCACGGTCGCCCGGCTGGTCGATCGGCTGGAGGCGCGCGGCATGGTTGAGCGCCGACCGGACCCGGCCGACCGGCGGATCTGGCGGCTGCATCTTCGCCCCGCCGCGCTGCCGGTTTTGGCCGAGATCGAGCGGCACCGCGCGGAGATGGCGGCCCTGGTCACGGCCGGCCTGGACGCGGCGACCATCGCCCGGATGACCGACGGGCTCGCCCGCATGAAGGCGTCGCTGAGCGCCGAGGTGCGGCCGCGACCGCGCGAGGTGGCCAAGGAGGTGGCCTGATGTCGCAGGCGACGGCGGCCGCGGGCGCCAACCCGCGGGTTGCAGGCGAGGCTGCCGTCGAGACCAGGGGGCGTCGACGGAGCGGCCTCCTGAGGCCGCTGCTGATGATCGGGGGCGTGATCGCGGTGGTGGTGGCCTCGGCGGCCTTCTGGCTCGAAGGCGGCACCTACGTCGGCAGCGACGATTCCTATATCGAGGCCGACAAGCTCTCGATCTCGACCGACGTCTCCGGCATCGTCTCGGACGTTGCCGTGCGCGAGGGCGAGACGGTCGCCAAGGGCCAGGTTTTGTTCCGGCTCGATCCGCGCAAGTTCGATATCGCGCTCGCCGGCGCCAAGGCCAATCTCGTCGAGACCGCGCTCACGCTGCGCGCGATGCAGGACGATTACCGGCGGATGCTGAGCGACGTCGCGGCGGCGGAGGCCAATCTCCGTTCCGACCAGGCGAACCTCGATCGCTATGGGCGGCTCGTCGCCACCGGCGGCGTGCCGCGCGCCGAGTACGACGATGCACGCTTCAAGGTGGCCGCGGACCAGGCAACGGTGGCCGCCCTCGAGGGGCGGGCCGCCGTGCAGCTTGCCAAGCTCGGCGGCAGCGCCGACGCCGACGTGACATCGCTGCCGCAATACCAGGCGGCGGCGGCGCGGGTGGCCGAGGCGGAGCGCGAGCTCGATCATTCCGTCGTGCGCGCACCCTATCCGGGCGTGGTCACCGACGTGAGCCAGCTTCAGCGCGGGATGTATCTCGCGGCCGGCACCGCCGCCTTCGGCCTCGTCTCGAGCGAGCATGTCTGGGTCACCGCCAATCCCAAGGAGACCGACCTCACCTGGGTCAAGATGGGCGATCCGGCGACAGTGAGCGTGGACAGCTATCCCGGGCGCGTCTGGCACGGCAGCGTCGAAAGCATCAGCCCGGCGGTGGGCTCCGCCTTCTCGCTGCTGCCGGCGGAGAATTCCTCCGGCAACTGGGTGAAGGTGGTGCAGCGCATTCCGCTCCGGGTGCGGATCGACCGCGAGCCCGGCGACCCGCCGCTGCGCGCGGGCATGAGCGTCGAGGTCTCGATCGACACCGGGCATCATCGCCGGCTCTCCGACCTCTGGTAGGTTTGCGGCGATGACTGCGCCCGGCGCGGCGCCCGCCGGGGGAACGGTGCCGCATCGCGGCATCATCACCCTCTGCTGCATGATCGGCACGCTCATGCAGGCGCTCGATTCGACGATCGCCAACGTCGCGCTTCCGTACATGCAGGGCAGCCTCTCCGCGACCTACGACCAGATCACCTGGGTGCTCACCTCCTACATCATCGCCGCGGCGATCATGACCGCGCCGGTGGGATGGCTCGCGGCGCGGTTCGGGCGGCGGAACCTGTTCGTGGTTTCGCTCGCCGGCTTCACCGTGACCTCGATGCTCTGCGGGGCGGCGCAGTCGCTCGGCGAGATCGTGCTCTTCCGGCTCGCGCAGGGCTGCTTCGGCGCGGCCCTGGTGCCGCTCTCGCAGTCGATCATGCTCGATATCTATCCCGTCGCGCGGCGCGGCCAAGCGATGGCGATCTGGGGCATGGGCGTGATGGTGGGGCCGATCATGGGGCCGACGCTCGGCGGGTATCTCACCGAGTACTACAGCTGGCGATGGGTCTTCTACGTCAACGTGCCGTTCGGCATCGTCTCGATGCTCGGGCTGATGTTCTTCATGCGCCGGCTGCGCGGCAACGTGAGCCTGCGCTTCGACTGGCTCGGCTTCGCGGTGCTGGCGCTCGGCATCGGCGCGCTGCAGATGATGCTCGACCGCGGCGAGCTCAAGGACTGGTTCAGCTCGCGGGAGATCATCGTCGAGGCGGTGCTCGCCGGCACCGGGCTCTATCTGTTCCTCGTCCATCTCTTCACCGCGGAAAAACCCTTCATCCCGCCGGCGATCTTTCGTGACATCAACTTCACCGCCTGCATGCTGGTGATGTTCTCGGCGGGGCTCGTGCTGGTGGCGAGCTCGGCGCTGCTCGCCCCCTATCTGCAGGATCTCGGCAACTACCCGGTGCAGACGGCGGGGCTGGTGCTCGCGCCGCGCGGCATCGGCACGCTCTTCGCGATGATGGTCTCGGGGCGGCTCTCGGACCGGATGGATCCGCGCATCCTGATGGTGGTGGGCATCGTGCTGCTCGAATACTCGCTCTGGTTGATGCTCGGCTGGACCTCGGACGTGGCGCCACGCGAGGTCGCCTGGGTAATCGTGCTGCAAGGGGCGGGGCTCGGCTTCGTGTTCACGCCGCTGCAGGTGATGGCGTTCGCGACGCTGCCGCTCGCATTCCGCACCGACGGCACCGCGCTCTTGAGCCTCTTTCGAAATTTCGGCAGCGCGATCGGCGTTTCCGTCACCTCGGCGCTGCTCGACCGCGTGACGCAGCAGGAGCACGCCGATCTGGCCGGCCTCCTCACGCCGTTCCGGCGGCTCTTCCAGGACAGCCCGGCGGACCACCGCTTCCTCGATCCGGCGACGCCCGCGGGGGCTGCGATGCTCAACCAGGTGGTCGATCGGCAGGCGCAGATCATCGCCTATCTCGCCGATTTCAAGCTGATGATCTTCACCTCGCTGCCGATTCTTTTTCTCATCTTCCTGATGCGCCGCGCCGCGCACGTGGGCTTGCCGGCCGAGCATGCGGCGGTGATGGAATAAGCATCGCCGCCGCGCGCCGCGGTGCGGGGCCAATCCGGTCGCAGAGAAACCATTTTTGGCGGCGATTGGCAGCGCATGGAACATCCCGCGAAAGGGAGAGATGCCATGGTTCGACCGAGACTGCTGCGTGTGGCGGCGGCGCTTGCGTTCGGCGCGGCGCTTGTCGCGCCCTGTGCGCTTACGGCGCAGCCCTATCGCCCACCCCCGGGGCATGGCGGACCGCCGCCCGGCTACCACGGCGGACCGCCGCCCGGGTATCATGGCGGGCCGCCGCCGAACTGGCACGGCGGCTGCTGCGGGGATGGTAATGCCGCAGGGGCCGCGATCGGCGGCGCGCTGCTCGGCCTCGGCATCGGCGCGGTGATCGGCAGCGCGCTGGCGCCCCCGCCGCCACCCGCCTATTACGCGCCGCCACCCACGGTTTACTACGCGCCGCCGCCGCCAGCGTACTACGCCCCGCCGCCGCCCGCCTATTATGGCTACTGAGGAGAGCGACCGTCCCATGAATGCGAAATCAACCGTGAAATCCTGGCTCACGCTCGCTGCCCTGCTCACGCCGCTGGCGCTGCCGGCGGTCGCGCTCGCGCAGACCGCCGCGCCAACGCCGCAAGCTGCGGCGCCTGCCCGGGGCGGCCCCGAGGGCGTGCAAGCCTATATCGACCAGATGCACGCCATGCTGCAGATCACGCCGGCCGAGCAGACCGAGTGGGACAGCTTCGCCCAGGTGATGCGCGAGGGCGCCGCCGGGATGCACCAGGCGTTCGAGCAGCGGGGCGCGGCGCTCCCGACGATGACCGCCGTGCAGAACATGCAGTCGTACGCCGATCTCGCAACGCGGCACGCGAAGGACATGGAAGCGCTCGCCGCCGCCTTCCAGACGCTCTATGCCGCGATGCCGCCGGCGCAGCAGCAGAATGCCGATGCGGTGTTCCGCGATTGGTACGCTCATCCGGGGCACCATTGATGGAGAGCGTGATCGCGGAGGTGGTGTAACCGAAGGCGTGAATCACGCGAGAAAACAAACAGCCAGATCCTGGCGGCTTGGGTCGATGCTTTCGTCTTGAAAGGAAATTGCTTTCGACGTAGAACCCCTTCCGCGTGTCACAAAAAAAACCCCGGGGGAGGGGGCGTCCTTCGTCTCATGCCCGATCCGACCGCTCTCCGCCCGGCAGGCCGCCGCCGGGTCGGCCCGTGACCTTCGGGAGCCGCAGTGCCTTGCTGCAGCGCCGACTGAAGATCGCCGAATGGATTCGCCAGCACGGCCAGATGCGCGTCGACGAGCTGAGCGAGGCGCTCGCCGTATCCACGGTCACCATCCGCGCCGACCTCAACTATCTCGAAGACCAAGGGCTGCTCGTTCGCAGCTTCGGCAAGGCGATCGCCGCCAAGAGCGTCCGGCCGGCCGAGCGCCCCGCTTCTCAGGCGCTCGCGAAGGCGCATGCGCTCCCGATGCTGCGACTGGCCAGCCGGGTGATCGCCACCGGCCACACCCTGCTCGTCGGCCATGGCGAGCTGCCGGTGCAGGTCATCCCGCTGCTGGCCGAGATCCAGGGACTTTCCCTCGTCCTCGCCTCGCTCGACGCCGTCCCGCTCGCCCGCGCCCTGCTCGACGGCCGGGTCCATGTGCTCGGCGGCGAGCTGGGTTCCGACGCGGCCTCGCTCGAAGGCTCGGTCGCGTTGCAGAGCCTCGGGCTCTACCCGATTACCCATTTCGTCATGCAGGCGGAAATGCTGAGCAGCGATGGTACCCTCCTGCTCGGCTCGAAGCCCGCCGAGCGGTTCTGCGCCACCGCTTGCCGCCGGGCCGAGCGCGGCATCGTGCTGCTCGAGCGCCCGTCCCTCTCGCTGGAGAGGCGGCCATCGGCGATCCCGCTCGACCTTGCCACCGATGCGATCTTCCCGAGCCCACCGGGAGGCCACGCGCACGACGCGCTGCTCGCCGCGGGCTTCCGCCTGGCCGGCGGGGAGCCCGGCTCAGCCACGCACTTCTCCCGCTTCCACGCCCCGGAAGGACGATGACCCTGCCGCCCACGAAGCCCGGCAAGATCGTCACCATGGGCGAGATCCTGGTGGATATTCTCGCCGTGGAGCGTGGACGCGGCTTTCACGAGCCGCTCAACCTCAAGGGCCCGTTCCCCGGCGGCGCGCCCGCCATCTTCATCGCGCAGGTCGCCCGCCTCGGCCATCCTGCCGGCATCATCGCCGGCGTCGGCGACGACGATTTCGGATGGCTCAACATCGAGCGGCTGAAACGCGGCGGGGTCGACGTGAGCGCCATTCGCGTGCACGACGATCAGGTCACCGCGACCGCCTTCGTCCGTTATCGCGAGGACGGCGAGCGCGACTTCCTCTTCAACCTCAAGCTCAGCGCCGCCGGCCGGACCGAGCTCGACGCGCCGGCGCGGGCGCTGCTCGCCGAGTGCGGCCATTTCCACATCATGGGGTCCTCGCTCTTCTCCTTCCATCTCATCGACGAGGTGAAGAAGGCGGTCGAGATCGTCAAGGCGAACGGCGCCACCGTCTCCTTCGATCCGAATATCCGCAAGGAGATGCTGAACATCGCCGAGATGCGCGCCGGCCTCGAGTTCATGCTCCAGTACTGCGACATCTTCCTGCCCAGCGGACCGGAGCTCTTGATCCCGACCGAGGCGCGGACCGAGGAGGAAGCGATCGCCGAGCTGCTCGCGCTCGGCATCTCCTGCATCGTCGTCAAGCGCGCCGCCAGGGGCGCCAGCTATTATGACCGCGCGCGCTCGATCGATCTTCCGGGCTACGAGGTGACCGAGGCCGATCCGACGGGGGCGGGCGACTGCTTCGGCGCCGCCTTCATCGCCTCTCTCCGCCGGGGCATGCCGGTCGAGGAGTGCGTGCGGACGGCCAATGCGGCCGGCGCGCTCGCGGTGAGCCGCCAGGGCGGCATGGAGGGTGTCTCCACCCTCGCCGAGATGCAGGCGCTGATTGCCGGCCAAATATCGAGTTGACTTTCCAAACGAAAGCAAATTACCTTCAAGTCATAAGAAGAAAGGGCTTTGGCCCCCAACCCCACGGAGGAGACGCATGATGGATCACGATCCGTCGGCCCACTCGCATGCCGCCCCGTCGCCACTGCATTCCCTCCTTCCTCCGGCCCGGCTTGAACCCCGGGAAGGACTTCGTCCGATATGGAAACGGACCGCCACCACGCTGCTCGCCTCGGCTCTCGCCTGCCTGCTCGCCGGGACCGGCAGCGCCGTCGCCGCGACGCTCACCATCGCGACGGTGAACAACCCCGACATGCTGATCATGCAGAAGCTCTCGCCCGCGTTCACCAAGGAGACGGGCATCGGGCTCGACTGGGTGGTTCTCGATGAGAACACGCTCCGCGAGCGCGTCACCACCGATATCGCGACCAAGTCGGGCAGCTTCGACATCGTGACCGTCGGCACGCTCGAGACGCCGCAGTGGGGCAAGAACGGCTGGCTCGATCCAATCGGCGATCTCGGCCCGTCCTACGACATGAGCGATATCTTCCCGACCGTCCGCAGCGCGCTTTCCTACAAGGGCACGCTCTATGCCGTGCCGTTCTACGCCGAAAGCTCGATGACCTATTACCGCAAGGACCTCTTCAAGGCGGCGGGACTGGCGATGCCGGCCCAGCCGACCTACGCGGAGGTCGCGAAATTCGCCGACAAGCTCAACGACCCTGCCAAGGGCGTCTACGGTGTCTGCCTGCGCGGCCTGCCCGGCTGGGGCGAGAACATGGCCTATCTGACGACGCTCGTGAACACGTTCGGCGGCCAATGGTTCAACATGAAATGGGAGCCGGAGCTCACCAGCCCGGCCTGGGAGAAGGCGATCAGCTTCTATGTCGATCTGATGAAGCGTGACGGGCCGCCGAACGCAACCTCCAACGGCTATACCGAGAACCTGGCCCTTTTCTCCACCGGCAAGTGCGGCATGTGGATCGACGCGACGGTGGCCGCCGGCTATCTCTTCGATCCCTCGAGGTCGAAGGTGGCCGCCGATGTCGGCGTCGCGCCGGCGCCAGTCGGCATCACGCCGCATGGGTCGCACTGGCTGTGGTCCTGGGCGCTGGCGATCCCCTCGACCTCGCGTCATGAGGCGGACGCCAAGAAGTTCCTCGCCTGGGCGACCTCGACATCCTACATCGACCTGGTGGGCAAGACCGACGGCTGGGTTGTTGCCCCGCCCGGAACCCGCCTCTCCACCTACGAGAACGCGGATTACCTGAAGGCCGCGCCGTTCGCGCCGCTGGTCGAGGACGCGATCAAGTCCGCCGATCCCGATCACCCGACCCTGAACCCGGTTCCCTACACGGGAATCCAGTTCGTCGGCATCCCGGAGTTCGAGGGCATCGGCACGACGGTCGGCGAGGATGTCGCCGCCGCCCTCGCGGGGCGCGAGAGCGTGAAGCAGGCGCTCGCGAGCGCTCAGGCCTCGACCAAGCGCAGCATGGTCCAGGCGGGCTACATCCAGTAGCGCCGGGCGCGGACCGCTTCGGGGCGGGGATGGGCGCGACCACGTTCCGGGCGACGGGGATGGCGGGAGGCGAGCTTGCCCGCCATCGCCGGCGCTCGTCCTGGCTCCTGCTCTCCCCCTCGGTCGTCCTGCTCGCTCTCTGGGCGTTCGTTCCGCTGGCGATGACGCTCTACTATTCGTTGCAGCGCTATGACCTCCTCTATCCCGCGCGACGCGGCTTCATCGGCGGCACCAACTACAGTCTCCTCTTCACGGATCCGGACTTCTGGACCGCCATCATCAACACGCTCGTGCTCGTGCTCAGCGTGCTGGTCATCACGATCGTGCTCGGCATCGTCCTCGCCCTGCTCCTCAATCAGAACTTCCCGGGCCGCGCGGCCGCGCGGCTGATGGTGATCGCGCCCTTCTTCGTCCTGCCGCCGGTCTCGGCGCTGATCTGGAAGAACCTCCTGTTCAATCCGATCAGCGGGCTCTTCGGCTGGCTCTTCAAGCTCGTCGGCCTCACTCCAATCGCCTGGTTCACCACCGACCCGATGATCGCGCTCATCATAATCGTCGCCTGGGAATGGGCGCCCTTCGCGACGCTGATATTGCTCACCGCGCTCCAGTCGCTCGATGCCGACCAGCTCGAGGCGGCGCGCATGGACGGCGCCGGGCGTATCAACCGCGTGATCTACGTCGTGCTGCCGCACCTGGCCCGCCCCATCGCGATCACCATCATGATGGAGTCGATCTTTCTTCTCTCCATCTTCGCCGAAATCCTCACGACCACCGCCGGCGGCCCCGGAAGTGCTACCACCACGCTCACCTATCTGATCTATATCCGCGCCCTGCTCGACTTCGACATCGGCGGCGCCTCGGCGGCGGGCGTCGTTGCGATCGTGCTCGCCAACGTCGTCGCCGTGTTCCTGATGAGCGCGGTTGCGCGCAACATCGAGGGCTAGGAGGATGAGGGAAGAGAAGGCACCGCCGGCAGGCGCGATCGCGGCCTGGGCGGCCGCGTTCGTCATGTTCTTTCCGATCCTCTGGATGATCATCACCGCCTTCAAGACCGAGGCGCAGGCGATCGCCATCCCGCCGCTCCTCTTCTTCCGGCCCGTGCTCTCGAGCTTTGCCGCGGCACTCGAGGAATCGGGCTATGTCCATTTCGCCGAGAACAGCATCATCGTGAGCCTCGCCTCGACCGCGCTTGCGGTCCTGATCGCCTTTCCCGCCGCCTACGCGATGGCCTTCCAGCCCGGCAAGCGGACGCAGAACCTGCTGGTCTGGATGCTTTCGACCAAGATGCTGCCGCCCGTCGGCGTGCTCGTCCCGATCTATCTCATCTGCCGCGACGCTGGGCTGCTTGACACGCGCACCGCGCTCGTCATCGTCGACGCCCTGATGAACCTGCCGATCGTCGTCTGGATGCTCTATTCCTTCTTCCGCGACATCCCGCGCGATATCCTGGAGGCGGCGCAGATGGACGGCATCGGTCCGCGCGGGCAGATGACGCATCTGCTTCTCCCGCTCGCCTCGCCCGGCATTGCGTCCGCCGCGCTGCTCTCGATCATCCTCTCCTGGAACGAGGCGTTCTGGAGCATCAACCTCACCGCCGCGCATGCCGGCACGCTCGCCACCTTCATCGCGCGCTATACGGCTCCCGAGGGCCTCTTCTGGGCCAAGCTCTCCGCCGCCTCGGTGCTCGCCGTCGCGCCCATCCTCGTCTTCGGCAGCCTTGCCCAGCGCCGCATGGTGCGCGGGCTCACCGTCGGCGCGGTGAAGTAGCGCCATGGCAGCGCTCGAGCTCCGCCAGGTCGGCAAGTGGTACGGCGGCTTTGAGGCGGTGAAATCCGTCGATCTCACCATCGAGGATCGCGAATTCATCGTCTTCGTCGGCCCCTCGGGCTGCGGCAAGACCACGCTCTTGCGCATGATCGCCGGACTCGAGGAGATCAGTTCGGGCGATCTCTTCATCGACGGCGAGCGCGCGAACGCGGTGCCGCCCGACAAGCGCGGGCTCGCCATGGTGTTCCAGTCGTATGCGCTCTATCCGCACATGACGGTGGCGGGGAACATGGGCTTCGCGCTCAAGATGGCCGGAGCGCCGAAGGCCGAGATCGAGCAGAAGGTGAATGGGGCGGCCCGCATCCTCCAACTCGAGCCGCTGCTCGGCCGCAAGCCGCGCGCCCTTTCCGGCGGGCAGCGCCAGCGCGTCGCCATCGGACGGGCGATCGTGCGAAATCCAAGGGGCTTCCTGTTCGATGAGCCGCTCTCGAACCTCGACGCGGCGCTGCGCGTGCAGATGCGCACCGAGCTTGTCAGGCTGCACCAGGACTTGGCGACGACGATGATCTACGTCACGCACGACCAGGTCGAGGCGATGACGATGGCGGATCGCATCGTCGTCCTCAATGGCGGGCGCATCGAGCAGGTCGGCACGCCGCTCGAGCTTTACCAGCGGCCGGCCAATCTGTTCGTCGCGGGCTTCATCGGCTCGCCCAAGATGAATCTCTTCCCGGCGCGCGCCGTCTCGGTCGGCAACGGCGCGGTCACGCTCGAGCTGTCGGCCGGCCGCACGCTCTCGGTTCCCATGCCGGCCGGGCTGATCGCCCCGGGGGCTGCCGTCACGCTCGGCACCCGGCCCGAGCATCTGGCGCTCGTCGATGCCGGCCCATTTGGCGGTATCGTCGATGTGGTCGAGCATCTCGGCGTCGAGACCCTGCTCTACGTGAAGGATCCCGAAGGGGTCACGACCATCGTCCGCACCGACGATCTCTCGCGCGTCCGCCAGGGCGAGACGGTCTCGCTGGCACTCCGTCCCGGCCGCGGCAGCCTCTTCGATGCGAGCGGCCACGCGTTCTTCCATCTTTCCCCGACCTGAGAGGCGCGCATGTATCTCGAGAAATTCGGTCTCTCCGGCCGCCGCGCGGTCGTCACCGGCGGCGGGCGGGGGATCGGGCTCGCTTGCGCGCACGCGCTCGCCGAGGCCGGGGCGGCCGTGGTCATCGCCGATGTCGACGAGAAGGTGGCGGGCGAGGGCAAGGGTGCGCTCGCCGAAGCCGGTCACGAGGCCGCTTCCATCCGGCTCGACGTGACCGATCCTGACGCGGTGCGCGCGGCCGCCGAGCAGCTCGAGGCGCGCTTCGGCGCCGTCGATATCCTCGTCAACAATGCCGGCATCGCCCGCTCGGGCACCGCCGCCGAGGAGGTGGCGGACGAGCACTGGCTCGATGTCCTGAACGTCAACCTCAACGGCACCTTCTGGTGTGCGCGCGCGTTCGGCGCGCGAATGCTCGGGCGCGGGCGAGGCGCGATCGTCAATATCGGCTCGATGTCCGGCTTCATCGTCAACAAGCCGCAGAAGCAAAGCTACTACAACGCCTCCAAGGCGGCGGTGCACCATCTCACGCGCTCGCTCGCAGCCGAGTGGGCCGACCGCGGCGTGCGCGTGAACGC
>Ga0335075_10008587_pt1 | contig 15632 bp, 12 predicted proteins | sample Lox_Sample_24_FD_206723 | JGI IMG/M metagenome (GOLD analysis project Ga0335075, IMG submission 206723) | Soil microbial communities from Loxahatchee National Wildlife Refuge, Florida, United States - Lox_Sample_2.4 | ecosystem: Environmental > Terrestrial > Soil > Wetlands | place: USA... | reverse complement strand
TGGAAGCGTGATCGGCACCACCGCCAAGCGATAGTAGAGCTCCTGGCGAAAGGTGCCCTCGGCGACACGCTGCGAAAGATCGGTGCGCGTCGCCGTCACCAGCCGCACGTTCATGCGGCGAGCGTCCACCTCACCCTCACCGCCCTTGCCGTCGAGCAGCACGCGCAGCAGCGCGGGCTGCACCGACAGCGGCACGCTGTCGATCTCGTCGAGGAACAGCGTCCCGCCTGAGGCCAGCTCGAAACGCCCGGGCTTCGGTGCTGGGCCGCTCATCTCACCCTGGCCGAAGCCGAACAGCTCGCGCTCGAGCAGCTCGGGCGACGCCGCCGCGCAGTTCAGCGTGATGAATGGGCCGTTGCGGCGCAACGAGCCGTCGTGCAGCGCGCGCGCCACCAGCTGTTTGCCGGTGCCGACCTCTCCCGTGATGATCACCGACGAGGGCGTGTCGGCGACGCGATCGATGACCTGGCGGAGCTCTTCGATGGGACGGCTGTTGCCGATGATGCCGTAGCGAGCGCCGGGGGGCAGCTCGGCTTCCTGCCGCGCCTCGGTCGCAGCGAGCGCCCGCGTGCGCAGCGCCTTGCGCACGACGTTGCGGACCTCGTTCTGATCGAACGGCTTGGTGATGTAGTCGAAGGCCCCCGACTTCAGCGCCTCGACGGCGTTGTCGACCGTGCCGTGCGCCGTGATGATCACCACCGGCAGCTCGGGCTCGAGCGCGAGCGCTCGCCGCATCAGCTCGAGCCCATCGAGCTCGGGCATGCGCAGGTCGGTGATGACCACGTCCACGTACTGCTCTTGCAGGATGCGCAGAGCCGCCTTCCCGTCCGCCACCGCGTGCACCTCGTAGCCATCGCGGCTGAGCTGCGCGCCGAGCACGCGGCGCAGGTTGGGCTCATCGTCGACGACCAGGATCTGGCGTGGAGAATCAGTGATCATGCGACGGCTCGGGCGCTCTCGCGAAGCGGGTGGGTGAAGGAATGACGACGTCGCCGCCGAGTGCGTGCGGGCTCGATCGGACCGGTTGTCCCCCGGCGGCACCGGCCGTTATGGCTCGTGGCGGCTCCGCGGCAACCCGGCATGTCACCGGAGAGCGGCTCGTGGCGCGGCCGCGGGTGGAGACCATGTCGACAGTCGAACACACGACGCGTTGGATTCGAAGAGCCTGGATGCTCAGCCTCGCGGGTTGTTGCTGGCTGGTCAGCGCCTCGGCGCTGGCCCAATCCGAACCGGTCCCCGTCCCGACTCAGGACCTGGTCAGCGCCTCGGCGGTGGCGCGCTCGGAACCAGAGCCCCCCACCGCGACGGACGACGACTGCGCCGGCTCGCGCAGCGCCAACGATCCCGAAGCGGCCCGGGTTGCGTTTCGCGCCGGCCAGACCGCGTTCAGCGAGGGCGCCTACGCACGCGCCGTCGAGCTCTGGAACCAGGCCTACCGAGACGACTGCACGGCGCACGCTCTGCTCTTGAACCTCGCCATGGCCCAGGAGCTTCTCGGCCGACCCGAAGATGCCATCCATACGTTGACGCTATTTAACAGGCGCTCTCCCACATCGCCGTATGTCGAAGCGAACGTGAAGCGAATTCAGCGCCTGGAGCGTCTCGCAGCGGAGCAGCGCCGGCAACGAGCCCGACGCGAGCGACTCGATTGGGGCCCGGCCAATCATCCGGCGCCCGGTGATGGAGCGAGTCTATCTCTGCCGCTCGCGGTGACCGTGGTGGGCGGCACCCTCGCCGTTGTGGGCGGTGCGCTCTTCATCGAAGGCCGCATGTCCGCGTCGTCGGCGGACGACCGTTGCGGAACGCGCTCGGCCTGTGACGAGGTGGGCGGCGTCGTGGAGGGCGAACGTGCTCGCTCGCGCGCCGAGACGGGAGGCTGGCTCGGCGGCGTCGGGCTGGTGACGGCGGCTGGAGGTCTCGTCTGGCACTTTCTCTCGCAACCCGAGCGGCCATTGGACCAGACGGCGCCCGCATCCGGCGTGTCGTTGATCGACGTTCCGGCGGGCGGCGCCGGCGTCGCGTGGTCCGAAAGCTTCTGAGCCGTCGCCTCAGAGCTCGGGCTCGGGCGCGAGTTCTGGCGCGGGGCCCCGGGGAGGCGCTGCTCCCCAGGTCGAGTTCGTCGAACCCGCACGGCGCTTCGCGCCCGGCGTCGGACGCGGAGCACCGACCGGCGGAATGATCGCGGGTTCCGAGCCGTTGCTCGACGCCGCGCCAGAAGCAGGATCCGTCGCCCCGTTCGCCTCTGTTTCGGCGGTGCCGCGCAGGCGCGCCGGATCGGGTTCGAGGGGCGGTGGCGTTTCGCTCGACGACCCACCGCAAGCGGCTGCCGACAGGAGCCACGCGAGCAACGCTAGACGACGCATGCTGAGCGGCTAACATGCCGCAAACCGCCCAGCAAAGCGCAATTGTCGCTTGCTCTGCCGAGTGCGCCCCCTTAAACAGGCACAGCTTGATTGGTCGACTGGTTGGCAATGTAGTCGCGACAAACGACGGAACCGTCACCGTCGATGTCGGCGGAGTGGGCTACGAGGTCCACATCCCCGGAGGCACGCTCGGGCGCAGCAACGGCGCCGCTGGTGACTCGCGCGTCACCTTGTACGTGCACACACACGTGCGCGAAGACACCCTCGATCTGTTCGGCTTCGCCTCCGAGTTGGATCGCGTCGTCTTCAAGCTGCTGATCGCGGTACCCAATGTCGGGCCAAAGACCGCGCTCGGGATCCTGAGTGCGCTGCCTCCGCCGGAGCTCGCGAGCGCGGTCGCCGACCGCGACCTCGCGCGCCTGACGTCGATCAGCGGCATCGGCAAGAAGACTGCGGAAAGACTGGTGCTGGAGTTGAAGGAGAAACTCCCCCGAGTGACGGATCTCGGGGCGCGTGATGCGCAACCGCGCAAGCATGACGACGGCGCGCGTCTGCTCGGAGCACTCACCAACATGGGGTTTCGCCAGGCCGAAGCGGAGCGCGCCATCGTTGCCCTCGGCGACCGCATCGGCAAAGAGCCGCTCGCCGAGTTGCTCAAGGCAGCTTTGGCAAAGCTCGGTTGAAGCTCGCCAGGCAGCCGGCGCCTTTGGCCGAAAACGGACCGCGCTGCCCCGAGTTACTTGACCCTCGACCCAACCCGTGGACAAATCGGGGCCCTAGGGCTGGGCGAATTCGGCGCCGTTAATACCGCACACCACAACCCCGAAGGCGTCCCCGGGAGGCCACCAAAGTGATCACGTGCCAGAAGTGTGGCAAGGAAAACCAGGACCACTACAAGTTCTGCCTCGGATGCGGCGCCGAGTTAACGCGAGACGTGGCGCCCAAGCCGGTGGGTCGGGGTCCCGCTGTCGCCGTTGATGCCACACAGAATCGCCCGGCAGAGAATCGCTCGCCGGACAATCGCTTGGCAGAAAATCGTTTGGCGGAGGCTCGAGACGGACGTTTGGGGGAGGGTCGCGTGGAAGGTCGTGGCGCAGAAGGTCGTTCCGTGGAGGGCCGTTCCCTGGAGGGCGCTGTCGAGGCTCCGGCTCCCGCTGCTGGCGTAGGCCCGCTCCTCGGCGCGGACTCCACGCACGCGTCTGCCGGAGTGCAGGTGCCGCGCGCCCGTCCGCCCGCCGAGCCCGTCATGCAACAGCCCCCGCCTGCAGCGAGCAACGGCGTCTCCGCCTACATCAACTGCCCGCAATGCGATCACCAGAACCCGGCCACCAACCGCTTCTGTGCGTCCTGCGGCTACAAGCTCAACCTCCAGTCTGTTCCGGCCAAGCCCGCCGTCGCTGCGCCTCCCGTCAGCGGCACCGTGATGCTCACGGCCCTGCGCGCCGACGGCAGCGAAGCCGGGTCGTACGCGCTCGCCCAGAGCCCGAGCGAGACGATCGGGCGCGACACGGGCTCCATCTTCGCGGGCGATAGCTACCTGTCTCCGCGTCACGCGACGTTCACGCGCAAGTCCGAGCGGCTCTTCGTGAGCGATGCTCGCTCCCTCAACGGGGTCTACCTCAAGATTCGCCCCAACTCGCCCTGGCCCCTGCGCTTCGGCGACGTCTTCCGCATCGGACAAGAGATCCTGCGCCTCGAAAAGCTCGAGGTCCCCCAGCCCTCGCCGGACGGCGTGCAGCGGCTCGGAAGCCCCTCCGACGGCTACGTCGCGCGCCTCGGTCTCGTCATCGGTCGCGACACCACAGGCAACGCCTTCCCCGTTCCCAAGGCGGGTCTACACCTCGGGCGCGAGCGCGGCGACGTGCTGTTTCCCGAGGACGGCTACGTCTCCGGTCTGCACTGCCGCCTCGGCGTGGGCACCGACAACATCATCACGCTCACCGACCTGGGCAGCTCCAACGGCAGCTTCGTCCGCCTGCGCGACGAGCACCAGGTTTCGAGCGGCGACATCCTGCTCATGGGACAGCAGCTCTTCCGCGTCGACGCCTGACGGCCCTCCCCGTCCCGCTCCGCCCCCCGCCAGCCTCGACGCGACAAACTCCCAGCGTGTTCCCCACACCGCCCGCATCTCCCTGCCCGCTCGCCCGCCTCTTTCTCCCCATCGCATGAAGCAGGCCTCCACCATTCGGGTCGTCGCGGCCATGATCGAGCAAGACGGCCGCTACCTCATCACGCAGCGCCGCCCCGCCGCCGTCCTCCCCCTGCTCTGGGAGTTCCCGGGCGGCAAGGTCGAGCCCGGCGAGAGCGACACCACGGCCCTCGAGCGCGAAGTGTTGCATCGCCTCGGCGTCAGCGTCGGCGTCGGCAAGCTCATCAGCTTCGTACGCCACCCGTACGAGCGCTACATCATCGACCTCCACCTCTACGAGTGCCACCTCACGGCGGGCACCCCCGAGAAGCGCAACGTGCACGACTTCGCGTGGGTCCAGAGCGACGAGTTCGAGCACTACCCGTTCACTCCCGCCGACGAGATCTCGGTCGCCAAGCTCCTCGGCCTCGGCGGCTGACGCAGCGTTCGCCGCGCCCCGTCGTCCATCCACGTGCGCCCCCGTGCGCGCCATGATGGCCAGGGCGCCAGTGCATCGAGCCACAAAAAGCCAGCGCCCCCACGCCGTCTCGTCGACGGACACTGGGGGCGCAAGCCGCGCGCGACGCGCGCGCGGCCGTGCTTGGAGTTACGCCTTGCGCCGCCGCATCGTCAGACCCAGAGCGGCGCCGAGCAATCCGGCGAACATCCACTTCGAGCCCGCATCGCTACCGGGCGCGCTCGCCACGGAGCAGCCGCTGTCTTCTGCCGGCGGCTTCTTGTTTTGCGTGTAGTCGATTCCGTAGAACTGCCAACCCGCGGGTGCGTTCGCCGTCGCGACGGGGTTGTAGATCCAGCCCGTCTCCGGGATGTAGCAGAGCCCAAACTTGGGCCAGTACACCTGATCCGCGGCGCAGCCCTGCACGCCGCGCGGCGGCTGCGTGTACGTATTCTGCATCGGGCTCCAGACGTAACCCGTGTTCGCGTCGTAGCAGAGCCCGAGCGGCACGCTGCACAACGCCGGCGCGCAAACGTTCGGATTCTGCGCCGAGCAAGACGCCGCGCCGGGCGCCGTCGTCGGAGCCGGCGGCAAACCAGCGACCGAGTCATCCGGGTTGGGAGCACCCGGCGTCGCGCCCGGAGTGGAGCCCGTGGAGCCGGGCGTGTCGCCCGTCGGATCGACGGTGCCGATGGTGCCGTCGCCGGGGGTGCCCGTCGGCGTGCCGCCCGGAGTGCCGGTGCCCGGGGTGCCGGTGCCGGGGGTGCCCGGATCGGGAGTGCCGGTGCCCGGATCGGGCTCCACGCCGGCCAGGTCGCCCGTGGTCGTCGGGGCCAGATCGGTCGGAGCGAGCACCACGTCATCCAAGACCAGATCGACATCGCTGCTGGCGACGTCGATGTTGACGTTCATCGTGCCGCTCGCCGTCGACGTGAAGACCCAGTCGTAAGTCCGCATCTCGGTCGTCAGCGTCAACGGGGCATCGGCTCGACGATTGCCGAGGTTGGCGATGTTACCGCCGCCCGCCGCGTTCTCGATGCCGACGCTAAACGGGCGCTCGGCGTCGGAACGAGCACGAACACTGATGAGGTAGTTCTGGCCGTTCTGCACCGTGGCCGTCTGCTGAAGCCGCACTTGGTAGTTCAGCGTGTCGGGATTCGCTGCCCGCGTGACGACGAGATGCATCTCGCCGTCGAGGTGCATGGCGTAGCCTTCGCCTCGCAGCACCGTTCCGTCGCCCTGAATGTTCTGGAACTTCCAGCCGAGCAGGCCCTCGTCAAAGTCGCCGTTGACCAGCAAGTTGCCCTGCTGAGTAGCGAGCGGTGGATCCGTGTTCGGCGTGGGATTCGGGCCCATCGGGTTCCACATGTTGCCCGTGACCGTCAGCCCGTAGAGGAGCGCCAGGCTGTTGTTGAAGGCTCGGTACTGCTGGCCACCGGTGTCGCCAAACTCGTCGCCGTCGCGATACAGGCTCTGCCAAGCGCCGGTGAAGGCATCGAGGTCTTCTTGCGTGCCCGCCGTCATGGCAGACGCGAGACCGCCCATCGTGAAAGAGCTCCTCGTGCCTTCCGCGTCCAGCGTCGCACCCTGGCCGTTACCGTTGAGGGGCTGACCTGCCAAGCTGTAGAGGCTGACGATCTGAGCGACGCGCTGGGTCTTCGCGAACGTGACGATCCTCTGCAGGAAGGCGTCAGCGTTCGCACTCCCCGTCCACTGGAAGTCGGTGGCGACGCGCCAAGGAGTGCGCGCGGCATCTGCCTGGAACTGATTGGTTGCGCCACCGCCAGAAACCTGAGGCGGTGATGAGCACGCCAACGTCAAACTGCCGTTTGAGCTCGACCAAGCGGGCACCAAGTTGGTGTTGCCGTTCGTCGTGCGGATCGCATTGAAGTAGGTGTACGTGCCGTTCACTGCATTCGTCCAGAACTGCGCTTGGCCCGCGTCGTTCGCAGCGAATGCCGGGTAATAACCCGGTGGCAAGTACGAAGGGTTGATGCATCCACACGCCGCAAACTGGCTGCCTGCGGTGAGCAACGCCGGGCAACCCGGCAGGAACAACGCGCTACGAATGTCTGCCACCAGCGCAGCAGCGTCGGTATTGTAGCCCTGACCCGGCCACTGACGATTGGCGACGATCAAGCCCAGTGCGGCGTCGACATCCGCGTCGGATGCACTCCCGGTGTCTCCGCCACCGCCGCCACCTGCGCAATCGGTGCGCCGCCAGTTCATCAGACCCGTCCCCGCCGACGTGCGCTGGTAGTAGTTCCACAGGCCGTCGAACGTGGCCTTGTCGCCCATGTACGCCGAGATCACCATGCCGTAGCCGACGCCCTCGGAGCGGGTGTCGTTGCCGCTCTCGGGGTACTTCATCCGCGCATCGCCCTGCGGACAGCGCTCGATCAGCTGCTCGCGCCAGCGGTTGTAGTCAGCCCTCAGCTCGTGGCTGGTGAGCACTGACGTGATCTGGCCGCTGCTGATGTTGCTGCTCGGGAACGGGAAAGCGGCGTCTTGAGCGCTCGCCGTTGGCGCCGCAGCAATGCCTGCCAGAACCAGACCTGCTCCCAGCGTCACGCTGCTCAACTTGACCGGAAGCGAAAGGCTACGATTTCTCATAGTATAACTCTGTACCTAGACCTGTGGACGAAGGTGATCGGCTGACCGCGACGGGTGGGCGCGCGGAATGCTCGCGGTCGACGGTAGCAGCTGCCCGGCCCCGCGACTAGGCTGGCCAGCACGACAGCCGCGTGGTTTCCGATATCGTGAAGCGTAAACCTTGCGGCAATGCTGGATTCCCGCGACGCATCGTCCCGAACTGTTCGTGATCTGCGTGATTTCGAGCCATCTGCGATCGACGCGATCGCGTTGATGACGCGAGCTCGAACCGGCTCGTCACCCACGGCACCTCGTCGAACGGCTCCGCGCAGCGTGGCTGCGTGCACGTCGTGCTCGGCGGCTCGATGGCAGCAGCGCACTCGGCGTTCACCTGACAGGCACCGAACGCTTCGCAGTTGAGCCAGCTGTGAAACGTCGAGTTTTCGACACTCGGTGTCTACTCCAGCGCGGGTGAGCTCGCCGCAAGCGGCGTCGCTCGGCGCCGCAGAGCAGGTGCCGATGCTGCCAGGCACGTTGCACGCGGCACAGAGAGCTCGTGCAGGCGCTCGAGCAGCAAACGCCATCGACGCAGAAGCCGGGCGCATCGCGTTGGGCAGCGCTCGTGCACGGCGCCCCGGGGGAGCCCTGCGGCACGCCGTTGCCTGGCCTCCACCGCCATGATCGAGTCCGGCAGGGCTTCGCTCGAGCCGGTGCCGCCGCTGCCCGCCGGCGTGCCGTCGCCCGCATCGTCCCGCGTCGCGGCGGCGCTGCCAGCGACGCCCTCAGCGAACGAACGGTTCTTGCCGGAGCAGGCCAGCGATGTGGCCAATGCACCCCCCCAGCCCCATGCATACCGGCGCCCCATCGCTGTGGTTGTTCGCATATCGTTGGTCCCTCGACCCCGGGCGCGCAACCGTGAGCTGCCGCGTGTCGACACTCCCTCATGTCCGTCTGGGCGGTTCCGCTTCGGCGCTGTCTCACCGGCGTCGTCAGCGGCTTCACGCGCTGCCTCGCCCCCGACTACTGCGCGGCTTGCGATGCTCCGTTGGCGGGCGACGCGATGTTTTGTGGCGAGTGCGGGCCGTGTCCTCCGTCTCCCGTGGCCTTGCCGCTCGGCGCGTGGGCGGCGGGTGCGTATGCGCCGCCGCTCTCGACGGCAATCCGGCGGATGAAGTTTGGTCAGCGCACCGACCTGGCGGATCGGTTGAGCGCATTGCTGCCGCGGGTGCCGCTGTCGAAGGGGGTGCTCGTGGTACCGGTTCCACTCCACCTGGTGCGGCTCGTGGAGCGTGGCTTCAATCCGCCCGCGCTGCTGGCGCGTGGCTGGTGCCGGGAGGTGGGCGGCGAGCTCGCGCCGTGGGCGCTCGAGCGATGGCGGGAGACACCGCATCAGTCGAAGCTGTCAGCGCGGGAGCGCGCACACAACGTGGTGGGCGCGTTCGTCGCGCACGAGGGCGCCGCAGGGCGTCACGCGATCCTGCTCGATGACGTGATCACCACGGGAGCGACGCTCGATGCGTGCCGCCGAGCGCTCTATGCAGCCGGAGTGGTTCATGTCAGTGTTGTCGCGCTCGCTGCAACGCCGCCCGCCGAACGCTGAGGCTCGGACGAAAGCGTCGCGCTGGCGTGTGACTCATGCGCCCTCACATCACCTCGGTCCGAACTGCTGGTTCTCGGGTCTCGAAACGTTCGTCATGCGCTGGCTCGTGGCTGTCGCGCTGGCGTGGCAGCGCGCTCGCGAGTTGCTTCACCGTGGTCGCGGGGCTCGTCATGCTCGCCCCTGGCTGTACCCCGACGGTCGCGGCTCCGGCGCTCGCCACCGGCGAGAAGCCGACGACGGGCGTTCCGCGCTTCGATCGGTTGTTTAGCGACATCCATGCATCGCTGGCGGCGGTGCAAGAGGCGCGCAGTGAAGAGGTCGACGCGCGCGGCGCGCTGGCGCGGCGGCTGGGCTTGCCCGACGCGGTGCCGATCGAGGCGCTCGGCGTGCGTCTTCGCGAGCGCACGGAGCGGCTGGCGCGAGACGGTCTGACGCTGGAGCTCGAGTTCACCGGCATCGATGACGTGGACGGTCTCGAGGCGCATGGCGATGGCCTGGATGAGGGCGCAGCGGGCGACGCTGCCGCCGGCGCCGAGGGCGAGCCGGCACCACCCACCGCGACGCTGCGCACACCCGGTCGAGAGCCGCAGCGCCGCGAGCTGCGGCTGCTCGAAGCATTGGCGCAAGCGGCGCTGTCGGGAGCGACGATCTACTCCAACATGGGGCGCGAGCGACGCCGCATGGAGAGGCAGTCGGCCGAGGTGGGCGAGCTCGAGAGTCGGGTCGATAGCACCTTCGTCGATCCGTCCGACCGCGAGCGGGTGCGGCGCAAGCTGGCCGAGGCAAAGGAGTTCTTGCCGCAGCTGAACGCGCAGGCGCGAGAGGTCTCGGGAGCCGCCGACATCCTCATCTCGCTGCTGGACGAAGCGGCCAACACGGCCCCGATCAGTCCGGCGCGACGGCGCGCGCCCGTGCCGTCCAAGGACGCACCTCGCCCACCAGCACCCGCCGCGACGCCGTCTGCCACGACAGCCCCTGCTGGAATGCCGCCCACGGCGACACCGCCTACCGCGAAGCCACCGGCGGGCCCGGCGGGCACCCCTCCGCGCGCAGCGCCCGCAAAGCCGACACCGGCTCCGAGCGCCGCCCCCGTCGCTGCTCCCTGAGCTGCCGAGCGAGGCCTAAGCGGGCGCTGCGAGGCGCCGCTGGTGTTGCGAGCGCCCCCCAAGGGCGGCGCGCAGCCTACACCCCTCGCGCAGGTGAAATGTCGGCGAGCGATGTAACGCGCCGAGTGTGTTTCATCGTGATAAATCGAGAATCGGGGTGCGAGGCGCTTCGCATCAGGTTTTCGGACGCGAGTCGTTCAAAAACACGAGTAAACGTTACGTGGGGAGGCCCCTCCGGGTGGGGGAGCACAGGGCGCTATGTTAAGATGGAATGACTTGGCACGCGCGCTGGGCCGCTCTTCGACGGCCACACAACCGATCGCGCGCGCTGCGTCTTTGGAGATACCCTCGCTGGTCCAGTTCGATTCACTGCCCGTTCCCGGTGGCGAGGGCGCCGCCGAACCGTCCTCGGCGCTGCGCACCGAGGCCGAGCCTGCCGCCCCCAGCTCGCGCGAGCCGTTCTCGACGCTGCGCAGCTACCCGCCGCCCAACGCCGAGGGGCTCACCGAAAACGACATCGACGTCGTGTTTCAACCCATCGTGTCGGTGACGACGCGCCGGGTGTTTGCCTACGAGGCGCTGACGCGCTGTCGCTGGCCGAGCCTGGCCAATCCAGAGGTGCTGTTTCGGCGAGCGTCGGAAGAGGCGTGCTGCGGGCCGCTCGGGCGCATCGTGCGCGCGGCGGCGGTGCGGCGGGCCGCGTCGGTGCCGCTGTTCGTGAACGTCCATCCTGACGAGCTCTCGGCGCGCTGGCTCGTACGCCCAGACGATCCGGTCTTTTTTCACGAGCACGACGTGTACCTGGAGATCACCGAGTCGGCGGCGTTCACGCACTACGAGGTCTGCGTCAACGTGCTGCGCGAGGTGCGCTCGCGCACGGGCATCTATCTCGCGGTCGACGATCTGGGCGCGGGCCACTCGAACCTCAAGCGTGTGCTCGATCTCGAGCCGCGCATCGTCAAGCTCGACCGCGCGCTCGTGACGGGGCTCGATCAGAGCGAGCGCCAGCAGATCCTGGTGCGACACGTCGTGCGCCTGTGCATGGAGCTCGGCGCGCAGGTCGTGGCCGAGGGCATCGAGACGGCGGACGAGCTGAGCGCCGTGATCGACTGTGGAGCGCACTACGCGCAGGGCTACCTGCTCGGGCGCCCGAGCTATCCGCTCCCGCCCGCGGTGTGGCCGGGCCTGGAAAACCCCGACGCCTGAGGCTGTCGGCCGGAGGCGCCTGCCGTCCGCCGGCGCCGGCCTGGAACATCTCGGCGATTGTGGGCGCCGGCACCCGCGACTAGGTTGAGCGGGTGAACCGTTCTGCGCTCGCCGCCGAGACCCCGACCGTCCGCTGGATCATCTTCGCGCTGAGCGTGAGCGTGGTGCTCGCGGTGTTGGTGGTGATGGCGTTCGCTCCGAGTGGGGCGGCGTCGGCGCAGCCGAGCTTGCTCGCCAAGGTCAACGTGACGCTGAACGCCAGCGCCGGGCTCTTCCTGCTGGCAGGGCTGGCCTGTGTCCGCTCCGGCAACATCACGTGGCACCGCCGCTGCATGCTGACGGCGTTCGGCTTGTCGTCGGCGTTTCTGGTGAGCTACGTGCTGCACCACGCTCGCGTGGGCTCGGTGCCGTTTCGCGGCGAGGGCGCGTGGCGCACCCTCTACTTCGGCATCCTGGTGCCGCACATCGTGCTCGCCGGTGTGATCGTGCCGCTCGCGCTGTTCACGCTGTACCGCGGCTGGACAGGCAAGATCGCCGCCCATCGACGCATCGCACGCTTCACGTTTCCGCTCTGGCTCTTCGTGTCGGCGAGCGGGGTGGCCGTGTACGCCCTGCTGTATTACCTGCCCTGAGCGGGCGGCTCTCGTGTAGAACGCAGGCGTGCGAGCGGTGATCACGCGGGTGGCCTGGGCACGCGTGCGCGTAGCGGGCGAGGTGGTGGGAGCCATCGACGGCGGTGTCTGCGCGCTGGTCGGGGTCGGTCGAGGCGACACCGAGCGCGACGCCGAGTGGCTGGCAGACAAGATCGTGAGCGCACGGTTCTTTCGCGATGACGAAGACAAGATGAACCGAAGCCTGCTCGATGGTCACGGCGCGCTGCTCGCGGTGTCTCAGTTCACGCTGTACGGCGATTTGCGTCGCGGCAATCGGCCTAGCTTTGGCGCCGCGATGGATCCAGAGCCCGCTCGAGCGCTGTTCGACCGCGTCTGCGAACGGGTGCGCACGCACGGCATCGACGTGCAAACGGGCCGCTTCGGCGCCAGCATGGAGGTCGAGTCGCTCAACGACGGACCGGTCACGCTGCTCCTCGACTCGTCGAAGACGTTCTGACGCGGAGCGGGCAGCTATCGCGGAGGTGCGGGCTCGGGCAGCGAGCTCGCTTCTGGCGTCGTGCTCGGTGCGGGAGTCGCCGCGCCCGTCGGCGGTTCCACCGGCGGCGGATCGCGCCGGATCAACCGGTAGGGCGAGGCCGGCGCGACATTCGGATCCGGTGGCGGACGTTGCCACCGATCCGGACCTTTGGGTTTCAGCGCATAGCCCGCAGCGGCCAGCCCGACGCCCGCGACCGCCAGCCCCTTGCCCGCCGTGCGCGCACCTTTGCTCAGGCCCGGCGCACAATACGCTTGCACGCCTCCCTCGCCGGGGCCGGCGTTGTAACACTGCTCGTCGGCGGCCATGCTGGCCCCGATCACCACGGCGGCGGCCCCCGCGATCGTCAAGGCCTGAGCGGTATCGTGCTGCGTGGCACACCCGGGCAGCAGCATCGCCGCTCCGAGCAGCAGCGGTCGGGCTGCCCGAAGCGCCGTTCCGACGCCCGGTAGCCGCCACCCCACGCTCAGCCCACGCGACACCACCCGCAGAGTATCGCACATCGGGAGGCCGCGTGCAGGCGGCCGGGACGATCCCCCCCACGACCGCAATCTTGCCGGCTCTTTCATCTCCCGGTCAGGGGTGCTAGCGGAGCTCGCACGACTTTTCGTCGCGCCGAGAACAGGAAACGTTACTGCCGTGTCTGCCGATTCTCATCAACCGACCTCCTCCTCGCCCACGGCCGCTCCGGTCAGCTTCGAGCGCCGCCACATCGGCCCCAGCCCGGCGCAGGTCGAGAGCATGCTCGCGAGCTTGGGGCTGCGTTCGCTCGACGAGCTCGTGGAGCGCTGCGTGCCGCGCTCGATCCGCGTCGCCGCGCCGCTCGCGCTGCCCGAGGCCGTGAGCGAGGCCGAGCAGCTCGCCCGCCTGGCAGAGCTCACGAACCAGAACACCCTGCTGCGTTCGTACATCGGAACGGGCTACTACGACACGCTGACGCCCGCCGTGATCCAGCGCAACATCCTGGAGAACCCGGGCTGGTACACGCAGTACACGCCGTACCAGGCTGAGATCGCGCAAGGCCGGCTCGAGGCGCTGATGAACTTCCAGACGCTGATCGCCGACATGACGGGGTTGCCGTTCGCGAACGCGTCGCTGCTCGACGAAGGCACGGCCGCGGCCGAGGCGGTCACCATGTGCCATCATATCAGCCGTCAGAAGAAGACACGCTTCTTCGTCGATCGCGACATTCACCCGCAGACGCTCGCCGTGCTGCGCACCCGCGCCGAGCCCGCCGGTATCGAGATCGTGGTCGGCGACGCGGCGCGCCTCGCGTTCGACGATCCGGAACTGTTCGGCCTGCTGGTGTCGTACCCGAGCTCGAGCGGCAGCGTGAACGACTATCGAGAGCTGTGCGCGAAGGCGAACGCTGCCGACGTGCGCGTGGTCGTCGCGACGGATCTGCTGGCGCTCGCGCTGCTCACGCCGCCGGGCGAGTTCGGGGCAGACATCGCCGTGGGCTCATCGCAGCGCTTCGGCGTGCCGCTCGGCTACGGCGGCCCGCACGCCGCGTTCCTGTCCACCTCCGACACGCACAAGCGCTTGCTGCCCGGGCGCATCGCGGGGCTCTCGGTCGATAGCCACGGACGCCCCGCCTATCGCCTCGCGCTGCAGACGCGGGAGCAGCACATCCGGCGCGACCGCGCCACCAGCAACATCTGCACGGCACAGGTGCTGCTGGCGATCGTCGCCAGCATGTACGCCGTCTATCACGGCCCCCACGGCATCCGGACGATCGCCGAGCGCGTGCGGCGGCTGACGCTGACGCTCGCTCGCGGCCTCGAGCAGCGCGGGCTGACGCTGCTCTCGGGCAAGGTCTTCTTCGACACGCTGTCGGTGCGGCTCTCGGCGCGCGAACGCGAGCAGGTCCTCGAGCGGGCGCAGCGCGCGGGCGTCAACCTGCGGCGCGACCTGCCTGATGGCCTCGGCGTCTCGCTGGACGAGACCACGAGCCCCGCCGACGTGCGCGAGCTGCTCGGCATCTTCCTGGGCTCGAGCTTCGACTCCGACGCGTTCGCGGCGCTGGCGCAGCAAACGGAGCTCAGCTACCCCGCCCCCTTCGCGCGCCAGAGCAGCTACCTCACGCACCCGGTGTTCAACACGCACCACTCCGAGCACGAGCTCTTGCGTTACATGAAGCGCCTCGAGAGCCGCGACCTGTCGCTGACGACCTCGATGATCCCGCTCGGCTCTTGCACCATGAAGCTGAACGCCACCGCGGAGATGTTGCCGCTCACCTGGCCGAAGCTCGGCAAGCTGCACCCGTTCGCGCCGGCGGAGCAGGCCGCGGGCTACGCCCAGCTGTTCTTCGAGCTCGAGGGGTGGCTGGCCGAAATCACGGGCATGGACGCCGTGTCGCTGCAGCCGAACGCGGGCGCGCAGGGTGAATATGCCGGGCTGCTCGTGATCCGCGCCTACCATCGCAGCGTGGGCGACGAGCGGCGCCAGGTCTGCCTGATCCCCACGTCGGCGCACGGGACGAACCCGGCCACGGCGGTGATGGCGGGCATGCGCGTGGTGGCCGTCGCCTGCGACAGCCGCGGCAACGTGGACGTCGACGACCTGCGAGCCAAGGCCGTCGCCCACAAAAACGAGCTCGGCGCATTGATGCTCACCTACCCGTCGACGCACGGCGTGTTCGAGGAGCGAGTGCGCGAGGTGTGCCAGGTCGTCCACGACAACGGCGGGCTCGTGTACCTCGACGGCGCCAACATGAACGCGCAGGTGGGGCTGTGCCGTCCGGGCGACTACGGCGCCGACGTCTGCCATCTCAACCTGCACAAGACGTTCTGCATCCCGCACGGCGGCGGTGGGCCCGGCATGGGGCCGATCGCGGTGAAGAAGCGTCTCGCGAAGTTCTTGCCCGGCCACCCCAACATGGTGCGTGCGGAGGGGGCGATCGGTCCGGTGTCTGCGGCGCCGTACGGCAGCGCCAGCATCCTGCACATCTCTTGGGCCTACATCCGCATGATGGGCGGCGAGGGGCTGCGGCGCGCGACGCAAGTGGCCATTCTGAACGCAAACTACATGG